>Ga0308309_10002821_pt1 | contig 10366 bp, 10 predicted proteins | sample HubBroMetageWFT5_FD_192491 | JGI IMG/M metagenome (GOLD analysis project Ga0308309, IMG submission 192491) | Warmed and freeze-thawed soil microbial communities from the Hubbard Brook experimental Forest, New Hampshire - Hubbard Brook CCASE Soil... | ecosystem: Environmental > Terrestrial >... | reverse complement strand
GCAAGTGCGAGTACCGGGCCAGGGTGAACAATCGGGCCAGCCAGCGTATGCTGCACGCGTGGCATGGAGCCATCAGGCGTTCGGCAGGGATGTGACGGTGGGCGTGGGCGGCTACTACGGGCGGCAGAATTGGGGATTCGGACGGAACGTGGACGGATGGGTGGGCACGACGGACGTGACCGTTCCGCTGGGAAAATATTTTGATTTCACCGGGGAATTTTACCGCGGGAGAGCGGTGGGCGGATTCGGAGGCGGCATCGGGCAAAGCGTGCTCTTTTCGGGGCTGCCGACGGATGCTACCACCACGATTCGAGGACTGGATTCGCTGGGGGGCTGGATACAGGTGAAATATATGCCGAAGGCGAACTTCGAGGTGAATTTTGCGCTGGGGCAGGACAATCCGTTCGCAGGCGAGCTGAGGAATTTTCCGGCAACTCGGTATTATTACGGCCCTCTGATGTCGCGCAACTTTACGCCATTTGTGAATTTTATCTATCACGCGCGGTCGAATGTTTTGTTCTCGGCCGAATACCGGCGGTTGCAGACGCAGAGGCTGGACAGCAACCAGGAAACAGCCAACCAGATCGGGCTGAGTGTGGGGTACATATTTTGAGGCGAATGTTGCCAATGGGGCGTTGGGCAGCAGGCTGGGGCTGGGCCATCGCATTTTTGGCAAGCGCGGGCGGGGCTCCGGTGGCGGCGCAAGGGCTCGCGGTGAATGCGGAAGTGTCGGTGGCGAGGCCGGGGCCGACAGGACATCAGCGCGGAGCTGCGGCCTACCGTATTGATGAATCGGAGGTGGTGGTGTGGCTGACGCCTTTGGATGCGCCAGCTCCGAACAATCCGGCCAATTCTGCCGCGGCGAAGACGCCGGAGCTGGTGCAACGCAACAAGAGCTTCGAACCGCACATTCTGGTGGTGCCGGTGGGTTCGCTGATTCGCTTCCCCAACAAGGATCCGTTCTTCCACAATATTTTTTCGATGTACGACGGGAAACGATTTGATCTGGGGCTGTACGAGGCGGGTACGAGCCGGTCGGTAAAGTTCGACCGGCCGGGAGTGAGCTATTTATTTTGCAATATCCACGCGGAGATGAGCGCGGTGGTGGTTGTGGTGGACACGCCTTACTTCGCGATGTCTGATCGCGCGGGACATTTGGCTATTCCAGATGTTCCGGACGGGCGGTATCAGATGCACGTGTGGTATGAACGAAGTTTGCCGGAGAATTTGAAAGCGCTGAGCCGGGTGGTCACGATTTCCGAGAAAACGCGATCGCTGGGGGCGATACGCGTGGTGGACAACCCCAATTTTGCGCTCGCGCACAAGAACAAGTACGGGGAGGATTACGTCCCGCCGCCGACTGAAGGCTACCAGAATCGCTAAGATTTAGCGCCGCATCCACCAAATTTACACGTTGTTTACAATTTCAAAACGTTGCGATGACAACGCTGCGGGGCTTGTTTCGCAATCTAGTGGATGGAAGATTGCGGGCTGGCATTGGGATTATAATTAAAGGGTGTTCGCGGTGAGCTGCGGAGGGGTCCAGTCCGATGATTTGACGTCTCGGAATTGCACGCTGACGATGGATTTTTTGTGGCGGATTAATATGATGGAAAGCACTCTGCAAACAAAGGAAGGCTCTGTGGATACGATCTTGGTGGTGGAAGACAGCCGGCCGATGCAGCGGACTTTGCAGCGTCTGTTTGAAGCAGACGGATTGCGGGTGCAGATTGCGTCGGACGGAATCGCAGGACTGGAAAGTTTCCGCAAGCAAACACCGAACGTCGTGGTATTGGACCTGAAGCTGCCGCGGTTACCCGGGAAGGAAGTCTGCCGGGCGTTCAAGGCGCACGCGGCGGGCGTGCCCATTGTGGTGTTGAGCGCGAATTGTGAAGTCGAGGACAAGGTGTTGCTGCTGGAGCTGGGCGCGGATGATTACGTCACCAAACCGTTCAGTCCCAGGGAGTTGCTAGCGCGTGTGCGGCGGGCAATGCGTCGCGGCGTGCCCGCGGCGGCGGATGCTGCCACGGCGAATGGTGCGAGCGCACCGGCAGCACATGAGATGCTGATTTTTGGCGATACTAAAATTGATTTCACCAGCATGGTGGTGACGCGCGGCGGAAAGTCGCTGGCGTTTACCGCGCAGGAATTCAAGTTGTTGAAATATTTCGCGCGTTGCCCGGCGCGCGTGATTTCGCGGCAGGAACTGTTGAATGAGGTGTGGGGATACGAAAACTATCCCACAACGCGGACGGTGGACAATCACATATTGCGGATCAGGCAAAAACTGGAGCCCGATCCGGCGCGGCCAAGATATTTTCTGACGATGCACGGCACGGGTTACAAATTCGCGCCCGGTGAAAACGCAGCCGCATTGGAACTATAGCGCCGCTGGTGAAGGAGCCTCTTGGCACGTCTGCGATTACGCACGCAACTTCTGGTCGCCACCCTGGTAATCATCTGCGCGCTGCTGGGTTCGCTGCTGCTGATCGTCCGGCACACCGTGCGTTCGGAGATTGATGAGGGCGTGCAGGAAAGCACGAAGGAATCGCTGCGCGCATTTGAAAGTGTGCAGCAGGAACGCGAACTGCAACTTTCGCGAACCGCCGCGATGCTGGCCGAACTTCCCCCCTTGAAAGCTTTGATGACCACCGAGCACGCCCTGACGATCCAGGATGCTTCGGAACCATTGTGGAAGCTGGCCGGGAGCCAACTTTTCCTGCTGGCCGGGCCGGACGGACACGTGCTGGGATTTCACAGCAACAAGCCGCGTTGGACGACGGCGCTTGCGGAAGAAAATCTCGAGTGGTCCCTGGAGAAGGGCGAGGACGCGGCGTGGTGGTACGGTGACGGCCAACTGTATCGCGTGTTTTTGCGGCCCATCACTTCTGGCACGGAAAATGAGCGCAGGCAGCTGGGAATTCTGGCGGTGGGATATCAGATCGATGCGACCGTGGCGGAACAACTGGCGATGGTATCGGGCAGCCAGATCGCGCTGACCACCGGAGACAAGATCATCGCGTCCACTCTTTCTGCGGCGGATCAGGCGGAGCTTGCGAATTCGATACAGCAGAACGATGGCGCGGAAGCGAGCACGCGGGAAATGGCTTTGGGCAAGGAGCAATATCAGGTGGCTTCGGTGGTAATTCACAAAGGACCGCCGGTGTCGGTGAAATGTTACGTGCTGATGTCCTTGCAACCGGCGAACGCATATTTGCGGAGGCTGAACCGGACGATTCTGCTGTTGGGAATTTCCGCGGTGGCGCTCGCCGCGGTACTGCTGGGGTTCGTAGCGCAGACGATTACGCACCCGCTGGATAATCTGGTTTCAGGCGTGCGCGCGCTGGCGATGGGCGACTATACGTATTCCATCACGCCGCGCGGCAGCAGCGAAGTGGCGGAACTGGGCGAGGCGTTCTCAAAAATGCGCGGGGAGCTCCTGGCTTCGCAGCAGCGGCGATTTGCGACGGAGCGGATCGCGGCGGTGGGCAGGGCGGCGAATTCGATTTCCCACGATCTGCGGCATTATCTGGCGGCGGTGGTGGCCAATGCGGAATTTCTTTACGAAGCGGAGAAGCTGAAGCTAAACCGCGACGAAATTTATGAGGAGATCAAGACTGCTTCGGAGCAGATGGTGGATCTGCTGGATTCGCTGCGCGAATTGGCGCGGGAGGAAAACTCGATTGCGCCGATTCCGGCGTCTCTGAATCAAACGATCCGGCGCGCGGTGGATGCGGTGCGCGCCCGGCCGGAATTGCGACATCTGGAGATTTCGATAAATAGTGCGGGAGAAATGGACGGTGTATTCGATCCCAAGAAAATCGAGCGGGCATTTTTCAATCTAGTGCTGAATGCGTGCGAGGCCACGGTGCCGTCGCAAGGTTACGTGCGGATTGAGATTTGCTCGATCGGCGAGTCGTTCCAGGTGCGTGTGGAGGACAATGGAACGGGGATACCTTCGTCAATCACCGGCACTTTGTTCGATCCGTTTGTGAGTTTGGGAAAGCCGAATGGGACAGGGTTGGGCCTGGCGATCGTGAACAAGATTGTGCAGGACCATGGCGGATCGGTGACGGTGGAGAAGACTTCGGAGAGCGGGACTACTTTTCTGGTGCGATTGCCGAGGGCGGCGCACGTGGAGACGGTGGTGGCGCAGGCGGTGGTTTCTTAGCAGAGCGCGACGCTGCGGCTCCAATCCGCGGACTGGCGTTCCCAGGCGGCTGGGATCAGTCGAGCCGATTGGATTTTGGGCGCGGGGTTTCGCGCACGAAACAGGAATCGCAGACGCGCGTTCCGTCTTTCAGAGTAAAGTCCACCCTACGATTCGAGTCAATCGCGGCGCCGCATTTTCCACAGACATCTGCCAGGGTTTCGTTCATAGCCTTTAACCCATTCTACTCCTCAATGGCAGGCGTGTGCCTGGTATTGCGATGCAGTTATGCGGCATGGTTCTTGGGCGGCACGGCTGCTTCGGAATTCGAGAAGCCGTAGAAACGGGAGTTGCAATCATCGCAGCGGTACACGCCGACATGGATCGCGCGCAGCAGGTATTTCTCGATGGGGCCGCGACGATGCGAGCGGGCGATCTCCGCGCTTTGGCAATAAGGGCACAGCCTTTTGGCAGCCCCGGGAACGGCTGCGGCAGCGGAGGAATGGGGCGCAGACGACGGGAGTTCGAATTCACGCATAGCGATTCTTCGAGCGCGGCGAACGTCCATCCGAAATACCGACGAGGCCCAGCAGCAATCTTCCGAAAACGCGAAGCACTAGTACGGCGAAGCAAACGATCAGGACAATAGAAATGAAAATCTTGAGGAAAAGGAGAGACGAATTCGCCGACTCAGGAAAATCCGCGAGAAGGGCAACGCATGCGAGAAATGTGGTGAAGCAGGCCATGAGACCTCCAAGCGCTGGTCACCAGGAGCGAAAGCGGCGTAGGAAGAAGAGACGCCAACGCGGCCAGGGCTGGGAACTGCAGCTTGCGCTGCGTTCACTCGGGTGATGATGTGGCAGAGAGCGGGCGGTCGGATATAGGGTAATCGCTGTAGAAGGCCGCCGGAACCGACGGGAGAAAGCCGGCGAATAGAACCAATACGATGCGGACGTAACCAGCGACATAAGCTGAAGATACGGGATGTGGGGGCTGTGGACGTTTGTCGGCAGCCGATGGTAAGCTTGGCGCCCAAAGATTTGCACGTGGCGCGCGCGATTTTGAAGAGCGGAATTCAGCGCGCAGCTACAGGATCGGAAGCGATGGAACTGGATGCCAAACGCGCGGGTGATGCGGCGCAAGGCGTGCGCGCTTTGGCGCAACCGATTGCTGCGGCGTTGACGCGCGCCGCGATCTTTCTGGTGATGGACGTAAAGCCCGGAGCGGAGAATCGGGCGACGCTGCGTTCTTTCTGCGGGGATCTTTCGGCGCTGATTCGCGCGGTGGAATTTCGCGACATCGAAGCGGGGCTTTCGTGCGTGATGGGGTTTGGGTCCGAGGCGTGGGACCGATTGTTTGGGGCGCCGCGGCCGGCGGAGCTGCATCCTTTTCGGGAGATTCGCTCGCAGGGGCGGCACGCGGTGGCGACGCCGGGCGATTTGCTGTTTCATATTCGGGCGAAACGCATGGATTTGTGCTTCGAGCTGGCGACGCAGATTGTCACGCGGCTGGGCGATGCGGTTTCGGCGGTGGATGAAGTGCACGGCTTTCGTTACTTCGACGATCGCGACCTGATCGGTTTCGTGGATGGCACGGAAAATCCGCGGGGGCAGGAAGCGATTGACGCCGTGACCATTGGCGCGGAGGATGCGGGGTTCGAAGGCGGGACCTACCTGATCGTGCAGAAATATTTGCACGATCTGGCGGGGTGGGAGGCGCTTTCGACGGAGCAGCAGGAGCGGATCATCGGGCGCAAGAAATTATCGGATATTGAATTGGATGCGGCGGTGAAGCCGACCTGCTCGCACAGCTCGCTGACGACGATCGAAGAGAACGGCGTCGAGGTGAAGATCCTGCGCGACAACATGCCTTTCGGGCGGCCCACCCAAGGGGAATTCGGGACGTATTTTATCGGCTACAGCAAGTCGCCCAGCACGATTGAGTTGATGCTGCAGAACATGTTCGTGGGGCGGCCGCCGGGAAATTACGACCGGTTGCTGGATTTCAGCCGCGCGGTTACCGGGAATTTGTTTTTTGTACCGGCTGCTAGTTTTCTGGAGGACGTGAGCGACGAGCAGGCTGCAGCGGATACGGCGACCTCCGAGGCGCCGCCTGACGACTCGCCGTCCGGCGCTCCGTCGACAGACGAAACGGGTGAAGCGGCGGCCCCGAGCAATGATGGTTCACTGGGCATCGGATCATTGAAAGGAGATATTGGTCATGAATAATTTACATCGCGAGCTGGCACCGATTTCAGATGCGGCCTGGGCGTCCATCGAAGAGGAAACGACACGCACGCTGAAGCGGTATCTCGCGGGACGGCGTGTGGTGGACGTGCAGGGGCCAGCCGGCACCGGCGTGTCTGCCATGGGAACCGGACATTTGCGGAAGATCACGGCTCCGGCCGACGGAATTCTGGCGCGGCAGCGCGAGGTGAAAGCGTTTGTGGAATTGCGCGTGCCATTTGAGTTGGATCGGCAGGGGATTGACGACGTGGAACGTGGCGCAGAAGATTCGAACTGGCAACCGGCGAAGGACGCTGCACGAGAGATCGCGTTTGCCGAGGACCGCGCGATATTTGATGGTTATGCCGCCGCGGGGATTGGGGGCGTCAGGCAAGGGACCAGCAATCCGATCAAGCCGCTGCCGGCTGATGTGCTGCAGTACCCTGACGCGATCGCGGAAGGGTTGAGCCAGTTGCGATTGGTGGGCGTGAACGGACCTTATGCTGTGCTCCTGGGCGCGGACGCTTATACGGCGCTGGCGGAGACGAGCGATCATGGATATCCGGTGCTGGAGCACGTGAAGCGGTTGGTAAAGGATCAAATTATTTGGGCGCCGGCGATTGCGGGGGCGTTTGTGCTGACGACGCGGGGCGGGGATTTTGATTTGCACATTGGGCAGGATGTTTCGATCGGGTATTTGAGCCACACGGATACGGCGGTGCGGTTGTATTTGCAGGAGTCGTTCACGTTCTTGCTGCTGACGACCGAGGCTTCTGTGGCGCTGAATCCTTCTGGGAAAGCTAAGAGGCAGTGACTAGTGGCGAGTGACGAGTGATAAGTGGCTAGTGGCTAGAAACAGCGACGCTACTATTCGGATGGAAATGCGGCTGGGTTAGAGAATACGGTTTAGAAATTCGATCATGCGTTTGGCTAGATGGTCTTTCTGCTGTTCGATCTTCTTTTGCACCGCGTAATTCGGGTTCGGATAAGTTTGCAGCGTACCCCATTCCAATTTTAGTTTGGAGGCTTCGGCGGCTGCGTCTTGCAGATAAGCGCCGGGATTGTCCGCGACGCGCTGGCACATGGCGGCCAGCTCGGCGGAGCTGGTTCTTTCGAGTTCTTGCACAGAGGGCATGACTGCATTCTACGCCTTATTTTCGAGCATTACTTGAAGAGCGGGCGGACGCGCGCTGCGCACAGTTACCAGTTCGGGCGGTCTTTGTGGAAGCGCATGCGGATCGGGGTGATTCGCTCGGGCAGCCAGCCGTGCACGGGACATTCGAGGCGTTGCGGGAATTTCAGCGCGCCGGGAACGGGCTTGACGACGAGCGGCGCGTTGCACTTGGGACAGGTCATACGCTTTTTGGCAATTCGCGATTGGCGAGGGAAAAATGAATATGGCGGAGAGGGTGGGATTTGAACCCACGGTAGGATTTCTCCTACACACGCTTTCCAAGCGTGCTCCTTAAACCGCTCGGACACCTCTCCGCTGAGCTGGAACTTTAGCAGCGTAGCAAATCAAAGGCGCGGCGGCAAACGGCGGGGCGCGGCGTGGTTTTTTGGGCGAACGCGAGTGGTAACAAATCAGCGAGAGGTCTGCTACACTTTTGTACCCCGTTCCGGGGTAGTGCAATTGGTAGCACGCCAGCCTTTGGAGCTGGTTATCCTGGTTCGAGTCCAGGCCCCGGAGCCAACTCCTCATTCTTCACCAATCAATTAGAGACAGCGATTTTGTCGTCACAAGGGAGGTCTTGTGAAGACAACGCACGAGATCGCCGTTGAGGTGCCGCAGGATCTTCTTGAGAAGGCACAACAAGCCGGCGGTACTAGCATCAGCCAGACCGTGCGTGCAGGGCTGCAGCTCGATGCGGCATCGCAGACCTATGCACGCGTGCTCCGTTTGCGAGGCAAAGTTCGCTTCACGCGCACGCTCGCGGAGTTGAAGGCTGGCCGGTGATCGCCGAGTAAAACCCGCAAACCGCTTAGGCCGCGGAATCGCGGCGGCGCAGCGGTGGAACAATTTTGAGCGAATTGGATTGAATCGATTCGGGCTTGGTTGGGCTCGAACGCTTCGATTTAAGATGTTCTTCGCTGCGGCGGAGCAGCGTTTCAAATTCCTGCTCGGAGCAGACGTTGGCCTGGGAAGAATTTCTTTGATTCAGACTCACGGCCCCTCCTTCCGAACACCACCCGTTGAAAAGACTACGCGGAAGCTTGTTTTGGGAGCCTAGACCTCGCGTCGCCGACTGTCAAGAATATTTGTCGAGATTGCGGAGATTTACGCGGGATGTAATGCGGCAGCAATGGAGTTCCCAAGGCGGGAATCGGTGCGGCGGGACTTATATGTTGGGACTGGCGCGTTGGGACTGGCGCGACGGCTCTTGCGCAATGGGCCGGGACACTTTAGTCTGTCGAGCGGCATGACACCCCAATTCCTGCTGCTCGGAGTGATCTGGTACATCGTATTCCTGTTCTCGACCACCTGCCATGAAGGTGCGCACGCGCTGATTGCGCGGATTGGCGGAGATCCCACAGCGTTCCACGGCGGGCAAGTGACGCTGAATCCGTGGCCGCACATACGACGCGAGCCTTTTGGCCTGGTGATTGTGCCGATTCTTTCTTATTTTGTGGCGCACTGGATGATTGGCTGGGCCAGCGCGCCGTACGATCCGGCGTGGCAGCAACGGTATCCGCGGCGCGCGGCAGCGATGGCGCTCGGCGGACCGGCGGCGAATTTTACGCTGGTGATTTTATCGGCGATTGCGATCCGCACCGGAATTCATTTTGGAATCTTCGGGGTGCCGGAGTCGGTGGATTTCACGCATATCACCGAAGCAGTGGTCCCCGGAATCGCGGGATTTGCCGCGACTTTTCTCAGTATCGTATTTCTGCTTAATCTTTTGCTGGGAACGTTCAATCTGCTGCCGGTGCCGCCGCTGGATGGAGTGACGGGCGTGACTTTGCTGATGAGCGAAGGGACGGCGTTGCGATTCCAGCACTGGGTGCGCACGCAGGGATTCGGGCTGCTGGGATTGGTGGTGGCGTGGTACGCGTACGATAAGTTGTTCCCGTATATTTTTCATTTCGCGCTGACGATACTCTATCCTGGATTCACCTGGGGTTAGGGCTAAGGGGTCGGTGCGCGGAATCGAGTGGGAGCTGCACTTGCCGATCTCGTTTCAGTAACGCACAAGCGGTACGTACGGAACAGTTGGAGCATTTTGCAGTGGTTGAACTGCCTAGTTAAACCCTTCCGCGTCAGTGTAAATCTAGTGTCCTCGTTGGTATCTGTTCTGCAATGTACCTGTGTGAGGTGGAACTATGACGCGCGGAATCGAAGAGACCCTCACGGTGGAAACGACGGCGAACCCCGGCCACCGCTACCGCGTGGAAGTATCGGGATGGGATGCGAAAGAAAATTTCTTTGTCGAGAAGACGTCGCTGGACTGGGGCGAACACGAAGGAAAGACAGTGGCGGTGCGAGTGGACAGCGTATTGTTCGTAAGGCTGCTGCGACCACTGGGCGGCGGCGCGGATTTTCCGGTGCCGCATCGAGTCGTGAAGGTGGAAGAACGAGAGCAGGACGCAACTTGCAAAGACGTGGGGCTGGAGCAGTTGCAGCCGCGCAAGGGCGTCAAGGACAGCTTGGTCGCGGAAATCGAACGACTAATTGAGGGTAGCGTGCGCCACTGAGGCGGAAGGGCGCGGAGGAGGAGGCGGGACGGGATGAGTTCTTATTTGACATTCGGTGCCAGAATGGCACGCACGTGGTGCAGAGGGTGCATGGGTGTTGGAGGGCGAAAAGCGGATGATTGGCGACGGTTTGAGTTTTTCCTCGCACTAACACGAAGGAGCGGCTGGCATTAGCTGAGTTGGAAGTTCCGTTGCAGGCCGCCACGCGAAATCGTGGAGAAGACCAATTGTAGTTCCGCTCTGGCCCCATCCTTGCCTGTGTGTGTTTGCCATGAGCGTTCTGCTAGAAAGACCACTG
>Ga0308309_10002819_pt1 | contig 10371 bp, 6 predicted proteins | sample HubBroMetageWFT5_FD_192491 | JGI IMG/M metagenome (GOLD analysis project Ga0308309, IMG submission 192491) | Warmed and freeze-thawed soil microbial communities from the Hubbard Brook experimental Forest, New Hampshire - Hubbard Brook CCASE Soil... | ecosystem: Environmental > Terrestrial > Soil... | reverse complement strand
AGGCAAGCAGTTATCGATGTAAAGGCGCTCCGGTATACGACCCCTACAGCTCCGACCCGCGCCACACCCCCCATTCTCCACAAAACGGGTCTCCCACAATAGTCGTGCGGCTCTCTGTCAGCGCTCCTTGCCTTTCTCTGTTCGCCGTTGCCCACTGCGGAAGTATCACGGGCTAACCCGGAAGTAATCCGCTTGCCTGGCAGCCGTAACCGGAAAATTGGAATCGGCCAGATCCCAATGTCCGGTTTGTCGACTATACGTCCACGTGGAAATGGATGGGACTCAATGCAATTTTGCAGCGATCGAACTGCGAATGCCCAATTACTGTGCTAGCGGAATGTTAGCCGCCATGTCGTAGCGAATCACGGCCCGAATTTTGTTTTCGATTTGCAGGTAGCGCGCCACTTTCTTTCCCGGCAGCACACCGCTGAGCTTGGCCGCGTAAGTCTTGCGCATGGTGACTTCGTCCTGATCGATGGCTAGCGCCGCATTGGCCAGACTCATCGCTTGCTCGTCGGTCAGCGTCTTCTTGTTATAGGCATCCGCATAAGCAAGAATCGTATTCGACAAACGATCATTAAGACCCTGAAGATCCTTCTGATAGGCGTCATAAATGGGCCAGAACACTTTTCCCTCTGCGTCGGTCAGATCCATGTTTGCGGCCACCACCAGTTTCTTGTCGGCTTTCACTTTGTCGAGCAGAATTTGCATGTTAGTGTCGGCCGGCTTGCTCTGCGCGAATGCGGGTACAGCAGTTAGCGCGGCAACACATAGAACTGCCATTCTTGTGAATTTCATCGATCTTTCTCCTTTGCTACTAGCTTTTTTCCGGAAGAGTCGCGGGTGTGGGATTGTCACCCGGCAGGAACCGCCGACTGTACTGTCACTTTTGACAGTCCAAGCGGCCTACCACTTGGCCGTGGACAGATGCCAAAATTAGCCTAGTGCCTTGTTAACGCGGTTACCATCCATGAGGATTTTCTAGTTACCGGCAACCCGACTTACAAGGACTTAGGCATGTGATCCAGCGATAAGTTCGGATTGCCGACCACTCGCTCAGAAACTATTCTCCCTTCCCGCAATGGCGATAGTAGGACCCTGACATTAATGGCTGTCCGCACATTCAATATTGGGCACATTCTGTCCCTTTTAGCCCTGGTGGTCCATAGCTATGCGCGCTTCCGCCTGCCAGTCTGTTGGCATTGGCACTTGACTGCGGTGCCTGTCGGAAAGCGGCAGCGGAGCGAGTCGAATCGGGTGGCGGGCCGCCGTTTCTTTCCCATCCTTTTTGGTTTTTGTCTCTGAAGTTTCTCAACGGGGAGACGCGTCCATGAGCTTTCTAACGCGGGCCACGGTGGCTGTTTCCTTCATGTTCGCACTTCTTTCCTCGGCGCGAGCTCAGGCACCGGTCCAGACTTCGTCCCAGGCGACAGCACTGCCGCCGGACAACGACTTTTATTCTGTTCGCGAGCGCGCCGCCGCGGGAGATGCGCAGGCGCAGTTCGCCCTCGGGAACCATTATTTTAGCGGCGCCGGCGTTCCTCAAGACTACGGTCAGGCGCTGCTCTGGTTTACGAAGTCCGCGAGCCAGGGCTTTGCTCCGGCACAAAATCAACTAGGCTACATGTACCAACATAAGTTTGGCGTGCCGCGGGATTACAAGCGAGCCGTAGCCTACTATCGCTCCGCAGCGAAGCAAGGATATGCGCTGGGGCAATATAACGTGGGCGGCATGTTCGAGGATGGGGTTGGCGTCAAGCGTGATTACAAACAGGCCCTTGATTGGTACCGGAAAGCGGCGGGTCAAAATCTGCCCCAAGCGGAAAAACAAGTCGGCTACTTTTACCAGTGTGGATATGGAGTGAAGCAGGATTATGCTCAAGCGCACATCTGGTATCTTCGCGCGGCGGGACACGGCAACTCCGACGCCGAAAACCAGTTAGGTTTCTTCGCTGAAGAAGGATGGGGCCAGCCAAAAAATTACGCCGAGGCTCTTGCCTGGTTTTACAAAGCTGCGGAACATGGCAGCAACGACGCCGAAGAAAACATCGGCTATATGTTTCAAAACGGCCTGGGCGTGCAAACCGATTATGCCAAGGCCATGGCTTGGTACGTCGAAGCTGCGGCGCACGGCAACAGCAACGCGGAAAATCAGATCGGTTGGATGTACCAGTTCGGCCAAGGCGTAAAGCCCGACGACGCCAGGGCCGTGACTTGGTACCGCATGTCTGCCGATCTTGGCAATCGACGCGGCGCCATCAATCTCGACGCTTTCAAAAGTGTGCTGGAGATTCGCGGCCCGGGAAATTGGGAGGCTGCCAACAACACCGTCACCGATGCTGCCATCGCCCGCGCTCAGCGCTGGGCGAAGATCAATGATCTTCAGCGCCAGATTGCGGGATTGGAAGGCGATGCACAAAATCAAGACGATCTTGCCGACCAGCTCGAACATACCGGCAAGGGCAAGAATGACGCCATGACCAAGCTTTTCAATGCGGCCGGCAGCGTCCCCGCCGTCAAGTACCATGCCGAGGCGGCAAAGTATCGCGCCGAAGCGGAGCGCCTGCGCGAAGAACTGGCTCAACTCGAAAGCCAACCTCAACCGACAGCCAGCGTTCCTACTCCTTAACGTCTTTCCCCATCGCGCGCCGGAACATGGTTTCGTGCTTTCCCGATATTGCGGGTCAAACGATTTTCGAGATGCTTCCTGCACGACGGGCCATCCGGAAGTTGAAACAGAGCAGTTCACTGGCGAGCGTTCGTAAGGAACTAATGAACCGGTCTGATGGCCTGATGTGGATCGACGGTCATTCTGCTTCGGAGCAGTTTGGCTGTCCTGTAGTGCCAACGCTAATAAGAAAATAGGTGGCGGGTGAAGAAGCGCGAATCGGTAGAAGGGTGTAGATTGTGAAATAGTTCCGCGTGGCGCTTTTCGACTTCGACTACTTTTCGGGGCATGGCATCAAGTCACGCCCTGTCGTGCGGTCATTCCCTGTTCTTTCTGCGCGGGCGCGCTGACCGGGAAAATTGCGGTAATCTTAGTTCCCGAAGCATTGGACTCGATAGTCCATTCGCCTTGAGCCTGGCGCACCCGCTCTTTCATTCCCCTAAGCCCGACGCCGACCGCTTGGGATTGAACCTCTGCGAATCGTTCTTGCGACATTCCGCTACCGCGATCCTGCACTTCCGCATAAATCTTGTCAGCCTCGCGAGCAATGCGGATTACCGCAGTTTTGCTTCCTGAATGGCGATGAATGTTCGTCAGGCTTTCTTGCACCAGACGAAATATGGCCAGTTCCATCTCGGGGGCAAGCCTTTCAAAGCTGTCGGGGATATTAACCTCAATACTGAGCTCGCTGCGCTTTGCCAGACCTTCTACGTACCATCGTAGTGCAGACGATAATCCGAGTTCGTCTAGCAATGGAGGGTGCAAAAGATAAGAGGTTGTGCGTATCTCTTGGGTCAGATTCTGAATCAAGTCCTTGGCATCTTTGATGCTTTCGGCGAATCGAGTCGGATCGTTTTTCGCGTCGTTTTCGAGTCGTGCAAGAGACATTCCGAGTGCAGCCAAGTTCTGACCAACACTGTCGTGCAGCTCAAGTGCAATGCGCCGACGTTCTTCATCTTGTGCGCGCATCAATCTTGCCGAAAGGTCTCGAAGCAGATCGGACTGTTGAAGGATCTCCGCGTTTCGCCGCTGCAGCTCCTGAGTCCGAAATTGAACTTGAGTATCGAGCGCATCGGCGAGTTGCCGGAAACGCTGTTCGCTCTCATACAATTCACGCTCGACCCGTTTACGCCCCGCGATATCGCGAGCTATTTTCGAAGCTCCTATGATTTTTCCTGAGGCGTCCCTAACCGGTGAAATTGTCAGCGATATTTCAAGCTTAGAACCATCTTTTCGCACGCGAATGGTATCGAAATGTTCGATCCGCTCCCCTCGACCGAGCTGCGCAAGGATGCTTGTTTCCTCGTGTCTGCGGTCAAGCGGAATTATAAACGAGATGTGCTGGCCAACGGCTTCCTTGGCAGTGTATCCAAACAGGCGTTCGGCACCCGCGTTCCAACTCGTGATTATGCCCTCTAAGGTTTTGCTGATAATCGCATCTTCGGACGAGTCTACAATTGCGGCAAGCAAACCGATCGCCTTATCAGCCTTCAGACGCAATACGGGAAGCTCGTCCAAAATTGATTGAGTGACCTTGTCTACGGTGGCTTCCGAGTCGTTGAGGATACAACTTGCCAGCACTTCATGTGTGGCAAGAAGCTGTTTGATGTCGTGCTCAAACTCTAATTCTGGATGGACCTTTGTCCAGTAGTGCGCCGCTCGAACGAACGACAAGAAAAGCAGCAGATACTGAAGTCGGATGGTGCCAAGCAATCGCTCCAAGGCATCGAGGCACACTTGGGCTTCCGCCGTCTGCAAGAAGACATGACCGGAAAGGGAAAAAAGTGCATCCTCCATCTCTGTGTCGGCCGCCGGCATTTCAACAAGAGGAGCAGGACAATTCGTGCAAAACGAAAGGCGTGACTGTAATTCAGGACCGCGTGGAAAGGGCCGCCGCAGCAATTTGATTACGTCCGCAACGTTTTCAATGCGAGCGTCCTTATCGCCTGCTGGTCGGCCAAGCCCAACCAAGAAACCGGTGTGGCGAGCGATGCAGTAACGGACTGCACAAAAACGAGAGAGAAAGACGAAAAGCCGTTCCTTGAGACTGGAGGGGAGTGGGTTATCGAGATAAGCTGCTTGGGCAAATCCCCACAGTTTTTCGGTGATCTCGGGAGTCTCGGGCGAGAGCCGGAAAAAGTTCGGAAGCACGCCAAACCGATCATTGACGCGCTGCTGTAGTTTCTTTGGAGTGCTGGCCGATTGAGCTTTGTCGACAGCGACGTGATGCATGCTGCCGGAGGACACAGGTCGTTTAACCATCTTTGCTGACGATGGGTTCGTCCGTTCGGCGACTGTTTTCAGCGCCTTCTGACGCTTCTTGATCGGGGCCAATGGTCTTCCCTTGCAGGCCAGATCCCGGCCAGCGGAGTAGACGTGTTTTTGAGGCGTCTCGGTGAAACCGCGGGGTGGAGAAGACAGTAGAACACATAGAAATGCATTTGCATAGGACGCTTGCGCAATGTACGGACGGGGTCCCCTCCCCTGTTTTCTTGCAAATGTTCATTCTAAAGAGTTTTAAGTCCAATGTTTTGGAACTGCTCATTCCAGAGAGTTTACGGGCGCGATTTTGGAAGTGCGGATTTCAAAGGAGTTAGTGAGTTGCCTCACAAGATAGGATGAACAGTTTAAAGTCAAGAGCCCGGACGTAAGACCTACGTGTGGGCTACTTCCGCAAATTCAAAAGCAAAATCCGAAGACGCCTCCCTAGACCTCCGTGCCGCTTGCCATTCATTGGGGGAGCGGCAAAAGCCGGTGCATGACTTCCGGGGATGAATGCTGGTCTGAAACAATTCTCAACGCTTCTTCAAATTGTGGCTGCCGCATTTTCTTCAAGAGCTGTTCCCAATGAACCCTGCCATAGACGATCTTCAGATGGTTGTCCGCCAGGTTGACCTCGCCTGCCCATATCCGCCGATGAAAGTCTCTGAAGGAGGGAAGCTTCTCGCTCAGGTTTATCGGCTTGCCCGCGGAACCCAGCAACAGGAAAACCGTGGCGGAGAGCATGTGCAACACCTGACGTATGAGGAAGAATCTCGCCCGTTGATGCTCGTCTGGCGGCTGGCCAAAATACCGCTCGAGATAAGTGAGTTCGTCAGCGTCGTTGTCAATCAGGAAGTCTGCGGCGACGGCCAAGTCGAAGTAGCGGTCGTTAATGAATGCCGCTTTCCAGTCCACGAGCCATACGTGTTGGCCGTCGAACAGAATGTTTTCCGGCTTCGGGTCCATGTGGCACGAAACCATATCTGACTCGAGACGCGGGTAAGCGGCGCACACTTGTTCGTACCGGATGAAGACTTCCTCAATTTCTCCCTTCGGGAGAAGATTTGCCTTGCGGAACCTCCAGATGAAACCGTTGTGCGCCGTGACGTAATTGAACGCTTTTGGAAACGGCGGCAGCGCATGGAGTCTTCGCAGCGTGCCGGGAAGCAGAACCAAAGCCTGCGTTGCCGGAAATGGGATTGCCTCGACAAAGTCGGTGATCGAGATCCCATCTTCCGCGTTGATGTACCGGACGCAGGGTGCAAGACCTGCTTCCGCCGCTGTTTTCATGCACGCGAACTGGCGTCTCGGGTCGTTTCTCTCATCGATGCGCGTCATAATCCGCAATAGGAATGGAGATCCGTGTACGACAATGCGAAACACAAGGTTCGAACTGAGACCTTTGCTCATCCCATGAATCTCTTCAAATTCCGTCACACCAAATGTTTCTTGCAGGGCGCGGGCTACGACCGCATTTTTCTCTTCTGGGATCATGAGACCTTCTCCTCGAGCCTGTACGGAAGTCCAGTTACCATTTGAAGTTGCTTCGGGTCACTACTCGCCTAGCGGCGTTCTTCACCAATTATCATAGTTTTAGCATTAGTCTTGGGAACCTTTCCACGAGGTGCAAAATGCGAAAATTAGTTGCAACTCTCTTTCTCGTCCTGTTGTCCCTTGCGACGCTGTGGGCCGGGCAAACGCCACAGCAGAAACCTGCTTCAAAAAAGACTTCGATTCCTGCAGCAAAATCAGCAACCGCTCCTGCCAATTCAGCGGACCAGCAGTCGAAGCGCGTTTATGCCGACCTGACGATCAGCGAGTTGATTAGCGAAGATGCGAACCGCTGGTCAGACAAAATGGCAACCCATGCGGCGGTGGGCGGCTTCGTCACTCAAGTGACAAAACGAGACGACGGCGACACCGACATTCGCATCTGTGAAAATCCGAGAGTGGACGGGATGGATCGAGCGCGCTGCATAATATCCAGGTGCATTCCGAAGATTCCATGCGACCTACCTCAAGTCGGAAAGCCGATCACTGTTAAAGGGATCACCCGATACGAAGCCAAGGTGGGAACTCACTGGTGGGAGATTAATCCAGTCGAGCAGATAGAAAAATAGCTCGCAAACCCCTAGCCATAGCACTTTGTGGCTGCGGCCCTGAAGCCGCTCGTGGCACGCCCCAAACCGAAGATATAGCGAGCCAAGCCAGATCGCCGGGACGAGTTCCTGCCTGGTGTGTTCTGAAAGGCTAGCGAGCCCACAGGATTGAAATTCAAGAGAGCTGGTGCGGCTTATCAGGAGTTGACGCGACTCGGTACGGCCTTGATAAATGGGTTTCTAAGAGGCTGCTGCAGATTTCGTTTTGGGACTGAGAGGCACGCTAGCTCGAATCGTTGTTCCGCGCTGTGATTGCGAATCAATGGAGAGTTTCCCGTTCACAAGTTTGAGGCGCTCCCTGATGCTTGTAAGTCCGAGCCCACTCCCTCTTGTTGCATCTTCAGGATCAAAGCCAATCCCTGAATCGCGTACCGTCAGCTCCATCCCACTCGAACCACCGCTGAGCAATACCTCGAAGTGCCTGGAGCCGCTGTGTTTGATAGCATTCTGCAGAGCCTCTTGCAAAACCCGGAATAAACAGAGGGAAATCTCCCTTGGAAGATCCTTCGGAATGCTCTCGGAGTGAAACCTGATTTCCATACCTTGCCGGTCGGAGAGCTCTCTGCAGAAACCTCCAGCGGCCGTGGCGAGCCCAAGATATTCCAGTTTTGAAGAATGCAGGCGGTGCGAGAGAGCCTGAATATCGCTCCCAAGGCCCACCGTCTCTTTGCTCGCTTCGGTGATAGCGTGGCGGAATTCAGCCACCGAAGCAGGAAGACTTAGCTGCAGACCCTCCAGTTTCACCGCCAGTAGTGCAATCCGCTGACTGATGTCATCGTGCAGCTCTCTAGCAATCCGTCTGCGTTCTTCCTCTTGTGCTTCGGTCAACCTTCGATTCACCGAAGAAAGGGCTTCTTCCGCTCGCTTACGTTCGGTGATATCCACGTGAACGGTTGTAGAATGCAAGAGATTCCCCTCCGCATCCGCTACCGATCCCGCATTTACGAGCACGACCCGTCTCTCTCCATCTCGAGTTAGTACGATTGCCTCTTCGCTTTCAAGCCGTCCCGTGTTCTTCCACTTCTCAAGCAGGTCGCGCATTTTGGAATGCGACTCGGGAGCGTAGATGATCGACACCGCCTCGCCGATCAGTTCTTCTTTGGAGTAACCGAGGGCTTCACATGCTGCCGGATTGACGTCCAGAACGATTCCCTCTGGAGAAATCATGTAGCAACATTCCGGCTGGGTCTCAAAGAATTGCCTGAATCGGCCTTCGCTCTTCAAAAAGGCCAATGTGACAAACTTGCGTTCTCGGACAACGGCAGCGAGAGCGAGGACTGGAGCACAAATCATGATCCAGCTTATCTGCATAGAAGTGACACGGTCGATGAAGGAGGAACGTAGGAAAGGTCCCTCTCCAGCATATGCGCACCAACTTGAAATACAGACGAGCGCTGTCACGGATAGACTTGCCCCGGCTGGACCAAATCGAACCGCCGCCCATAGCAAGAACGGTATCGGAACGAGGTAGATGGCTTCTAGCATTTGGTCATTCGTGGCGACGCGGCCATATGCCAGGAAAGTGGCCGTGATGAAGAGCACGGTCAGGAGTGCTCCCTCAGCAACTCGTCGCGGGGAGAAGCCTCGAAACCAAGAGCTGCCTCTCGTAGCGCAAACAAGTATCGCAGGAACGAAAGCTATGAAAGACGCGCTGTTATTGATCCAACAGCTAGTCCACACCGCAAAGAAACCAATTGACGAATTGTGAGCGAGAAGAGCGGAACTGCTCGGTGACAACATGAAGACCGGGTAGATGGCTACCCAATTCATCACAACGGGAACCGCGACTGATGCTCCCAGAAAGATAAGAACGTCTCGTAGCGCCTCAAAATAGAGTATTTCCGGCTTAAATCTTTGAAGGATTGCCGCATACGCAGCTGTTAGCGCCGAATTAAATGCAATTTGATACACCAGCCACCAGAGGCCTAGGTTGTAAGAACTCATTGCCCCTATATGTGCAGGAATGATCGCAAGCAAGTAAAACCACCAGCGACCTTTCGGGCTCAGTATGAGCGTTGCGGCAAGCAATGCGTTTGAGGGCCAAATCAGGGAAAGGCCTGACGTGGAAAAGTGGAGCTTCATGCCGATTACAACCAGGAGGTAGTACAGCAGAGCGACGAAAGCGCCTTTTCCGACTAGCAGTGCCAATCGACGGTAGGCATTTTTGTCGACCAGCTGCCAGGGTATCTGGATACCGGCAAGTCTGCGGAGAGGCGAATATCCCGCTGGGTCGTTCATAAGGTCTCTGCGAAACGAGAGACGCGAAGCTGGACTCGCATCGAGATGGATACGAGTTTCTTACTAAACTCAGCCCGACGCGCTGAGTGATCCGTTAAATCTTTAAAGAATAGCGACTAAGCGAAAACCCTGGGCGATACTCTAGTTTGAGGGGGGTGTTTTTGCAAGCGAATCTGAGCTAAGTCCCGATTAACGCTGCGAGCTAACTCCCCCAAAAGCATGGTCTAAGCAAGTTGGAAGACCTGTTTGTAGCCCATTTTTGATCAACGGTCATTCTTCTTCGGGGGAGTCTGAGTGGACGGCCACCCTCCCCTGTTTTCTTGTAAATGTTCATTCTAAAGAGTTTTAAGTCCAATGTTTTGGAACTGGTCATTCCAGAGAGTTTACGGGCGCGTTTTTGGAAATGCGTATTCCAAAGGAGTTAACGAGCGAGCAGAGACGCATGACTATTGGATTTGCGGAGTCGAGCATGGCTGGGCCGTCTCGCTGTGTTATAACCCGCAGCATCCGGATTGCCGACTAACCAGGAATTTTCTCGACCTGTCATGCCCTCGATGGAATTAGATGGCAAAATTCACATAGTAAGAACGACGAAGTCAAAGCTAGTCACGATTTTCTATCCCGCGGAAGGAAGGAGCTTCTACACCAATTGGCTGTGGCAGGTCCGCAGGCTTACGAACGAAAGCCGAGAGCCGTTGCTGCATTATTTTGGACTCTTCTGGCAAAAAAAACATATTCCCCTCAGAGATTCTCCGCAATTCGCCGCCATCCCATCGTCCGGACATGATCCCGCTGATCGAATGCGAATTTGATTGCAGCAGCAGGTGGCCGATTTCATGCGCGAGTACATGGCCCAAAAGTGCAGACGCGAGTCTCCTTGCGTCCGCCATTTGTTGAATTCGATCGTAGAAGGCATAACCGTAGTAACCCACCCCTTGCTCATCCACTGTAGCGGTGCCAAGCACGTCATTTCGATTCCGCACTTGCGCGCCCATTGCGTGAGGAAGGATCCTCAGCACCAGATGATCGGATCCTATGACTTGG
>Ga0308309_10002818_pt1 | contig 10373 bp, 13 predicted proteins | sample HubBroMetageWFT5_FD_192491 | JGI IMG/M metagenome (GOLD analysis project Ga0308309, IMG submission 192491) | Warmed and freeze-thawed soil microbial communities from the Hubbard Brook experimental Forest, New Hampshire - Hubbard Brook CCASE Soil... | ecosystem: Environmental > Terrestrial >... | reverse complement strand
ACCGGACTTCAAATATTTTGGCCATAGCATCCTCCCCACCCGCTGGACCCACCCAGCCGGGTCTTTACATATGTACCAGTCAATCCTAATGATGGCTCAAGGATTGCCACGAATCACACCCACCGCAACTCCCCGCCGCTCCCGCTCCGGGAGTTTCAATCGCGCCTTCTCCGCCAGTTCTTTGGTCTTGAACGGTTTCGATAACGGCGTGAACTGACCATCGACGTACTTGAATAAAAGCCACTGCTCTATTATTTTCATCAGAAATTTTATAGCACGATAGACTACAGCAAAGACCTTATGGCCTTTTTTCAAACCAATTAGGACCATCATCGTGGGGAGATGCTACCGAGGGCGGAAAGCATCTCTCTAAGGGCGGCTCAATCCCTCGTTGAGCCGTTCCTTTCATAAATCCGGGTAATTGGGGCACGAAATGCCTACTTGGCAACTTGAGTGCGTTAGCTGCCAGAAGAAATTCCATCACTCCGCTGTAGATGAGACAGGGGTGAACAGTCTCTTTCCGATAAAGACGGAGTTCCCGGAAGGCGGGAGTGAACTGGTGTGCCCACATTGTGGGACGAAGGCTGCCTACCAACAGCACCAACTGACCTACCACGAATGAGTATCGGACTCATCGCGCTCGCCGCTCTAAGTGTCAAAGTCCTAGGCCAGTTCGGGCACGACAAATAAGCACACTGCCACTCCGAGATAGGCGGGTCGTGCTTTTATGGCGAAACCAACTGCATGATGGTGGGAATTAGTTTCTGGCAGAGTTCCATTTTGTCGAGTAGTGGAACCGCGCCCAGGCTCTCGACTAATGTCTTTGTATCCTCATCGTTCCAGAGAGATATCGCCAGCAGCCGTGAGTCGTGATTCAGATTAGATTTGACACGTTGAATCGTCTCTTCTGTTCCGTCGGGCATGTGTAAATCCAGAACGATGACTTGAGGATTCAACTCGTTCATCATGCATATAGTTTGACGAAAATCAGCAGCCTCCCCGACGATCTCGATTTCGATTTCGGCTGCTAGAAGTTGACGCATTCCTCGCCGCACGATTTCTGAGTCATCGGCCAGGAGAACTCTGATCGACATACTTTGCCCCCTTCCCTCAGCCTGGATTTTGGGATGACAACTGCTATGGGCGGTCAACCTAAAGGACGGTTCTTGCTGTGTGCACAATCTTGAACACTTTGGGAAACCGAGTCAAGTGACGCTTACTTTGACGGATACTGACGGTACGGCTTAACTCCCGACAAAGCGGAGTTAACGGGTCAGCCGCGCCACTCTAAACGTTCTTCCTCCACAGGGGGGGCCATTGAACAGTAAGCCGGAGTGGGAGTATAAACTCACTCTATTATTTTTCAGGGAGGATGGGTGGTCAAAAAGAATGGCAAGTCTGTCGCCGTTGGCGACCGCGTGCAGGTGAATTTACATCACGGAAAACTTGAAGATGGCATTGTCAAAGCCATCATCACCCGTACTGATGGTCTGCGATATCAGATCGATCTTGGTGGAGACAGGACCGCACTGGTCCATGAGCGCCAGATTCGCAAAGGCTAACGGTCAATTATCGTGGCCCGAGCAACTTCCGCAATTTCTCTTTCAGCGTTTGCTGTCTCGGACTCATTGCATTCTGACTAATCCACTTCAATAATTTCGGAACATCAACAACATGCCTGGTCGGTTCCTGATAGATTTCCACTTCGACCTGTTTGATTGTTTCGTCCGCGTGGGATTCCCACCCTACTTCCGATAGTTGGTTCAAGCCGCATACCACAGCCTCGTATAAAGATTCTGCATAAACAACCACACTATATTGGATATCGAGGGTGTCCCGTAACCGGACAACGCATTTGGGCATTCTGAACTCGGGATGCTGGATTGGCGGAGGCAGGAGATTCGATCTTAGCTCTTTTCCCACAAATCCCAAAATTGCTTCACCGCTTAGACAGTTTCTAGGCCGACTTGGCCTCCCTGCTTGGAGCCAGCTTTGCCAACCCAGATCACCCTGCATCGCACGGGGGCGGGGGGCGTGTCCCCATCGAAGATAAGTTTAACCACCTGGCCGAGCCTAATAACGCGGAAACTTTTTCCGCGCAGCCGGAAGCCTTCTTTTGAATAATCGACGACTAGGCAAGGAAGTCTCTTCGGCTTGCGGCCCAGATTGACGACAAGGCTGGCGCGACGCCCCTTCGACATCATCCGCGTCGAGCGCCGGCCTTTACGGGCAGGAAAGTAGGGCATTCTTCATCCTCTGCTCCAAAAGTAGAGATTCATCACTGGGATTTCATTGAGATGATGTGAAACGTGCATAGGTTATAAAGGTTGGTCAGGACCTTTGTCGAGCGATGTTTCCACGGCAGTTGAACCCCACGGCGAAAAATTTCTGGGATCCATGGGAAAGCGTGTCAATCCCTCACTCAGCAGGCGGGGGAAATGCGAGTTGTGCATGGAGGCATAGTTTTCTAAAAGATGTTCAGTGAAACGAGACGGGCGGGAAGTCAGATGAACCGCTATGCACTGCTCCATTCAACCGTGCGGTCTGGGAATTCTATGCCCAGGTAATATCGAGACCCCGTACTAGGCGAGCAGTAAATCACTCTTCCGACTTGCGGAGATTCCCACGTCGAAGGGGTGATAAGCGTTTCTTCACCAGGTCGCCAGGACCGCTTGCTGATTACACGCACGCCGTGGGGACTAACGTTTTCCGTGAGCGTTCGTTCGCGAGTGTGGCGATCTTTTATGGATGCGAGGTAGACGAAAATCAAAGTAGGCAGTCGCTTCTCAAACCTGCAAAACCTTTGGTCGGGTCTACCGCGCTGCGTAGAACTGTTCATCTCTGGCTCCCCCGCGGGGGAGGAGGGGTCCTCGCAGATGACAAATAGCTTCTCATAAACCGTTGAGCCGTCAATCGGCAGAAGGCCGTAATCGGTGCTCAGGTGTTTCCCTGGCAGTAATCCTCGGGTCCCTGCGTTACGATATTCCGAATCATTAGGCCCTGTTTGAATTCGGATTTAGCAAAGGCGAAAGCAATGCAACACGGTCCTCCTATCTCCGATGGCCGCCGCTCTAAGCGTGTCGCTGGAAAGAAACCCGCCCGACTGGTCATCAATCTCAGTGGATTCCAGAAAATGCTTCCCTGTATCGTTATCGATAGATCGCATGACGGTTTTAGATTGCGGGGCGACTTCAAACTAAGGCGCGGACAACTCGTCGAACTCGTCCTAGACGACCCGATTTCGGTGCGGTGCGAGGTTATATGGGTCGGCAAAGCAGGGTCACAGCATGCAGGGCAGGCGGGGTTACAAACTGTTGGAAAATGACTTTTAGGTTCATCCGCACGGCTCTCCGTCATTTCGTCTGGCTGTACGTGGCTTTGTATCTCGCGTGTCTGTTTGTCCAAATCTTTCGCATGTAGTTCATTCGGGCGTCAGGGTCGGGGTTCGCATCACGGGGAGAGATCGACAAAACTTCTATGGAAGGAATTCCCGGGCGCAGGTGCTTTCGCGATTTTGTCGATTAGGAAGGCATAAAGCTCGGTGACTCGCCGCAGTCCGGACATTTCATCGTGATTTTGCTGCAAAGATGGTAGTGACTCGGAAGAGGTCCGGGCCAGACAACACGGAAATAGTGCTCGCAACCGGGGCATACGAACGAATCGTAGCTTGGCATTGGGAACTCCTGCATCGGATTAAGTTGCAGGTAGGTGCGACGGGAGCACCAGTTTACTTCGTTTTGGCAAACAGTGTGGTGATCGGGTGGGCGAGGTACTGGAACCCACTTGTCCGGTTACCGCGTTAATCAGGACTTGGCGCTAATCAAAGCCAAATTGTGATTTGGTCACGTGCGCAAACTCTGTAACCAATAATCGGTGCGTTTGACTTAGGCTGAACTTATGAGGACTTTTTCCAACGTGTTTTTGAGTCTGATTGCAAGTTTGTTTTTTGTGCTTGCCGCCTCGGACGTTGCGGCCGCAAATCAAAAGGCTTGCACGACCGCAGAAGAAAAGCAGGCCCTAGACCAAGCTGATAGCCTAAGAGACTGGGATGCTGTTTATCGCTCATTCACTCATTTTGCTCAGTGCGATGATGGAGCCATTGCGGAAGGTTACAGCGATACGGTGGGCCGCTTGTTAGCCCGCGATTGGAAGCATCTCGGTGCCCTTGCCAAAGTTGTCGCAACAGACAAGAAATTTGAAAGTTTTGTTCTCCGTCATATCGACGAAACGCTACCAGCCGACGTACTGAAAACGATTGCGAGCAATTCGGAGAAGAGCTGCCCTGCCGACCACACGGCTCTGTGCGGGAAGATACTGCGGAAGGCGCGGTCAGCCAGCGCAAATTGAGGCGCAACTGCCTGATTAGTCGGACATCTTGATCCTAGTACCCACTTTTCCGGTTACCGCGTTAATCGGGACCTGAGAAGAAACAGAACGAGATTTGCGGGTGACTATTCCATGTTCTACGCTCGGCGAAATTAGGAGAACTCACGTCCATGCTTACAGCGTGAAAATCCCAAATCGCAAATGCCGGTATAGAATCCCGGCAGGAGAATCGTTCTATGACGCCGATGGGGTGAGCTGGACGACAAGAAAAATTCGGCCGCAGGGGAAGTATTTTTTCTTAACTACTTTTATAGAACTAATTAGCAGTTACCGCAGCGCTCAGGGACATTGATGCGACCTCTTGTGCATCCTTCTTCTGCTTCGCGGGCCAGGACAATGGCACCGCTGATCCCGCCCCGACCGGATTGAGGATCGTCTCGCGTAAAATCCCGTCAATGGCCCTTAAGGCGCTTGCATCAAGCTTCCATCCTTCGATGCCGTCCACCGCCGATATCTGTGCGGGACGGCGCGCGCCCCAAAGAGTCGCCGTCACTCCCGGCTGATCGAGCACCCAGCGCACGGCAAGATCCAGCACACGCTTGCCGTAATGCTCCTGGGCGAACTGGTCGAGGCGTTCCACGGCTCTCAAATACTGAGCATAGATAGGCGGGCGGAACTTAGGATCGGTTTTGCGCAGGTCATCGCCCTGAAACACCGTGTCTGCGCTCATCCTCCCGCTGAGTAAGCCGCGACAAAGCGAGCCATACGTGAGTGTAATGATGCTATTTTCGCGGAGGTAAAGAAGCACGTCACCTTCGCTTTGGCGTTCAAAGAGGTTATACGGAGGTTGATCTAAGTGTAGGGGCGCAACCGAACGGAACCGCTCCATATCGGCCGGCGAATAGTTGCTTACGCCGATGGCGCGAATCTTGCCCTCGCGATACAGCTGATTCATCGCTTCTGCGGTCTCTTCGACCGGAATGCGGGGATCGGGCCAGTGCACTTGGTAGACATCGATATAACTCGTTTGGAGGCGGCGCAAGGAATCGTCTACCTCCTTCAGAATTCGCGCGCGGGACGCATTGCGGAGCACTAGCCCTTTCGACCACTGAAGGCCGACCTTGGTTGCAATGATTACTCTGTCTCGACAGCCAAGCTGCGTTATAGCTTGGCCGACAATTTCTTCGGAGCGGCCGAAGCCATAGACCGGCGCACTATCCAAAAGGTTAATTCCCTTGTCCAGCGCCGCGTGGATGGTGCGGATGGATTCGCGGTCGTCGGCGCCGCCCCACATCCAGCCACCAATGGCCCAAGTGCCGAGCCCAATCCGCGAGACCCTTAGGTCGATTCCGGGGATTGTCGTAGTTTCCATCGAATTGCTCCTAACCTCCGGGCATTCGCCACAATGCCCGGGAGCCATATCTTCCAGCTCGATTCTCTCCGGCAGCGCAACGAACGGTGCGAGGATGAAAAGAACGGCGAGATAACGATGCCGTCCGATCGCCCAGACCGGAAAATACCACCCTTCAAGGGGGTATGTAGATTGCGGGGAGTATGCCGCCGCGAATATGGTGAAGCAATACAAGGAAGACCTGAACTGTGACTAAGGTCATCCCCGATTGACGGCCAGTCCGTTCTATCAGGTACTGGGACCCACTTCTCCGGTAAGCGCGTTAATCAGGACTTGGGCCGGTTTTTTATTGCTGATTCAATTTAATCTGAAAGGTCACGGTGGCTGGTATTGATTCCGCGTTCGGTGGTGCGGTTGCGGGCTTGCATTTCCACGTTTTCATTGTCTCAATCACGGATTCATTTACAGCAGCGTTGGGTGATTCCAGAATCTTGATGTTTTCGATTGTTCCTTCAACCGTTACCTTTGCTTCAACCTTTACCGTGCCGTGGAAGTCCGCTGGAACGGTTCCGTTTGGAATCGGTGGATTTGGCATGTAGTAGCAAGCAGGCATCGGCCACCATCTATATTTCCCGCCTGTGTATAAACCGTTTCTCTCTGCTAACGGCATACCTTCTGTTCTTATAGAAACGAGGGCGAGAGGCGGCGGCCAAACAAGCCCTTCGCTGTAAAAGTCGAAGCTGGCTCTTCCTGCGGCCAAGACGGGAGCCTCTATGGTGAAGTGACGGGAGGCCCTCAGTTCGGCTATCAACTCTTCAACCTGTGCCAGGGATACTCCTAAGGATGGGGCATTCATGCGCGGTCCAAGCACCGGCCAAGGTTCAAGTTTTCCATCATCGAAGCGAATGTTTATGACGCAGGACTGCTCACAATCAAATTCTTTCCATTCTTTCGCGCCGTGCAAGAGAAAGAAAATATAGACTGCGGAGCCCCAACGGGGATGTTGCTCGACAGCAATGTGAATACCATCGGTACCTTCAAGACCGGCGTCGAGGATAGCTCTCCCAGTCACGTCGGTGAACTGTTCGTACGACCACGCTGGGTTTTGGGGGATTTCAGGATTCTTATGGTTCTGCCCTGCCGACGGGTTCACAACCCACGCAGTCAGCAAGGCTGGTATAAGAAAACCCTGATATATTCGCATCAGCGTTCTCCTTTTCGGTATTGCCCCACCAGCAGCGTAACTGATTTGAGCAAGCTACTTCAAGGTTACGCGGTAACTCCTGATTAGTCGGCTAACCGGACAACTGGGTACCGGAACCCACATGGACGATTAGCGCGTTAATCAGGAGTTGAATGCTCCGGAGGCGTGTTCGGTATACTTGCTCCATGACTTCCGTCCACAGTCTGATGAGGGTCATGCCTCGGGCCTGCTGGTTCTTTTTGCTCTCTCAAATAGTTTGGCTGAATGGTTGTCAGCACCGCGTTGAACCCGCAAACGATACTGCAAACGCGGAAGTCACGATAGCAGCCATGCGCGAAGCCATCCGTGGACCCAAAAGCGATCCATTTCTTGTATTAACCAACAGGCTCAAACAACTCGCAGGAGAAGCAGCCAGAGACTGTGGATCGGTTCGGTCATACGCAAGACCAGAAACAGCTACAGCCTGCGCACTGAGCACACACGCGGACAGAAAACCCTTCTACGTTAGCTACGAGGAATGGGGAATTGATTCTAAGGCTGCCATGGCCTTCGCTTCAGATACGGATGGGAATGTTTATAAAGTGGAGTATGACAGTGCGGCGGTATGGCTAACCAGTGACCGTCGCAAGAACTTGCAATTGACTGACGGAAACCACGTAGCGATTGAACGGTGTTCCAAGCCCGTCAAACTCAGGAAATCGGCCAACGGAAGAATTGCCTGCTTTCTTCGAGACCTGTAGCCAATTCATGACCCGCCCAGTAATTTCTGGACGATTCAAAGGATAAGTCGGGTAACCGGACATCTCGGGGTCCCAGTACCCACTTCTCCGGTTAGCGCGTTAATCAGGACCTTGGTTCGTTAACCTCAGGGATCGCTTTCATCCAAGCTCGAAAGTGTTTGTCCACGTGTAGGAAAAAGGGTAGCTTCAGCTCGTCATTTTTTTGGTCTGATGGAACGATGATGTAGTACGAACCGCCGCCAGCTTGCCAGGCTAGTTTTCCCATTCGGCGGCCACGAATCTCGTCACGTCTGAGTTTGCGCGAGTAACGCCATCCGGCCACTTCGATGCCATCCTCGTACAAGGTTACACGCCGCTCCACTCGCAAAGAACCCCAGACCACAAAGGCGACAACTGAAATGTCAATCAGAGTTAGCTGCGAGAGAGAAAGCGGGTGTTTCATCACACCAAGCAAGTGGAGTGGGGTCACTACCAAAAAGAAGGCCACCAAGAATATCCCAAACCCGTGAACAAAGCGCCGATTGGCCCTGTGCACTTTGTAGGTGCACGGATAATCCCGGTCGCGCATGTTCTCTTCAGCCGTCATTGCGATTCAATGTTGAGCTTAACAGTCTAACGGAGGAGCAGCGCCGATATGCTCAGGCTAACCGCAAAGTAATAAACACACCGACTTCATGGGTATCTGGGCAAAGTCCTGGTTAGTCGGCTTACCGGACATCTTAACTAATTGCCGGGTTTATCCCGAGATTTACGGACTATTGCAGACAGACCTAAAATCACAACAAGGTAACAGGCAGAATCCACGGCAAAAGCCACTAGGATTGTCTCCCCGATTGTGGAGAGCTCATTCGGCCGAGGCGGGACAGGAACTACGTGGTACGCAATGTAGTCTCCGGGCAATGTTAGAGTTGTCGAGTTGTGGCTAACTAAAACTTCTGTAATATAAGCCAGAAGCATAGAAAGAAGGACAGCGAGAGCGATGCGTAGAACCTTCTTCCAAATCATCCTATGATTCAGCTCCCGAATGACTTTTCTCCTGAAGATCAGCTAGGCAACCAGCCCCAATCAAGCCTCGCTCGCATTGTAATTTGAAAGCGGGCGAAATTCTTGCAAAGTCCTGATTAGTCGGCTAACCGGACATGTGGAGGCTAGTACCCACATGCCGCGGGATCACGCCTGCTGAGCACTGTAGTTCGCCACAACTCGTGTCACCTTCCAAACCGCCGATAATTCCATGAACTCTGCTGTGCGTCTCCCCTTTTGATTTGTGTAGAAGAGCACCACGCTGCTTACACCCAAGAATACGTCCTCAAGGCGAAAATGCAGTTCCGGATAGGCTTCCAGCCCTCGTTGAAAGTAAGCTTTCAAATTCGCCTTTCCGATCACCTTCCCTCCAGGCGTCCCCAGCAGTTGTGTGACAACCGGCGAAGTCAACTCGATTGAATCTTCATAGTGCGACATGATCAAGTCCAGATCATGGGCGTTCCAGGCGGCAATCCAATGCTCGGCCAGTTTCCAAGCCTCGTCTCTCGTCACTATAGATTCCTCGACGAGCGATATTCTAACAGTCTCGGTCCGGTTGTTGTGCCTGATTAGTCGCCTGACCGGACATGTTGATCCTAGTACCCACTTGTCTAGTAAACGCTTAGAACTAGGTTGCCTCAGTGGCCACTATGGCGAGAAAATGGATAACCCCAGTCCCTCGGAACACTCTAAGTTAGTGGTCGGAGCGGGTCTTGACCTTCCCTGCGAATCCAGCCGACAAACCAGCAAAGCGGACCCAGCTGCTGTAGTTACGCTCAGGGCAAGTTCCATTGCCAGCTCCAGCCGCAAATGTTTTCTAGAAGAGAGCGCTTTCGTCTGCGGAGGCGTTCGACAAGAGGTGCGAGTGCGCAGGATGAAGCTCCAATGGGAAGCGAGTGGCGGGCAGGGTTTTGCCCTTGCTTTTGGCCTTGTGTGCCTGATGGGGGTGCCGTCGGCAAGGGCGCAAAACGCCGATGCACCGCAGGAAAAGCCGTCCGCTACACGGTTGTTGACCGTGGAAGAAGGACGCTCCGTGGCAGATGCCGCAATGGGGCAGGAGCAGCCAGCGCGCGGGACGCAGGATTGTTCGCACCTGATTCATGAGATTTACGGGAGCGCTGGATTTGAATACCCGTATGCCAGTTCGTTCGAGCTGTTTGCCGGGAACGAGAATTTTGTCCGCGTGCGGTACCCTCACGCCGGGGATTTGATCGTGTGGCCGGGGCACGTTGGCATCGTGGTCGATCCGTTGCAACACAGTTTTTCCAGCCTGGTGAGCACGGGATTCGATGTGCAGGATTATGAAGGAGCATATTGGAAGTCGCGGGGAAGACCCCGCTTTTACCGGTACAAAGTGCAAAATGGCGGCGTGCTGACCGCGGCGCAGAGCCCTGCATCGCGACAAGTCTCGAATGCGAACCGCCCGCCAAACGACGGCACGCTGATCGAAGAGCGATCCGGGAAAGACAATTCCGCGTCGAGCCGGCCAACGAAGGCGGCATCCGAACGCACGATGTTGATCTATGGACCTGTGGCTCCCGAGGAAGTGACCGAAGCAAGCGGGCCGTTTGAAATTCCAACGAGCACGATTGTCGCGGCGGGAGGCAAACCGCCAACACGCGAGGAAGTGGCTGAGGGCATCTCGGAATTGAGTGATGCGGCCGGGAATTTGCTGCGCAAGGATGATCCTTTCAAAACGCGCTCGCCGGTGGTGATCGTGGAACAGTTC
>Ga0308309_10002817_pt1 | contig 10375 bp, 8 predicted proteins | sample HubBroMetageWFT5_FD_192491 | JGI IMG/M metagenome (GOLD analysis project Ga0308309, IMG submission 192491) | Warmed and freeze-thawed soil microbial communities from the Hubbard Brook experimental Forest, New Hampshire - Hubbard Brook CCASE Soil... | ecosystem: Environmental > Terrestrial > Soil... | reverse complement strand
AGCGGCTGAAACTTTTCCGTTGTGAAGGTTCACGGCAGTTGCGAAGTCGCCGAGTTGTGCAAAGCGGAGAGCTTTGGGGTGAAGCACAACATACGGAATATTAGCTGCGTCTACATATCGATGTGGGTCTCGGGGATTGGGATTGGCACGGTCATAAAGGGCCGTGGTGGATACATAATATCCCGGAGCCGGGTCCGACGCGCCCTGCAGGACGGGTGTTCCGCTCGTTCTTTCATTATCTGTGACCAGCGCCCACCAGTTTCCTCGGTGGCCTGCATGCGCCAAGGAATCCAGTCCGAGTCGGTCGTTAGGGTGGTAGGCTCGCGCAGCCCCGTCCGCGTCGATAGCGAGCCCCGACTTATAGAAAAAGCCGCGTCCAACAGACGGAGCAGACCAGGCCACAATACTCTGTGCTGTGAAGAGCTTGCTCTTCTTGCAAATGTTGTGCGAAGCAGGGCCGGATGCTACCTGAGTATTCGGAAACCAGGTCGCCAAAAGCAGGATTGCGGATCCGGATTTGGTAAAAGGACTCTTCATCATTTAGTGCTTGAGGACCTATCGCGTCGCCGAGTTCTCATATAAGAGGCGGACTCCTGCGCTAGACCTGGAGATTGCGCAAATAGGGAACGCTGGCTTTCATCAGGTCGAGATTCATTTCGACAAAATAGTTTTGTACTCCGCCGGTTTTCGCCGCGGTGAAGATTTTTTTCCAATCGAGAGTGTCTTGCCCTACAGCGACGATCTTCTTGGTGGGCGCGGACCAGCCTTGGACATGCATCGAGAAGAAGCGGCCGGGATACTTCATGAAATACTCGGCGGCGTCGTAGCCGTCACTGATGGTGGAGATTTGGAATTGGAATTTGACTAGTTTGGGGTCGAGGAGCTCGATGAGCAGGTCATACGTGCGTTTGCCGTTGACCTGGGAAAGTTCGAAGCCTTCATTGTGGAGACCTTGCTGGATGCCTGCCTTGGCAGCGTTTTCGCCCATCTTGTTGTATTCGTCGGCCGCGCGTTTTACGTCGTCGAGCGCAGGATTTTTCGGCCCGTCCAGGCTTGGGACAATCATTTGCTTTAGGCCAACATCGTGCGCCCAGGCAATCCTTCCTGGCTGATCTTTTCTTAATTCGTCGATGCCGAAGTGCGAGCTGATGCAGCTTACTCCCCAATCGTTCAGCATTTTGCGCAGTTCCGAGCCTTTGTACTTGGCCAAGCCGCCGAAGCCCGAATCGTCGTAACCCACCGGCGAGCAGAGCTCGATGTTTTGAAAACCGGCCGCGGCGAGTTCTTTGATCGTGCCGGGGAAGTCTTTGGCGATACCTTCTCTCACGGGCCAAGTCTGGCAACCAATGGGCAGGCCGAGAGGACTCCCGCGAAGTTCGAATGCGGCGGTGGAAAGCACACTGGCTGCAGCCGCTGTGGTTGCGGCGTTTTTTAGAAACTCTCTTCTCGGAATCGCGGCCATTCACGTCTCCTTATTTTTGCTTTCGTTTATTTCCATTTTTTCTTGCTGTTACTTTTCTTCGCCAAAAAGTTTGATATCTTCCGGTCCTTCCCGTAGAGGGGCGGCGTTGCGGCCCTGCACGAGTTCGCGAATCTGCGCGACGATGTCCGGATTTGCCAGCGTAGTGATGTCGCCCGTGTCCATGTAATTGGAAATGGCGGCCAAGACGCGGCGCATGATTTTGCCCGAGCGTGTCTTTGGCATGTCGGGGACGATGTGGACTCGCTTGGGCCGAGCGATTTTGCCGATGATGGTTTCGATCGTCGAGATGACTTTGTCCTGCACGGCTTTCGATGGCAGAACGCCCGGTTTCAAAGAAATGTAGACTTCGGGCACCCGGCCTTTGATTTCGTCAACGACGGGAACAACGGCGGCTTCGGCGATTTCTGTGATGCTGAGGCAGGCGGATTCGACTTCCTTGGTGCCGAGGCGATGGCCGGCAACGTTGATAACGTCGTCCACACGGCCGAGGATACGGTAGTAGCCATCGGCGGGAAGGACGGCCCCGTCAGCGGCGTAGTAAGGCCAGTCGCGCCAGTCTTTGCTCTTCGGGTCCTTGCAATACTTTTTGTAGTACTGATTGACGAAGCGCTCCGAGCTGCCCCAGATCGTTTGCATGATCCCGGGCCAGGGATTGCGAATGCAGATATTACCGGCTTTACCGGAGCCGGGTTTTACTTCCTCACCGTTCTCGTCCCAAATTACGGGATAGATGCCGAGCACGGGCGGGCCCGCGCTTCCCGGCTTCATTGGATCGAGCGCGGGTTTCGTGCTGCAGAGGAACCCGCCAGTTTCCGTTTGCCACCACGTGTCAACGATGACCGCTTCGCCTTTGCCAACCGTTTCGTAATACCAGCGCCACACTTCGGGCTCGATCGGCTCGCCGACCGTGGTCATGTGCTTGAAATGATAGTTGTATTTCTTCGGCTCGTCGCCGCCCGCTTTGCGGAGCATGCGGATGGCCGTGGGAGAAGTGTGAAAGATGTTCACGTCGAGACGCTCGGCGATGCGCCAGGGCCGCGCTGCGTCAGGGAATTGCGGGACGCCTTCGTAGAGCACGCTGGTCGCGCCGAGAGCGAGCGGGCCGTAGACGATGTAGGAATGCCCGGTGATCCAGCCGATGTCCGCCATGCACCAGTAGACGTCCTCGGGATGAATGTCCTGGTAATACTTCGAAGTGCCCGCGGCGTAAGCGAGATAGCCACCTGTGCGGTGCTGGCAGCCTTTGGGCTTGCCGGTCGTGCCGCTGGTGTACATGAGGAAGAGCGGAGCCTCGGCGTCTTGCGAGACGGGCTCGACGATTTGTCCGCGATAGTCGTTAAGGACCTCGTCCACAAAGAAATCGCGGCCCGAGATCATCGGAGATTCGGAACGGTAATGGCCCGCATAACGCCGCCAGAAAAGAACTTTGTCGATATGCTGGCCTTCTTTTTTTGCCGTTTCGACGGCGATGTCGGCGCTGGGCTTGTGATCCACCCACTTTCCATTCCGATAGTACCCATCGGCGTAGATAAGAACTCGGCTGCCGGAATCTGCAGCTCGCAGGCCGCAGGCTTCTCCGCTGAAGCCGCCAAAGACGACGGAGTGAATGACGCCAAGCCGCGCGCAGGCAAGCATGGTGATAGGCAGCTCGGGAATCATCGGCATGTGGATGGTGACGCGGTCGCCGGTTTTAAGTCCACCGAATTCGCGCAACATGGCGGCTACTTCATTCACGCGCTTGTAGAGTTCCTGGTACGTGATCACCGTGGCGGTTTCGTCTTCAGGTTCGGGGACGAAGATTAGCGCGGCTTTGTTCTTGTGTTTGGCGAGATGGCGGTCCACGCAGTTGTAGCAGGCATTTAATTTGCCGCCGACGAACCATTTCCAGAAAGGAGGATTGGAGGTGTCGAGAGTTTTGCGCCAGGGCTGGTCCCAATCGAGCAGCTTCGCGTAGATATCGAAACAACCCGGGAAATGTTTTTCGCTGAATTTTTTTACGAAGGCGGGATCGGTGAGATTGGCTTGAGCTTTGAATTTTTTAGAGGGATAAAAGTACTCTTCCTCTTTCCAATGGACGGCAATTTGCGCTTCCGTGAGTTTGCTTTTGCTCTGCGATGCCTTCGCATTTGTTTTCTGGCGAGCTTTGGCCACGGCGATAACTCCCTAGCAAGATCGATTTCGGTTGTGATGCAACAACGAAGGACATCCTGGTTCGGGCAAACTCATTTCCTCTGTGAAATGAGTTCGCCCGCCAAAAATGATGCTCCCACGCGGGCGCGCGAGTCAATCGAGCCGCGCGGGCGCCCCCTTGGACTCGTGACGCCCCTACTTCATCCCGCCAACTTCGTCCCAAATCTTGTGGCCGTGAGTTTCCTTCAGGAACAGACTTCCCACGACGAACGTAATGCTGGCCACGATCATCGGGTAGTAGAGGCCGGCGTAAATGTTGTGCGTACTTTCGCAAAGGTAAACGCCGATGAGCGGCACCAAGCCGCCAAAGACACCATTCCCGATGTGATAGGGCAAAGACAACGAGGTGTAGCGTATTTTCGCGGGGAAGGCTTCGACGAGATATGCGGCGATCGGCCCATAAATCATGCAGACATAGAGGACCTGGATGAAAACGAGTAAGACGAGCATGGGCACATTCGGGTTGGAGGCTTCCTTCGCGGGAACGGCTTTGCTGGCGTCATCTATCGTGAGTGCGGTCAGTGTCGGAGCGCCGGTAACTTTGTTTCTGACCGAACTGAGCGTTTGAACATTGTTGCCTGCGGCTCGTTGCATGGCGTGATAAATCGGCAGGTACGTGAGCACGGCCAGCAGACAGGCAGCCATCATAAGCCACTTGCGGCCAATCTTGTCGGAAAGCGCACCGAAGACGGTGAAGAAAGGCATTCCGAAGAGAAGAGCGTAGGCCACGATGATGTTCGAGAGTTTGGGATTAACCTTAAGAATCGTTTGCAGGAAAACGAGGAGCACGTAAAACTGGCCGGTGTACCAGATAACTCCTTGACCAGCCGTCGCACCGAACAGCGAGATCAAGACGTTCTTCAAGTTTGCCGGTTTTGTGAAGGCTTCCTTTAGCGGCTGAGCGGAAGTCATGCCGGTGGCTTTGAGCTGCGAAAAGATCGGAGATTCTTTCATTTTCAAGCGGATATAGAGCGAAATCGTTACGAGAATGATGGACGCGAGAAACGGAATGCGCCAGCCCCAAGCTTTGAAGTGGTCGGGTGTCATGGCTTGTTGCGTGCCAAGGATGACCAGCAAGGAAACGAAAAGGCCAAGAGTCGCCGTGATTTGGATGAAGCTGGTGTAGTAGCCGCGCTTGCCGTCCGGCACGTGCTCCGCCACGTAGACCGTCGCACCACCATACTCACCGCCAAGCGCTAGGCCCTGTAGAACGCGAATGGTCAGAAGGATGATGGGGGCAAGTACTCCGATGGACGCGTATGTTGGAAGGAACCCGATCAGTGCCGTCGCGCCGCCCATGATCGACAGAGTGACAAGAAAGGCGTATTTTCTGCCAACGATATCCCCGATGCGCCCGAAGAACAAAGCCCCGAAAGGCCGAACCATGAAACCAACCGCGAAGGTCGCCAGATAAGAGATGTAGGCGAAAGTATCGTTGCCGGGTGGGAAGAATTTCGGAGAAAGAACGACGGCCAAACTTCCAAAAATGTAAAAGTCATACCATTCGATCATGGTACCGACCGCGGAGGCGAGAATCACCTTGGGGATGCTGTCTCTTTTTTCTCCGCCCGCCGCGACTACGTTTGCTTGGCTTCCCATTCTTCCTCCTGTTGCGTCCTTCGCTGAATTCAGGTACTGGTCCCAGATTCAAACAAAGAGCCGGAAGATGAAGACACTACGGCTCGGGCCGCGCTCACTCTTTCATCAGGAATACCCCCTGTGACTCGCGTTAGAAAATTCGAGTCAGGTTTCCGATGGGGAAGAGCATCGAGAAACGCACCGTACATATACGAGAGCGGAGCGCATTGTCAAGAAAGGACTTGCGGTGAGCGGGACAGGAAGGGAGGGACGTGAATTCCATGGTATCTCGGGGTCGTGCCAACGGGTTTTTATCCCGCGCGGCTCTCAATTCCAACTAGAGCGTGGGACAGCAATCGTGATAAAAGGTCTGCTTGAACTTACATAACGCTATATTTTTGTTTTTTGCCGGGGCACTGGGCGGGGCTATTAACGCCGTTGCCGGCGGCGGCAGTTTTGTGGCGTTTCCGGCGCTCATGTTCACGGGAGTGCCACCCGTGTCAGCAAATGCCACAAACACGCTGGCGCTTTGGGTCGGCGTCACGGCCAGCGGCGGGGCGTACCGGAATCGACTGAGTATTTCGCGCCGGGTGATGATTCCCCTGATTGTGACCAGCGTGATTGGCGGGCTTGCGGGCGCTTTCCTTCTGATCAAAACACCGGCGCAGACTTTTTTGAAGGTTATGCCGTGGCTGATGCTCGGGGCAACGCTTTTGTTTGCGTTCGGCAAACACCTAACGGGACGCATCGCCGCTGGGATTTCCAGCGACGCGAGCCGGGGAGCGATCGCGGGCGCTTCCGTTTTTGAGCTGGCTGTGGCCGTCTACGGAGGTTATTTCGGCGGCGGCATAGGAATCATGAATCTGGCGATGCTGGCCGCGATGGGCATGACGGACATCCATGACATGAACGCGCTGAAAGTTGTGCTGGGCGGCGTGATCAATGGTGTGGCGACGGTCACGTTTGTCATTACTGGGGCGATCGTGTGGCCGCAGGCCATAGTGATGATCCTCGGAGCGATTCTGGGTGGGTACTTCGCGGCGCATTATGCGCAGAAGCTGCCGCAGTCATGGATACGGGCGTTTGTGATTCTGGTTGGGGCTGCGATGACGGTTTATTTTTTCGTGCTGGGATATCGTTAAGAAGTTTTGGGCTTGAGAAGCGGATGAGGAGCGAGCGATGAAGACGAATTATGCGGCGGTATTTGTCTCGGCTTTGGCTTACTGGATACTCGGCGCGGTTTGGTACGGATTTTTATTTGCGAAACCGTGGATGGCGCTCGAACAAATGACCGCGGAAAAAGCGGCCAGCATGAATCCCGTTTTGCCTTACGTCGTGACGTTTGTTTTGAATCTGCTGATTGCGTTTGTTTTGGCGCAGATTTGCATTTGGCGGAACGCGAACACCGCCGCGAGAGGCGCGGCGCTGGGGATACTTTTGTGGATCGGGTTTGTTGGCCCGATCACTTTTACAAATTACATGTACGAGATGCGGCCAATGCAATTGTTCGCGATCAATGAGTTTTACTCGCTCGTGGGGCTCTGTTTGATGGGAGCGATTCTTGGAGCGTGGACGAAGAAGGCCGCATAGATTTGGCGGCGGCGAAATACGAATTGTTGAGACGCCGCAACCCAAGAGGGCACGATGTATCGTGCCCCCTAAACGGCATGGCGCGGATCTAAGGCAGAACCGTGCCGCGGATGGAGGCGTCTACGAGTTGGATGGTGTGGACGACCGGAATCGGATGGCCCTGACGGGCTAGCGAGGATTGGAGTTGGAGTAGGCACCCGGGATTGCCGGTGGCTACTGCGTCGGCGTTGAGCGGGGTGATGAGTTGGGCTTTGCGGTCGCCTAGGGCGTTGGCGGCGTCGGGTTGGACTAGGTTGTAAATGCCTGCAGATCCGCAGCAAATGGCGGCTTCGGGGATTTCGGTTAGTTCAAGGCCTGGGATCTTTGAGAGCAATTGGCGGGGTTGCGAGCGCACGCCTTGGGCGTGCTGCAGGTGGCAGGAATCGTGGAACGCTACTCGCATGCGAAGGGGATTTCTTGTGGCGCGCGGCGGTAGCTCGGTGAGCACTTCGGAGATGTCCTTGCATTTTGCAGCGAAAGCTTTAGCCCGATCGGCATAGTTGGGATCGTCGCGAAGCAGATGGCCGTATTCCTTTACATTGGAGCCGCAGCCTGCAGCGTTGGTGACGACGGTGTCGACGTTGGCGCGCTCGAAGACGTCGATGGTCTTTCGGGCGAGCGCCAACGCGCCCTCTTCTTCGCCTGCGTGAACCATTAATGCGCCGCAGCACGGTTGCTCTTGCGGCGCGACGACTCCGCAGCCTTCAGCTGCCAGGACGCGGGCTGTGGCGGCGTTTACTTGAGGAAAGAATTCGCGTTGCACGCAGCCGAGCAAGAGGCCGACGCGCCTGCGTTTCGTGCCTTGCGCCGGCGTCACTTCCTGCACGCGCTCATTCTTTTCGAGCTTCGGCATTAGCGCTTCCATGGATTGCAGGCGCTTGGGAAAAAGTCTCAGGAGGCCAGTGCCGCGAACGAGCGATTGCAGGCCGGACTTTTGGTAAGCGAGCAGGGGCCAGCGAAGAAAGCGGAGTCGATCCGGCCGCGTGAAAACGGCGAAGAGGAAACGGCGATGAAGTTTTTCGCCGAGGGAGCGCGGATGATGGCGTTCGATCTGGGCGCGAGTGGCTTCGATGAGCTTTCCGTAGTCGACGCCGGAAGGGCAGGCGGTCATGCAGGCCATGCAGCCGAGGCAGGAATCAAAGTGGCTGACCCATTGCGGGTTGATGGTCGCGTTGCCTTCACTGGCGAGTTTCATCAGGTAGATGCGCCCGCGCGGGGAATCCATTTCCTCATTCCAGAGAACGTAAGTGGGGCAGACGGGGAGACAGAAGCCGCAGTGGACGCAGGTTTCGATGATTGATTTGGAGGGCGCGTGGTGCGCGTCGAAGGCGCTGAGCATTGGCGCCGCAGTTGGAGAATCGGACATTAGATGCCACCTACAAAGCGGCCGGGATTCAGCGTGTTCTTCGGATCGAACTGATTTTTTACCGCGCGCATGAGGGGAAGAGCATCTCCTGGTTGTCCCCAAGTCTCCAACGGCGGCATCCAGACCGGGTGATGAAACACTGCGAGTGAACCGCCATTGTGTTCGAGTTCAGAGCGAAGATCTGAAAGTGGCGCGCGGAGATTTTCTGGGGCGCCTCCGAGGCGGAGCCAGCCGATGCCCGTGGGCTGCATCGTTAGCTTCCAATGCGTTTTGCCGGAGCCCGTGGCGCGTTGCACGGTTTCGATGGTGCGCGCGATGGCAGAGGGGAGCGTAGCGATCTTCGCCACTGCCCCGGAACGCGCGGAACTCCAGAGTTCTTGCGAGGTGGTCCAGACCGCTGACTGTGCCTCAGTTGCGAGCGCGGGACGGGCTAGTTCCCGCAACTGAGCTTCTTGGGCGGCGATGCCTGCTTCGGTGCCCTCAAAGAGAATGTCCACAACTGGTTCGGCGTCTTGCGCGATGCGCGCTTGCAGTGACGTATGAGCCAGCTTTGAATCCTGAACGGTGAGAATGAGTCGCTGCATCTCTTCGAGATTGCAGCCGGAGATTGAGAGCGTCTTCGAGTTTCGCGGGAGGGGATGGAGGCGGAAAACGGCGCGCGTGATAACCGCGAGAGTTCCGAAAGCGCCGGTGACGAGTTTGGGGAGATCGTAGCCCGCGACATTTTTTACGACTTTGCCGCCGCTGGAGGCGAGAGTGCCATCGGGGAGGGCGAGCGTGACGCCGATGATCAGGTCGCGCAGTGAACCGAAACGAAGGCGCAGCGAGCCGCTGTCGTTTGTCGATAGCACCCCGCCAAGGGTCGCGTGCTCGGGCCAGAGGGGATCGAGGGCGAGGCGCTGGCCGTGCTGAGCCAGCGCGGACTGCAATTTTTCGATGGTACAGCCAGCTTCGACGCTGACGGTGAGGTCGGCCCAGGGGTGCTCGATGATTTTGTCGAGGCGAGAGGTGGAAAGAATGACGTCGGCCCGAGAGGGAGGATTGCCCCAGGAGAGCTTGGTGCCGCCGCCGCGTGGAACCACGGCGAGGTTCGCGTCATTTGCAAGACGAAGAGCAGCGGCAAGTTGCTGTTCGTTGGAGGGTTCGAGGACAAGCCGCGGTTGAACGCCGCAAACAGCGTCGGCCGCAGTGGCGGCGCGGATCGAATCTGGAGCCAGAATCGCGCGAAATTCGTGTTCGATGTCGAGCGGAGTCGTCTGCATTTGAGAGATTCAGTACATTACAACGGTAGCCCGGCGTCAAGCCGCGGTCCGGAAACAGGAGTGCGAAGCACGCATCCTCGAGAGGGCGCGTAACCAGAAGTCTCCCAAAAGGGGGCAAAGAAGCAAAGGGTCTACTTGTTGTGGGAGGCCTTGTTACCAAGGCAAAGCTACACTAGACGTCTTGCGGCGGCTTTGGCCTATACGGGTAACCTGAAGCCTTTGGCGCGTGGGAGTTACGGTAGTCGTCCAGATCTGTTTCGCTGATATGGTAATGCGCCTCCGGAGGATGGTTTCCAAAAGCAGCCAGCTCCTGATGGAGCCTGAGCGAGCAGATCTCGGGGGCGTCTTGAAAGCGCACACGCCGGGAACCGAATGCCTCGTTCCCAATAGATAGGGTAAACTCGCTGGTCTCGTTTAGGGCTCGCCGGACGACAAAGCTATACTCGCGCACGAGCGTCTTCGCTTCGAAACCAACGTATTGAACGGTTAAGGTTTCAGTCATCAGATTCCTTGGATCCAGCCGGCGAAACTCTCTACGGTATTAGTGACACCCGTAGCATGGTAACTGGGTGGCGGAATGGTTGTCTTGTGGCACAGGAACCGTCGCCCTGGGGAGCGCGGCGGAAGGTGTGAAACTTGACACTGTCATTATACACGTTTACGTCGTTGACTGCCCAAGAGTTAGGCCTGTCTGACGATCCGCTCCGGCAGTCGCGCGGTGTTAAAGCCACGGGCCTTGGCAGCGTCTTCTCTCTTGTCGAGGGCGCGCGGCCGTTCCCCAGCGGCCTCGTTATTGCTTTTTCGGGGTGGTGGCGACGGGCTGGCGCTTGTCTGCGACCGTTGGGGTTTCAAGTTGCGAATACAACA
>Ga0308309_10002815_pt1 | contig 10378 bp, 6 predicted proteins | sample HubBroMetageWFT5_FD_192491 | JGI IMG/M metagenome (GOLD analysis project Ga0308309, IMG submission 192491) | Warmed and freeze-thawed soil microbial communities from the Hubbard Brook experimental Forest, New Hampshire - Hubbard Brook CCASE Soil... | ecosystem: Environmental > Terrestrial > Soil... | reverse complement strand
CAAGCCCGTGCACCGCCGCATCCTGTTCGGCATGTACGAGCTCGGCCTCACCTCCACCAAGTCCTACCGCAAGTGCGCCAAGATCGTCGGCGAAGTCCTCGGCAAATTCCATCCGCACGGTGACGCTCCCGTGTACGACGCGCTCGTCCGCCTCGCGCAGGATTTCAACATGCGCTACCCGCTCGTGGACGGCCAGGGCAACTTCGGCTCCGTGGACGGCGATCCTCCCGCGGCCATGCGATACACCGAAGCGCGCCTTTCGAAAATCGCGGAAGAAATGCTCGCGGACATCGAAAAAGATACCGTCGAGTTCGTCCCTAATTTCGACGAAAGCGAAAAAGAACCCGTCGTCCTGCCCACGCGCATTCCCAACCTGCTCGTCAACGGCTCCTCCGGCATCGCCGTCGGCATGGCCACCAACATCCCGCCGCACAACCTGAAAGAAGTAGTCGAAGCCGCCATCGTCCTGATCGAAGAGCCCGAAGCCAATCTGAAAAAAATCATGAAGCTCGTCCCCGGCCCCGATTTTCCCACTGCTGGCTACATTTACGGCCGCGAAGGCATCGAGCAAGCCTATAAAACCGGCCGCGGCTCCTTCCAGGTGCGCGCCAAAGTCGCCATTGAACAGCGCGGCAAGGATCGCCAGGACATCGTCGTCACTGAACTCCCCTATCAGGTCAACAAAGCGCGCCTGATCGAAAATATCGCCGGCCTCATCCAGAATAAAAAGATCGAAGGCATCGCCGACATCCGCGACGAAAGCGACCGCGACGGCATGCGCATCGTCATCGAAGTAAAGCGCGACGAAGAGCCGCAAATTATTCTCGCGCACCTCTTCAAGCACACCCAGATGCAGGAATCCTTCAGCATGATCCTGCTGGCCATCGTCGCCGGACAGCCCCGCGAGCTCGGCCTGCTGGACCTGCTGCGCCTCTTCATCGAACACCGCGTGGACGTGGTGCGCCGCCGCACCCAATACGAGCTGCGCAAAGCCGAAGAGCGCGAGCACATTCTGCTCGGCTACCAGATTGCCCTCGATTATCTCGACGAAGTTATCCGCGTGATTCGCGGTTCTTCCAGCCGCGCTAACGCCCGCGAAAACCTGCACGAATTCTTCGCCAACAAAACGGTCAAAGTATCCGAAGACGGCAAAGCCAAGAGCATCGCCGGCGTCAAGCTCGTCAACAAAAAATACGGCATGCCCGCGGAAGTTGTCGGCCTCAGCTTTCCGCAAATTGATGCCATCCTCGAACTGCAGTTGCACCGCCTGACGCAGCTTTCCATTGACGACATTCTTGCCGAGCTAAAGAAAATCCGCGAACAGATCGCCGAACTGCGCGAAATCCTCGGCAGCGAAAAGAAACTCAAAGCCGTCATCGTCGCTGAGCTGCGCGAAATCATAAAATCCTATGGCGACGAGCGCCGCACCCAAATCGTTGACCGCGTCGAGGAAATCAAACTCGAAGACCTCATCAAGGACGAGGAAATGGCCATCACCGTCAGCCATGCCGGGTACGTGAAGCGCACCTCGGTGGAAACCTATCGCCACCAATCGCGCGGAGGCAAAGGCCGCATCGGCGCCAAAACGCGCGACGACGATTTCGTCGAGCATTTCTTCGTCGCCTCGGCGCACAGCTACATCTTGCTGTTTACTTCGAAAGGCCGCATCTACTGGCTCAAAGTTTACGAAATTCCCGAAGCTGCGGCGGCCACGCGCGGTAAAGCCATCTCCAATCTCGTCCGCTTCCAGGAAAGTGAGAAGCTCACCGCCGTCGTTTCCGCGCGCAATCTGGAAGAAGCCGATCGCTACGTCTTCCTCGCCACCAAAAACGGCACCGTGAAAAAAACCGGCCTCGCCGAATTTTCGAATCCGCGTCCTTCCGGCATCATCGCCATCAATCTCGATGGCGCGGACGAACTGATCGGCGCCAAACTCACCGACGGCATGCAGATGATTTTCCTCGCCAGCCACGATGGCCAGGCCATTCTCTTCCGCGAAACAGAAGTCCGCTCCATGGGCCGCGCCGCAGGCGGCGTCAACGGCATGGATCTCGCCAAGGGCGACTTCGTCGTCAGCATGGACGCAGTGCAGCCCGATTTCGGGATCATTGAGAAGGAATACAAAAAGGAAACGAAAAATCTCGACGAGCTCGAAAGCGACCAGATTCGTGAATCGCTCACATCGCTCATGCTCACCGTCGCCGAGAAGGGCTACGGGAAGCGCACTCCGCTCGCCGAATATCGCGTCACCTCGCGCGGCGGCAAGGGCGTCATCAATCTGAAATCCACCGACCGCAATGGTCCCGTCGTCGCCGCTCTGCAAGTCCGCGAAGATTCCGACGTGATGATCATCACCGGCCAGGGAAAAGTAATCCGCGTGCATTCCGGCGAAATCCGCGAAGCCGGCCGCTCCACCCAAGGCGTACGCCTTCTGCGCCTCGAAGAAGGCGACCGCATCGCCGCAGCCGCCGCAATCCTGGAAGAAGACGAAGCCGCCGCAGTCGCAGCTCCGCCCGACCCTGAAAAGAAATAATCAGGAGGCAGCCATGGCACCGAAACTGAAGTACATCATCGAGTTCGTTGCAGACATGGATCGCGCGGTCAAATTTTATCGGGACGTTGTCGGACTTCCCCTGAAGTTCGAATCGCCCGGCTGGTCGGAGTTCGCCACCGGCGAGACGTCCTTCGCACTCCATCCGGCCAGCGAAAAAAATCGCGCGGGCACTTATGACGTGGGCTTCACCGTAAAAGACCTGCAGCAGTTCTACGAGCAGATGCAAACGAAAGGCGTCAAATTTCCCATGCCGCCCACCAAGCAGGACTTCGGCGGCTTCCTGGCGCAGTTTCTAGACACCGAAGGCGCTCATCCGAGCGCCGGCGCGGAATGACTTCGGCGACGATCCCGACACCCGATGAATAGATGAGCAATCAGACTCTGGTGTGGCTAATCTTGGCGGGAGTAGTGGCGGTCGCAGGCCTGTTGCTCTGGTTCAGAGATCGCTTTCGAGATCTGCGCCACACTCCCGAAGCAGAAAGAAAACTGTCGGAGCAGAGAAATGCCGAAGGCGGGGGAGCCTTCATGTCGTTTTTCTACGCTGTTATGTGCGTAATTCGCGGGCTTCAAATACCCACATTCGTGCCGCGCGTATACTATTTCCTCGGCGCTTCTCTATGTGCGTGGGTTTGTTTTCAACGCTTCCGTCGTTACCAGACACTTCGCGCCGCAACGAGGGCGTCGAAGCATATCGCAAATCACGACGGCGGCGCGACGTAATACCCCGGCCGCGTGCGTACCGAAACATTCGGCCGGTCCACCACCACGACCTTGATCTCGTGGTAGCCCTCCGGATCCTCTCCCACCGGACGATACCCGATCGTGTACTGCGCGTGCAGTTCGCCGCCAATATCATCAATCGCTTTTTCGATCGAACGGTCCCGCATCGTAGCCACATGCAATCCGCCCGTAGCCTTGCTAGCCACTGCCAGCGAATTCGTTCCCAACACATTCTTCCCGGTCTTCACCAAAAACACAGCCAGCGCCAGCAAATCCGGTGTATCGTTCACGTGATCCGGCTTCGTGCGCAAATCAGCCATCGCCGTGCTCAGCCCCACGGAATAAATCGTCACATTCGCCAACTGCGCCTGCCGCAATACTTCGCCTAGCCTGCTCTCGCTGCCCGAGTCGTGCGACTCACCGATCACCAGCATAATTCGCCGCCGCACCGCCGGCCGTTCCTCCAACATCGAAATCCCGCGCGCCATCGCGTCGTACAGCAGCGAATCACTCACGCCCAGCGGCAAATGCTCGATCGTGTTCTGCACGACATCTGGGTCCGTAGTGAATTTCGCGCGCAGGTCCACCGTGCTGTCGTAGCTGATTACTGCCGCTTCCGATGTCTGCGCCATCACCGCTTCGCTGAACACGATTCCCGCGTGCTTGATGCTGGAAAACATCGGTTGAATGTGCGAGCTGGCCTCGATCACCAGCACGATGGACAAAGGATCACCGCCCACATCGAAGTGATCAATCTTCTGCTCCGCCCCGTTGTCGTACACCCGGAAATTATCCTGCTTCAGATCGAAAACCATCTCGCCTTTCGGATCACGCACGATCACCGGTGCCGTCACTTCGTTGACGCGCACGCGAATGGCATGTTTCTGCTGCTCCGCGGGCGGGACAACCTCAGGCTGCACGCCCGCATGCGGATGCAGCGGCCCAGCAGGCGCTTCCTGGCACCGTATGAATGGCGCAGCCAAAAGCACCGTCGCCGCAAGCACAGCGGCCGCTCCGCCTCGAATTAAACGCTGGAATAACCTGCGAGTCACTAGTCTCATCATAAATTCACTGCAGATGTCCAGTGTATCTGATTCGCCGCCGCGCACACGCGTTGCTTACAGAGCACTGCCGTCGCGCGCAACGGCTGGCATTTCCCGCGCGTTCTCCTAGAATGGATGCGGCACAATTGGAAACAAAACTGCACTGGGAACTGAGGTGTGATTTGAGATCTGCATGGAAACACGAATTGTGGCGTCAATGGAACTCCGCATCAGGGTGCAAACAATGAAGCGCACGCGAAAAAAGCCCAAGCACCAGCCGCTACCGAAGCTGGCCTACGAAGATCCGCAATTCATGGAAAGCCTCGGCGCGCGCCCGCTGCGCATCCTCGCCGAATACCTCGATCCCCTCAGCCGCCTGCGCCGCGCCAACATCGGCGACACCATCGTCATGTTCGGCTCCGCCCGCATTCAATCTCGCGATCGCGCCCTGGCGCACCTGAAACAAACCCAAGCAGCCGCGCGCGGCCGGCGCACACCCGCATCGCGCGCGAAAATCACCGCGGCGCGCTCGCTGCTGGAAATGTCGCGCTACTACGAAGAAGCCCGCGAGCTGTCCCACCGCATCACTTCCTGGGCCATGACGCTCGGCAATCAGCCGCGCCGCTTCGTCATCTGTTCCGGCGGCGGACCCGGCATCATGGAAGCAGCCAATCGTGGCGCCGCCGAAGCCGGCGGTCCTTCGGTGGGCCTCAGCATTCAGCTGCCGCACGAACAGACTTCCAACCGCTACATTTCTCCCGACCTGAATTTCTACTTCCACTATTTCTTCATGCGCAAGCTGTGGTTCGCGCAGATGGCCAAAGCCCTGATCGTCTTTCCCGGCGGCTTCGGCACCATGGACGAGCTTTGGGAAATGCTCACCCTGCTCCAAACCAACAAACTCTCTTCGCATCACTTAATCTTGATTTACGGCAGGAAATACTGGGACAAACTGATCAACTGGCGCCATATGGTCCGCACCGGCACCATGAACGAGCACGATTACAAGCTGCTGCAGTTCGCGGATTCCGTTGACGAAGCTTTCGATCACGTCCGCCGCGACCTCGAAGCTCACCACCTTCACCTGGATGTCGAAGGCGAGCCCTTCGCGCATCCCCATCAACTGATCCCCAACATCATGCGCCCCTGATCAGCGGAAAAATCCTGCGCAAGAACAAAAGAGGGAACGAGCCCAAGCTCGTCCCCTCTGTTTTCGTTTGAGGCCTACCCGTAAAGAGCGCGCATCACTCGGGACACTCACCGAAAACAATGCCGCTCACTTCCCGTCGGCCTGAATTTAGTTGTTCGAATAAGGATCCAGCGCAAACACCGCTTGGAACCGCCGCTTCTCGTCCTGATCGTGCAACATCACCACCGGGACAACCCGCAGCGAATTCTTGCACTTGCGGCAGGTAGTCGCTTCGCCTTCCAGGTCCTGTACGAACCCGTCGGTGAAGTGATACGCCGCACGCGGCCGCCGCGCAGCCTTCGTTCCCTTTTCCCCGCACTGCGGACAGGTGAATTCCACGCGGTCTTCCAGCGGATCGCGGTTCAATGCGGCCCAGCCGGTGTAGCGAACCCCCACCGTTTCTATTGAGTTTCGGCTCATGATGACCACTCCTTCCATCTCTAAGAACAGCAACAACCTAGCGATGATAGACATTTAGACGCACGTCAGGTTCAAAATGATGCATTTCTTCACACAAGAATTGTAAACAATTTGTATACAGGCGTTTACCCCCACCGGCCGCTCCGCCGTTGTCATCTTCGCCCAGCTCTCTTAATGAAGCGGCTCGCCACGGGCACAAGTCACCGCTGCCGGTGTCTATCTCTACAGAGAACGCACGAACTCCGCAGCACCCTCAGACGCGGCCCGGCCGGAACCCTCGTACCGGCCGCACGAAGTCAGGCCATCACTTCCCGGCCGCCTCTGCATGGCGTTCCCTTATTTGCGAATGCTTACGCGGAGGTATGTCGGTGAGCGATCTAGGAAGTTTGTCGCGGTGCATGCTGGAAAATGACGCCGAATCTCGCGATCACGCCCGCAATCTACGCCGTAAATCGCTCGTCATTTCCGTGGTATTCGAAGGAGCGTTGCTCAGCGCGATCCTCTTGTGGCCGCTGATCACGCCCGGTGTCTTACCAGGTCTTTACATCATGACGCCCACGCCGCCCTATCGCGGTGGAGGCGGCTCCGCGGAAAAACCCGCTCCGTCGCACCCACTTCCACCAGTCAAGATCACCGACAGGCCCGCGCTTTGCTTCTTTTGCGCGAAGCCCACAGCTCCCACGCCCGCTCGTCCGTTCAATGACGCAAGCGCATCCGGCACCAGCGGCGATTCCGCGCCAGGAATCGGCGATGTCGGCATGGATGGACCCCCAGGCGTTGGGATTCCGGGAGGGGATCGCACCGGTATGCCCATAGAGATCAGGAAGCCCGAGCCGCCGCAACACAAAGCGCCCGTACGCCTCAGCGAAGGGGTGATGGCCGCCGCGCTAATCCATAAAGTGCTGCCCAAATATCCCGAGCTCGCGCGCACGTTCCATCTGGAGGGCACGGTTTACCTGCGCGCGATCATCGCCACGGACGGCACCGTCCGCCAACTCGAAGTGATCAGCGGAAATCCGATGCTCGCGAATCCAGCGTTGCAAGCAGTCCGTCAGTGGCGCTATCAGCCCACGCGCCTGAACGGCGAAGCCGTCGAAGTCGAAACCCTGATCACTGTGCATTTCATCCTGAACCAGGAATAAAAAGGGGCGGTACGCAAACCGCCCCTGCCAATCACAGCGATACTCCGCGTCAGAACCGAAACACAATCCCCGTCGAAATCCGCGCATTATTTTGCACGCCTCCGCCGAAGCGCGTCGTCACATAATCGCCCTCAATGATCCGCCACTTGAATGCCGGCGCGATTTTCGCGTCAATCCCGAATCCCAATGACGTCGCAAATGAAGTGTCACCGAACCCCGGCTGGTTGTAGTGCGCTCCACCAATCAGAATGTGCGCAAACGGTGAAATGCGCGCTGGGAACGAAACCTGCGGACCCACCAAAAACGTAGTCACCGATGATCCGCCGCCGTAATCGCCGCCCACTTCCCCAACTGCGCCGAACCAAGGAGCAAATTTGTACTCGCCCGAAAAAATAAATCCGTTCAAGTTAGTCGCGCCCGGAGAATTCTGCAGGTGGAAATAAGAATACCCGCCGTACAGCTCCACTTTGTCCTGCGCGCTCGCACGCGAACCCGCCCCGAGCGAAACTAAAAATAGCAGCCCAACCAGTAACGACACTTTCCGTAGCATGAATGTTTCTCCTTAGGATTGTGGTGCGGGATTTGCCCAACCGGCTGGGACGGCGGACGCCCGCCCGCATAGTTTTACAATGCCGCCGCGCTCACAAGAGAGCCGCGCGCAGCAACGCTGCGAGCTGGTGTTTTTTGGATGCTGCTTACGCGAAAAGGGTTACAGCAAATGAGGATCTTCGAAGGCTAAATTAGCGCTTCGCCGGAATTCAGCGCAATCGTCTCCCGCGTCTCATCGCGCAGGCGCACAATTTCATGCCAATCGTCACCCGCCGCGGGATCGGGCGCAATCGGCTCGCTGAACGTCACCGTCACATGCCCCGGCCGCGGCACCAGCGTCTTGTCGCGCAAGATTTGTCGCGCCCCGCGCACCGAAACCGCGCAAATCGGCCGCTGCGTATCCACCGCCGCCTTGAACGCGCCCAATTGAAATGGGCGTATCCCCGCCACAGCCGTAAAAGTCCCTTCCGGAAAAATCACCACGGATTCGCCGCTGCGCAACGCCGCATTCACTTCTTCCGCTTGCCGTATGCGCGCCTGCGGATCGCTGCGATCGAATGCAAATTGTCCGCTGCGGTCCGCCAGCATGCTCACAAACGGCATCGCGCGAATTTCGCCCTTTGCCACGAACCGCACGTTATCGGGAAGAAACGCCAGCATCACCAGAATATCCAGATAACTCGAATGGTTCGGCGCGAAAATCCACGGCCCCGTCTTCGCGCGCTGCTCCAGAATCTCCGCTCCCACGATGGTCACTGGCACGCCGCCCGCTGCCAGCATCATGCGCGCCCCACGCTGCACCAGGCTCGCCGCGCGCCGCCGGTTGCGCGTGCGCCCCACCACAATCCACAACGGAATCAGAATCACCGCGAAAGCCGTCAGCGCATAAACGCCGTACAAAAATTCCACAGCGCTGCGCGCTGTCCGTTGCAGCCAACTCCACGCCCGTGGCGCCGCTCCGCGCACCGCCAGCCGCGCGATCTGCACCCACGGAGCCTGTTGTTTGCGCCCCAGTTTTCCTTCCATGTAAAGCCGCCGCGTCTCGCTGCGCCGCAATTTCCCGCTCGAAGTTTTCGGAATGGATTGCGGCGGCAGCAGCTCAACCACGTCAGGAGGCATGCCCATCGCCTCATCCACAGCCCGCGCAATCTCGCCCTCGATCCGCTTCGCTGCGGTCATGTCGCGCAGCTCGGCAGCCACCACCAGCCGTTCAGTGCCTGTGCGTTCGTCCGGCGCGCCGAACGCCACCACGCATCCTGTCCGCACTCCCGCGACGCGCCCAGCGATCTCTTCCACCTCGTGCGGATAAAGATTCCGCCCCGCCTTGATGATCACGTCTTTCGCGCGCCCCGTAATATAAATCTCGCCCTCGCCCCAGTACGCCAAATCCCCGGAATCAATCCAATCGCCATCGCGCAGCAAATCGCGCGTCGCCTCCGGATTGCGGTAATACCCGCGCGTCGCCGAAGGTCCGCGAAACCACAGCCGTCCTTCCCGCCGTTCACGCAAATTGACGCCATCCGCATCCACAATCCGCACTTCCACCGAGGGCACCGGTTTCCCCGCGTTCACAAATTCCAGCGCCGGCGCATCAGCGCTCGCCACCTGCACCGCGCGACCCTCCGATTCAAATTGCGCGCGCTCGATCCGGTCCACTTTGTATCCCGAGCCCAGCCGAGGCACAGAAACCGCGAGCGTGGCCTCAGCCAGCCCGTACACCGGCATCAACGATTCCCGTCGAAATCCGTAAGGCGCGAAACGCTTCGCGAATCTTTCCATCGTCTCCGCGCGCACCGGTTCCGCGCCGTTCGTCGCCGCGCGCCACGAACTCAGATCCAGCCCCTCCAAATCCTTGTCGGCAATTTTTCGCACGCACAGTTCGTAAGCAAAATTCGGCGCCGGACAAATCGTCGCGCGGTGCTTGTGAATCGCCCGCAGCCAGCGCTCCGGCCGGCTCAAAAACGCCAGCGGCGACATCACCACCAGCGGTATCCCCGTAAACAGCGGCACAAACCACGCTCCGATCAATCCCATATCGTGGTACAGCGGCAGCCACGAAACGCAAGCGTCGTCCGGCTGTATATCAATCCCCGAAATGATCGCGCGGATATTCGCCAGCAGGTTCGTGTGCGTCAGCACCACGCCCTTCGGATCGCCCGTCGAGCCCGAAGTGTATTGCAGGAACGCGATGTCCTCTCCTCGCGCGTGATGCGACAGATGTTGCACCGGCCGCCACTCACCCGCCGGCCGTTGCGGATCCGTAGACGCGCTCGCCAGCTTCTGCGCGTTCAATACCTCGCGCAACGATGGCACGCGCGGCTGCAACAGCTTCGCCAGATTTTCCGCTTGCCGCCACGTCACCAAAAATTGCGCTTCCGCATTGCGCAGAATGTTCGATTGCCGCGCCGCGTACTCCGCGATCCGGTCCGCCCGGAACGGCGGATAAATCGGCACAGGAATTCCGCCCGCCAGCAATATTCCAGCAAACGTCCAGAAAAATTCCGCGCAAGTCGGCAGCATGATCGCCGCCGTTTGTCCCGGTTCCAGGCCCCGCCGCCGCAAATCCGCCGCCACCACGGATGCGCGCTCGTACAGCTCGCCAAACGTGATCGTCCGCAGCTGGTCGTCTTCCTCGTAAATCTGAATATGGCTGCGCCCCGGTTCGCCGCGCCCGCGCAGCCGAACGATCTCACTCAGCGTTTCCGCCCTGCGAATTTGCTCCTCGATGTCCAGGCGAGTGTCCGGGCGAATCGCGGGCGAA
>Ga0308309_10002814_pt1 | contig 10380 bp, 6 predicted proteins | sample HubBroMetageWFT5_FD_192491 | JGI IMG/M metagenome (GOLD analysis project Ga0308309, IMG submission 192491) | Warmed and freeze-thawed soil microbial communities from the Hubbard Brook experimental Forest, New Hampshire - Hubbard Brook CCASE Soil... | ecosystem: Environmental > Terrestrial > Soil... | reverse complement strand
TGATAACGCCTTCTCTGATGTCTCGAGCCGTTATAGTCAGCGAGGGCTGGGAACGTATTCCGATGGCACAGGGTATCAATGGCAAATAACTACCGGTGCGGATATCTTGCAGGCCATCGGGTGCTCGTCCAGCTCACATGGATGCGCTACGCCAAGCTTTGACGGTTTCCCCATCAGCACTAGCTCGACTGACTCAATCACAATCGATCACAATACATTCCTTCAAGGCGAGATCTCGACCTATGGAACCGCATTAGTCATGTCAATCAATACCTTCTGGCCCATTACTAACTGGCAGTTCACCAATAACATCATGTGGTACAGTAAGTTACCAGGAACAGCACCCCATGGGATTGTAGCCTCGGGCGCTCCGACGGACGACAGTTGCGAAGCAATGGAAACGATGTCTCCCGGTGGCATGTGGAAGGGAAACGTCTTCGTGGGAGTGCCGGCGGCAAACCAGTCTAGCTATCAGAGCCGCTGTGCGCTTCCGTATCCTGGGCAGCCTGCTCTGGCGATTTCTTCCGGTGGCGGTGTTGCAGCGAGCACCACGATCTATGTCCGACTGACGTATGCGAACGGCAGAGCTGAGAGCCGAGGCAGCAGCGAGCTTGGGGGCTCAAACTGGCTGGGAGTGTGGAGGCCGTCGACGAAGTACGGCACCAGACAGTCTTACGCACAAGACCCTGACGGGAATCTCATCGGCTTATACTCCGGGGGTGAGAGCGGCATATCGACGTCAGTTTTTCCTACCTCCGGTCCTCCGGACCAGATGGTTCAGGACGGTACTGCGGTGTGGATATCGAAAGATATCGGGGGCACTCTAGGAACGATTGTTACGCCTTCTAACCCCGGAAGCTACCAGGTGACCGTCTCACTCCCAATTCTCGATAAAGGTCCAGAGACCGGATGGAGAATATATGCCTCCACGTCTCCAGGAAGAGAACAGCGGCAGGCGGTCTGCGGCGACGATGGGACTTCCACGGGCAGCATACCAATATCAACTGCGTCATGCACACTTGCTTCGATCCAGGTCGGCGGAGCCAACGTGCCAAATAAACCATCAGGTACCATCATGAACAACAATATTACGTGGGTCTGCTGGCCGGAAAGCTTCGCGGGTTCGAACTCGATTGGTTTTGCCGATTTCGCGCACGAAGTCTACACCCTGCTGCCTCACAGCCCATGCAAAGGCAAAGGAACCAACGGGTCGGATCCAGGTGCCGACTACGATCTCGTCACGTCCAAGACTCGGGGTGTCGTGGGACGCGCCGCGGACCAGATAGGACGTTCAGGTGCGAGTTCTCGCACACAAGCACCCTGAAAGATGCAGTGGGTGCTCGTAGGACAACGGGAAAAGAACGTTTTTCAAAACATCCCTCACCAGCGACACCCAGTTGGCGAATCCTGGAAACAGTTAGGTGGATAAGATTAGTCAGGCCGTCCGACTGCATGGCACTCTCATTCGAGCGCCTTTATCTTGTGAGGATCCAGTAAGTTGCGTCCGTCCAATGCGGGGGGAAGACGATGCCTGCTGAACGAAGCTGCGCGGTGGGCTACGGACCAACTACCCCCGCGATGGCGGCATTGAGCGCGTCCATGTCTGCGCCCACATCCTTCCCGTCAGTGCCGGCATACTTGCCAATACTGTTCGGGGCCAAGTGATAGTCGCTCGCGGCCGAATTCACAAAGCCCACGCCGTTGATTTCGCCAACCGGGCAGGCCACCGCGTGCGGGCCGAAACTCTTGTTGTCGCACGTGGCTGTCGTGGTATCGAAGATAAGGTCCGACCACCAAGCATCTGGCGTCCAGCACGGTTGGTGGACACCGCTCACAAAGCACTCCATCGAACTGGCGGCGACACCCCATCTGGAATCATATGCCATGATGTTGTTGTGGAAGGCGAACCTCTGAAGGGGCACGACACCGGCGGGAACAATCGACTCCATAGTGATCATGGTAAGAGCAAAGTCGTTCGCAGCGAGGATCGTGTTGTGATTGAAATACACATCGGGCATACCGCAAGTGTTGCCGTTAGAGGTCCCCGTGACTAGAATCCGTCGACCACTGGCCCCGCCCGTTGCGATGGAGAGGTTGTTCTCGAAAAGGTCACGTTGGTTCCCCCGAGTTGGATTGGGTCCGGTCGAGCAAGTGGGACCACCGAAGCCACCCTCTGCATTGATGACTTCATTCAATCGGAAGGTCAGATCAGAAACCCCCGTCCACGGTGCGTTCTTCTGGTTGGCGGGATTGATTTTAATCGCTTCGCCTAGCTGGTCGCTTTGGCCGAGCCAGACATTCTGAAAGACGTTCCCTTCAATCAGTACGCGGATTCCACATTTCATCTCAAGCAGATTTTTGATGGCCCAGTTCGGCCCCGCTTCGCCAGTAGTCTGCGAAGGCCATTTCCAGTTGAGCGGCTTGAATACGTAGTTGTGGGTAATCGTGATGTCGGAAGGAAGAGCGCCTGGAATGTGGCTGTCCGAACCACAGAGCATGATGTTCTCAGCCGCCGCCTCTATGTAATTGTTATCAATCAACCAGGGACCGGTCGAATTCCAGCCGACGATACCTTGGGAGTCGAATCCTCGAACGTGAACCTGGTCAATCCAGGAATTGGCAACCGCGCAATACTGGCACTCGAGATCTATGCCGCGATACAGATCGACCGGCGGGCTGTCGCTTCCGCGCATGAGCACACGGTCCACGATTATGTTTTTCGGCTGGGAAGCGATGGTGTTCTGAGCAGAACTGCCATCTCCGATCGCGATGAGCGACGCGTGCGTGGAATTGTAGACCTCGGCATCGACCTTCGCTTCGAGAAACATTAAACGGTAGTTGGAGGCTCCGGAAGCCACCTCAATGCTTGGCCGGCCCGACCACTTCGCAAGAATGACGGGCACATACCGTTCGAAGCTCGGTGTGATTCTCTGATTCAAGGCAGGGAGATTCGTATCCGGCGCGTCGGACCGCAGAATGACCCATTTCCCCGGCGCGCACGCTTTGACCGGTAGAATGTAGGGACCTTCGAAGGTGGCGTCCGCCTGAATTTTGATGATGGTACCGGTCGGATTGCAGGAAGCGTTGTTAATCGCCGATTGCAAATTGCCGTTGGCATTCACCTGCACCACGGTGTAGTCAGTGGTGTCGGGCATCGAGGCGTCCACTTGCGCCTGCGGGAGCGTCGGCAGCACCGGCATGACCATATTGTTCCCACCGCTGTTCCCACCGCTGTTCCCGCCGGAGCTTACGACCGTCACATTGACCATGGCTGATTTGGTCGGATCGGCGACGCTGGTGGCCTTTACAAACACGACGGCAGGGGAAGGAACAACCATCGGGGCCGAGTAGAGCCCGCTGGCGCTAATCGTTCCGCAGGCTGCGCCACCGCATCCGACTCCCGACACGCTCCAGCTCACCGCCGTATTCGATTCCGCCGTCACAGATCCGCTGAACCGTTGCATAGTACCGGTGGGAACGGTAGGGTTTGTCGGAGCCACCGTAACCGCAACCCTGGGCACGATGGTCACACTTGCTGATGCTGATTGGGAGGAATCCGCAACGCTGGTTGCAATGATGTTGACGATCGCAGGTGAAGGTGCCAAGGGTGGCGCAATGTAGACGGCGAATGACGAGCGGCTCGAAATTGTTCCGCACGCTGTGCCGCTGCAGCCCTGTCCGCTAACGGTCCATGTGACTGACGCGTTTGACGTTCCGGTAACCGCAGCACTGAATGGTGCTGTGCTACCAGTCGCGACGGTTGCGCTGGTTGATTTGAGGGTGATCGCCACTGGGGAGGGAGTTTTCAGGCTAACGCAATCGACCAATGTCAGTGACAATAGAACCATCAAGGACAGCGAGCACAGAGAGACCGCAGACCCTCGAGCACTGGTTTTATTTGCGCCAACACTGTTCAGCATGAACGCTCCTAGAGGAATCCATGAATCAATGCACTGATATCACTGAAGATAGGCGGTTTCCCCAGACACGGACGGTCACCTTGGATCCCGCTCCAATTACCGTATCGAAGTTTATCGGCTCGTCGGTGCTAGATGCCACTGGCCTGGGGTCTAGATCAAGGTCAGCTGCTCTCTCGTTCAACGGACTGACCCTATTTTGCGGGAATCCACCGTTTGAAGCGCCGCATCCTGGGAAGGGGCTGCGCCACAACCCCGCGAAATTCCATCTACAGTCGAAGCGGAGGCGCTCACTGACGAGGAGACGTCACTTCAGGTGAAAACAGAGAGGGATGCGTCGAGCTATAGAAGCATGTCGCGAGGATGCGACGGGATGTTGGCGGTTATAGGGAAATTCTCAGACCCGCGAACAGCACCTTACGGAGCGGAGAAGCTCGGTCAGCCGTGTTAGTCCCCTGTGCTCGGCGTGCTATGATTCGTCGGGAGAAGGTCGCCAGGGTGCTAAAATTTTGCCTCCGGAGACGAAGCAGTTTCGTCGCTTGAGGACGCCTCGAAGGGCAGGCGTCACATTGGTTTTCTTAGAGCGGGTTTCCTTAGAGTAGCCGTTCGGTGACTACTTCAAGGTGTACCTCGGTTTGTTTCGGTTAATCTCGAGAAGATCCCCGGACAGCCGGATTGTTTGACCGGCCCTTGTCGACGACTGCAACATCTTAAAATGGATGCGGAAAACATAATTTGTTTTGCGAATGACTGGGGAGCCGATCCATTAAGCAAGAAGCAAGTGATGCGCCGACTTGCGCGAAAACACCGAGTTCTATGGATCAACTCTGTGAATAACCGTCGACCGCGGGCTGCTCGTAAAGATCTTCGCCGAGTACTCCAAAAGCTGTTCGAATTTCGCCGGGGGTTAGTCCAAGTCGACGAGCACATCTGGGTTTTAACGCCCCTTTACATCCCTTTCCACTCGCTGAATCTATTCCGGAAAGTTAATCGTAGGCTTTTGGGCTGGCAGATTCGATTCGCTTTGCGTCGGTTAGGAATGGACCATCCGGTAACTTGGACGTATGTGCCGAATACTGCGGACGTGGTCGGATCTCTTGGAGAGAAGTGCGTCGTCTATCATTGTGTCGATGAGTATGCAGCGTTCACCGATGCGGCCCCGGAAGTTCGATTCCGTGAGATAGAACTATTGAAGAAATCTGATCTGGTTCTTGTTTGTTCGGATCATTTGATGGATGGGAAACGCAAAATTAATCGGCGAACACACCTGGTTACGCATGGAGTTGATTTTGAGCACTTTTCTCGCGCCGCGGACGAATCGACTCGAATAGCACAGGACTTAGCCGGAATACCTCGACCGATTCTCGGTTTCCATGGATTGTTGGCCGACTGGGTAAATCTTCCTCTGGTTGGTGAAATTGCGCGGAGCCGCCCCGGGTGGTCGATTGTGATGATCGGTAAGTCAGAAACGGATCTTTCTCCCCTTCAGAAGTTGCCGAACGTGCACCTTTTGGGTCACCGCCCGTATGAACGCTTGCCCGAGTATTTGCGCGGTTTTGACGTTGCTATTCTGCCTTTTCTTTGCAACGAACTGACGTTCAATTCCAATCCTCTAAAGCTGCGTGAATACTTGGCCGCTGGTTTGCCGGTCGTGGCGGCACCACTCCCAGAGGTGGCCAAGTTCGCCAATCTGGTCTCGCTCGCCGAGACGCCTCAGGAGTACATCTCTGCAGTCGAACATCTTTTGGAGCGAGGCGAGATCGGGGCCTCGCCAATACGGTCGCGTCTCATGGCCGCCGAATCGTGGGATCATAAGGTTGGCGAAATGGAAGAGCTGCTGGCGGCAACTTTAGCCGACAAGTCATCTCGAAAGTGGTAGCGAAAAGCAAGCAAACGGAACGAGCAATGGTCATTTGTCTCTGAATTGTTCCGTCAGTGAAATCTTTGCGAGGGGAAATCCTAGAGCAATTGTCAGTAACGATCGAACTCCTCAAGAGATTCGCTTGCCACTTATTCCCACACGCCCCGTCACCCGCAGATCTGCGAAGCCTGCCTCTCCGAACCAGCGACGAATTTCTTGTTCTGTATAGCGCCACTGGTACCGAGGGGATAAATTGTCAAACAGGTTGAAGGCAATAGTCCCGATGGACTGCTTGCGTCCGCTAATTCGGAACAAAGGCAGCATGGCGGTTGCCAGCGAATAACAGAGCATGATCAGAATAGGTCGCGGAAGCCTGTAGGGTGCAACCAATAGATCTCTTACGCGCTGATAGACACTTACGTTATCGGACGGGTAAACCCAAACATATAGCTGTCCCCCGGGCTTGACCAAGCGACCGATTGCTTCAAGGGCTTTCGAAGGATTCGGTGTATGTATGACAACTCCCTCGCACCAAACAAAGTCAAAGCTCGCAGTCGCGAAGCAAGGACGAAGAATATCGGCCTGCAGAATCGTAACATTGGGAAGTTGTCGAGAACGCCGCTCGGCAATACTAACGGAATCGCTGATGTCGATTCCAATGATCTCCGGTTCATAACCGGCAATGAGCTCAAGCAAAGCACCATCCCCGCAGCCCGCGTCCAGAAACGTCTTGCCTCTCAAATCGGAGAGCTCAATGCCATAAGCATCACGGAAAGCCGCGACCTCCTGCTCCTTCGTCAGCCCGTACAATGTGTCAGTTTCAAATAAACCCCGGTCTCTTGCCAACCATTCGAACCCAAAGCTCTCCGCGGCGGTATCTTTGTGAGCTCGAGACGTCATCATCCGAAGCACCCCGTCGACGATGGGAAACAAGCGACCGCAATTGTCACAGCGAAGACCTTTGGATATGTCCTCCCCAACTGTTCCCGCATTCGTGACGGGTTCGCAGCAGGCAGGACATCTGAGCATCAGCCGAACTCGCTCATTCATGTCAGTCACGCCACTTTCGTAGCCTTGCTCGTTGTTTCAAGACAAAGTAAGTTGCAAATAACTTTATCCGCTCCGCGACCGTTAATCTGGCAGGATTCCATGCCTCAGCGTAATGGGCAAGAATTCTTTGCCCTGTCACATTTGACAAGGCTATGAGAAGCAATCGGTTCAGATTATGGTAATAAGGAGGGCATAGGTAGCCATGAGATCCGTACCAGGTCCAGCGATCCTTGTAATTCCAATACTCAAGGGTGTGAGCTAAGCCCGCTACTCCCTTTTCAAACAGGTTTCTCGCAAGAGTTTCGTCCGACTCGATCCAATAATCGTAGAGGCCCAGAAGGCTGAACAGAAAACCGTCGAGGACGCGCGGCAACGGATAGGCCGGATACTCTTCGAACAGGACGAGTCCGTCATGAACAGTCCGTACGCCGCCGTCGCTCACATCCCTGCCGTACACGCAAAGAGCTGAGTGGCATAACTCTAGCAAGTCGGCTGGTCCAAGCTTCAGTCGGTGGGCGCGGACGAGGGCGCTGAGCGCGAGACCTTGGATCATCGCCGAGACCCATGGCGCCTTCAGTTCGGCCTTCCCCTCTTGAACGTCCACCGGAAAAGGCCAGACCACCGAACCGTCCTCGCGCCTCACAGCATTTCTTACCAGCCAATTGATCTGCACAGCGAAAGCGCTAGAACTGTTCTTACCCCCTCGCTGGGACCGCTCCAGGGCCATCAGACCATACCAGGCCACATAGGCAGGATTGTAGAACCTACCCAGGGTCCGTGATCGATGGTACGGAATCCCGTCTCGATCAATTTCCATCAGGTCAAAGAAAAGCTGATCGCTGTAAATGTAATAATGCACTGAGGAACGCGGTCCCGCTTCCGGAACTAGCTCGACAGGATAACCGAATCGAAATCCAAGAGTTTCCAACCACACGGCTCGCAGCGCCCACCACAGAGGTTCGAGACGAGCTGGAGGTCGTGGCCCCTGGTCTCCCAGCAACTCGTCCAGGGTCCCAAAAGGCGCCGAAATCCTCATGTCTTTTCGACTAGCCACTTACCGATCGCCAAGGTGGTGAGGCCGGATCGGTCCAGCACGTCCAGTGAGTCCCAAGGACTGCTGGCGATTGGGTACCCATGTAGATTAAGCGAGGTGTTGAGAACAGCGCCAATGCTGGTCAGCTTTTCGAACTCCCTTATGATGGCGTGATAGCTAGGGTTCCAAGTGCATTCGACAACTTGAGGCCTTACCGTGGAATCAAAAGGATGGAGACCCGCTGCAATCTCTTTCCTGCGATCGGTCGTGTCGCAGGTAAGAATCATGTATGGCATGGGGATCATCTTGGGATTTATCACATAGTCGGCAGCGCGTTCATAAAGAATCGACGAAGCGAACGGCATCCAGAAGTCACGCGCCTTGATCGCTTCATTGATGAAACGGATCACCCGAGTGTCACTGGGATTCGCAAGAATAGAACGATTGCCCAGGGCGCGTGCCCCGAATTCTTCGCGGCCGGAATGTCGAGCCACGACTCGGCCCTCCGCCAGAAGCCGCGCGATCTCCTGTTCTATGTTCTCAGCCCTGCGGAACTGAACCGGAGAGCGAAATTTGAAGCTTCGCAAGGCGTTCTCGACCTCCGCGTCAGAAGTGTCCTGGCCCCAGTAAACATCCCGCAAACGACTCACCTTGTCTGTGCCACATGTTTCAACATAAACTTGATAGGCTGCTCCCATTGAATTGGTCTCATCCCCGCAGGAGGGGTAGATGAAAAGCTCTTCGATTTCGGGGAGCTCCATGATCATTTTGTTTGCCTTGACGTTCATGAAGAGACCACCGCTGAGAGCCACGCGACGGATCCCCGTTTCGTTTACGCAGTTTCTTACCCACTGGGTTATCATCGTTTCGGTAAACCGCTGCAACCCGCCAGCAATCCAGTCAAATCGTTCGCGTTCCAAAAGGTCTCGGAGGAAGCGATATGAGCAGTATGTCTCCGGGCACTGGTCAGACTTTTGCCAGCCGAGTGGCTCCTTAGGATCGAAGTGGAACAACGCTTTAAACTTGGAACACACGCGCTCCGCGCCGACGGGATCCGCGTAGGGCGCAAGCCCCATGAGCTTGTATTCGTGCTCTAACGGAACCATACCCATGAGAAAAGTGACCATGGCATAGATGTTCCCTACGGAATTCGCCATGGGAACTTGACGCAAGCATTCGAGCTTGCCGCCGCGGCCGATATTCACGGACGCACAAACGCCATCGCCTGAGCCGTCCGCGGTAAGTACAAGGACAGTCTCAGTAAAAGTCGCCCAGCCATAATAGGCGGCCGACGCGTGTGCGAGATGGTGGTTTACGTACTGTATCCTGTCCATGGGTATTCCCATGGCAATAAGCTCTTTCGCTCGATCTTCCCGGCGGCGTGCCTGATAGTGTTTCAGTAATCCGAGTGATTTCGCTGTGGCTTGCGTGAAGCGCCGCGCTTTGCGATTCAAAGTCACATCGAGATCGTTGATATGCCGGTACTCGTCCATGAGCTGCTCGCGAGTCATGGGAAACGCTACGTGGTAACCGTTGATCGCAACCCGATCGACATCGGCGGGCTTCAGACCGGATTCCTTGAGTACAAAGGCTATCGCTTGCGTCGGCATTCCTGCCCAGTTCTTGACTCGACGCAAACGCTCCTCCTGAATGGCAGCCACGATCCGACCGTCTTGGTACAGGCAAGCTGCCGCGTTGTGTGAGTCGCTGATCCCTAAAATTCTCATTGATTCAACTCTGTGGGTGCGCTGAGCAAGTCTTGGCCATGGCGTGTTCGATGCCTTTAATCGCGCTCCCGAATGACGCTACCGAGGCGTGCAGGACCGCTGAAGCGGTTCCTTTCGTAGGCATCAGAATAAGTCCGCCGTAATTCCGCACTTAGGTTACGCTGGTTCTTGTACCTTCGTAGAGGACATCGAACCCGATTAATGAAGACATATCGGCCATTAATCTAAGGTGCCTCATCCGCATCATCCCCAAAGGCGCCGCCATAAAGCAAGAACTTGCTTAGCGATGTGTCAATCGCAAAGTCTCGGGTCGTTTGGACCGCCCGTAACATACTGCCATCGATAGTATACTGAAAACCTGAATATCGGGACGAAGATTCCACGGAGAGTCAAAGCGGTCCATCTCGAATTGCGCGAGGGTGGCTCGGTCTATCTACGGCAGCATGAATCTGTACCGCCGATGGCATAGGGAGATGGGAAACGGCAGAGCGGCCTGCTGACCCCGCTCACGTTTGAGTTTGAACCAGGGGATAGCCATGTGTGGAATTTGCGGAGCCTTCTATTTTCACTCCCAGCGCACGGTTGAACGCGAGACGCTCGAGGCGATGAACCGTCAAATTGTGCATCGCGGGCCCGACGATGAGGGGTTCTATTTATCCGGAAATGTAGGCCTCGCAATGCGCCGTTTGAGCATCATCGATCTGCGTACGGGTCAGCAACCCATCGCGAATGAGGACGAATCCATCTGGATTGTGTACAACGGCGAGATATACAACCACCAGGAATTACGAA
>Ga0308309_10002810_pt1 | contig 10384 bp, 9 predicted proteins | sample HubBroMetageWFT5_FD_192491 | JGI IMG/M metagenome (GOLD analysis project Ga0308309, IMG submission 192491) | Warmed and freeze-thawed soil microbial communities from the Hubbard Brook experimental Forest, New Hampshire - Hubbard Brook CCASE Soil... | ecosystem: Environmental > Terrestrial > Soil... | reverse complement strand
CGCTACGCGCGCTGCTAAACCGCAATTCGAAATCGACAATGATGCCAGCCTCGCCTTGTTGGCTCGTACTTCCGTCTCACTGGCTCGCGCGGGTATCGACGTCATAGCGCCATCCGATATGATGGATGGCCGCGTAGCCGCGATCCGCCGCGCGCTCGATGAAGCCGGCCTCACCAATACGCCGATCTTGTCTTACGCGGCGAAGTTCGCCTCCGGATTTTATGGCCCGTTCCGCGAAGCCGCTGATTCCACACCTCAATTCGGCGATCGCCGCTCTTACCAGATGGACGGCGCGAACGTGCGCGAAGCCATGCGCGAGATCGAACTCGATATCGAAGAAGGCGCCGACATGATCATGGTTAAGCCCGCCATGCCTTACCTCGACGTCATCGCCGCGGCGCGCGACCGCTTCGACCTGCCGCTTGCCGCCTATCAGGTCTCCGGTGAATTTGCCATGATTGAAGCTGCAGCCCGGAATGGCTGGATCGAACGCGACCGAGTCATGATGGAATCGCTGCTCAGCATTCGCCGCGCCGGCGCCAGCATCATTCTTACTTACTACGCAAAGGACGCCGCACGATTGTTGGGTTAAGCGGCCGGGGCTGAGCAACTGAGGAATGACCCAGTGCTGCGCCATATTTCGTCGGGCGTTTCCTGGAGCCAAAATAGTCCCAAACATAACCGCCGTTCGTGAAGGTTTTTGCAACTAACTCATGTAAGCTTGAACTTCGATCACGATGTGAGGTCATCCACTATGAACAAACTATTGAGGTCGGTTCTCAAAACTGCAGTGTACCTGCTGGAGCAAACGGAAAACGTTGCCGACGATGTGCGCGAGCGTGTTTCCGATAGCGTGGAACGCGCCGGCGACCGTATGTCGGACCTGCGCGACCGCGCCCGCGATTTCTACCCCGAAGAGGATCACACGCTTCGCAACGTTCTGACTTTTGCCGCCGGAGTCGGTGTCGGAGTCGCCGCAGCCGTGTTGTTGGCTCCTGCCAGCGGCGAAGAATTCCGCAAAGAAATCGGGGACAAGGTTCAGGACATCGGCGGCCGCGTCCGCAGCCACTTCTCGTCAGAGGGATCAAGAACGGGCACGGAAGGCGTGTAGTTTAGATATAAGACTTACGTGTCGTCCTGAGCGAAGCGAGGACCTCTGCATTCTGATTGCAGCGTTCTACTCTCTTTGCATAAGAAGCGCGAACGCATAATCGGGGAATCTTCGTAACAACTTATTCGAAGATTCTCCGGTTTATCTTGTGTCCCTATGCCTGGCTAACTGGGCTTATGTGCAAATCCCATTCCCCAGCCGCAACTACGGAAGCAATCCGTATATGTCGAGCTCATTTGCCGTTGGAACGAATACCCTTCCATTGGCGATCGTCGGAACGGTAAATTTCAGCGCATATCCAGCCGTGTCGCGAGTTCCCGCCTGCGAGCTGTTGTAAAGTTCGTTAGCAACGTCAGTAGCGTCGTAGGCATGCACGATCAGTGGAACCGTTCCGTTCCCTGTGTTGACGTAGCCCGAGTTGTCGATGTCCCAGATGATGCCGTTCATAGCTCCGTTAGCCGACAGCGAAGCGGTCGCGCCATGCATTTGGTAAACAGAGTCCGCCGGGCCGATCGTCGGAGATTTTGAAAGCTGCTGCCCGGCAGCGGCGCCGGCACTCCAACTGAAGGCGCGAAGCACATCGTCGTTGGAGTGGTAGTAAAGTATTCCATTCCAATAAACCGGAGTGGAGAAAAGGTTATCGTAGAGATCGATCCCTTTGCCGCTACCGGTTGTCACAGTCTGTAAGTTGCCGTTCGATCCGGTGTTATATCCGCCCATGTCCAGGGGATCCACGACATAGATATTGCCGTCTTTCCCTCCGCCGACCAGTTCTTGAGGATAGGTCGCATTGCCTGGGATAAGGACGGGCGATCCGCTGCCTAAGTCGGCATCATTCGTGGCCAGCGTGAGGTTATTGTCGGGCGAGAAATACGTCTGCACCGCCAGCGTGTTCGGATTCAAGTTCAGGAACGAATCGTTGTACAAAAGCTTTATATCGTTCTGGTCGCCGGCATCTACGCCGCTCATGAGATAGATATTTCCGGTCGTATCGTCAATCGCTGGGGCGCCACCACTAGACCAAAGGCCGCCGCCGCCGGGGTTTTGTCCCGCCGTGTCGTCGAACACAGCTTTTTGCGCCAGCGTGTTCTTGTCATAAGCCAACAGCCAGCCATGGGAGCAACTGCCAAACGCAATGTAAATCCAATTTGTCACCGGATTCAGCGCCAAGCCCATGCGCTGGTAGCAACTTGGGTCGAGCACATCGCCGGATCCGGTATCGGTTGCGTTGATCGGAACGTGATTGATAATTGCACCCGTAAGCGCGTTCACTGCATATAAGAAGAATGGAGTGCCATTCGGTCCTGTGTTTGAGGTTTGGACCACGAAGTAAATGATGTTAGTGCCGGCGTCGATCACCGGCGTGGAGAGAATACCGATGTTGGGATAGGGACCACCCAGGTCACCCTTGTACAGGGAAGGACCAAGCGTAGCCGGCGTAAGTTGCCAGAACGTCGTCGGAGTGGACGCGGTCGCATCGGCGTCGAACGCGTACAGGTAGTTATTTTGAGTTCCAACGTACACGACATTGTGCGTGGCCCCGTTCACCGTAACCTGCGGTAGATACAAAGGCTGAGCGTAGATTTGTCCATTCACTGGATACGACAGTATCTTGCCGAACTGGGTCGCGTTTACGTTGCTCGGCGTCAGGAAAACCTCGTCCAGGTACGCTCCATCGCGGGCGTTGTCATTGTGATAAGTAAGCACTGCGCTCAGCTTCCCGTTCACAATGGTCACCGTGGCCGACACGCTGGCTGCTGGATCTCCCTGGCTGGTTGCCGCAACCGTGTGCGCTCCAACCGCCGATGGGGCCGTGTACAGTCCGCCGGACGTAATCGTGCCCACGGTCGCATTGCCGCCCGCGACGCCATCGACTGCCCAGGTAACGCCGGTGTTCGTCAATCCTTGAATCGTGACACTGAACTGTTGGGAGCCTGACGGCGCAATGATGGCTGAGGTAGGCGAAATGGTGAACACAAAAACGTTCACCGTAGCGCTGGCATTCAACGCCGGGTTCGCCGTGGCAGCGGCAGTTACGGTATGGCTGCCTGCCTGTGCCGGCGCGGTGTACAGGCCGGATGCGGAAATGGTTCCGACTGTGGAATTCCCGCCCACTACCCCATCCACCGTCCACGTAATGCCCGCGTTCGTTGATCCCGGAATCGTGGCCGTGAACTGTTGGGTTGTGGATGCGATCATCGTGACCGTCGTAGGAGAAATTCCGATCGTAGAAATTGTGACTGACGCACTCGCCGTTGCTGATGTATCCGCAACGCTGGTTGCCATGACTGTGTGGCTGCCGGCCTGCGCGGGAGCGCTGTACAAGCCGCTCGCGCTGATGGTACCAACCGTCGCATTGCCGCCAGTTACATTGTCGACGGACCAGGTCACCGCTGCGCTCGAGAAACCCTGGATCGTCGCACTGAATTGCTGCGTACCGGAGGGCGCTACGATTGCAGTCGACGGAGTAATCCCGATCATCCCGACTACGACCGAGGCTCCCGCGCTGATCGAAGGGTCCGCCTGGATGGTGGCTACAACTTTATGAGAGCCCGGCTGCGACGGCGCGGTATAGAGCCCAGCCGCGCTAATTGTGCCGGCCGTGGCATTTCCACCGGCAACTCCATCCACCGACCACGATACCGCCGTGTTGGAGATATCCTGCACTGTAGCCGTAAATTGCGTCGTCCCGCCCGCCATTACGTTTGCCGAGGTTTGATTCAGGGAAATAGTCGGAGTGGTGGTTCCTGCATTGGTCGCAGAGCCGCTCACTCCTGAGCACGCAGTCAGAGTAAAGGCTATCGCCAGCCCCAGGATGGCGACGTAAATGTTCGTGAATGGCGTTTTAGACGACGGCGTCGTGGCACGCATCGATTGCACACCTCATCAAGCGAAGCTATAGATGGCTCTCTTCGCAAAGACGGTTGCTGGTTTTTCGGGAGAGGAGTGGAACATCTTCAGGTGGTCCCTGTAGGGCTTCAGGTAGTTCCTGTAGAGCAGGTGCGGGAATGCTTTAGACGGTTGAGGATTTGTGAAGCTCCACCGCAACGAGCCGGCGCCGCAGAATCTTGCTCCGGCCATCGCTCACCTCCAGGGGAAGCGGAAATTGGAAGGCGTCGAGGGTGTTAAACTCTTCCGGGCGTGCTGTAGATTGCTTTCATTCCTTTTTGCTGGAGTTCGTGTGAAATTTTTGAAGCTGGCTTTTGCCACAGTCTTCGTTTGCCTTGCCCCGGTGCTTTGGGCTCAATCGTCTTCGCCCGCGAAACCCTTAACCATCGAGGCGATCTTTGCGCCTGGAGGTTTAGGGGGGCGAGGACCGGAAAATGTTGAGTGGAGCCCTGACGGCACCAAGCTCTCGTTTGTGCAGCGTGACGACGAAGGGGAACACGGCGAACTCTGGTATGTGGACGCGGCTACCGGCGAGAAAAAGGTTTTGCTCAGCGCCGCCAAGCTGGCCTCGCTCGCTCCCGACTACGACAAAGTAAAGAATGAGCGCGAAAAAGAGCGGCTGACGCGGTATCACGTGGCTGCGTACTTGTGGGCGCCAGATTCGAAGCACTTGATCTTCGATTCGCAGGGGCAACTCTGGATTTTTGATTTGGCGACCGGTACTGCCACTCAATTTACGTCCGCGTCCGACCCCAGCGGAGACCCGAAGTTTTCTCCAGACGGCGGTTCCGTTTCTTATATTCGCAAACATAACCTCTATGTTCGCCCAGTCAGTGGAAAGGACGAGAGGCAGCTCACGAAAGACTCAGGCGATAATCTTTTCAACGGAGATATCGATTGGGTATACGCGGAAGAACTCGACGTGCGGAGCAATTATTTCTGGTCGCCAGACAGCAAGCAGCTCGTCTTTCTGCACATGGACGAGACGAAGGTGCCCACGTATCCAATCGCTAACCTGATCCCAACTCATCCAACTGTGGATAACGAAAAGTATCCGAAAGTTGGGGATTCGAACCCGGTGGTGAAGCTTGGAATTGCGGATGCAGACAAAGGAAAGATTCGCTGGATTTCGCTGACGAACGACGAAGAAGCTTACATCCCGCGTTTTGGCTGGGTGCGCGAGGGAGTGGTCTGGGCTGAGGTATTGAATCGCAATCAGGACAAATTGGATTTGTATTTTGTCGATGCGAAGTCGGGCAAGTCAGCGAAGGTTCTGTCAGAAACGAGTCCCGAGGCGTGGATCAATGTGAACAACGACTTCAAGATATTGAAGTCGGGCGATCGTTTTCTCTGGTCGAGCTGGCGCGACGGGCATACCCATCTGTATCTATACAGCTTCGACAAACAAAATCCGCTAGGCGCTGAAGCGAAGATGGAGCGGCAACTCACGCAAGGCGACTTCGAGGTGTTGGGAGTAGAAGGCGTCGATGAAGCTGCGGGCACGGTGTTTTTCTCCTCCAATAAAGACGACCCCAGGCAGCGGCATGTTTTCTCGATCAAGGTGGACGGCAGCGATTTGCGGCAGCTTACAAACGATGAGGGACTCTCGTTCGGGAAATTCTCCGACGATGGCAAACACTACGAAAAGACTTTCATGAGTCCCACCGCTGCTCTGCGTTCGGAAGTGTGCGCGGTGGGCGGGGCCTGTTTTCCGGTTTGGAAGGCGCGTGATGAGATTGCAGAGTACGGGCTGCGGGCTCCGAAGTTTCTGGAATTCAAAGCAGAGGACGGCACCACGCTATACGGACGTTTGCTGTTACCTCCGAACGCACCGGAGAACGGCAAGATTCCTTTGATCGTCAATATCTATGGCGGCCCCGCAGCGCAGATGGTGCTGAAAGAGCCGACCAATCCCTTCGATGAAATTCTGGCGCGCCAGGACTTCGCGATTTTCGCGGTCGACAATCGTGGAACACCGGGCCGCGAACGAAAGTTTCAGGCGACGATTCGCCACGAGTTTGGGGCAATCGAGCTGAAGGATCAGCTTTCGGCGCTGGATCAGCTTCTGGCGGCGTATCCGCAGCTCGATAAAGATCGCGTGGCGATTTGGGGATGGTCGAATGGCGGCTCGATGACGCTCTATGCAATGACGCACTCGGAACGTTTTCGGGCCGGAGTTGCAGTCGCGCCGGTCACCGATCAGATCAACTACGACACGATTTATACCGAGCGCTATATGGGGCAACTGAAAGACGATCCTAAGGGGTATGCCGAGTCCGACGTGACCGCGTCCGCGGCGAATCTCCACGGCGCGCTGTTAATGGCTCACGGCACTGGCGACGACAACGTACACTTTCAGAATAGTATGCAGATGATTGATGCGCTGATCAAGGCGCGCAAGCAGTTTCGGCTGATGATTTATCCAAATAAGACCCACAGTATTTCAGGCCCCGATGCGCGGACACATTTGTTCCACATGATTGAAGACCACTTTGAGCGTGAGTTGAAATAGCGTACTTCTGGCGGGTGTTTCGGTCCGGCTATTTATTCTTGCCGGACCGTTTTGAAGAGGACTCTCGAGAAGCGCTTCCTTTCGAAGACTTTTCCTTTGACGAGGTCTCCTTGGATGAACCGTCTTTGGAGTCACCGTCTTTCGCCGAGCTTTCTTTGGGCGAGCTTTCCTTCGCGGAACTTTCACTCTTCGAACTGTCGTCTTTCTTCGAGTCTTTGCTGTCTCCGTCGGAGCCGGACGAATGGGATTTGTTGGCGTAGTCGGTGACGTACCAGCCCGAGCCTTTGAACTGGAAAGCGGGGGAGGAAATCATTTGTTCGACCCGGCCGCCGCACTCCGGGCACTTCTTGACCATCCTGTCGGAAAACTTCTGGATTTTCTCAAAACGGTGACCGCACTTTTCGCACTGATATTCGTAAAGGGGCATGGGCTCCGGGACGTGGTGACGATCTCTCTCTTATCGATTTTAGGGGCGTGAGTCGATGGCGTCAATGCAGGCAGCGTTGCGGGTACGAGTGCGAGTAGTGGAGAAAACCACGGGGTCGCCTCCACTATTCAAGGTTCTTTGGCGAATTGCGCGGCAAGAGTCTTCGGAGCTGTGTTGCGCCACGCCGCCCACAACGCTTTTTCCGTAATTCTTTTGCCGGCGTTTTTCAGTTGCACGCTGGTGGCGCCACGGCGTCCCCAGGCTCCCTTCACCGGCACGAATGCGTCGGGATACTCCTTCGAAAAATAATGCTGCTGCTCGGGCGTGAGCTTGACCATGCCCAGCCCTTCGCGGGATGACCCAGAGTGGCGAAGATTTTGTTCTTTACGCGGAAATCCGGATGGTCCATGTGCGCGCTCTCCGCGCTGTCGGGAAGAGCCAGTGCCAACAGTCGAAAATCATTGGCTGTCATGCGGGGTTTTTCCCAGAGAAAACAAACGTACCCTAGGATAACGCCAGTCGAGGAGCTTAGTTACGGTCGCCGCGGTGCTAGACTTTGCGCATGAAAGAGTCCGCTCAAGAATGTGCGGAGCATGCCGTGGCCTCGCAGCGTCCCTCACAGGCCACAGGCCCGGCGCTCTATCTTGTGGCCACTCCGATCGGGAATTTGGAAGACATTACTTTTCGCGCCGTGCGGGTGCTGAAGGAAGTAGACCGTATCGCCTGCGAAGATACACGCCAGACTCAGAAGCTGCTGAATCACTACGGTATTACGACCCGCACCATCAGCTATCACGAGCACAACGAAATGACCCGCTCGGCAGAGCTGGTGAAAGACATGCAAGAGGGCGCAAGCGTCGCGCTGGTGACAGATGCGGGGATGCCGGGAATTTCCGATCCTGGCTATCGGCTGATTTCCCTGGCCATCCGGCATCATTTGCCGGTGGTGCCGGTTCCGGGGGCATCCGCGTTTCTGGCTGCCCTAGTGGCGAGCGGCCTGCCGACGGATTCGTTCCGCTTCAGCGGATTTCTGCCCGCCAAGCGCGGGGAGCGGCGGGCCGCGCTGGAGGCGATCAGGACTTCACCGCGCACGCAGGTTTTTTATGAAGCTCCGCATCGTATTGTCGAGGCGCTTGCGGATGTGGTCGAGGTTCTGGGCCCAGACCGGCATGTGGTGATCGCGCGAGAAGTGACCAAGCTGCATGAGGAGTTTCTCCGCGGTCGCGCCGGCGAAGTTATGGAGACGCTGAAGGCGCGTGATGGCGTGAAGGGTGAGATCACGCTGCTGATCGGGAAGGCCGAGAATTCTGACACACAGGCCACGGCACCCGTGAAGGTGAACGTGCGCCAGAGAGTTGAACAGATCATGGCGGAGGAGAAACTGGACGAGAAAGCGGCGCTGAAGAAGGTTGCGAAGGAGCGGGGGATTTCGAAGAGTGAAGTTTATAGGGAGCTCCAGAGGAGCAAGTGAAAAATGTTGCCGCTTCCACTGTCGAGCTACGCTCGACGGACAGCCGAGGGCGGCTGTCCCCACATGAAATCTGTCCTACATAAAATCTGTTGCGGCTACTTTCCCGCTAACTCCCGCTTTACCGCTTCGCTCACAATCTTTCCATCGACGCGCATACCGGCGCCAGAGAAACGCGCCATGACGTTTTTCATCACCGTTCCCATGTCTTTCATCGCGGGAGAGCCCATCTCGGCGATGACGGCCTTCACTCCGGCAAGAACTTCGGCATCGCCTGCGGCTTTGGGTAAGTAGCTTTCGATCAGAACGATTTCGGCGGCTTCTTTGTCGGCCATTTCCTGGCGTCCGCCTTTGGTGAACTGTTCGACGGAATCCTTGCGCTGCTTGATCAGGGTGGCGAGGACGGCCTGCGATTCTTTCTCGTCGAGCGGCGCCATCTTATCGATCTCGCGATTCTTCAGCGCGCTTTTCACCATGCGCAGTGTCGAGAGGCGTTGCTCTTCGCGTGCTTTCATGGCGGCGGTAATGTCGTTCTGGATCTGTTCGATGAGGCTCATCAGGGGATTATAGCGAAGAGCCGGGCCAGGAATTTCATGCAAGTTTCGCGATCGGGCTGTGACTAAAGCCGCGCCTCGGGCATCTCATGCGGAGGAGGATCCAACGATCATGAGCAAACTCGCGATCTGGGCTGAGCTTGAGGCGAAACCTGGCAAAGAAAACGAACTGGAAAGATTTTTGAAATCGGCGCAACCGCTGGCAGAGAGCGAGCCGGGCACGATTGCGTGGTATGCCATCAAAATGGGGCCGGGAAAGTACGGCATCTTCGATACCTTTGCCGATGAACAAGGCCGCAACGCGCACCTGAACGGCGAGATCGCTAAAGCGCTCTTTGCCAAAGCCGGGGAGTTGCTCGCGAAAGCCCCTCAGATTTATAAGCCTGAGATTTTGGCGGCGAAGGGCTAAGGCCTGCTTGCGTGGTAGGCCTCAGGCGCTAAAGCGCGGCTGATTTCAGGGAATTATCGGTGCGGCTAGAAGCCGCGCCCTATCCTACGCGGCGTTTCCATGCTGCCGCAAAATCCTCGCAGCTTCCGATAGACTAAAGGAGAACGTTTCTGACTCTTCAGGACCCAATCGGAATGCTGCGAAAGAATCGTCTGTTCACTCCCGGGCCCACTCCACTGCTTCCGGCGGCGCAAACCGCCATGGCCTCGTTCACGGCGCACCATCGCACTGCCGACTTCCGCACCTTGTTTCAGCGCGTGCTCACCGACATGAAAGGGTTCATCGGCACCCGGAACGATGTGCTGGTGCTGGCATGCTCAGGCACCGGCGTGATGGAAGCGGCGGTGACCAACTTGACATCGCCCGGCGACAAGGTTTTGGTGCTTACCGCCGGGAAGTTCGGGGAGCGCTGGACTGGGCTGGCCAAGGCCTTCGGCTGCGAAGTTCATGTGCTAAGCGCACCCTATGGCGGAACCTTTTCGTTGAATGGCATTGCCGCGAAGCTCACTCCCGATGTACGCGCGGTCTTCGTGCAGGCTACGGAGAGCTCCACCGGCGCGCGGCACGATGTGCAGGGCATTGCCAAGCTGGTTCACGCGAACGGCGATGACACATTGCTGGTGGTGGACGCGATTACCGGACTGGGCACCACTCACCTGGATGTGGATGGCTGGGGCGTGGATGTGATTATCGGTGGATCGCAGAAGGCGCTGATGATGTCTCCGGGGCTGGCGTACTGCGCGGTGAGCGAGCGGGCTTGGCGACGGATGGAAACGACGACCTCTCCGCGGTTTTACTTCGACTTGCGCAAGGAGCGGAAGGCCGCGGCGAAGGGCGAATCGGCCTACACTCCGGCGACAGCGCTCTTTGCGGCGCTGGGAGCGGCATTGGAATTTGTGCGGGGCATGGGCAATGGCGATCTGGCGAAAGGCCGCGAGGTTCTAGTCGGCAACGCCGAACTCTGCGCGGCGATGA
>Ga0308309_10002808_pt1 | contig 10388 bp, 9 predicted proteins | sample HubBroMetageWFT5_FD_192491 | JGI IMG/M metagenome (GOLD analysis project Ga0308309, IMG submission 192491) | Warmed and freeze-thawed soil microbial communities from the Hubbard Brook experimental Forest, New Hampshire - Hubbard Brook CCASE Soil... | ecosystem: Environmental > Terrestrial > Soil... | reverse complement strand
GGTGGACGGCGTCCATCCGAGGTGTTCGAAGTAGCTAAAGCGCGCCCTCGCGCAGAGCGCGGCCATGCCGGTCGGGGGGGACAACCGGCATGGCGCTCCGGCGCGATCCGATATTGGCCGGCATGGTGGTTGAGGGAAACCACGCCGCGGCGGATCGTGCCCATGTCCCTCTTACTTTATCGAACGCGTAAGGCGCATCAGCGGTTCCGTGGATTGGTTGTCCAGCCTAATGCCGCTGCTCCCACCAACCCAGCCGCCGAGAGCACGGCCATAAAAGAGTAGGCGCCTCCTCCAAAGGTTGAGTAGAGCGCTCCCGCAATCACCATAACGAGGCCGCTGCCGAGACCCGACGACAATGCAGCATAGAGGCTTTGCGCGCCTGCCGCTGCCGAGGGCGGCGCCGTACGTGAAAGGAAGTGCATGGCTCCGAGGTGGCTCGCTCCGAATGTGAAGGCGTGTAGAAGCTGTATGGCAGCAATGAAGGGGAGCCAGGTCAGCGCGCCGGCGAGGCTCCAGCGCAGGATGCCGGCGATACCCCCGAGCACCATCAATCCGATCGGCCCGAGCCGGGCGAGCAGCCGCCGGCCTTGCCAGAAGAGCAAGATTTCGGCGAGGACTCCTTCGGCCCAAAGCCAACCGATCGTCGGGTCCGAGAAATCCAGCGAGCGCCAGTAAAGCGTCCCAAAGCCATAATAGACTTGGTGACTCGCCTGCAGAGCGGACGCGGCGAGCATAAAGACCCAGAACCTGGGATCACCGGCGACTGCACCGATTCCGGCAATTCGCGCCCCGCCCTCCACTGGGCGGATCGACGGGACACATAGGCACGCGAGGAGCACGAGCACCGAGGCGCCGAGCACCAGCGGAAGCACCCGCTCTCCAGAAGACGATGCCAGTGCTGCACCGCTTGCGATCGAGGCGACGATAAAGCTCACCGAGCCCCAGAGGCGGATCCGCCCATAATCGAGGCCTTCTGAGCGGACGGCGCCGAGCGTGATCGTATCGCCGAGCGGCATCAGCGCCGATTGTGCGGTCAGCGCGACGAGGTTGAGCAAGATCAGCAGCCAGAAGCTTCCGGCGGACAACAGCCCCGCATAGGCGGCAAGAGAGGCTGCCGCAAGCGCCCCCATCAGCACGCTACGCCCTCCCGTTTTGTCGGCAAGCGCGCCGATCGCCGGCGTTGCCACCACCTTCACCCAGATCGCCGCGGCCAACAGGACGCCGATCTCTCTCGCGGTGAGGCCGCGCGAGGCGAGCCAAACCGGCCAGAAGGGGAGCTGAATGCCCGTCACCAGAAACGTCGCGGCGTAGAAAGCCGAAAGGCGCAGCGCCGGGTGCAAAACAACCGCTCTCGACATCCTGACGCTCTCGACGGTGCGCAGATCAGTGATTATGTGGCGAGCGTGCTGATCGGCGTTAATCAACTCGGCACACTGCTGTCGGTGGTCATCATCGACGTGGTGCTCGCCGGAGACAACGCGATCGTCGTCGGGATGGCGGCGGCGGGGCTTCCGGCCGAACGGCGGCGGCGCGTCATTGTGCTCGGTATCGCGGCCGCGACCGTCCTCCGGATCTTGTTTGCCTATTTTGCCGTGCAGCTGCTCGCGGTAATCGGACTGACCTTGGCGGGCGGCGTGCTGCTGCTCTGGGTCTCCTGGAAAATGTATCGCGAGATCCGCGAGACCAACACCAATGACCACCCGGAGTCGGGCGGGGCGGAGTACTCCGGCGCCCGGCTAACCAAACACCGGACGACCCCGACGGAGGCGCTGGCGCGGATCGTTCTTGCCGATGTTTCGATGTCACTCGACAACGTACTGGCGGTAGCCGGGATCGCACGCGATCATTTCTGGCTGCTGGCGTTCGGGCTTGTGCTTTCGGTGGCGCTGATGGGAGTCGCCTCCACCTGTATCGCCCGCCTCCTCGACCGCTTTTTCTGGATCTCCTGGGTCGGGCTCGGGATCATCACTTTCGTCGCGCTGCGGATGATCTGGGACGGCTCGAACGAGATCCTCAAACAAACCGCGGCATTAACTCTGTCCTAACACTTCGCGGGCGTGACGAAAGTCACCCGCGGCTGCAGGCGCCGCCGCCGAGGACGCAGAATTTGGCGCAGTGCGGGTGGTTGAGCGGCACGGCGCCGCTCGCGGCGGTAAGGGTTCGGCCGAGCTCGAAGCGGGAATCGTAGGGGAGCAAGGTGCAAGCAAGGACGACGGGATGCGCTTCGCCCTTGCGCTTTACGATCATCCGCGAAGTCGCGCACATGACGCTCTCCGGCGATTTCCCGAGAATGCCCCAGCACGCTTCGGTGATCTCCGGAACATCGGCGGCGGCATCCATTTCCGGAAACACCGTGAGCGCCACCGGATCGGTGGCGTCGATTGCGACGCCAAGCTCGGCGAACAGCTGGGCAAAGCCGCTGCGTATCGCCGCTTCCGGCTCTCCCGAAAGCCGGCGGCTGGCGACGTGCGGCGAAAAGCCGTTGCGCGTCAGCCACAGGAGCCCGTCGATCGTCGGCCGCCAGCTGCATTTTCCTCGTTCCACCTCGTGCACCCGCGGCCCGTAGTGGTCGATCGAAACTCGGATCGTCAGCCGGTCGCCAAAGCGGTCTCTGAGTTTCAACAACGCAGGCTTGCATTTCGCCATCGGCTTCATCGCATTGGTCAGAATGAGGGCGCGAAAACCGCGCGGAAGGACATCCTCGAGCATTCTCGGCAGCTCGGGGTTCATAAACGGCTCGCCACCGGTGAAACCGATCAGCGACGTCGGGAGACCGCCCGCTTCGATCTCGTCGAGATATTCCGCAACTTCGGCAGCCGTCAGGTAGATCAGCCGGTCATTTTTAGGGGAGGACTCGATATAGCAATGTTGGCAAGTCAGGTTGCACAGCGTGCCGGTATTGAACCACAGCGTGTCCAGGGATCTGAGGGCGACATGCGCCCGCCGCTCGCCCTTGACGGTCAGAAACGGGTCCTGAAATTTGCGCGGATCCAGTTGCGAAGGCGGCTCAGTCATGGGGACGATTGCCGAAGCCGAACGAAAACGAGCTTAACTTAGTACGCCCGAACCAATCTGGGAGGTTATTTCGACCCCTCACACCATCGTGAGGCGAGCCGCCCTGATTACGGGCTGTTGATTACCCCATTACGCTCTCCATCTCTGATCTTTCCCGCGCGAAAAGGTCATGGATCATTCCGCACCGCGTCACATTCGTCTGACTTCCCACCCAGGAACCGTTGGTCGAGGCGCCATTCCGCTGTGTTGGGGCGCGTCCGGCCCGGCCGAACGCGGGCCCGTCGTGGCGAGCCCCGCAGAGCCGCGATACCGCAATGCCGTCGGTTCCTACTCCGGGGCTTACGCAGTCTATCGCGCGCTTGCCGTGGCGACGCGCGCCTTGGCGCGTGACCATCGCCCGGATTTCACCGACACCGCGCCGGCGACCTTGATCGGACCGCATCCCCAATGGGGCGATCCGGCGAAAATCGTATCGTTCGACCCCTGGGGCCATCTTGTCGGCGAGGTCTTTGCGGAACACATCCGCGCCGGCATCGACATCCGTCCGACGATCGCGGTCACTCGGGCGCGAATCACGACGCCTGAGCTCCGCCCGCTTCTCGCTGACGGCACCTTGCGGCCAGACGGCGAGGTTTTGCTCGACAACGGCGAGATCCGGGTCACCAAGGCGGCGATCGATTCGGTGTGGCATCTGCCCGGGCTGGCCGCCCGCTTTGGTGTCGCCGAAGCCGATCTGCGGCGCACCCTGTTCGAGGAGACCGGGGGGATGTTTCCCGAGCTCGTGACCCGGCCCGATATCGAGGTCTTGCTGCCGCCGATCGGCGGCATGACCGTCTATTTCTTCGGTGCGGTGGAGCGGATCGCGGATCCGAGCACGGTGATCGCCTGTCGTGTCCACGACGAGTGCAACGGGTCGGACGTATTCGGCTCGGACATCTGCACGTGCCGCCCCTATCTCGTCCACGGGATCGAGGTTTGCGTCGAGACCGCCCAGCAGGGCGGCGTCGGGATCATCGTCTACAACCGCAAAGAGGGGCGGGCGCTCGGCGAGGTTACCAAATTCCTCGTCTACAACGCCCGCAAGCGCCAATTGGGCGGCGATCGCGCCGACACCTACTTCCGCCGCACCGAATGCGTCGCCGGCGTGCAGGACATGCGGTTTCAGGAGCTAATGCCGGATGTCTTCCACTGGCTCGGCATCCGCCGGATAGACCGCTGGGTGTCGATGTCGAACCTCAAACGTGACGCGCTGACGGGTCAGGGTATCGAGGTCCTGGAGCAGGTCGCGATTCCGGACCGGCTGGTACCGCTCGACGCCGCGGTCGAGATCGAGGCAAAGAAAGCCGCAGGCTACTTTGCGCCAGCCGGGATTTCCGACCCTGAGGAGCTGAGCGGCACCAAGGGTCGTGCTCTCGACGACTGACGAACCCTCGGAACTGTTGACCGCGGCGGCCGTCCGAGACCGCTGCGGCACCGTCTTCGCCGCCGCCGAGCGCGGCGAGGCCCGGCATTTTCGGCTCGTTAGGGCGCGGCTGGACGAGGCGGTCAGCCGCGTCGTCGAAATCACGCAGCGGCGCTACCCCGATCTCGACGTGCCCTATCACAGCCGATGGCGGCATTTCTCGGCCGGAGGGGTCGACCGCGCAGCGCAAGTCGCGCCCGGGGCCGACCCGGAAGAGGCGGCTCGGGCCCGGATCGATCTCGCCGTCGTCTCTGTGCTGCTCGACGCTGGGGCTGGCGCGCGCTGGCGCTTCCGCGAGGCCGAGACCGGCCAGATCCTCTCACGTTCCGAGGGCCTCGCGGTGGCGAGCCTTCGCGCGATGCAATCAGGGCTTTTTTCCGCCGATCCCGCCAAGCCGTGGCGGGCCGATGCCGGAGCGCTGTCGCGGATCACGCCGGAGGCGCTGGCCCGGGCCTTCCAGCACGCCGCAGGCAACGAGCTCGCCGGGATCGAAGGCCGCGCGGCCTTGCTGCGTCGGTTGGGCGAGGTTTGCACCGCCTACCCCGCTCAGTTCGGCACCGCAGCCCTGCCCGGAAACCTCTACCATTACTGGGCGGCCCGGCGCGAGAAGCTGACGGCCCCCGAAATCCTGCGCACCTTGCTGTGGCTGTTCGGGCCGATCTGGCCCGGTCGCATCAGCCTCTCCGGCGTGCCGCTCGGCGATTGCGGCCGCCATCCAGCGGTACCAGGCGAGGGGCTCGTGCCGTTCCACAAGCTCAGCCAATGGCTCACATATTCGCTCGTCGAGCCGCTCAAGGCCGCGGGGTTGCCGGTCACGGAAATCGATGCCCTCACTGGCCTTGCCGAATACCGCAATGGCGGTCTTTTCATTGATTGCGGCGTCCTCGAGCCGCGTGACCCCGCCCTCCTGCGGCGCCCCCTCGACGCGCTCAGTGAGCCCGTCGTCGAATGGCGGGCGCTGACCGTCGCGCTGTTGGATCGACTGGCGTCAGGCGTGCGCGAGCGCCTCGACAAAACCGCAGAGGAGTTCCCGCTCGCCCGCGTCCTCGACGGCGGCAGCTGGGCGGCCGGACGGGAAATTGCGCGCGAACGCCGCCCCGACGGCGCCCCGCCTCTGACGGTCATCAGCGACGGCACCTTGTTCTAGCCCAGACCAGCTGGTTACCGGCTTGCCGCGGCGGGGCGGGGCCTATAGAAGCGTCGAACCCATCGAATCTTCGGGGTGTCGGCTTGCGGGGAGTGCGAGGAATGCATGTCACATCGCGCCGCGGTTTTCTAAAGATTGCGACGGCCGGGGCCGCCGGCGCGGCGCTGAGCCCTGCGTTGGGCCGGGCCGCCGGCAAGACGGTCACGCTGCTCCACGAAAGCTCGTTCATCCCGCCGTTCGACGAGTACATGAAGAATATGCTGGCCCCGGCCTACGAGAAGGAGACCGGCGTCAAGATCGTCTACGAGATTATCAGCGTCGGAAGCAGCCCGGCACGCATAGCGTCGATTAGCGAGACCGGAACCGGCGCCGACATCACGATGAACCTGACCCTGATCCCGTTCCTGTATGACGAGAAATACGCCGATGTTGGCGACATCGCCGAGGAGATGGGAAAGGAGCAGGGCGGCTGGTACCCCGCCGCCCGGGAAATGGCGATCGTCAACGGCAAATGGAAGGCGATCCCGTTCTGCTCGATCGGGCAGCTGATGAACTGGCGCAGCGACTGGTTCGCCGAGGTCGGCTTCAAGGAGTTCCCAGGCACCTGGGACGAGCTGTACGAGGCCGGTAAGAAGCTGAAAACGAAAGGGCACCCGTTCGGTTTCGAGCTCGGCCACGGCTTTGGCGACAACCACGGCTGGCTTTATCCGCTGCTGTGGTCCTATGGCGCGCACGAGGTAGCCGAAGACGGCAAGACGGTCACTATCGATTCAGACGAAACCGCGCGCGCCGTCGATTTCGCCCGGAAATTCTTCCAGGATACGATGTTCGAGGACGTGCTCGGCTGGACAGACCCGAGTAACAACAAGGCGTGGATGGCAGAGCAGATCTCCTGCACCAACAACGCCGAAAGCATTCTTTGGTTTGCAAAGCAAAATTTTCCGGAGATCGGCGAGGTCACTCAGCAATCGCTGAACCCGGCCGGGCCCAAGGGTCGCTTCCATTTTCTTGGCGCGATCAGCCATTCGATCTTCAATTTCTCCCCGCAGGAGAAAGAAGCGCACGACTTCCTGCGTTGGTTATCGAAACCGAAGCAGCTGGGCGCCTGGTATGACGTTGCGGTCAGCTATTATCAGCCGCTGCTGCACGCCTACGACAACGCGTCTATGTGGAATGTCGAGCCACGCAACATCCCCTACCGCGATGCGCTCGGCACCAGTCATCTGCCGGGCTGGCCGGCGCCCCCCGACCGCCGGCTGGCCGAGAGTGTCGCGAAATACGTGGTCGTGGACATGTTCGCCAAAGCGTGCGCCGGCGCCTCGACCAAGGAGGTGATCAAGAGCGCCGAGAGCCAGCTGAGGGGCATCTACAAGACGGCCTGATTCCTGCGTCCGGCGCGACATGTCGATTCGCAGTGAACCGCTGGTCGGACTGGCGCGGCCGCCGCGCCCGGCCCTGTCGCGGTCCGGTTGGCTCGACCGCGAAGCGGTGTTCAGCTGGCTGATGATGGCGCCGCCGCTGTTGTTTCTGGCGGGCCTAGTCGGCTATCCGTTGGTTTACGGCATCCTGCTCAGTTTGCAGGATCGGGCGGTGGCGAAGCCCGGCCACTTCGTCGGTCTGAGAAACTTCATCGCCGACTTCCACGACCCGATCTTCTGGCGGGTCGCGGTCAATACCGTGGTCTATACCGTTGCGGCGACATTGCTGAAGATGGTCGGCGGGCTCGGCCTCGCGCTGGCGATGAACCAGCACTTCCGCGTGAAAAACCTGGTGCGGGCGCTGTTGTTGCTGCCGTTCATCGTGCCGACGGTACTGAGCACAGTGGCCTGGATGTGGATGCTCGATCCCGCCTTCAGCGTCGTCAACCGGCTCCTAATCGGGATCGGTGTCAGCCCGCCGGGGCCGTCCTGGCTTGGCAACCCGGCCCTCGCGATGTTTTCGATCATCATGATCAATACCTGGCGGGGTCTGCCATTTTACGGCATCACGCTGCTCGGCGGGCTGCAGACCGTGCCGCCGGAACTCTATGAGGCGGCAACGATCGACGGCGCCAGCGGCTGGCATCGTTTCCGCTTCGTGACACTGCCGCTGCTGAAACCGATTATCCTGATCGTGACGCTGTTCTCGGTCATCTTCACTTTTGCCGATTTCCAGCTGGTCTACGTTCTGACGCATGGTGGCCCGAACAACGCCACCAACCTGTTCGCGACCTATGCCTTTGATCTCAGCATGGGAGCGGGCCAACTCGGCCTCGGCGCCTCGGTCGCGCTGGCGATGCTGCCGGCGTTGGGCCTGCTGATCGTCGCGCTCACCCTTTACATGCGGAAATCGTGATGGTTACCGGGTACGGCCGGTTGGAGCAGACAGTCCGGGTGTGGCTGCCGGTCGGGTTTTTCCTGGTAGTAGCACTCTTCCCATTCTACTGGATGACAATCACGTCGATAAAGCCCGATTCAGAACTGTATAACCGGCACCTGATGCCGCTGCTCGTCCATAACCCGACACTGAAGCATTACATCGATCTGCTGACGCAGACGCATTTTCTGCTGTGGACCTGGAACACGATGCTGGTAGCAATCGTGTCCACCGGAATTTCGCTCGTCCTCGGGGTGATGCTGGCTTACCCTCTCGCGCGCATGCGCTTCGCCGGCGCCGGGTTGATCGCGATGACGGTGGCGGCGATTTATCTCGTGCCGCAGCCATTGCTGTTCATTCCGCTCGCCGATGTGATCAACCGGCTCGATCTCGGCAACACGCTGACGGCAGTTATTTTAACTTATCCGACGATGCTGGTGCCGTTCTGCGCCTGGCTGTTGCTCGGTTATTTCAAGACCGTGCCCAAAGAGCTCGAGGAGGCGGCGCGGATCGACGGCGCCAGCCGGTTGCAGACGATGCGGCGGATCTTTTTGCCGTTGTGCACGCCGGGGTTCATCTCCGCCGGCATTTTCGCCTTCACCTTGTCGCAGAACGAGTTTCTCTACGCGCTGATCTTTCTGACCCGGAGCTCGGTGCGCACCGTGCCGGTCGGAGTCATCGCCGAGCTGATCCGCGGCGACGTGTTCTATTGGGGCCAATTGATGGCGGGCGCGCTGTTGGGCTCGATCCCGGTCGCCATCATCTATTCCTTCTTTGTCGAGCATTACGTCGCCGGCCTCACCTCGGGCTCGGTCAAAGGATGAGTGTCACCGCTTGGAGATAGTGCGCACCGTTGCCGATCTGAGAAAGCACATCGCCCTCTGGCGCAAAGGCGAGGTGCGGGTCGGTTTGGTGCCGACGATGGGCGCATTGCACCAGGGGCATATGGCGCTTGTTGAGGCCGCCCGTGCCGAATGCGATCGAATAGTCGCGTCGATCTTCGTCAACCCGAAGCAGTTTGCTCCGACCGAGGATCTCGGCTCCTATCCCCGCCGCGAGGCGGCCGACCTGGAAATGTTGCGGTCGGCTGAGGTAGATCTCGTTTTCTTCCCTGCGGTGGACGAAATGTATCCACCCGATTTTGCGACCCTGGTGCGAGTGAGCGGACTGACGGAAGGCCTCTGCGGCGCGCACCGATCCGGTCACTTCGACGGCGTGACGACGGTAGTGACAAAGCTGCTGATCCAGGCTCTGCCCGACATCGCCTATTTCGGCGAGAAGGATTACCAGCAGCTGACGGTTGTTCGCCGGCTGGCTCGCGATCTCGACATCCCAGTGCGTATTGCGGGGGTTCCGACGGTGCGCGAGCCGGACGGGCTCGCACTATCGTCGCGCAATGTTTATCTGTCGGCGGAGGAGCGCCGCATCGCCCCCAATCTCGCCCGAGTATTGCGAAGCATTGCAGCGGTGCTGGCGCAAGATCCGAATGCCGTCGCTCAAGAGATAGCGCACGGCTCGGCGGCATTGCAGCAAGCCGGATTTGCGGTGGAATACCTCGAAATCCGTGAGGCGGAGAGCTTGGCGGTCACTAGCGAAGTCACGGCAAGCTCGCGGGTTTTCGCCGCCGTGCGGCTCGGCACGACCCGGTTGATCGACAACATGCCGAGCGCGCCGGCAGCTCCGTGACCCGGAGAAACCGATCGGAGGCAGGTGAAGCGATACCGCCCCTTTACATCTCGGCGTAGGTGCCGTTCTTCCAGATGTAGAAGACGTATTTCGGGTCGGTGACGTCGCCTTTCTTGTCCCAGGTCAAGGGGCCGACGACGGTCTGCACGGTCATCGAATGCAATGCCTTTGACAGGTCGTCAACCTTGACCGATTTGGCTTTATCCGCCGCTGCGGCGAAGGCCTGGATCGCGGCGTAAGTGTAGAGCGTGTAGCCCTCGGGGTTGTACGGCGGCTTTTCCGCCATGAACTTGTCGACGACGGCCTTGGCCGCAGGGACCTTGCGCGGATCGGGCGGGAAGGTCATCAGCGTTCCCTCGCCCGATGGACCGGTGATCTTCCAGAACTCCTCGGTGACGAGCGCGTCGGCGCCAATGAACTGCGCCTTGAAACCCTGGTCGCGCGCCTGGCGGACGATCAGCCCGCCCTCCGTCTGGTAGCCGCCGAAGTAGATCACATCAATATTCGCCTGCTTCATCTTGCTGACCGGCGCCGAGAAGTCCTTGTCGCCCTGGGTGATCGCCTCGTACATTACCTCCTTGAGACCCGCCTTGTTCATCGCCTTCATCGTCTCGTCGGCGATGCCTTTGCCATAGGCGGTCTTGTCGTGGACGATCGCGACATTCTTTCCTTTGTAGTGATCGGCGAGATACTTGCCGGCGACCGCACCCTGCGCGTCGTCGC
>Ga0308309_10002807_pt1 | contig 10393 bp, 9 predicted proteins | sample HubBroMetageWFT5_FD_192491 | JGI IMG/M metagenome (GOLD analysis project Ga0308309, IMG submission 192491) | Warmed and freeze-thawed soil microbial communities from the Hubbard Brook experimental Forest, New Hampshire - Hubbard Brook CCASE Soil... | ecosystem: Environmental > Terrestrial > Soil... | reverse complement strand
AACGATGCTTCATCTGTTTGTATTTTCGACGTTTGGGTTGGTGTGCGTTGCCGGCGCGGTAAATCTGCTGGTGCAGCGGCACCCCATCAACAGCGCGTTGTCGCTGGTCGTGGTCATGGGTTCGCTCGCGGTGGAATATCTGCTGTTGGGCGCGGAGTTTGTCGCGGCCGTGCAGGTCATTGTCTACGCCGGAGCAATTATGGTGCTGTTCGTCTTCGTGATCATGTTGTTGAACGCTGGCGTAGAAGACCGAAGTAAAGGCAGCCGGGTGGCGATGCTGTTTGGAATTCCCGGAATGCTCATTGGCAGTGTGCTGGTTGCGTGGGTGCTGCTGGAACGCTCTGGTACTGGAAACGTGGCGGTCGGTGCGCTTCCCGGCCCTCCCAAGGTAATTGGATGGCTGCTCTTTCACGATTTCCTGCTTCCATTTGAAGTAACGTCGGTCCTTGTGTTGATCGCGATTCTGGGCGCAGTAGTCCTGGCGAGCCATCCGGCGTCGGTGCGAGAGGCATCCAGCCAACCCGACAAGAGGGAGGGCTGATGGTACCGCTGTCTTACTACCTTGTGCTTAGCGGTATCCTGTTCGCCTGCGGCGTGACGGGGTTTCTGATCAAGCGCAACATCATCACCATATTTATGTCGATTGAGCTGATGCTCAATGGCGTGAATTTGTCTTTCGTCGCATTCGCAGCCCAGTGGCACGCGCTCAGCGGACAAGTTTTTGTGTTCTTTGTGATGGTGGTGGCAGCGGCGGAAGCGGCAGTGGGGCTGGCGATCATCATTGCCGTATACCGCACGCGGGAGACTCTCAACGTGGACCGGGTAAACCTGCTCAAACTATGATGCCGAATCTTTATCTCTGGCTGATTCCGGTGCTGCCTCTGGTGGGCGCTGCCATTAATGGTCTGTTCGGGAAGCGCTTTTCGCGTCAGACCGTGTCGGCAATTGCGCTTGGATTTTGTGGCGCGGCGTTTGTCATGGCGCTGTGGATCGCTGCCCAGTTTTCTTCTTTGACACTGCCTCACGTGGAGAGGCTGGCGTCGTGGATACGCGCTGGCGATTTTCAGGCGGACTTCGCATTTTACCTCGATCAACTTTCATTAGTGATGCTACTGGTCGTCACCGGCGTCGGCTTCCTCATTCACATTTATTCGGTCGGTTACATGTGGGAAGAGGGTGGGTTCTACCGGTTTTTCTCGTACCTCAATCTGTTCATGTTCTTCATGCTCACGCTGATTCTGGCCAGCAATTACCTCCTGATGTTTGTCGGATGGGAGGGGGTAGGGCTGGCGTCTTATCTGCTGATCGGATTCTGGTTCACGAAGGATTCAGCGGCCTCCGCCGGCAAGAAGGCATTCATCGTCAATCGCATTGGGGACTTCGGATTCCTGATCGCGCTGTTCCTGATGATCAAGCATTTCGGCTCGCTGAGCTTTGAGCCGGTGTTTCGAATCGTATCCGGCATGCCGGCAGAAACCGCTGGGGCCGGTTTGTTGACTGCGATCGGCCTGCTGCTGATGGTGGGGGCTGCCGGAAAGTCGGCGCAGCTTCCGCTTTATGTTTGGTTGCCGGACGCAATGGAAGGCCCAACGCCGGTTTCAGCGCTCATCCATGCAGCGACGATGGTGACGGCTGGGGTCTATATGGTCGTGCGGTCGCATGTGGTTTTCGACCGTGCACCACAGGCTTTGATGGTGGTTGCAATCGTCGGAACATTGACGGCTTTGTTCGCCGCGACGATTGGCGTTTGCCAAACTGACATCAAGAAAGTTCTTGCCTACTCTACGATTTCACAGCTCGGCTACATGTTTCTGGCTTGTGGCGTAGCCGCGTATTCTGCGGGAATTTTTCACTTGATGACGCATGCGTTCTTCAAGGGGTTGCTGTTTCTCGCGGCGGGCTCGGTGATCCATGCCATCGGTGGCGAGCAGGACATGCGCCGTATGGGCGGGTTGCGGCACCACATTCCATGGACGTTCTGGACGATGACAGCCGCAACTTTTGCCATCGCAGGATTCCCTCCGTTCGCGGGATTCTTCAGCAAGGACCAGATTCTGTGGAAGGCATTCTCGGGCGAGCACGGAAGCTGGGTATTCTGGGCGATCGGCGTGTTCACCGCTTTCTTGACTTCTTTTTACATGTTCCGACTTTGGTTCCTGACGTTCTTCGGCGAATACCGAGGCGAAACGGCAACCGGTCATGGTGACGACCACGTTCATGCCGTCAGCGATTCGCGGGCCGGGGCGCCCGCGCCACGCGGGCATGGCGGTATTCATGAGAGCCCGACGATCATGCTCATACCTCTCGTGATTTTGGCGTTGCTTTCGATTTGTGGTGGTTGGGCTGGGGGAGAACGTTTCGACAAATTTCTCTCTCCGGTGCTTCACGCCGGGGTGACTGCAAATTCGCTTGAGGAAGTGGGCGCAGCGACTCCGGTGTCGGAGCAGAAGGAACACGGTGTTTCGGAAGGGCTCCTCGAGAGCATTTCAGTTCTTGCTGCTGCCTCGGGACTCTTTCTGGCTTGGCTCTTGTACCAGAAGCGGCCGCAGTTGCCGCAGGAAATTGCTCACGCCTTAGGTGGTTTCTACGAAGCCGTCGTGCATAAATATTACGTGGACGAGATTTATGCAGCTGTCTTCGTGAAGCCTCTCATCGATGGCTCGACTCGGATTCTCTGGCATGGTATCGATCAGGACGTCATCGATGCGACGCTGGACAATAGCGCCGAGGGTGCGCGCGAGGTTTCCGACGCTGTGCGCCATATGCAGTCGGGTAACCTTCGCTCTTACGCGGGATGGATCGCTGCGGGAGCGGCAGTCGTGATCGCATACATGGTCTGGATGGGAACACGATGAGCACCACGCTGGACAACTCGATGCTTACGCTGGTCACGTTCATTCCGCTGGCGGGCGCACTCTTGCTGTTGCTGTTTCCGCGGCGCGACCGGGATATTCGTCTGTTTGCTCTTGTGGTCTCGCTGTTTGATTTTGTTTTTTCCTTGCACCTGCCGGTGCATTTTCAGCGAGGACAAACCGCTTTTCAATACGAGGTTAACAATCAGTGGATCTCGAATCCGAATATCCATTACCACATGGGAGTGGACGGCGTTTCCATGTGGCTGGTGGTTCTGACCACGTTTCTGACGCCGCTCTGCGTGCTCATCTCGTGGACGTCAATTCACGAAAGAGTAAAAGAGTTTTTCATTCTGTTACTGGTTCTGCAGACGGCGCTGATCGGCGTCTTCGTCGCACTTGATTTGTTTCTTTTTTACTTCTTCTGGGAAGCGACGTTGATTCCGATGGCTTTGCTGATCGGCATTTACGGGCACGGACGCCGCGTGTATGCGGCGGTCAAGTTCTTCTTGTATACCATGGTCGCTTCGATGTTTATGCTGGCGGCGATCCTGTGGCTTTATGCGAAAACTGGAACGTTCGATTTCGTCAGCATCCAGACGGCAATCCACAACGGCCAGGTGGAGAATTTTTCTGGCGCGGCGCTCTGGCTTTTTCTCGGATTCTTCGTTGCGTTTGCGGTGAAAGTTCCGGTGTTCCCATTTCATACGTGGCTGCCTGACGCGCACGTAGAAGCGCCCACGGCGGGTTCGGTTCTGCTGGCTGGCGTTCTGCTCAAGATGGGCACATACGGCATGTTTCGCTTCAATCTTGGCCTGTTCCCTGAGCAGTCGCGGAGCAATGCTTCGTGGATCATGGTGCTGGCGCTGATCGGCATCGTCTACGGCGCGCTGGTCGCGATGGTGCAGCCTAATATGAAAAAGCTGATCGCGTACTCTTCGATCAGCCACCTCGGCTTTGTTGTGCTGGGAATTTTCAGCTTCACCCAGGCGGGACTCGATGGCGCAACCTTCGTCATGCTGGCGCATGGCGTTTCCACAGGAGCGCTGTTCATGCTGGCGGGGATTCTTTACGAGCGGCGGCATACTTACGAGATCGCGGAATTTGGCGGTCTCGCCACTCCCATGCCGGTGTACGCGACATTTTTTCTGTTCATCGTGCTCGCGTCCGTGGGACTGCCTCTGCTCAACGGTTTTGTGGGAGAGTTCCTGGTGCTCAGCGGTGCTTTCCGCGATCGCGCGGTTTACGGAATCCTGGGGGCAACGGGCGTGATCTGGAGCGCCTGTTATTTACTCTGGATGTATCAGCGGGTCTTCTACGGCAAGGTCACGCACCCGGTCAATCTGACGTTGCCCGATCTGAGTGGACGTGAACGTGCGGCGCTTTGGCCCGCGGCAGCCGCCGCTCTGGTGATGGGCGTGGCGCCGCTACTCTGGCTGAACTCGATTGATCCAGCCGTACAAACGGCATTGGCGCCATTCGCGCAACTGGTCGGCAAGGTGGTCGGCCGGTGAACAACGTCAACGACCTCGTGCAAGTGATTCCCCAGGCAGGTGATTATGTGCGGATCTTGCCTGAGATCGTGCTTACAGTTTTTGGCATGATCGTGATGGTGCTCGATCCTTTGATGGACGAGCGTCGTAGTCAAAAGACGCTGGGAACCATCGCGCTGGTCGGCTCATTGGCAGCGCTGGTAGCTACGTTGTTCCAGTCGCAATATCCGGGCCTGGGCTTCTGGAACATGGTGCGCGTAGACAGTTTCAGCGTCTTCTTCCATTTTCTGGTTGCGGCCGTAACCGCGGTTGTAATCCTGACTTCTTACGAGTACATGCAAGTGCAACGGATTCGCGCGGGCGAATACTACGCGTTAGTCTTATTCGGGGCGGTCGGCATGAGCTTGATGTCGTCTGCGGTGGAACTTGTTCTGATCTTTATCGCGCTGGAAATCTCGTCGATCTCCACTTACATTCTGGCCGGATTTCGACGGCGCGCCGCGATCAGCAGTGAATCTTCGGTCAAATACTTCCTGCTCGGTTCCTTTGCGACCGCATTTTTTCTCTATGGAGTCGCGTTGATGTTCGGAGCCACCGGTTCGACGAGCATCACCATAATCGGTCAAGCGCTGCGCTCCGGGGACATTCCAATCTTGGCCTACGTCGGAGTGGCGTTCATGTTCGTGGGCCTGGGCTTTAAAGTGGCGGCAGCTCCGTTCCACGTGTGGACGCCCGACGTGTATGAAGGTGCACCCGCGCCCGTAGTCGGATTCATGTCCACCGCTCCCAAGGCGGCGGTGTTCGCGGTGCTGCTGCGGATCATGTTTGAAGCTGACGCTCCGGGGCGGCTCTGGTTGATTTGGGTCGCGGCCGCGCTGTCGATGACCGTGGGCAACCTCGGTGCTCTCGTGCAGGACAACGTGAAGCGGTTGCTGGCGTACTCTTCGATCGCTCACGCCGGATATTTATTGGTTGCGTATGCGGCGCTGCCGAACAATGGCATTCCAGCCGCGATGTTTTACACGGCCACCTACGCAGCGATGAACGTCGGAGCTTTTGCCGTGATCAGCCATATCGGTGGCGAGGGTGAACGTTACGTTACGGTGGAAGATTATGAGGGACTGGGACGGCGCAGTCCGTTGCTGGCGGCGATTCTGACGATTTTTCTTTTGTCCTTGATCGGGATTCCGATTACCGGCGGTTTTTTCGCCAAGTTTTATGTATTCAGTGCGGCGCTGCAGGCCAATCTGGTCGGGCTCGTGATTATCGGCGTGCTCAACAGCGCGGTGGCTTCTTATTACTATCTGCGCCTGATCGTCGTGATGTATATGCGCGAAGCGCGAGAGGAAGTGCCGGTGTCACCGATTCCGCTCGGACTTGGAGCTGCGCTTGCGATCAGTTTGGCGGCAACCATTTATCTTGGTGTGCTCCCCGGACGACTTCTCGACTATGCCGCGCGCACTGCGGCGGAGTGGGCGCGCTAGATTTCCCGTTCACTCCACCGCGACCGCGATATCAACATACGCGAAGATACGGGCAGACAGTAGCCAGAATGCCAGGGTCTCTACTCCCGCTAGTACGATGGGAAACCATGAAGCTGTTCCCGGCGATTCAAAAGAAGAATTGACTACCGTGGCACCGAGTTCCCACACCGGTATGACGTATCCCCAGTGCGGCCCCAGGAATTGGCCGGCTAGGGCGGGCAGGCCGAGGACCATCGCGGTGGCGCCAGCTGCGAAGAAAGGGTTCAGAAACGTGGAAAACATCAGAGCTACGGTTCCGGCTAACGCGCAGGCGGCGAGCAGGCAAACCATGAGGAACCAAACGTGCGAGATAGGAAATCCTGCCGCTCCGACTGTCCAGCTTCCGGTCATACCGAGGGCGAAGCAATAGACGGCGCACGCAATGGTTACGCCCAGCACAAGTCCAGAAAGATACTGCTGACGTCCCACGGCTTTCGAGAGCACGGCTAGAATCCGACGGGACCTGCGCTCGTTGTAGATAGCTGAACCGCCGAAGAATATGCTGAACGCCGAGACATATACGGCGTCCAGTTTGAAAACGAAGAGCAGATCGTCGCGTTGGCGGTGAATGTCGGAAACCAGCCCGAGAAACGCGAGCAGCAGGACCCACAGCAACAGAGTAAGCATGGGCCAACGCTGTTCGCGGGCGAAATTAATGGCGATCAGCAGAACGGGCTTCACTGAACGCCTTTCGAAGTGGCAGATTGTGGGTCAGCCGTTACTTCCAGGAAAATCTCCTCCAACGAGCGCCGCAGCGGATTTACGCTTACCACCTCGCCTCCCAGGTTCCAGACTTTTTCCAATGCTTCGCGTTGGTTGGGAGCGGGCACGGAAAAGCTCACAACTCCGTCCCGGGCTACGGCGCCCTTGAACTGGGTTACGGCGATGGCGCGAACTACAATTTCAGTTTGATCGCCGGCTTGAAGAAGATCTGTTGTCCGCCCCATGCGTGCCAGTCTGCCCCGATGCAACACCGCGACACGATCACACACTAGTTCCACTTCAGATAGCAAATGGGAACTAAGAAAGACAGTCTTGCCGGCGTTGCGGGCATTGAGCAGTAACTCGCGAACCATAACTCGCGACAATGGATCCAAGGCCGAGGTAGGTTCGTCCAGAATGAGCAATTCAGGATCATTCACTATCGCCTGGGCCAACCCGACACGCTGGAGCATGCCTCGGGAGAACTTACCCGCGTTGCGGTTCGCGTGATCCTGCAGTCCCACGATTTCCAGAACCTGTCGCGCCCGGTCCTCAAGATGCTTTCCACTCATCCCGTTGAGCGCGCCGTAAAAACGCACGAGCCGTTCCGCTCGGCGGTGGTAGAGAGCGACGCTCTCGGCGAGAAAGCCTACACGGCGGCGGGTGCCGGGATGACCAAAACGCTCTCCGAGCAGACGGCCAGTACCGCTCGTCGGCCGCATAAAACCCATCGCGAGGTGAATTGCGGTGGTCTTACCTGCGCCGTTTGGTCCTAGGAAGCCGAAAATTTCTCCCGCCTCCACGGTCAGACTGAAGCCGTCCAGAGCGCGAAGGCGGCGTTTACTGGCGAAGCTGCGATACTCCTTCGTGACATTGTCGAACTCGAGCACAAGGCGCATCGCCGATTATTCTAAATGGCTTGCGCGACAAACGCTGACGGGCCGCACAAATTCGTAACCGGGGATACAACTATGAATTGACAAGCACGTCCCGTCCGCGCATCATAATCGCACTGTAACACCAATACTGGAGGTAGTATGGCTAAGTTGATGAAAAGGCTCTGGTCTGACAAACAGGGTCAGGACATCGCGGAGTACGCCGTGATGCTGGCAGTGATTTTGGTTCTAGTAGTGGGAACGGTACGGTTAATCGGCGGTAGTTCGAACAATGTTTTCTCGTCTGTTGCGAGTTCGATCGGAAATTAGTTGATCGGCGATTGTCGGGCTCGTGGTTCTCGGTTGTGTGCTCTAGGAAACTGATTGCAGCCCGGACTGATCCGCTTTGTACTGTTTGAGTTTGTGGTAGAGAGAACTCCGCGGGATGCCAAGCTTCCTGGCGGCTGCTTGGACTCGACCTCGTTCTTTGTGGAGCACCTGCTGAATGTAATTACGCTCCATCTCCTCTAGAGTTCTGAATTGACCAATGCCTGAAAGGTACTGCTCGATCTGTACATCAAGACGAAAGTCTTGATCGGCCAAAGAGTCCCTTCCGGTGACGAGCACAACTCGTTCCAGAACATTTCTGAGTTCCCGAATATTTCCTGGCCAGGAATACCCTTGCAGGGCTCGCACCGCAACCCCACCAAGTTCCAGTACCTCTGTCCTAATATCGGCAGTCAACTCGCCGAGGATATGGGCGCTCAGAATGGGTATATCTTCGACGCGCTCTCGCAGAGGTGGAACCGAAAGCGAAATCCAGCTCATGCGATCGTACAGATCCCCACGAAACTGTTTGCGAAGCAGGACCGGCGCCATCACTTGCCGGGTGGCTGCGATCAAGCGAATGTCCACCCTACGATCACAAACTTCCCCTAGCCTACGAAACTGTTTGTCATCCACGACCTTCAGGAGTCTGGGCTGAACATGGAGATCCACACTTTCAATCTCATCGAGAAAAACCGTTCCCCGATGTGCGATCTCCAGCAGTCCGGCTTTACTCGGGAAAGCGTCGCCCAGAGCGTTGCGTTCGCCCCCGAACAACTCGCTCTCCAGGAGGTCCCCCGGCAGTTCACCACAATTCAGATCCACGAAAGGCTCGGAAGCTCTGGGGCCGTTGCAATGCAACCACCGCGCCACGGTTTCCTTGCCGGTTCCGGCTTCTCCCTGGATAAAGGCTGGGGTATCACTCAAGGCTGCTTTGTGAGCCAGATCAGCAACTCTTCGAATAGTGTCGCTCTGACCAAGGAACGGATCTACAGTCCCGCGACTGTTCCGGGTCTTTTCCGCGAGGTGCTGTCGGTGGTGTCGCTGGTTCTCCAGAGTACGTTGGATCAGCGCGCAAAGGGTGGACAAATCCGCGGGCTTCGGCAAGAAGAGTTCAGCTCCCAGCTTAACTGCTTCAGCTGCCAGGTCGATCGAACCGTATCCAGTCAGAATGATGATGGGGATGGACGCGTCAATGGCCTTCAGACGAGGTACGAGCCCAACCGCATCTCCGTCGGACAGAGTGTAATCGAGGATTGCAATATCGGGGCGGGCTGTACGCCAGATTTGTTCGGTGACGGAGCAGGTCGGGGCCGTCGCGATTTCGTATCCTTTGTCCTCAAGATAATCGCGCAATACTCCGCGAGTCTCTTTCTCCTCTTCGACGATCAGTACCCTTTCTCTAAGCACTCTGATTCCTCGAGGTAAGGCTGACATTGCTCTTGAAGTAGAACCGGCTGCGATCGTGCCCACGCGGTGCCTCCCTTCGCGCATTTCCTGCAGCGCATTTCGTAATGCCGGCGAGATGGGCCCCTCTGAATTGCGATGCGAGGCCGTTTCCGCAACCTCTTGTTAACACATAGAGAGCGCCTGAGGGACCAATCTGCCCTCCTGTTACAAAAACGGAACAAGAACCGATTCACAGGGAGCGGAAACCCAGCTTTCGCAAAGACAGGGCTTGACACGGCGAACCCGGCAGAACAGAATTTCTGAACCCGTAGAGACGCGGCTTGTTGCGTCCTCAGTTTGCCAGTGAAACCGCTCTATAACGTGCAAGTGACATAGGAGTTGCGCTGTGCTGGAGAAAAAGGTTCGCTTCGACGATTTCCAGTTGGACTACGGTCGCTTTCAGCTCTGCCGCCGTGGCACCCCGGTTCGGCTCGAGGGCCTGCCGCTGCAATTGCTCATGTTTCTGGTCGAGAAGAGGGGCCAACTAGTCACGCGCGAGCAGATCTCCACCGAGTTGTGGAGCAAAGATGTATTCGTCGACGTCGAACAAGGAATCAATACCGCCGTCCGCAAGATCCGCCGCGCCCTGGCGGACGATGCAGGCGAGCCGCAGTACCTGCAGACCGTAGTCGGCCGGGGATATCGCTTCGTCGCGCCCACCGCCGAAGAGGATGCCAGTAGCCAGGCACCAGCCGAGGGATTTGTCGTTTCCCCCGAAGAATTGGGACGCGCCATCATGACCGCGGCCGGGTTGGATCCAGAAAATCCCCGGGGAACCCCGAAGGCTCCCAGCGAAAACCGAACAAAGTCCGAAAGTTAACCCGGTAGCCGGAGACTCGCCTAGCGCCCGTCCTGATGGCCTCATAGACGACGATCTCATTCAATCTTCAGATTGCTTCATAACAATTCAGACTGTCTCCATGGACGCCACCGGCAATCGGGTGCAAGATCGCATCCATGATTTCTTCCCGTAGCGACTGCCACGAGTCGAATTCAATTCATCACAGAGGTGATTTCATGAACGCATCAAAAAGTATCGGATGGTACAGGGCCCTGGCATCCATGGCAATGCTGTCTGGCGCGATGTTTACGATATTGCTGCTCCCGGCCTATGGCCAGCAGGACGTCAGTCCGGACTGGTATGACCCTGCGCCAAACGCGGCAGTCGTCCA
>Ga0308309_10002805_pt1 | contig 10404 bp, 5 predicted proteins | sample HubBroMetageWFT5_FD_192491 | JGI IMG/M metagenome (GOLD analysis project Ga0308309, IMG submission 192491) | Warmed and freeze-thawed soil microbial communities from the Hubbard Brook experimental Forest, New Hampshire - Hubbard Brook CCASE Soil... | ecosystem: Environmental > Terrestrial > Soil... | reverse complement strand
ACAGCCGTATCTTGGAAGGCCCGCCCCCGCGAATCCGAATTTTCTTTTCCTTCCACATCCACGTCTCCAGCTCGCCAATCTGAACCGGCGGCACATTCACCGACGCAATCGCGCACCGCAGCGCCGGGTCCGGCGACGTCCACGACTCCGCCCCCCGCTTCACCATCTCCTTCAAAATATAATCGGCCATCATCCGATGCCGCCGCTCGATCCGGTCCATTCCAATCGAATTCGCCAGCTCCACGGCCGCGCGCAGTCCATAAATAATCGGCACATTCGAACTGCCAATCTGCTGGAATCGCAGCGCACGCAGTTTCGGGTCGTCCCATCCTCCCGTCACAATCGTGTTCCAAATCCGATCGATCACTTCATCACGCACGTACAAAAATCCTGATCCCTTTGGCGCCTGCAGCCATTTGTGCGGGCTTGAAGAATACATGTCGCAACCCAATTCCTTTATATTCAGCTTCATCATCCCAATCACGTGCGCGCCGTCCACAGCGCTCAAAATCCCTTTTGAACGCGCCAGCGCGCAAATCTCTCTCACCGGCAAAACCGCTCCCGTCACCGTTGTAATGTGGCTGAAGAAAATCAATTTCGTCCGAGGTGTAATCGCATCATTAAAAAGATTTAGAACCGCCGCCGCATTTGGCACCGGCTTCGGCAGGGTCACTTTCTTGACCACAATTCCATGCCGCTTCGCACGCAAATTAAATGCCTGCTCGCCGCCCGGATGCTCCTGGTCCGTCATCAACACTTCGTCGCCCGCCTTGAAATCCAGCCCATTGCAGACGTAGCAGTTCGCTTCCGTCGAGTTGCGCACCAGCGCAAGCTCATCTCGCGTGCTGCCCACAAAGGCTGCCAGCGGATCGCGCACCTGGTTCCAATCGCCGTAGCCCCAAATCGGATAATCTTCCGGATTGTCCTGCGCCATTCGTTCCGTGTCGTTGTACGTATCGAACACCGCCTTCAGCACTGGCGCCGGCGAAGATCCCACTGTTCCATTGTTGAGATACACCTCGTCCGCCGGAATCAAAAACTGCTTGCGCATCTCCGTCCAATACGCTTCCTCGTTCGAATCAAGCAACGCATGATCTGGCAACTGCGCCGGCGCCTGCTGCAGCGACTTCGGCCACGCAGGCGAAAGGCTCAGCGAACCTGCGACTCCCGCAGCTCCGGCTAGCGACGAAAGAAATCCACGGCGATCCAGCATCACTTCCTCCACAGTGCAATCTGCGCGGATTCTACTCGCGACTCTGCCGCTCAACAACACATCTTCTCGAAATCCCGCATCAAAAATCGCCGAACCAAAGCTTGCGGCTCATCGCCAAGCGGATTAAGGTACTCGCGCACATAATCTCTGCTCTCATGAGGAAGCAAACATGATCCATCTTCGACCGCGGCTAGCGATTGCCGCGGCTTCGCTTCTAATTATTTTCGCCACGCACCGATCTGTTGCTCAAGATAGTCCCGCACAACAAACCAGCGGCACCAAGCAATCCGCCGAAGCGCGTCTCAAGGCAGTCGCAAAACCCAAAGCTTCCGGCCCAGCACAAGACGTCATCAACACGCTCTCCGCCACGCACCGCTTCGAACAAGCCGCCATCTCTCCCGACGGCAAAAAAGTCGCCTGGGTCGAAGACATCATCACAAAACGAGGCGTCTCCACCGGAGACACAGTCATTTACGTGGCGGATCTCGAAAGCAAAAATCCCCCCAAGCGCATCAGCGCAGCCGTCGCCGACGCCATCCACGCCGAAGGCAGCGTCGCCTGGTCGCCCGACAGCAAAAAGCTCGCGTTCCTCTCCGACGCCGCAAAAGCCGGCCAGCTTCAAATGTATGTGATGGATGTCGCGGGCCCCGCTGACTCCGCGAAAAAACTCACGCAAGTGAAAGGCTTCCTCTCCACTCCGGGCTGGTCCCCCAATGGCAAAACCATCGCTGTCCTCTTCACCGAAAACGCCACTCGCGCCGCAGGCCCGCTCGTCGCAGAAACTCCCGCAACCGGCGAAATCAAAGACTCTTTCTTCGAGCAGCGCCTCGCTCTCGTCGACCTTGGCACCGGCAAGCTCAGCCAAATCTCTCCCGCCGACACCTATGTCTACGAATACGACTGGTCGCCCGACGGCCTCCGCTTCGCCGTCACCGCCGCCCTCGGCAATGGCGACAACAATTGGTACATCGCCGAGCTCTACACGCTCGATGCCGCCACCGGCCTCATGAAATCCATCTACAAGCCGCCGCTGCAAATCGCCAATCCCGCCTGGTCGCCCGACGGCCAGCGCATCGCTTTCATCGGTGGCCTGATGAGCGACGAGCCCAGCGTCGGCGGTGATATCTTCACCATCGCGGCAACGGGCGGCGAAGCCACCAACATCACGCCCGATATGAAAGCTTCGGCCAGCTGGGCCACCTGGACGTCAGGAGGTGACATTCTCTTCGGCGAATACCTCGAAGGCGATTCCGCCCTCGCTACCATCCATCCCGCTGATGGCACCAAGTCCCAGTTGTTTCGTAAGGCCGGACAGTTAACTGCCGGCGCCTGGGGCGTAAATCTGTCTCTTTCTCGCGACGGCAAATCCTCTGCCGTCATCCGTAGCTCTTTCAGCACGCCGCCCGAAGTTTGGGCCGGCCCCACCACCGAATGGACGCAAATCACGCAACGCAACAAATCCATCAAGCCCGCTTGGGGCGAAGCCAAAAGCCTCCGCTTGAAAAACGAAGTCCAAGCCTGGCTCCTCTACCCGCGCGATTTCGATCCCAGCAAAAAATATCCGCTCGTCGTCCGCGTTCATGGCGGTCCCGGAGCCGCCGTCCTCTCCGAATGGCCCAGCTCCTCCGACTACTATTCGCCTCTGGCCGGAGCCGGCTATTTCGTCCTGCAGCCCAATCCGCGCGGCAGTTTCGGCGAAGGCGAGGCCTTCACCCGCGCCAACGTCAAGGATTTCGGCTACGGCGACTTCAAGGACATCATGGCAGCCGTCGACGCCGCCATTGACGCAGCCCCCATCGATCCCAATCGCCTCGGCATCTGCGGCTGGAGCTACGGCGGCTACATGACCATGTGGGCCGTCACCCAAACCAACCGCTTCAAAGCCGCCATGGCTGGCGCTGGCCTCTCCAACTGGCAAAGCTACTACGGCGAAAACCTCATCGACCAGTGGATGATCCCGTTCTTTGGCAAGTCCGTTTATGACGACCCCGACGTTTACGCCAAAAGCTCGCCCATTAATTTCATCAAAAAAGTAAGAACTCCCACGTTAATTCTAGTCGGCGACAGCGACGGCGAAGTCCCCGCCCCGCAATCCTACGAATTCTGGCACGCCCTCAAAACCCTCGGCGTCGAAACCCAATTCGTAGTCTACGAACACGAAGGCCACATGTTCTCGAGCCCTAAACACCGCCGCGATGTAGTCGAGCGCACATTGGCTTGGTTCGACGCCCACCTTCGCTGATCCCGTCTCACGTCCGGGGCTGGCTTCGTCTTTACCTACGTGAGAGCGTACCCTGCTTATCATCCGACCCGTCCCATGGCCTGGGACGAAATAAAACAAGTCCGCCAAAAATAGGTTGTCCGGGGGGATCATGCTGAAAGTGAAAGCCGTCCAACTTCGAACTCTGATTTTCGTCCTGGCTGTCACTCTTTTGCCCGTCCGTGCGGCGTGGGCGCAAATACCCTACGCCGTCTCTCCCGCTCCAACACCCCCGCAGATCGCCGCTGCTAAAAAGGTCTTCATTTCCAACGCCGGGGCCGACGCCACTTCCTACGCGGCTCTTAAACGTGGAGGCTTTCCCCAACAACCATATGATTCGCTATACGCAGCACTGAAGAGTTGGGGCCGCTATGAGCTGGTGGATGCGCCATCCGATGCGGATTTGGTTTTTGCAATTCGTTTCACTGCGCCACTCACCGACTGCGGGAAGCTAGCTACTTATGCTCCTCAGCTGGAATTGACAATCCTGGAGACTAAATCGCATTTTCTCCTCTGGACGGTCACCGAACCTGTGGAGGGTGCCGTTCGAAAGGCCACTTGGGGGAAGAACTTTGGCCAAGGAATGACCAATCTTCTGGACGACCTTAAGAAACTGTCAGGCCAGCCAGCAGCCAAAGTCGAAAATCGCAAAAAACGCGCCCTGAGTTGACCACCACAAATTTATTTGCATCCATGGACGATGCTCACTGGAAACGCGCACCGTGATTGCCTTTTGTTTCACTTCCATGTAACCGCCCAGCCCTCGCGCACGTCCCACCCTGCACAAGCGGGTGTTGGCCGAATCTTCTCAACCACACGCTATCTCGGGGTCGACCGCCAAATTACCAAGCAGGATCTTTCGAGCCCTCGACCCCGAGACCTTTCTCCACTGCTTTCGACTTCTTGACTCTCATTCACCTCAGCGCCACCGTTGGAATCGAGGCCCATCGCCCGCCTCGCGGCAAACAGCATGCCTCCCCAACGAGCATCGCCAGCGCACCAACCAACCCAAACACGGCCTGGACCGGCAGCAAAATGAAAGGGCGCAGAGATCGTAAGGCTAAGGATCTATGCGCCCGCGGAGCATAGGCTATTGGGAATGCTGGAACCCGGCGAAATTTCCTACGGCCTCGTCGGGATTACGCCGGGCTTAAACAGGTCCGACAAATCAGTGGCGTTAGCCGCATCGCCAAGAAACGGTGACCCGCCGGAAGTTGCTTTCACGTGGAAGATTTCCTGCATGGTACGCAGATCGGAGGAGTGGGTATAGTCGATCGAGCTGGCGTAGGGCAGGCCATTCTCGTTTTCATGCGCGAGGTTGGAGATGATGATCTCGCCGATAGTGTGGTTGAAGTCGTCCCCGTTATCTCCCGGCGTGCCGTCGGTTTCAGATTCGTCCCACCAGAGAATGATCACGCCGCCGTCCTTGTAGGCCTTGGACGACATAATGACCGGAACGATCCGGCTCAGAAAATTATCGCCCTGCCGGATATTGGCCGCGTCACCGGTCAGCCCGGCAAATCCTGCAGTTAGTCCGGTGTGCTGGTCGTTGTACTGGTTAGGCGTAATCCAGTTGTAATCGGCCACGCGGTCCTCGGCCAGATCGAAGGCCAACTGCTGCAACGGGGCGTAATGTCCGGCAAGCGGGTTCGCGGGAGTTGTATCGTTGCCGCCGTTGGTATCGGTGAAGAACGCCTGCGGATTGTGCTTCACGGCGTAGTTGAACTGATTGGAATCGTTGTATTCATTCAGGTAGCCGGGAGCAAATACTCCCGAAAAGCTCACGATGGGAGAGGTCCGCTGATCCCGCGGCAGAGGCACACTGATGAGCCGTGCGGAGGCACTTTGTATAAGGTCGATGTCTTCCTGATACGACTTCCATGTTTTTCCCGCCATTTGCAGAAGACCGGTCAGATGCTGGTTGGTATTCTGGTTCGTCCCGCCAGGAAGTCTAAAGGGGTCGTTGTCGTTCAGCACGCCAAAATTGGTCCCGGCTTCCGCCCAGAGATAGTTCGGTTCGGAAGGATGAATATGAGGATTGTTTCCGCTGGGGGTGGCTAGGACGTTGTGGTAGGCCGTCGCATAGGAGACGTGCTTGCTGATGTTCTCCACGTGACCATCAACAAAAGCAAGCGCCGTTCCGTTCACCAGACTGTTAATGAACGGAGCGTTCGGGTTCTGAAAAATCTGCTCAACTCCTCCCGGGAGGCTCGTCGGCTGGGTCCAGTTGTGATTCTCCATCGCGATTACGAATACGTGTTTGATTTCCCGATTGTCGCGGTCATCCCGGTCATCCTGGGCTCTTACGCTCCAACTGCTCACTGCCGCTAGGAGTCCAAACGCCCCGAGAAGGCGGCCATATCTGAAAAGCGACATTAAAACCTCCAAGTCTATGATTTGCGGCCGGTGCTGGGGATACCTCCCGGGTCATCTTTCAGGTGACCCGCAGAACCAGTCCGCCGCTCGGAGTTAGTAGCAGGTATATTTTGCTGGATTATGATTGGCACATGAATGGTGGAACATCCCAACCGGCGGATTCCAAATATTGGAAGCGGCTCAAAGAAAGAACAGAAATCCGCGGCATACTCTGGTTTCTTCGATCCCCCGGCAAACCGTGGTAACATTCGGCCTACCGTGATTCGCCTCTTCAAAAATCGCCTCGCTTCCGGCGCCAACCAGGGCCAGTCCTTTGCGCTCGGCACCCTCGAATTCGAATTGATGGAGGTTCTCTGGTCCAGGGGCGAAAGTAACGTCCGCGATGTAATTCCGAAACTTAGCCGGCCGCTCGCTTACACCACCGTCATGACCACGCTCGACCGCCTCTTCAAGAAAGGCCTTCTCGACCGCCGCAAATCCGATCGGGCCTTTTTCTATTCGCCGAGCTTTTCCCGCCAGGAATGGGAACGCAGGCGCGCGGGGAATCTGGTCGCCGGTTTCTTGTCTGGCCCCCATCCCTCCCGCGAACTCTTACTCTCCTGCTTGCTCGAAGCCGTTGGCGAACACGATGCTGAGCTCCTCGATGAGCTCGAAAAAAAGATCCGCAGCCGCCGCAAAGAGCTTTTACGCCAGGGGCAGCCATGATTCTCCCCTATCTATTGCGGCTGCTGTGTCTGTGCTTCGCCTCCTTTTTTGTGGTAAACGTCGCCGTCGGCTTGCTAGTGCGTATTTCCTCCAAATCCGCAATCCGCTTTGCCGAATCGAGGGCGCCCCGCGCCTCCGCCCGTCTTCTCCTTGCCTTGCGCTTGCTTCCTTTTGCCCTCGCCAGCCTTTTCGTCGCAGCCCTTTGTGTCCCGAGTTATCTCTGGCTAGAACCTTCGGCCACGGCTGAGCGGGTCGGCGTGATCTGCGTCATTCTCGGCTTTCTCGGTGCCGCAACTTGTCTCATCTCCATCGCACGAACCACCTACTCGCTCTTCGCGTCGCTGCGCCACAATCGGCGTTTCCACTTGGCTGGCCAGGAAGCGCGCCTGCCCGGAGAGCCCTCCCCGGTGGTCGTAGTCGAAAACGAAGCTCCTCTTCTCGCCATGTCCGGCCTGTTTCGTCCACGCCTGCTCATCTCCCGCGGTGTCCTCCGCGCGCTTTCCGCCGAAGAACTCGACGCCGCTTTGCGCCACGAGCACGCCCACCGCACTTCACGCGACAATGCCAAGCGCCTCCTCCTTCTCGCAGCGCCGGATATTTTTCCGTTTATCCGCCCGCTTCGGGCGCTCGAGCGCACCTGGTCAAAATTCGCCGAATGGGCTGCTGACGATCAAGCCACCGCCGGCGACTCAAGCCGCGCCGTTTCTCTTGCCGCCGCTCTCGTCTGCGTCGCGCGCATGGGTGCGGCTCCGCGCCTGCCCTATCTCTCCACTTCGCTCCTGGCCTGTGACCGCGACCTCTCCGCCCGCGTCGATCGCTTGCTCCGTGCCGTTCCCAGTGCGTCCGTCGCCTTAAAACCGGCGCACCATCGCTTCCGCGCTGCCGGTTTTCTACTCGCTGGCGGCCTCGCTACGTTGCTGCTAGCACCTTTCGCCCTCTCTTCCGTCCACGAACTCCTCGAACTTCTTCTTCATTAGTTCGCCTTCGAACTGTCTCCAGCTTAGTTAATCGTTTTCTTCGTCGGGCTCAGCCTACGACCTGTGGTAGTAGTGCCCCGCCTCCAGTAGCCTATTGCCCACCCATGAAATCCCTTTTCCCAGCAAAGGAACTGCGTCTTCTGGGGCGCATCGCATTCTTATCTCTTCTCCTGCTCCCGTTCGAATCGGCTGCGCAAAATCCTCGCGGCACTCTCCGCGGCAACGTCGAAGACGCCAGCGGCGGCCGTATTCCTTCCGTCAAAATTGTTGTCCAGGCATCCGGGTCTACATTCCAGCGTGAAGCTGTCAGTGATGATCGCGGCGAATTTCGCATCGACAATCTCGTTCCAGGCACTTATCACGTCGTCGCGACCGCCAATGGATTTGCCGAAGCCAAGTCCGACGTCAAAGTCGTCATTAGCTCCGTCCAGGAAGTCACTGTTACTTTGAAGCCGCAAGCCGTGCAGCAAATTGTGAGTGTTCAGGGCCAAGCCTCTTCGATCACCACGCAATCAATCGACTCCGCCAGCGCGGTGCATCAAACCGCGATTACCAGGCAGGATTTGGACACTATTCCCCTCGCGGCGCGCAGCTTCGCAAATATCGCTTACCTGGCGCCCGGGACCGAGCCCGTCGAGCCTTCCGATCCCACAAAAGCGCGCATAACTGCCGTCTCCACCGGTGGGAGCTCCGGCTTGAACAATGATCTTTCCGTGGACGGCGCCGACAATTCCGACGATTGGATCGGCGGATTTCTCCAGAATTTTTCTCCCGAATCCATTCAGGAATTTGCCGTTCGAACGGCTCAGGAAGACGCCGACACCGGCCGCACGACCGCCGGCTCCGTCGTGATTACCACCAGGCGCGGTTCGAATCAGTGGCACGGCGATGAAGCGTTCTACGAGCGCGCTGCTTCTCTCAACGCCCGCTTCCCGATTGAAAATCCCGCGCCCAATCCAAAGCAGCCGTTCTCTCGCCAGAATTATGTCGGCACACTCGGCGGACCCATCGTCAAAGACAAGCTCTGGTTTTTCTCCTCGTTCGAATACGTGCACGAAAACGCCAGCATCGCCTACAGTCCAGCAAGTCAAACTCAGTTCAATGCGTTATCCCAGCTTGCCTCGCAAGGTCTAATCAACGTTGACGGCACAATGGTCACTTCCATTCCCGTTCCGTCGAATGTTCCGATTCCGTTTCGCGACTACCTCGGCTTGGTTCGCCTCGATTGGGATCAAAGTGCGCGCTCGCAATGGTTTTTTCGCGCCGCCGCCGATAGCTACATCACTCGCAACGCTCTTGTTCAGCAGGCCACGCTCCCTTCCACCGGCGCAACGACTCACAACAATTACGAGAATATCGTTCTCAGCAACCAGTTTGCATTCAATTCGACCTGGGTTGGTTCGTTGATCCTGGGTTACAGCGGTTTGCATCTCACGCAATCGCGCAACTCCGATCTTGGCTTCGCCCTGGCTTTTCCTTTCAGCTCCACTTCGGCCACCACTTCCGGATTCGAAACGTTCGGCGACCAACAATTCGTCACCGCCATCACCGCGTTTCCGGTTCTGCGGAATCAAGAAAAATATCAGCTTCGTTACGACGTCAGTCACGTTTCCGGCAGGCACGCGCCGCGCTTCGGAATTAATTTCATCCACGAACCTGTGCTGAGCGGCGCGCTCACCGCCAACGCCGAAAATCTCGTTGCGCTCGTCCTGAATCCTACCGACTACACGGCTAACGCGGCGAGCGAGCAGCAATTCGCCGACGATCTGACGGTGTGCTCCGCAACGCCGTCACCAAACATCACTGTCGGCACAACATGTACGGCAACTTCTTTGGGCGACGGCAGCTTCTCGCAAAACGTGCAGCGCCTCGGCCTCTACGCCGAAGATTCCTGGCGCGTCACACGAAATCTCACCGTGAATTATGGTCTGCGCTACGACACCACGTTTGGTTTGTTCCTCGCTTCGGGCCACAACCAGAGCTTCAATCCTGCGCTCGCCGGCAACGGCATCATCACGGGAATTCCTCACGACTATCGCAAAGCGTTCGCGCCGCGGCTGGGAGTCGCGTACGGCCTCGGTTCATCGGGGAAAACTGTACTGCGCGGCGGCGTCGGGCTCTACTACAACGACCTCGCGCAAAACGGATGGGTGCAAGCCTTCAACGCGGTGAACAATTTCAATATTCACAATGCATCGGGGCCGCCGTCGTTGATCGATCCGAATTACCACACACCGTATGCGTTGCACGCGACGGCGGGGATCGAGCACGCATTCAATGCCAATTGGATTTTGAGCGCGGACTTCACGCTTGAGACGGGCATGCACGGATACCGGCGCTACGACTATGCGACTGGCATTTCCGTGTTTCGCAGCGACAATCGGTCAAGCTACAAAGCGCTTTCGCTGCATTTGCAAGGAAATGTGGCGAAGCGCCTGAGTCTTGTCGCCAACTACACGCTGGCTTCCGCAAAAACGTGGGGCTGCGTTTTGGGAGAGCTTTTCGATTACGTCAACGGCGTTTGCGACACGTCAAATCCGTTTGGCCCCGGCGACTACGGACCCTCCGGAGAAGACACCCGCCATCGCGGCGTCGTCGCGGGGACTTTTCACGCGCCCGGCGGCTTCGAACTTACCACTTTGATTCAAGCGGAAAGCGCGCGGCCCTTTGTGATCACCACCGCGGACAACAGCGCGCGCATTTCCGTGAATGGAGTGCCGACTTCGCTCGACGAATTTCGCGGAACGCCGTATATTCAGGCTGATCTACGCGTCGGCCGGCCGTTCCGATTTCATGAAAACTGGAACGTCTCGCCGTTCATCGAATTTTTCAACCTCTTCAATCGCAACAATCCAGGCGCGAACTTCGTAACC
>Ga0308309_10002804_pt1 | contig 10404 bp, 5 predicted proteins | sample HubBroMetageWFT5_FD_192491 | JGI IMG/M metagenome (GOLD analysis project Ga0308309, IMG submission 192491) | Warmed and freeze-thawed soil microbial communities from the Hubbard Brook experimental Forest, New Hampshire - Hubbard Brook CCASE Soil... | ecosystem: Environmental > Terrestrial > Soil... | reverse complement strand
CCCGTTGTCGCCGTCGACCAAGACCGGGTTGGTGAACCCGAACTCGCGGATGCTGCCGGCGATTTGCGCGACCTGCGCCTCGGAATGCGTCCGCGCGTTGCGGGGCATAGGGGATCAACGCCTCGACGGGGCGCATGATGATCTTGTCGGCCATCTGCATCGGTCGGCGCGCACCCTTCTTGATAGACGGGAAGTACAGAGCGCGAGCGTGTCCACGCGCGTTGTCCCGTCGGCGCGATCAGCGCCGGATTTGCTGGCTTTCGGCGGTATTAAGGTCTGCGCGACGCGGGCAGCGACCCGGGCCACTTCCCGCTGGGTGCGCTGTGCTGGATACGGCAGTAGGCGATCAACCACGGGCCCGCGCCTGGCCAAACAGGGTTAACGCCGCTCGAAAACCTTACTCGATGCACGACGTCACCGACCTCTCCCATCTTGGCGCATCGCCGACGTCGCTCACAGCACCTTGCCACTGAATGCAACCGTCTGGCCGTTGGCAATGTAAGGTTCGATCACCGGCACCTCAGCTAATCCTGCCTCAGGCGTCGCGCCTGGCGCGGTCATCCGCTTCTCGCATCAAGATCATCCTCGACAATCACTCCGCGCACGTTTCGCAGGAGACCAAGGCGTGGCTTGCGGCGCGGCCGGAGGGACGCTTTCAGTTCGTGTTCACCCCGAAGCACGGCTCCTGGCTCAATCTCGTCGAAGGGTTCTTCGCCAAAGCCGCCCGCTCCGTGCTCCGTCACATCCGCGTCGGCTCAAAACACGAGCTCAATCAACGCATCATCGAGTTCATCGACGATCTCAATCGCGACCCGGTGATCCACCGATGGCAGTATCGAATCGATGCCTCTGCTTGATCCATAGATGCAGAAATTCGGAAACGCCGTACTAGTTCGAATCCGATTTCCTCCAGCAGTGAGTCAGGCGAACTTCCGTATTGTGGCGCTGCTCGGTCCTGTCGTGCCGAGATCGGCCTCGTAGCCGGGGTCGCCGCGACATGGAAACGCGAGGTATCCAAAAATTTCCCTACTCCTCGCCGAGCGGTTTTTCTTAACGGGCTCAAGCTGACCGCTATCCTCGATGAAGCTCGACAGCCTGATCGATGAAGCGGGCCGACGAGCCGCATGTCGGGTATGACCGCCTGCCAGCCACACCACTACCCCGCTCGGAACCGGGATTAGCCCGCGTCAATGCCTCGACGACAGTAGAATCACTTTTCCGCTTCTCCCTCGAAGATCGACGATTCGATCCAGTTGAAGCGTTCGCCGATTACGCGGTGATGGCCTTCGACGCCGCTCAGCTCGGCGTGTAGCGACGCGCCCGGATCGCACCGCGTCACGTTCGTGAAGCCTGCGAAGAACAGCGTCGCCTCAAGCAACGAATCGGTCCACGCGGCCTTGTGCCCGTGCTTGTAGAGCAGTGCATATATCGCGCCGCGGGCAGTCGCGTCAGGCTGCCATTTCGTTGTGAACTTGAAATAAGCTGAATCGCCACGCTTCATCACGTTCTCAATCGATGGCACCGAAATTCGCACTATCCCCCCGGGTTTCAGTACGCGGTGACACTCACGCAGGAATTCGATTGCCTGATAGTAGTCGACGTGCTCGACTACGTGCTCGGCGAAGACAAAAGAGGCGTAATTGTCCGGGAACGGCAGTCTCTTAGTGATCTCGACGTCATCCTCTAAATTGTGCCAACCTGGAATCCGGTTAGCGCCGCAACCGAAATTTAGCTTGACCATTCCAACCGGATCGGGTCGGTCAAGCACCAAGCCCGCGACGAATCGGTCATAGACCCATACGTCGTTGTGGCAATGGGTGATCCAGTCCAGATCGAGACTAAGCACATTGCGGTGATTGATCTCGTTCCTGTCACCACGCCACGCCCGCCATGGCATGAGCTTGATCCGGTTGCCGACCAGCCGCGCCACAACGATTTCGGGCGTGGGGCTCTTCTCCCGGTGCGGCCAGTCATATTTGGCGATGAAGTCCGACTCGACTAGATAACGCGTCCTGAAGACGATCAGGCCAGTCTCGACCCAGCCCGGCATGTCCCGCTTCATCCCTTTGACCGGGATCGAGGCGACGTCGACGTTCTCCTCCCGCATGCGCCGCACGATCGGTGTAATCGGTAGCCGAAAGAGACTGTCACCTTCGATGTGCGCTACGTAGTCGTAGCCGCAGTCAATGGCCGCCTGCAGCCCGAAGCAGAAGGCGCGACCCCAGCCGTCGCGGCCGCCGCGCGAGAGATGTCCGACATTGTCTGCGAACCGATGCAACATCCGCCGGCCGGTCGCGCCGGGCGTATAGCTTTCAAAGCGGCCATGCCGCTTCTCATCGATCAGTTCCGGCCAAGGTGAAGCCGAATCGACCAACATAAGATCGCAGTCTGGGTTCAGCCGGCTGGTCAGCGTCAGCCAATGGTCCGTCAGCTTGGCGCGGTCCTTACAATCGACATAGGTGGTTGCAAAGATCAGAGTTCGGGGCTTAGCCGAACCGATATCCGCCACAAAGTTGGCGAGCTTACCGCGCGCGTCCACCAAATCGATTGTCTTGTCACAGCGGTGCGTATTCGAGTGACAATCGCATCGGTTGATCGGATCGATACCTAGTGACGGCGCAAGGTGCGCGCCGGCGGCCTGCGTTGTCCGAAAGCTCTCGCGGCCGCCATAGACGGTTACGCCCGGGGTTCCGACCGCCTGAGCCAATACCGGCGCGAAGCCCGCTGGCGATACAACCAGCGCGGCTTCGGCGAACAGCGCCGCCATTGTCTCAAAGTCGAGCTCGCCAGCGTGGAGCTTGATGTCGGCTGGTAATTCCGGTCCGACGACCCACTCAAGGCCCGGCGCGAGGTCGGCGATCGATACGACAAAAAAGCGGTCGCGAATATCTTCCACCAGCCGCCTGTAGGCGATCGGATCCGGGTTGCGGTTTGCGCCATCCCATTCCTTCCGCAATACGATTTGGCGCAGTATCATCAGCGGTTTGGAGGTCCGCGGCCACGTTTCGATCAGCCGGCGGGCATTGGCCTTCCAAGCGCTCGGAATTGGAAGCCGGAAATCAGCCATAGCCGGCATGGGTAGCTTCAGGCAGCCGTACATGGCCCCCAAGATCGAGCCAAATTCGTCGATTTCCGACTTGTTGTACCAAATTGTCCGCCGTTCGGCGTGCGGCGGCGGCCGTGTGGACGCGAACGTATAGCGGGTTCGCTCCGTCGCCATCGTGCGCGCTTGCGCCCGTAGCCGCGTCGGTCGAGGCAGCAGTTTAAGACCTTGCGCAACTAGATCGTGATAGAGCGCGATGTGGCAAGTCTCGAGCCAGACGTCGTGGGATAGCATCAGGTTCCGAACCGGTGCCCGCTGATGCAGATTATCGCCGATCCCGAACATTCCGGTAACGAGGATTGGCGGTTTCTTTCCTGGTTGCGTCCAATTGCGGGGATCGTTGATTCCTGGCATCTCCGGCTCCTCGAATTGAGCCATGGGTCTCTTGGGAAAGGCTGTCAGTCGGCTCCCGCTGCTCAGGTTGACGACGCTGACGCCTCGCGCGCGCAAAGCCCGCCCCAGTTCGGAATATTGCCGGTCGATGTCGACCAGCTGCGTCGACAGCGGATGCGGACCGGTCGGCGCGAAGAAATGATGCTCGGTGAAATCGACGCCAATCAGGCCGATGCGCGCCGCCCCCAGATGAGCAGCCAAGCACAGCGCCACATAAGGCGAGTTCTGGGTGTAATGCAGCACCTCGTGATCGTTAAAATCGGTGCCGCCGAACCGGCCGAGTCGAAACCGCACTATCGCCGGCTGCACAATGCCGAGATCGTCGCGCTGGGTGAACAGGAAACGCGCCCGCGAATTCTCGACATAACGGAATCGGTCGCCGCTGAATTGCCGGGGTCCATTGACCACCACGAGATAGGTCGGATCGAACCGGCGGCCGACATCGTTGACGCCGATGGTCACGCAACCCGGCGGTTTCCGAGGATCGTTCAGAGATTGGCCGCAGCCGCAGACAATGATCGCTTCGCCGTGGTGCCTGTCGCGGAAATCCGCCAGCAACCGCAGGTTCTCGGTGGAAGGCGGCGTTGTCGGCGCGACTACGACCATGCCTTGCTCTCGGCCGCCGTCAGCTGGCGCTGCAGCTTGGCGTATTCACCGCGCGCCGCGGCCATCAGATGCGACATGCGCACCGGTTCGCCGGCATCTGCGGCGAGAAACGCAGCGCTGACAGCGATACTGCGGATGTTGCCGCCGGCGACGCGCAGTTGCGCAAGCCTGGCGAAGTTCAGCGCCTCGGTCGGGGTCGCTGATGGGAAGGCGCGGCACCAGATGCGCAGGCGCTGCGCTGTGTCGGGGAACGGGAACTCCACGATAAAACGAAGCCGACGGAGGAATGCCGGGTCGAGCGCGGTTTTCATATTGGTGGTTAGAATCGCCAAGCCGCGATACGCCTCCATGCGTTGCAGAAGGTAGCTCACTTCGATATTGGCGTACCGATCGTGGCTGTCCTTGACCTCACTACGCTTCCCAAATAACGCGTCAGCTTCGTCAAACAGCAGGATGGCTCCGCTTTGGTCGGCTGCGTCGAATACGCGCTGGAGATTCTTTTCTGTCTCACCGATGTATTTGCTGACGACGGAAGCGAGGTCGATGCGATAGAGATCGAGATGCAAGTCGTTTGCCAACGCCTCAGCGCCCATGGTCTTGCCTGTTCCACTCGGACCGGAGAACAGGGCACTGATGCCGAGGCCACGGGCACTTTTGTCGGCGAACCCCCAGCGCTCGTAGACGGTCGTGCGCTGCCGCAGCTGTGCGGCGATAGTGCGCAGCGTTGCCAAATTGGGGTCCGGCAGGATCAGGTCGTCCCAATCGACGCGCGACTCGATGTGCTGCGCCAGCCCGTCGAGTCGCGTTCGGACCCGCGCCCGGCAAAGATCCCAGGCAATCGGCCCGATCGCATCGGGCTCCATGCCGAACCGGGCAGCCTCAGCAACCGCCTCCGCCGCGATCGCTTCGATCGCGGGCCGGCTTATGCTGAACTGCCTGGCGACGAGGTCGCTGGCCGATGCTAGCACCGCCCCGATGTCATCCGCGAACCGGCCCTCGGCCGAGCGCCGCAGCGACTTTTCCCAGGTCTCACGCTGCTCAGAGGCTGGCAACGAAGCGACATCGAAGGCGGTGACCAGGCGATGGGCGATACGCGTGCGCTCCCGTTCGCAGACGGAGACTGGGCCCGGCAGGCGTTCGAGCAACCGCTCGAACGATCGTGCCTGGGCGCGGGCGTCCTCGCCGAGGGTGCTGACAACCTCATCGCGATCGACGAGCAACACACCAAAGCCAGAGAGGCAAATTTCGCGGCTCCACAGACGCGCCATCTCCTCCAGAGCGTCGGCACTGGCCGGCACGCGGTCGATGCTCAGCACGGCTGCGCGCATGCCCAGCAAGGCCGCCGCAGCGGCGACAATCGGGCGGCAGTCGATGCTGTCGCCGACCAGCTGCGCTACGGGTGCGACGGCCTCGCCGGGCGCCGTCTCCCACATCGAGGCAACCCGCTGCGCCAGCTTCGCGTGCGACGGCGCCAGCCCGTCCAGGTCGAGGATCGGCAGGACCACCAACATCGCGGCCAAGCGACGATCGAGTTCGGCGATGCCGGTGAGGCAGTGCAGCACGGTCTCGTCGATGCGCAGCGGCGCTAAGGTCAGCGGCTGTCCGTCCGTCACCTCGATCAACCGCCAGCGCCGCAGAGGCGCCTGCGGACCAAGCGCGCTCCAATGCGCGCCTGGCAGCATTGCGAGTGCGAGCGAGAAACTCGGATACGGTCGGCCGGCTTCGCCTTGGGCGGCGGCGCAGAGGGTGCTGAATTCGGGGTCCAATTCGATCCCAGCACAGAGCAGTAGCAGGTCGCGCTCGAACGGCGACAAGCCGAATGCCTCGGTGACGCGCTGCAAGGCCGGGGCCCGCACCGCGAAAGCAGCCGAATCCGCGACAACCGCAGGGATCGGCTCCGGATCACGGCGTATCGTGGTTTTGAGCGCCGCCATCGATCGCACCAGATAGGTTTGGTTCGCCTCCGGCCAGCCGGTGTCTAGCGCGTCGTTCATCGTCGCCCGCCCATCACGTCAGTCACAGCGTGATCAGCGGCCCAATGGGTACGCCGTGTTCATCGAGCTGCAGCGGGCTCTCGGCGCCGTCGATGCGGACGCGCACGAGATGGTCGCCCGCAACCCCCGACACCTCGAACACCAACGTGTCGGTGGCGGCGTTGATGACGCCGGCGTCGAACAGGTGGGCGGCCATCGGCGTGGCCGCCTGCAAAAGCTCCAGCAATGCGCGCTGGCCGGGCTGCACGATCGGAGACACGGTCACGGCCACCGCGTCCCTGGGCGGCGACCCTGAGTCGGGCTGAACAACAATTTTATACACCTCCGGGCTGCTCTGTTGGATCACCGGATGCAGAACGAAGGGAGTAACATCCGACTGGAACCCCTGCTGATGCGGGACCGGCGGTGTACCCAAAACCAGCGATTGCGTCACCTGCGCCGCCTGCGTCCCGGCCGCGAGGCCGGGCGACAGCGCGAGCGTGATGTCGGTCCCCGTCAATGTCAGCGTCGCTTGCGGCGTGCCGCCGATCAGGACAAGCGTAGTGGCGGTGATCAAGCCGCCGTCCGACGATTGCGTCAGCACGAAGTTGCTGCCATGCAACGCGATTTCGCTGCCCGGCAGGATTAGCGGCCCGCCTCCGGCCATTGGCGTGATGGTTTCGATCACTGGCTGGCGGAAAGGCAGGGAGTAAACGTTGGCGGCGAGTACCGGCAACGGCAGCGGCGGCGCTGGATCGTCTGTATTGATCAGGACCGCGCTCGCCCGATAGGCGACCGACAGCACGTAATCGATCTTGAGCAGAAACGACCACAGTTTCGACAGCTCTTCCAAATTGAAGTTTACCGGCGTCAATCGCACCAATTCCGGCTGGTCGGCAAGGTCCGCCTTACTCAGGAAAGATGAATTCGTCTGCACGAACTCGATCGTACTGCGCGGCAGCACTGGCTGCGCATGCAGCGTCGCCGTCACCGTGCCGAGCAGGCGCTGCTGCTCCAGCCGATTCTCGTCGCCGTAGAAAGTGATGAGGTAGTAGAGATCGAGCGCCGCCTGCGGCCGGCGCAATAGCGTGCCGTCGGCGCGCCGTGTCGGCAGATCGGCATTGAGCAATGCTGAGTTTGGCGATACCTGATAGAGATACACGTTCACGCCGGTGTCGGGGAGGCCGTGCAGCCCGTGCGAGGTATCGGGCGGCAGCGCGGTGACGCTTGCGCCGGGCACCTGTGCCGCATCCAACGCATCGCCCAATATCTGCACGATGGTCTGGGTGACCGTGGCAATCGCGAGCACATTGCTCATAAGCGCCTCACACAGACCGTCGGTATGGTCTTCTCATGAACGTTACTGGTTTGCCTCTATCGCATTGTACGTCGTCCAGTCCCGGCCGTTGGTATCAGTGTTCGACAGTTGGCGTAGATCAGTGGTGCCTTGCATAACATTGCCGACAATGCTCAGCAATTTCGGGCCCTTTGTGCTCATGAGCTCCTGAACCAGCCACAGACTGGGGCAAGGGCCGAATGTGCCGGTAGTTTGAGGGTCGTGCAGGATCAGGTTTCCTATTATGCTGCAGCGTGCCTGTTGCGGGACCAGCAACAGCGCGACCGCCGCTCGGGGATCGGATTGGCTGTGCAGCTGGTTGTTAGATATCACTAGCGAGACGCTGGTATCGGCCGGCGGCGACACCGGGACCGAGAGATTGCCGAGGATCAGTAGCGCCGCGCTGCCGTGGCGGTCGACAGGTATCGGTTCCACCCGGTTGCCAATCACAAACAGGGAGACCGGGCCTTTGTCTACGACCCGCCCGATGAGGACCGTAGCATCCTGCGGTAACGGATAGGTCGAGCCGATCACATCCAATATCAGCCTTTCCGCGAATCCGGATGTAAACGTCGACACTTGCGAGAACAATTGTTGGGACGTGGCATCCGTCGGGCCCGCCGAGCCGGTAAGTTGCAGCCAAAACCCGCCAATACATTGCGTCGCTTCGTTATCTTCCAATCTCAGAATGTCGGTATCGATTACGCCGTATATCGCCAGGGTCAGGTTGCTGAACTTGTTGTTGCGCAGCGATGCGGTGCCAAGCTGACAGTCGATGCCGGCGTCTGAGGGGTTGGGATCCAACTGCTTTGTCGCCAGACAACCGGCGGTGACAACCGAAGCAATGGGTGGTGACGTCACAGCTGCGGTCCGGTTGACAGCGACGGGTGTGTTTACTGGGGGCGCATTGGTTGGACGCAGGTTGGTTGGAGGCAGGTTGGGCGGCAACGGCGCATTCGGATTGAAGGTCGGCAAGATCTGCGAGGAAAAATTGCAGCCCTGTACTTTCAGCCCGGAACAGTCGCCTTGAATGAATAGGCCGACGCCAAAGATGTCGAGCGGGGTATTCGCAGCCGCGCGAGTGAATTCGACAACGCAGTCCTCCAACGTCAGATTAGCACTGTCAGCAGCATGCACGCCGATCAGAGAGGCTATTCCAGGAAGGATTCGCTTCAGCAACGCGGCCTCGGCAGCGGTCTCAATCATCGGGCGCTGGCCCACGACTGGTGGCAACGGTGCCGCGACGGGCTGTATTGTCAGGCCGCGCAACGTCACCCCGCTCACGCTGTCCAACACCACGATCCCATCAGCAAACGCAACCGCACTTTCCGGTACCGCGTTGAGCACAACGCCGCTGCCGCAGCTTTTGATAGTGAGCCCTACGTGCCTGCTGGTCAGCCGCAGTGGCGCCGGTAATGCGTAGCTACCCGGCGCCAGACACACGGTGGCGCCCGGTTGCAGCCGCACTGCGCGGTCGATCGCGTCTTGCAGGCCGACGCCGCTCGCCAGATCCGCGGGCGATATCGCAATGGTGCAGCAGCAGGTGCCTCGCCGCGTCAGCTCGACCAAATTATCGAACTGGCTGCGGCAATCCGTGACCGTCGGGTTCTCCCGGTTCGTCCAGTCGATCACCGCAAGCGGGCACGCCCATAGCCGCGGCCCGTCGGGCTGCTGCGGCGCGGTCAGTAGTCTTTCGGGATATACTGTTTGCGGGGTGAGCCGGCGCAGGGTCAGTAGCCAATAGAAGCCGCGCGGCAGCACCTCGCCATTCGGCCAGATCGTCACTTCGACGCCAGTGCTGGCGCCGGTGACGTCGTCGGTAAGCAGCACCGTGTCGCCGGCGGGGTCGAACTCGATTTCGGATTGCCAAACGCGCAAAAACAGAGGTGTCGCGTCGGCCAAATAGTCGTCTGGCAATGACTCGTCCAGTACGATGTAGCTGACAGGGTCGCCGGGACTGACCGGTTTGTAAGGCTGAGTCAGCCGGCGCACGATCCCGGTCGGCTCAGCGACGCACCGGATGATGCTGCGCTGTCCCTCGGGGTCGGTAGCGTCTGGTTCTGATCCCAGCACTGCCCCGGTGCGCAGGATCTCCACGGCTTGGCCCTTCTGCGGGATGTGGGAGGTGTCTGGCGGCTGCGGGGCTATGGCCAGCATTGCGGGGTTGGAGGCCAGCGGCGTGGCACGATACAGAAAACTCGCGTTGTCATAGCCCCACAACAGTTTGGCCTGTCTGCCCGGGCTGCCAGCATTACCAGCGTCGCTGATCTGCACCCGAATGGTCTGGTTTTCGGCGAGAAGATATCCGTTCTGCGCGATCGGATCGCAAGGGTCGGGCGTCCCTCCGGCGTTGCTGAAGCCAACGCGTAGGCGTACTTCCGGGCGCAGCTGCATTGTCCTCGGATCGACGACAAGACCGTCTTGCGCACGCCACCGGGCGACTATCTCGTCCCAAGTCGTCAGGCAATCAGGTGCTGCCACCGGCTCGCGCAGTACCCGCCGCAGCAAGCGTAGGCGCTGCGTCGTGTCCGGCCCACCGAGCGCTACGTCCAGCAGATCCGAATCCTCGACGGCGCCGACTTCCTGCTCGGCCAAGGAGAGGAAAACCAGTTCGCGGCCCCGATCACGCAGGATTTCGTCGGTGAAGCCGATGATGCTCGGCGGAATCCAGTCCGGCTGATCGTAATAGCTGTAAGTGACCGGATGGCCAGCAGGTCGCTGCTGGAACACCGCGCGCTGCCCGCCGACATACATGGTGCCGGGGCTGATCAAAAAATCGAACGCGTGCGGCGTCGGGGGCGAAAGCGGCGGCGGCGGGCTCCATAAGGGCGGTCCCGGCGGGCTGGTCTGCGCGATGCTGATCGCAAAGCCGTTATCCGGCGTACCGCATGGGCCGATTACGTCGCATGCTTCCGCTTCGATGCGTCCGGCGACAAAGCCGTGCTCGGCATTGAAGTCACGATCGACGGTCACTCGGCCCTGCTGCGCAACCA
>Ga0308309_10002802_pt1 | contig 10405 bp, 12 predicted proteins | sample HubBroMetageWFT5_FD_192491 | JGI IMG/M metagenome (GOLD analysis project Ga0308309, IMG submission 192491) | Warmed and freeze-thawed soil microbial communities from the Hubbard Brook experimental Forest, New Hampshire - Hubbard Brook CCASE Soil... | ecosystem: Environmental > Terrestrial >... | reverse complement strand
GACCAAGCTCTCTCCGCGCGCAACGTCTCCAAATAAACGGGAGGGCCAAAAACCGCAGCCCTCCCAAGCAACCGTGGTCGCTTTATTCTTTCGCGTCTGCTTCCGCAGGTAACCCCGTATTTTTCTGCAGAGGCGCGCCGTCCGCGCCATTCGTCTTGCCGTTTGCGTTGCTCTTGGGTTCGAGCAGCGAGAGTTGCTGTTCTGCCAGTTTGGTCTTGTGCTCGTCGTAAGCACGAATGATGCGCTGCACCAGGTGGTGACGGACCACGTCACCTTCATCGAAGTAGACGAACGTCAGTCCTTCGACGCGCTTCAAGATATCCACCGCTTCCAGCAGCCCGCTGCGGCGTGCGTTAGGGAGGTCGATCTGAGTTACGTCACCGGTGATCACCGCCTTGGAGTTGAATCCTAGGCGAGTCACGAACATCTTCATCTGCTCTGAGGTCGTGTTCTGGGCTTCATCCAGAATCACAAATGAATCGTTCAACGTGCGCCCGCGCATGAATGCAATGGGCGCAATCTCGATGATATTTTTCTCCAGGTAGCGATCCACCTTTTCGGGATCGAGCATGTCATAGAGCGCGTCGTAGAGCGGGCGTAAATACGGATCGATTTTGTCCTGCAACGTGCCCGGAAGGAATCCCAGGCGCTCGCCCGCTTCCACCGCCGGACGCGCCAGAATAATCCGGTTCACTCTTTTCGCCAGCAGCGCCGAGATCGCCATGGCAACCGCCAGATAAGTTTTTCCCGTGCCTGCGGGGCCAATGCCAAAAACCATGTCATGGTTCTCGATGGCTTCGACATAGCGTTTCTGATTCAGGCTTTTGGGTTGAACCGTGCGGCGTCCGAACGAGCGTTGCCGTCCCGCTTCCGCCAACCCGCGCAGGGTCGCTTTGGAATCGGCGATCAAAACCCGCAGCATGCTGTTCAGGTCGCCATTATTAAAGGTGTGTCCGGAGCGCTGCAAATGATCGTAGTCGGCAAAGACCTGCTCCGCCCGGGCAACATCGCGGGCTGCACCCTCCACTTCAATGGAGTTGGAGCGCAGGTCGATGTTGACATTCAGACCGTCTTCTAAAACATGCAGGTTTTCGTCCCTGGTACCGAACAGGGCTTCAATGTGAGGTGTAATCTCAATGCTCTTCTTCATTCAGTTTTGGCGCATCCCTCCCTCGCCAGCTATGCTCTCGTTGCCAAGCCAGTGCTTAGATGGCAGGGCTGCGACATAGGCGCACCCATGCCCGTCTTGTCGACGACAAAATTCTTCTCTCTGCAGGTGGAACCAACCGGAATGCTCGCTCCCGAGGTGCAAGCTACAACCATTTAGGTAAGGGTACGCCGGGGGTGGAATGCGAGTCAATGGCCGCATAACTGCAACCCGAAGCGAGGTTTACGCACCCTCTCCCACGGCATGGTCGTCCGAAGCCGGGACCGCACGACCTCGTGCCCAAACTCTGAGTTGCTGGATCTCCTCGGCTCGGGTTGCCGAAAGCGGCACTGTCCTCGCCAACGCATCAATCAGAGACGATGTTGCCACCGGTTGCTTGCTGGAGAACGAGGCATAGAGTGCTGCCTGTACGACGGCTTGAATTTCCGCGCCCGAGTGGCCCCGCGCTGCGGCGGCAACTTGATCCAGATCAATCTCCGCCGGACGTCGATTCCGCCGCTCCAACTCAAGCGTAAATATCTGCTTTCGCTCCGCCTGGTTTGGCAGGTCGACAAAAAACAATTCGTCAAACCTCCCTTTGCGAATCAGTTCGGGAGGAAGCACGGAAACATCGTTGCAGGTGGCCGCTACGAAGACTGGAGCTTTGCGCTCCTGCATCCAGGAAAGAAACGCACCCAGCAGACGCGACGAGATGCCCGCATCCGCTGCCCCCGAAGCCGACCCACCGCCAGCAAAAACCTTCTCCAATTCGTCGATCCAAAGGACGCACGGCGACAGTTCTTCAGCCACCCGGAACACTTTCTGAATTCTTTTCTCACTCTCGCCAACGTACTTATCGAATATGGCAGCGGTATCGAATTTGACCAGCGGCAGTTTCCATTCACCTGCGATGGCTTGGGCGCACATGCTCTTTCCGCAGCCCTGTACGCCTAAAATAACAACACCCCGCGGCGGTTCCAGGCCGAATGCCCGCGCCCGATCTTCCCAGGTTCCGCGCCGCTGCTCCAGCCAGCGCTTAAGATTGTCAAGGCCTCCGACGCTGGCCAGAGTCTCGGAGACTTCGACGAAGTCCAGCATCTCCGAACGCCGCAACATTTCCTTCTTGGCTTGCAAAACGTCGGTCACAACCTCAGCCGTTAGCCCGTACCTCGTAACAATCGCTTGGGATACGGCGCGCTCCGCCTGTTCTTCAGTCAATCCGCGCAGGTTGCCAGCCATCGCATCGAGTCCGCTGGCGTCCAACGAACGCCGCAGGGTCCGCGTTTTACCCACCCGAATGATCATTTCGTCGATGATCTGTCGCAGGCGCGGCTTGTCCGGAAGCGGTAGTTCCAAGTACTCGACCAAACTGGCCAACTCTGGCGGCATCTTGATCGATGGAGCGACAATTATCACGGTACGGCGATTCTTTGAAAATTTCTGCCCTACATCGCGAAGACGACGCACTACGACCGGGTCTTCCATGTGACGGTGGAAGTCTTTGAGAATAAACGCGGCCTCGACAGAGATACCTTCCAGGACGCCAAGCACCTGTGCGGGTTCGCGAGTGTTGTAAATCACCTGCGCGGCAAGGTCCGTGGCATCTTGGCAGGTGCCCGTGGCTGGGAACCTGCCTTCTACCACCGGTTCGTTGCCTTCGCTTCCACAACGAGACATCCCGCTGGCGATGCTCCATTCAAAAGTCGCGAGGTTCAAGGACGCGCACGCGACCCGCACTAACCGTACGGCACGCACCTCCTCTACCGTCTCCATCACCACGATCGGCGCAGACGAGTCGATCAACACTTTTAGAGTGCTGAGTGCGTCCGTCAATGGTTTGACCAGTTGCAAGTTGCTGCCGTAGAATAGTTTATTCGACAGCAATAGCAGATCTCTCAGTTAGAGAAACTCCATAGAAACGAAGGTAACAAGATCTAATGGCAAATCATTTTTCGGCGCTGAAGCGCGCCCGTCAGACAGAGAAACGCACGCTTCGCAACCGCGCGAACACTTCCCGTCTTCGCAGCACACTGCGCGACTTGCGCGAGTCCCTCGCCAAGGGCGACCAGCAAGGCGCCGACCAGGTTTTTCGGCAGACGGTTTCCGCTCTCGACAAAGCAGTGCAGAAGGGCGTCCTTCATGAGAACACCGCTTCACGCTATAAGTCCAGATTGAACGCCCGCTTGAACGCAGTCGCAAAGAAACCATAGTCTGACGGTAGAGACGTAGCTGGCTACGTCTTTACTAACTGCTCTCAGAGCACAATGTCGAAGTGCTCCTTCAGCGCCGCCCGCCACTCGCCATCTGACTCGAGCAACCGCTCTTCCCTGCTGCCGTTGCGCGTAAAGATCAGCTTCCGATCAGACACGGTAATCCTTCCGCCCGGCGTAGCCATCGAACAAACGCTCTTCCTTGTGAACGGCGACTCGGGCGACGTCTGATGGTAGCGGCACATGTCGGCAAAGTCGTTAAGACTTCGCGGTGTTAATGTGAAAGCATACTGCCGCTTCCATATTCCATCGCGGTCCGCTCTCTGCACGCACAGCGATTTTTCGCAATCCACTAATCGATAGGTCCAACCATCCTGTTGCTGCTCGACGCCAGGCGATAGGTTAAGCGGTTCGAGAAATGAATCGCCGAATCCAACGTCCGCCAGCCAGGGCTCGTCCAGATCGATTCTCAATGCAAGATGATCGAACTCAGGGCCGTGGCTGCCATCTTCGCGGGGCACACGAGCCGAGAGCAGAGTGACCTTGAACCCGATGGCACGCAGCAATCCTGCGAACGCTCCGTTCAATTCGTAGCAGAAGCCACCGCGTCGGCCCTCCACGATCTTTCGGAGGAAAGCATTTTCGTCGCACACGATTTCTTGGCTTAAAGCAATGTCGAGGTTTTCGAACGGGACGCTGAGCAGATGAGCCCGATGCAGCCTGCGCAGCACTTCCAGTGTGGGCACTATGGGTCCCGCGTATGCGATGCGATCGAGATAGGCGGGGATATCGAGCATGACGAGCAGCCGCGCTTCGCTGGGCGGGACAGCCGAGGGCGGCTGTCCCCACGTGATCAAGCCGACTACACTGGAAGTTCTTCCTGCATCCATCCGGCTTCGGGTTTTGGCTCGGATGTCAGGTCCAAGACCAATTTCTCCAGCACCATTCTTTTGGTCGGCGGATTTGAACGCAGGGCCAGATCCGTTTTCGCCACCAGCCGGATGGCGCGCGTGAGTTCTCGTTTTGACTTGTAACGTCGTGCCTGTTTGATAATGTCATCGGCGGCAAATGGAGGTACGCGGAAGCCCTGCCACAGCGCCGCCCACAGCATGCGCTGGTCACGCACGTTCCGTTCCAGGATCACCAGCATCTGGCGGAGGGTTTTCGCCAGCATGTAGAGATGTCCGATGGCGGCCTCGTCGCCTTCGCCCGTCGTCAGGATCGCATCCAGCATCTCAAGCGCGCGCACTCGATCTTTCGAGGAAATCGCGTCGGTCAGTTCATAAAGAGATCGTTGCTTCGCGGCGAGGACCATGGTTTCGACATCGCCCAGGGTGATGCGTTTCTTTTCGCCGACGTACAGCATCAGCTTTTCCAGTTCGTTCGAAACCATCATCATGTCGCCGCCAAGCGCGTCCACCAGTTCGCGGGCGGCATCGGCATCGATCTTGACGTCGCGGGTGGCGCCGTATTCGCCAATCCAGCGCACCGCCTCGCTCTCTTCCACGCGCGCCAGTTCGACAATGGCGCAGTACTGCCCGAGCGTCTCGCGAATCCGCTCATAGCGTTCTTTATCGGTTAGCTCCATGCGGCGCGGGTCGGTTGGAATGTTGATGTGATCGGCGACAAAGATCAGTACCGCGGCAGGATTGGGATCTTTGCAGTAGGCCTCGATGGCCGCCAGTTTCTCCTCGTTCGACCCGCGACCAAACAGGTTCTTGACCCCGCGAACAAAGAAAACCTGAAAGGGCGCCATCAACGACGGGGTACGCGCACGGTCCAGCACTTCGACCAAATCGGTTTCCGCCAGGTCAAACTCGAACAGGCTGAAGTCCCGCAACTCGGGCGTGACCAGGTGCTCGATAATTGCTTCACGGCAACGCTTGCGGAAGAAGACCTCGGCGCCCACGAACACATAGGCCGGACGCAGTTTGCGGGCTTGTACCTCAGACAGGAAGCGGTCGGTCTGGGCAAAGGCGCGCATCAGAACCCCTCCAGAATATTCGAAACCAGGGTTTGCGCAAAGTCGCGTGACAGGCGCTGAAGTGCCGGAGTGTCCTCCTCGAAAAAGCTATTCACGTCGCGCGGGACTTCGTATTGCTCACGAAACAAATACGAGGGATTCTGGTACAGAACCCTGCCCTGCTTGTCGAGCAACGATACCTTCATGGAGATCACGACCAGCACGCTGGCAGCGCGTCCGGTTTGCGAATCATAAGTAAGCGGCGTCGTGTACGTTGCAAGTACGGTGCCATGGAGCGCCGCATCCGCGTCGTCATTCAACTGGTTGACGACGTGGTAATGGGTTCGAGTAATGAATTCCCTAACCACGGCTGCGGTCAGCATTTGCTCGATCTTGAAGGTTTGAGTTTGGTTCACGAAGGCCGGGATTGCAATGGTTCGGACGTTGTCAGGAATGGTGACGGCGTGTCCAGCGGTGTGGTAGCCGCATCCCGCCCCGAAAGCGCACAGAAGCAAGGCCAACGCCGTGCCTCGGCTCATTGAATTTTGCCTCGCGGCCGGGACGCTGCCATGGCTTCCGCACACTCCACTGCATTGGCTGCGGCAACGCGCAGATTATCCGAGGCGGCCCAGAGCCAAAGCCCGTTCGGTTGACTCGCGTCCGCGGCGAGCGAAACCTGGATATCATTTTGTCCAGCGGCATTCACGTTCGAAGGGGCGTCTTCGGCGCTATGCGCGAGGTTCACACGTTCACCCGCCAAGGCTTGCGAGATGTTTTCGACATCGGCCGTCTGACCGAGCTCGAGGTGAATCGCAAAGGCGTGTCCGTGAAAAATGGGAGCCTGCACCAGAAGCAGTGACGGCTTGGGAGCGTGGGCGCCAACAATTCTCTGATAATGTTTTCGCACCCGGCTCTCCAGCGTCGCCAGCGCAGGCACAGAGTGTTCACCATAGCGCGCGACCATGTTAAACGCCACCTGGGTATCGAAAATATTCTTCGGCAGGGGCTGGAAGGACAGCAGGTTCACCGTTTGTTCGTGCAGCTCGTCCATGCCCTTCTGACCGTGCTCGGAGGCAGGCTCAAACACCGTGGCCACTGCCCGCGTCACGGGAGCAACTTTCTGCACGCGCAGCACGAGTAGAGCCAGCACGATAGCCGCGGGATGCGCCACCACCGCCGGGCCGGGCTGCAGCTCAGGAATTACAGGCTGTGCCAGTTGACGCTCGATCCAGGGTGAGCGCACCACGGCGTCAGGTTCATCTTCCAGGGCTGCCGAAAGGTCGACAATGGCGCTGCCTGCATTGCGCGCCGTTTTCCAATTCTTGCGGGTGGATTCCGGGTCGCAAGCGAAGAAAGTGAAATCGATATTCAGAAACTGTTCCGTGCGCACATTTTGGATGAACGTCACCTCCTCGCCCACGGCTTCCAACTTTCCCAGCGAGTCATCGTCATCCAACAAGCGGACATCGAGCGAAGGGAAATTGCGATCGTTGAGCACGTCCGCAACTTCCTTGCCCTTAAGCGTGCCCGCGCCGACGATAGCCAGACGATAAAGATTGCCTGCGCGCACAGTTTCGCCGTTAACTGCTGGGGCGGCCTTGAAATTTGAACTCATGAAGTCTGCGAGGCCTCTTTGTATGGCGGAGGAGGCGGGTTCCGCTTACGCCGGAATATCCATTGCAGGCGCCAGAACACCCCAGAAAACATGTAGGTCAGCGCGATGATAAATAGCACCCACTGGGAGAAAACCCAGACCGCTGCGAACAGCAATCCCAACAGGATTACCAGCTGAAAGGGCTGCCGGGCGCGGAAATCAATGTCCTTGAAACTGTAAAAGCGCCACGTGCACACCATCAGATATCCCGCCGCCACCACGATTAGCATCCAGGTAATGCAACTCCAGAGCGAAGAAATCGGATCTCCTCCCGAAAAATGCACCACTGCGGCAATCACTCCAGCTCCCGCCGGAATGGGCATGCCCACGAAATACTTTTTCCCGGGACGTCCCGGGTTCGAGGGTTGCGGATTGGAAGTAATATTGAAGCGAGCCAGGCGGCTGGCTCCGGCCATCAAGAAGAGAAAGCTCGCGATCGATCCCAGTTGAATCATTTTCCCCGTTAATTCGCTGGAACCCAGAAAGACCGGCAACTGGCGGAATCCCCACATCCATGCCAGCAGCGCGGGAGCGACGCCGAAGGTGATCACGTCCGCCAACGAATCCAGTTCCCGCCCAAAGTCACTGCTGGTATGAGTGACGCGGGCGATGCGCCCATCCAACCCATCAAACAAAACCGCAAACCCGATCGCCTTTGCGGCAAAATCAAAATGCCAGGGTTCCGCCACCGTCGCGTGTGTAACCTGGAGGATGGCGTAATATCCCATAGCAATATTTCCCGCCGTGAACAGCGAAGGCAAAATATACAAGCCCTTGCGTAACCGTCCCGAGGGCCGGTCTTCCTTTCGCCGCTTTAGAACCACTGGAACTTCCGGGTCCATTACCGTGCTCCTTGCTGAGCCTGCCCGGCACCACCCGCCGCGAGCGGTCGCTCCACGTTCAGGTAAGCCAGCACACTCGATCCGCCTTTGACGCGATCCCCAACTTTGATTTCGATGCTGGCCGAGGCGTCCAGCAAAACATCCACGCGCGAGCCGAATTTGATCAGTCCTACGCGCTCGCCGCGTTTCACAGAATCGCCGACCTTTTTGTTGAAGACAATCCGGCGCGCCAGTAGTCCTGCGATCTGCTTGAAGACCACGGTATGGCCCTCCCCTTCAACGCTTACCACATTCTGCTCGTTTTGCTCAGCCGACGCCGCATTCATGGCATTGACGAACTTCCCCCTCTGATACCGGGCCTCGCGTATGATGCCGCTGATGGGAGAGCGGTTCACGTGCACATCAAAGACATTCAAAAATATACTGATGCGAAGGCGCGAGGCGCCATTTGACGTAACCGGCGAAATATCCGTGACCTTGCCGTCAGCTGGTGATACCAGTGCCCCCGCTTCGCCCGGGATTACGCGGTCGGGATCGCGAAAAAACCACAAAAAGAATGCCGCCAGCAGTAGCGCAGGCAAAGCCCAGACCGCACTGGTCAACCAACCAACCAGCGCGGCAGCAGCCAGCAGCGGAACCGCGAAGTAGTAGCCGTCACGAACCATTTTGGAAGATAACAGGATTATAGTGCAGGCTGGCGGCAGCGTTTAGTGTTTCCTCTTAAATGCAAATAAAAAAGGCGCTTATGAGCGCCTTTGGTGGAGACAGATAGACCCTCCTGCGGCTAAGCCGCACCAAAGTTCGAGCCTGATTAAGCGACCTGGTTCTGCTGCGGCTGTTGCCGGTACTGCCGCTGAATACTTTCCATCTGATCCTTCAGACGGAGTTTCAGTTTTTTTAATCGCACTTCTTCTAGTTTTTCGTCGTCGGTGAGATAGCGTTTTTCGGTGAGTGAATCAAGACGTTTTTCGTAGAGTGTATGCTCCATCGCCAGCTTTCGAAATTCATCGTGACTGGCGAAGAGCTGGTCCCTAGCAGTTAGCATCCAGCAGACCTCCTAACCGGGTTGTCACAACTAAAAGTTACCACACCACTCAGCTCGCTTCAATGCGAAAACTAATAAAATCGCATCGTCTTCGAAACCACAAGCGTGTAGAGCTTTCTACCGTGGCTACACCAATATCCCCTTATAATTCAGCGACTCCCGACCGTTTACTCGAGGATTGATACAAGTTCACGCAAAACCAAACTGGTAAACGATGGCATCCTCTTCCGGATCGCCATAGTACCGCTTACGCACGCCCGTCTGCACGAAAGCGCGCTTTTCGTAGAGATGGCGCGCTGCCGAGTTGGACTCCCGGACTTCCAGAAAGATCTTCTCCGCACCTCGCTCCCGAGCCATGTCAAGAAACTCTGCCAGCAGACGCGCGCCGAAACCCCTTCGCCGTACCGGCTCTGCGACGGCGATGTTCTCTATCTCCCACTCCTCGCCCACAGCTCTGCCCGCAATAAAGCCTTGCATGCCGTCCTCCTCAAGGATCAGCACCACGCGGGATAGTGCTTTGTTCGAGAACGCGGTCTCATACTGTTGCCTGGACCAGTGCGCCGCGGAAGCGGTTTGCCTCTCCAGCGCCATCAGGCCGGGAATATCTGCGTGCGTGCCCTGACGAATACGCATTCGTAGCAGCCGGCGGTCGCGCCGGTTTCCCAGTGGCTGGCTACCTGCCCTTCACAAAAAGCTCCGCCTCCGAGCGCCCAATGTAGCTCGCTTCCAGAGCCTCGGGGGAAACGGTTTGTCCAGTTGCAATCTTGCTGCAGCCCAATTGGGCGATGGCGTCGCTGCGCGGCCGATCTACTCGGGCCACGCGCAACCCCTTCGCTCGAGCCACTTCCGTAAGAGCATCATCCGAGGTCACGATCAAGGCATTGCTGGCCGACTCTAACCATTGCTCGCGGAGGAGCAAGCGCTCGCAAATCATGCACGTTCCCGCGCTCCCAATCTCATATTCACCCAGGAAAACTTCATTCCGCCCGGCCTCGAGCGCAGCGACAACTCTACCTTCCGCGCGAGCGGCCCTTGCCAGAGCTTCCAGCAACGACACCGCGGCAATCGGTTTGGCCAGTGTATCGGCGAGGGCTTTGATGACCGCCAATCCAATACGCAATCCAGTAAAGGATCCCGGTCCGGAAACCACCGCGAACGCGTCGATGTCGGCTCTGCTGAACTGGTGCTTGTGGAGCAGGGCTGCAATCTGTGGGACCAGTTCCGCGGAGAATGTCCCTCCCGCAAGCGCGGCGACCTCGATGACCTCGCAGGCATCATCCGACCCGCATCGCGCGAGTGCGATGCTGCCGTGCTTGCCGGAAGTGTCAACCGCAAGAACAATCATGAATCAATAACCGGGGGCACCTGGGATAATGGAGGCAGGGCGTACCCGCAACGCTGGACGGAGAGGCGCCCGTCGTCCAAAAGATCAGCACCCTGCAAGATCAGTGCCCGGCATCCACCAACTCCAACAGCACTCCTCCAACGCTCGCGGGATGTACAAACACATAGCGATGGCCGCCCGCGCCAACTTTAGTTTCGTT
>Ga0308309_10002801_pt1 | contig 10405 bp, 6 predicted proteins | sample HubBroMetageWFT5_FD_192491 | JGI IMG/M metagenome (GOLD analysis project Ga0308309, IMG submission 192491) | Warmed and freeze-thawed soil microbial communities from the Hubbard Brook experimental Forest, New Hampshire - Hubbard Brook CCASE Soil... | ecosystem: Environmental > Terrestrial > Soil... | reverse complement strand
GCGCATTCTTGGACGGCTTTGCGGTTGCACGGACGATCGGCCTGGATGCAAACGCGAACAAAACCTGGGGGATACCTAACCGGCAAAAGGCAGGTAACCTTCAGCACGAACGCCGGCAACCCGGCAAACCAGCAATTTTAGCAGCCGCTCGCGGCCCCCGCAACTTAACCCCGGATGCGGTCTGAGTCAGTTTCCGAGTTGTTCTTTGCTCAAGCGTCGGATCTGGCAGGAGGCGGCCTACGCCGAAGTCCAACGCGGGAAGTGAATTCGCGGACCGATTCGCCAGCCCCCTCCAGCAAGGCAAACCGCGATGCTCCCCCTCGAAAGCGCTCCCCCAAGTGAACCCTGCAGCCGGCAGATCGCTTAGCCGGAAACCGCTGCGCTATTTGGCGGTGTTGGCGGCGTTCGCCGCGTTGCAAACTACACGTATCGCGGCGACGATAGCGTCCGGGCGCTCAAACGGGATCATATGATCGCTGTCAGCAACCATGATTCGCTCGCCCCGTGTGGATAGATGGGCTTCCTTCACTTGCAGATCATTGACCCAGACTTCGTGGAAGTCGTCGAACTCCTTTTTCGGAAATCCCGGGGGGAGCTGCGACGCATCCGCGGACTTGCCCGCGGTCAGCACGACGAGCGGTTTATCGCCCAGGTTGCCAGCCGCGCGGACTTCGCTGGCGCTCTCCGAAAATGAACCCATCTCCGCACCGGTCGCGTCCATGAATTTGGGCTGCATCTGCAGATAGAGCATTTCCCGCCCAAATTCCTTCGAAACCCCGGGAGCTTCTCCCTGGTTGCGCTGAGAAAACCGCACAACACCCAAGCGGATCAGCAGCGGCGCGAGCATTTGCTGCCGTTTGAGTTGCTCGAGTGATTTTTTCATGAACGCTTGAATCGCAGGCGGCATGCGGTCGTTTTGATCTTCGTGCGACGCATCGACCAGCACCATCCCGGCGACGTCGTTTGGATACTGGCCGTTATAAACGCGGACGTTGAACCCGCCGAAAGAGTGCCCAACCAAGACGTAAGGCCCTTTTTCGTTCGCGGCTTCGAGAAGCGCGTGTAGTTCCTTCACAATCTCCGCACTCGTGCGCGGCCGCGAGCTCGCGCCGCTCCATCCATAACCCGCCCGGTCATAGGAACAAACGCGCATGAATTTCGCGACTTCCGTTTGAACAGGATTCCATCCGATGGCGGGAACACCCAAACCGGTGTCCAAAATCACCGTCGGACTGCCTTGTCCGCGGCAATCAATGCTCAAAGTCAGATTGTCAAACGCCGGTCCAAGGGAAACGGACTTGCCTTGCTGGGGAAATCTGAGCGCATCCGCTCTGTTTCCGAGCGCCTGGTAGCTCGCGCCCACAATCGCAGCCAGCACGATTAGAACAAGAAGCCCAAGAAGTACCCGGCTCAGCCAGCGCTTCAAGCGTCCAGTGCGGCGCGGCGAGCTTGTTACAGTTTCATTTTCCAAGGACCTCTCCTCGCTTCCAGCATTTGATGAATCGGGGATATTAGACCGGGCGGTGCGGGGCGTCAACGAATCCAGAAGCATGGCGAGGGCGAATTCCCAGAGGCGTTTATCAATTTCAAGTGACTTGATCGGACCAAGCCCACACTCACTGATTGGGCTGCGCGACAGGTGCAGACGCCTGGTCATAGACGTAACGTATATCGAGCGGCGTATTCGATCGGCCCATCGACAGGCGTATCGTCTCGTAAAGCTGTGCGCCGTCATAAGACAATTCAAACGTGCGGCTCATCTTTCCTCCCCGCGGGCTCTTCTCATCGGTGATGAGCCGGGAGCCCTCCCATCGCGCAGCGATTTCTTGATAGCTATCATCCTTGGAATCGGACTTCTCCAGTTTTCGGCCGTCGGTGAAAAGCGCCCGCTTGCGGTTTTGATCATCGGTAAAGTCCACTTCCGGATCCTTAGGATCTTTTTGCATAAACGTCAAAGAATTCGCGGGCGTGATAGCGGATTGCATCCGCTCGCGGTCCACGTCGCTTTCACCGCCTCGATTCCCACTATGACCGCCAATGGGAAAACCCGCAATGCTCACGCCGCTGCCGCCTCGGGAGCCGCTTCCTCTGCTTGCTCGCGCATCCTCCATTTTCTTGCGCGGATCGTCGCTGTCGTCGAGGTTCAACTTCCACTGACCAAAGATGGATGTCCGCCTCAGCGCCTGTGTCTGCTGATTTTGCGGGTTCGCCGCCGAAGACGGCGAAGGCTGCGGCTGTGCCCCCGGCAAAGGTCCGGGCGGCGCTTGCGCGCAAATAGAACCGGCAATCATGAGCGCGGCAACACACGAGAATCCGATACCTGGATAAATGGATGAGATGCGAGACTTCATGATCGCCCCCTGCTCATATTTAAATGATTCCCGCCGCGCTCTGCGAAAGTTCCGTAATGCCCTTCAAAACCAGAGCCATTCAGACGGGAAGAAAGACACCATAACGCGGCCTCAGGCCGGAGGTAGCCAATTGTTCAGGGCCAGGATGTCCCGCAAAAGCGCAAGCGCACCGAGTTCGCGGAAACGCGCAGCGCGTTTCCGATGCTCATGCGTGCCGGGCGGCAGAATGGCCATGAAGGGAACGCGTGCGTCGTGAGCAGCAAGAGCATCATCAATGTTATCCCCAACATAGAGCGCAGTTGCCGGATCGCGCGACCCGAGAATTTTTAACAAACCATCGGGATAAGGTTTCTTCCTCTTTACGTCGTCCATGGTGATGATGGTCCGGAAGAACCGCGCCGCCGGCCATCGGTCAAACGTATATGAGAACTCCTGCCGTGTGCGCCCCGTAAAAAGATTCAACTCAAACCGCCGCCCCCAGCGCTCGATCTGCCGCGGCGTGACCACCATCTTTTCCTTGCGCACGTTTCCCAGCTTCCCGTTTTTGCCCCAATAGAATTGCTGAAACGCCTCGCGCGCCTCTTCATACGTTGTGGGGCGACCCAGCGCAGTCGCCCAATTCGAAACCATGCTCCAATCGTCGTTGTTGCCCGGTTTGCTTTTCCATTTGTGCAGTTCGGTCCAGCCCACGCGCTTTCCGGTTAGAAAACGCATAGTTTCAAGCCCGGAAAGCCAATACGAGCGGCGCACGTCCACCAACACGCCGTCCACATCAAATATGAGGATTCTGGGAAGCGAAATCTTTTTCGATGGGCTCACTTAAGAATTGGAGCAGAAAATTTCCTGCTCGGCAACGTGCGAACTCACTTGCTGGTTGCTTTCTTGGCCGCGAGCGCGCTTTTCAACTCTTCAAGAAGGACAAACCTTCCTCAGCTACAACATCGCAGGTGGAATCGGCCCTCGCCAGCCTCATCCCTTGGGCATCGCGTGTTCCGCAACGCTTCGCCCTTCCATGCGGCGCGCCGCGTAAGTCTCGAGAAGTTGGTCGAGTTCCTGGGGCCGAATCGGTTTGGTGAGATAGCCGTCCATCCCTGCGGCAAGGCATTTCTCGCGATCCCCTTTCATGGCGTGCGCGGTCAAGGCGACCACCGCCTGGTGGAGTCCGCTGCTTTTTTCTTTTTCCCGGATGGTCGCGGTTGCCTCGAGTCCGTCCATCTCCGGCATCTGCACGTCCATGAGCACAAGGTCAAAGCTTTCCTTCTCCAATGCCTCCAGCGCTTCCAGCCCAGTGCTCGCCACTACAACCCGGTGTCCTCTCTTCTCCAGCAAGCGTACGGCCAGACGTTGGTTGACAAGATTGTCTTCTGCCAACAGCACTCTCAGGCACGCACCGGGTTCGCGCGTCTCCTGCAACGAGAACCGGGTGATCAAAGGAATTGCACCCTCCTGTTCTCGGGCTCCGAGCACCCGTGCAACGGCCTCGCGCAATTCCGATTGCCGGATCGGCTTCAACAAGTACGCAGCCACTCCTAGCTCCTGGCAACGTGCCGCATCCCCGCGGTGGCCCGCCGAAGTGAGCATCATGATCGTAGCCGCGGACAATTCCGGTCTCTGGCGAATCTGTTCGATTAATGCAAAGCCATCCATTTCCGGCATATGCATGTCCGTCAAGATCAATGGATAGGGTTCTCCCGCTTCGAGTGCACTGGATAACTGCGCGAGTGCCGCGGCGGCGCAATCCACCGGTGTGGGCTTCATGTGCCAGCGTAGCAGCATCCCTTCGAGAATCCGGCGGTTGGTGCGGTTGTCGTCCACCACCAGAACCTTTACGCCCCGCAAGAGCTCTGGCGGTGCAATCGTTCCCAATTTAATTTCTTTCGCGTCAGCCGCTTCCAGCCGTACCGTAAAATGGAATTGGCTTCCACGGCCCAGTTCGCTCTCCACCCAAATCTTGCCCCTCATCATTTGCACGAGGCGCGTCGAAATGGTCAGCCCTAACCCCGTTCCGCCGTACTTGCGCGTTGTGGAAGTGTCTGCCTGGGAAAACGGTTTAAAAATTAATTCGCGCTTATCTTCCGGAATTCCAACTCCGGTGTCCGCTACCGTAAACCGGCAGACACACTCAGTACCTTCTCTGGTTTCGACTTGGACTTTTACGGCGATCTCGCCGCTGTCCGTGAACTTGATGGCGTTACCCACCAGATTGACCACGATTTGTCGCAGCCGGCTGGAATCTCCACGCACAACCTCCGGCACCTCGGGCGCCACTTCGCATAGCAACTCCAGTCCCTTTTCGTCCGCGCGCACGGCCAGCGTCTTCAACGTGGATTCCAAACTATCGCGCAGATCGAAATCGAGGGCCTCCAGATCGATCTTTCCCGCTTCAATCTTCGAGAAATCGAGAATGTCGTTTATGACTGTGAGCAGCGAATCTCCCGACATTTTCACTGTCTCCAGATATTCGCGCTGCTCCTGTGTGAGATCTGTCTCGAGCGCCAGATCCGTCATTCCCATTACGCCGTTCAACGGCGTGCGGATCTCGTGACTCATGTTGGCTAGAAACTCGCTCTTGGCCCGGCTGGCTGCCTCCGCGGCTTCCCGGGCGTTTTGCATCTCCTCCTGCACCTTCTTCAGATGAGTAATGTCCCGGCCGATACCGACCAGTCCAGTGACCCGGCCGTTCTTATCCCGCAACGGCACCTGCGTCGTCATGATCTGGCTCGCATTCCCTTGGGAATCCAGGCCCGCCTCTTCGCGGTTGACCTCTGCCTGACCCGAACGAATCACTCTCTGTTCGTCTTCGTAGAACGTTGTGGCGATCTCACGGGGATAGAAATCAAAATCATTCTTTCCAAGGAGCTCCTCGGGAGCCTTCGCGCCCATCTGGCGGGCCACTGAAAGGTTGGCCACCAGGAACCGGCACTCCAAATCTTTCACGTACATGAAATCGGGGACGTTGTCGATCAGAGCTCGCAATATTTTTCGTTCCTCCGAAAGCGCCTCTTCGGCCCGCATGCGTTCATTGACCTCCAACTGCAACTCCCGCGTGCGGGCCTGGACCCGAAGTTCGAGCTCACTCTTCGCGCCTTGCAGCGCCGCATCACGCTCCTGAATTCTCTCGAGCATTTGATTGAAGGAACCGATGAGCGCTCCCACTTCATCCTCGCCACGCGGGAGCGCGCGAAGCGCGTAGTCCTCCTTCGCTGTGACCCTGGCTGCAACTTGTGCCAGATGCAGAATGGGCTCGGTAATCAACCGCAGGAGCCGCGAGGAGACAACGTACGTTGCCAGGATGGAAAAAAGAATGACCACCACGGAAATTTCTGTGTACTGCTTGATTTTGGCCTGAAGAGCGCCGAGGTCCGAGATGATGGCGATGGCGCCGGTTTTCTCGCCACCAAGCGAAACAGCCCGGAAAAGAGTAAGGGTGTCCTTCTGAAATTGTGCTCCGTCTTCGCGCCGGGGGGGCATGGCAAACTCAGCCGCAATCCCGGCGCGCCGGTATTCCGCGAAGACGACTCCGTGGCTCTCGTAGAGGCATGCTGCGACAATATGCGGCTCGGCGCGGAGCGCGCTCAGCATGTCCTGCGCGGACTTTCGATCGTTAAAAGCCAGTGATGCAGCGGTATTTGCACCCAGTGTATCAGCCAGGGCCGAAAGCTCACTGGTCATCGCTGCGCGAAAGCTTGTTCGTTCGTAGAGCTCAAAGCTCAAGCACGCGAGGCTAAGACCCACCAGACTTGTGCACACAATCACAAAAGTCAGTTTGCGTTGAATGGATGAATTTCTAATTAGCGGCATTTCAAGTTCCTTTTGGACCTCCGATTACTGTTTTCGCCAGTGCCAGCAGCCTGGCGCTGATTTTCAATTTGGCGTGCGCCGCCGCATCCAGGTTGATTTCGAACCGCACCTTCTTGTCCTCCAGAAAAAACCCGATCATCCCGCCTTCGTGCGCAAAGTTTTCGGACTCTCCCACGCTCAGCACAGGTGTTCCTCTGAGCTTTGCCAACGCCGCGGAGATGAACTTCTTCTCCGCCGTCCCAAGGAATACCACCTGACAACCCTGCGCCTCCTGTGTCTGTTTAAAGTGCAGTACGCGAACCGGCCGGCTATCAATCGTCTTCCCGTTCAGGCTGGCGTCCAGCGCTCCATGGAAAGGATCGTCCCCGACCGTGCAGTAGGTAAGCGCGCTGCCTCCGTCTTTGAAAGCTTCCGGCGGCCAATCAATAAACTGTGCAAAATGAAAAAGAAAAGCGGCCTTCACCTGATATTCGCTCGATGGATTGGCTTGCGCCGAAACCCATTGAGCGACTCCGACAGATACCAGAGCAGTGAGAGCCGCGATGGTGAATCGTGAGGGCGGGTGTCGAACACTTCCTTGTCGAATCCCGGGTCTTCGATTCCGCAGCATCCTTCGCATTTTGCTTGCAAGATTCAATGCCTCTTCTTTCGCGGCTAGAATTGCCACGTAACCTTGGCGTAGGCGCTGCGTTTGACTTGTGATGAATTGACGCTCTGAAATTGATCGCTAAATTCCACGTGATGGTCCTTGAGCAGGTTCTGGCCAGTGACACTCAGTTGCAGTCGTTCGGAGAGTCGCCAGGTCAGCTGGGAATCTAGCCGGATATAAGAGGATATAAATTGCGCGGGCAATCGTCCGACAAAATAAGCATTCGTATCCCAGGCGAAGTTCCTCGACAGTTCCACATGGGACCGAAGTTGCGCCTGGTGGCCGGGGTTTGAGCCCTGCGCGTCGGCCACGCTACTTGTATCCAGACTGCTGGGTTCCGTGTGAAGATGCACCTCCAGAAATGAATAGCCAGGGCTGAGCGTCCATCGGCTCGTTGCTTTCCATTTTATAGAGGCCTCGAATCCCTCGGTCGTTCCGTTCAGTTTGTTATCGAACGACTTCGGGATAACAAAAATGAGTGGGACGGAGTTCGGGTCGAAGAATGACGGAAGACTCTCTGCGCTTTCCAGGCTGTGATAGTTGTTGAAAAATACCGTCACGTCGGCAGAAACGCGGTCCGTAGGCTGTGCCCGGTAGCCGGCCTCATAGGCGATTACGTGTTCAGACTTAAACTTCGGATTCCCGAGCAACTCCACTTCGATGGGACCGGGCAAGGCAGCGAGCGCTGCATCTATGCCCACGTCTCGTCGCGTGGGAGGTCGGCTGGCGCGCGAAATGGCAGTCCAGAACGTCCGGCGAGTGCTCGGAGTCCAAGTCAAGCGGGCACTCGGCTCGTAGTCAAACCCGCTAAAATAGTCGTTCTCGAGTTTCGAACCGACATACAGGGCCAATCGATTGGGCTTCAATGTGATTTGGTCTTGTATGAATACGTTGAACAGATCGCCATCATCGTTGGCTGGAATAAACGCCTGATCGATCGTGCCCACCGTATGATCCGAGGTATGACGATACCCCGCGCCCCAAATAAGATCCTGGCGCGTGCCAAGGACGATGTGGTTCTGAAAATCAAAATCAATCGTATCGCGGTCTTCGTCGGACTCCGGACCATCTCTTCCGTATTTGTCGAAATAAAACTGCAGTGCCGTATCGCAGCGGCTGGAAAAAATATGAGTCCAACGAGTCAGTATGTTTCCGCCCGATAATGTGGCGAGCTTCTGTTCGGTTATGTTTTCGGGAGGAGACAGGACGGTATGCACGATCGTCGAGCCTTCTTCCCCGGCGTAAATGTCTCCCTGGGTTGTCAGAGTATCTTTCTTGGAAAGAATTGTGTCCGCTCGAAAACCGGCGTGCAACAAATGCCAACCGTCATTCGCGTCCTGACGGTTCAAATCGGGAGAATGGCCGTCGTTGATGTACTTTGCGAAAACTCGATAGTTGGTGTCTTCCTTGATTTTCCCGCCGTACTGCACTGTGCCGAATTCTAGCGCGTGCGTGCCGCCTCCGGCCGTCATTAAGCCGCCCTGCGTGTCTGCGGCTTTCTTCGTGATGATATTGATCACGCCGTTCACGGCATTCGCGCCCCACACGGTTCCGCCGGGGCCGCGAATTACTTCAATGCGGTCAATATCCTCGAACGGTACGTCTTGCGTATCCCAATAAACGCCGCCGAACAGCGGCGTATAAACCGCTCGGCCATCGATGAGCACCAACAATTTGTTCGCAAACTGAAGATTGAACCCTCGCGCAGATATAGCCCAGGTATTGGCATTGATCTGAGCTACGTCCAATCCGGGAACCATGCGCAACAGATCGGGAATGTTCAAAGCTCCAGAGCTGCGGATGTCTTCCTGGGTGATCACGAAAATCGCCGCCGCTACCTGCGACAATTTCTGCTCCTTCTTCGAGGCCGAAGTCACCTCCAAGTTCATCAGGTCTTCGATGCTCGTACTCGTGAGATCCTTCTGCGGCGTGTCCGATGTCTGGCCCAAGACTGCCGGGCCCGACGCGGTACACAAGAGAATCAATTGCAACCCCCTGGTCCACGTTCCAAATCTCAACATCCGCAAGGCTTTCTGCACGATGCGCGCCCTCTGTTCACTTTCGAATGTTCCAAACGACTTTTGCCACCACGCGTCGTTCAACGAGAGTGTGAAGCGGCGCGTCATCTCCAAATTCCTCGTGCCGCGGAGTCAGGAGGTTTTGTCCCGTCAAGCTGAATTCCGTCGACTCTCCAAAACGCCACGCCACCCGCGTATCGAGCCTGTTGTAGCTGGGGATGCCTTGATTCGGTAAGGCACCCACAAAATAAAGGGACGTGTCCCACTCAAAGTTGCGCGGAAGCGTTACCTGCGACCGGATTGTGTACCCGTGTTTAGGAGCATCTCCCGCTTCGCTGCTTACCGATGTGTCGAGACTGGATGCATCGGGGGTCACGGCCATCTGCAAATAGGTGTAGCCCGGGCTGATTCGCCACCGCTTCGTTACACTCCAATCCAGGAAGGCCTCCACGCCGTAAGTTCTTGCATGGGCGTTGTCGCTGGAGGTTTCGGGAAACACGAAGTGCGGAGGCGCAGGCGACGAAGCGAAGAATGGGTTCCCCGGCTCGTCGGTTTGCAGGTGATGGTAGCGATTCCAAAAGGTCGCTACGTCGAGCGAGAATTTTTTGCTGACTTCGGCGCGATAGCCAAACTGGTAGGCAATCAATTCTTCCGCTTTGCGATTCGGGTTGGCCATCACTTCCTTGACGCCGAAGTCGCCGCCTGGCAGCGGCACGATCGCCAAGTCGATTTGAATTGCCGTATCCGCACGAGCGGGTTGCCTGACGGCACGCGCTGCGGAAGCCCAAACGCTTTGCCTCTTGGTTGGCGTCCACACGATTTGCGCACCGGGCTCAAATTCGAATCCGGTATACCCGTTGTGCTCCAGCCTGAACCCGATAATGAAGCGTAGAGCGCTCGTCGCCTTCCATTCGTCCTGCACGAATGCGCTTAGTAAGCTATCTGTCCGTTGTGCGGGAACATAACTCTTGGAATATTTCGGAGTCAGATTGTCGCTCGTCACCCGATAGCCGAGTCCCCATACGAGATCATTCCCCGCCTTAACCGCCAAGTGGTTCTGAAAGTCGAGGTCAAATGTCCTTCGCCCTTCGTAACCGCCTTCTTCATGCCGGTCGTAACCGTCGTAATAAGCCTGCAATGCGATTGTTGAGCCTTCCGAAACCTTCCGGTTCCAACGTTCCAGAATGTTTGCCGCGTAAACTTCCGTCCTGCTGCTGAACGTCGGCTGTTGCGGCAAAGCGTTGGCGAGCACGACATTGAGGATTTCTTCCTCGCTCGTTCGCAGGAAATCTCCTTGAATGGTCAGCGAATCTTTCGCGGAAAGATCCAGGTCTGACCGGAAACCCGTGTGCCACAAATGCCAGCCGTCTCCGCCAGGTGTTCCATCCGCAAGTGGCAGACTGCCGGTTCCCTCGTATTTTCCAAACAGTCGATAACCGCCCGCCTGCCCTGCCCGTCCCCCCCACTGCAATAGTCCTTGTGAGGATTCCCCCGATCCCCCGGAAAGAGAGACCAAGCCTCCTTTTGTATCCTTCGCGCTTCTTGTCGTGATGTTGATTACGCCGTTGACTGCATTCGCCCCCCAG
>Ga0308309_10002793_pt1 | contig 10423 bp, 9 predicted proteins | sample HubBroMetageWFT5_FD_192491 | JGI IMG/M metagenome (GOLD analysis project Ga0308309, IMG submission 192491) | Warmed and freeze-thawed soil microbial communities from the Hubbard Brook experimental Forest, New Hampshire - Hubbard Brook CCASE Soil... | ecosystem: Environmental > Terrestrial > Soil... | reverse complement strand
AAGTGAGCCAAGCAGCGACGCGCTGTCGGTGAAAGCGTGAACGACAAAGCCCTGGCGCAACAGCTCGCCGGTCAGCATCTCGCGATAGTATTGATCACTTTCGACGAGAACGACGCGGCGAAGCTGGGCCTGGCCGAGGGCGGCCGGCACGACCGGTCGGGACGGCGAGCCCCTGTCGCTTTTCCTCCGATTGAGGGACCCGTTCCACTCGGACGGCGTCGGCATGGCTGGCAATCGATCCAAGACCCCAACAGAGGAGCATCCACGCCCGAGGCGCGCAGAAAGCTGCCTCATCACCCACTCTCCCATCTGTTTCCTTGGTGCTGGTCGAACGATACCCCTACCGTTCGGACACCAAGGCCTTCCACACACGGCGGAAAGAAGCAAAAGGCGTGCCGCACCCGGATCAGGCGGCCAGCAGCCGGGAGACTTGGGCCGGTGCCCAGCGGTCACGACCTGCCGGGGTCCGTACGCCTTGGCGCTCAGGCACCCTGCAACTTTAGAGCAGCCTGGGACATTCATCTTGTGCCGGCTATCGCAAGGTGCCGGCGCCCCGCCTCGGGGTTCTCACACCCGAACTACAGAACGCGCTGGGGCGGGGGTCAGGCTCTCGGATTTGCCGGTTCGCGGAACGCTATTCGTCACGTCCGCGCTGCTACCCGCCAAGGCTGTCGGGCTCGGGCAGGGGTCCGCACGCAGCGGGCGGTCTTCACCAACGCGGAGCTGATGGCGCAGGACCAAACGGTGCGCTGGCCTGAGGCGGGTTGATTGCAGGGTGAACAGGCAGATCACGCTGGCTGAGGCGCAATGCGACGCCAGCGGCAAAGACGGTCAAGAGCAATAAGACCGACCAGGCATACCGCTGCAGGCTCACGACCTTAGGCCAAAGGCCTGCCGGCACTCGCGGGGGCGTTATTGCGCGGGTGAAGATAAGTACACGCCAGAAGTTGAACCGTCCGCTTAGGTCCATGTGGGCGCTGACTTCCGGGGCAGCGCCGTATTACTACCATGAGTCAGTGGGTGGCCTAGAGCCTAGCCTGCCAGCATGTGGCGGATGCTGCTTGCGTGGTAGGGCTGTCCGGACGGGCGAGATGTCGAAACGCTGCCAGCTCTCCGAGCGCTGCCAGCTCATTGACGATGGTTGCGAACTACGGCGAGTGCCCTCGAGAGACCAGCGGATGCTGCATGTCGGGTTCTACCAAATATGGAATTCTATCGGCTCTGTGATACAAGTGGTGGGAAACAGCGCCTTTGAGCCGGCGCCCTCCTAGAAGGGATGCTCAAAGGGACCCATCAGCTTGACCTGACTTAGGGTGAGCATGCCGAGACGCCAGAGCCGCTTTCTGCCGTTCAGTTACGCCGGGCGCGAGCTTGAAGCGCGCGCGGTACCCTACGGGAACTACTGGCAAATATGGATCTACGAAAACGGTCGTCCGCTCGTCGGTCACGCCCGTATCGCCACGGAGACGGTCAGGGACGCCGGGCACTACAAGCTGGATTTGCTCGGCGACATGATCGACACCACGATCGAGGAAATTCATGGCCACCGCCTCATCCTGCCGTTGCAAGGCGGCGCAATGGCAAAGAAATCAGCCTCCAAGAAAACCACCTCAATAAAGGCTACTGCTGCCATGAAGCGCGGCGGCGCGGCAGCGATCGAGGGCGCACCCGAACTGCGCTCGCATGAGCGGGATTTATCGGGCGACGGCTAGCGTGGCCCCAAGTAACCTCCGCCACCAGCTCCAACTGTCGCCCAGCGCCTGGTCAAACCCAACACGCGCGTCGAGATCCAAAAACTGATCAGCACCGATGAACGGTTCAGCTCTTTCAGTGAGTCCTGCACCTGGCCGGATCACCCGCGGCAAAGAGCTCTCGCAGCGACCATTGGGTTGGTTGCTTGTATGGGTAACAACCCTCCTAGTACAACAGCTGCTGGCATCTCCCCGAACCCGGCTGTCGCGACGGCGACATCGGCCACATCAGCTACGACTTCGTGGAGATCAAGATTCTCACTCAATCTCAAGAAGTCGGAGGGCGGGACTGCGTGCCGATCCACTGCGCTGGACTACTATGACTTCGTGCTCACCGGTGACAATCTTCGGATGACCAGTGATGCGGGCACACGCACTGAAGCGGTCGTGCAGCCGGACGGTTCAGTGGACCATACTTTCACTTCCACCATGACAGGAACCCAATTGCACATCACCGGAAACGTGCGAACCAAGAATTTCCTGATCACCAATGTTGTCGGATGCACGTTTGAGTCGGTCGGGCAATAGCTATCGCTTGCGTACAGGAGGGGCTGGGGCCTTTCCGAAATAGCGGAAAGCTGCACGGGAAAGGCGTCCGCGCGAGGATGTTCGGTCCGGAGTCGGACGGCAACCAAAAGCCGTTTCGTGTATTTGCCTTGTGTGGCCGACCCGGACCCTAAGCTTGAGCGCTTGTTGAAGGCCGAGCGGCTGGCGTCCGAGCGGTACGAGCGACTCAGGGGCTATCCCGCGGAATTTCAGGCGGCGGCTTTAGCCTTACGGTCGGAAGCGAGGGAAGCAGTCCGGAAATACCGCGCGAAGCATCCCTAGGGCGCTTTAGTCCGATGCTCAGCAGGCTGGCCGAGCAAGGCAGCTCCGATTGCGTCAGCAGGGTCTAGGATCTAGTCGTGGGCGTCACGGTTCGCCGGCCAGCATCGGTCATGCAGATGGAATGGCCGGCTTGAACGACCACCCATCCCCGCGCGACTGCGAACTCGATCGACCCGGTTGAGAGTGCACGTCCTAGTCGCGCCTGAAGACGCTGGCCAGAAGGAGCCACCACGAACGGCGTGGCGGCGGCTCCCCCAGGAAATCGCGCAAAGCCTGGACCGTGACCTGCAGGTCCCTGATCCGGGCCTCCGCCGAGACGCGTAGGGCATGCTCGACATTGGCTTCCCGTGTCGCTTCGGCGGTGGCGAGCTGGGAGGCGGCGAGTTGGTTGCGCAGATCGTCGGCCTGGCCCTGGAGCGTGCGCCGATCGGCGATTTCGCGTTCGAGCATTGCCTGCAGCGGCGCCAGAACTCGCGTCAGAGCAGGAACAAGAGCTTCCGGGTCCAGGGGGCTGTGCCGGCTTTCCAAAGGCGAGCGGCCCGCCTCCGGCAACCCCGCAGGGGCAAGACTCTCGGCCGGTGCGTTGCCCATTCTATTCGCCTTTGGCCCCGGGCTGCGCCTGGTCTTGGCGATGGAAACTTGGGAATCGTGGGGCATGCTGAAAATAGTGAGCGTGGGCGCGCGGCTCCGGAAGTGTACCAAATGTATCAAAAGTATCAGGCGCGCGCGGACGACGGAGCAACGGGATGATCGGTCATCTAGCGCACAAACGCAGGGCCGGGACGGCCTGTCTCCCGGTGGACGCGTTGCCCAGCGATGCCCTTTCCGATCGGCAGCTTGAAGTGAACTGCGACGCCATGCTTAAGGGCATTGCCCGGATCGCACGCCGCGATCGAGGCTTGGCGAAACTCCATTAGCGGGGCCGTTCCTATCCAAATAGCGGAAAGCCGCACGGAAGGCGGCGGCAGGAGAGGGGATCTCCACGATACTATTTGCGGCCCGAAATCGTCCAAACGGTAAGGGAAATGACGCGACGGACGTTGGGGGTGGGGTCAGGACCCACAAAGAGGCAGACGGCTACGACATTCCGGGTGTGAAGGCCGCCGACGACCCGCCGGGGGCCCCACGTTGGAAACGTGGGTAGTGCACCAACGCGGGGCCGGCCGCGCGGGCGTAGGCCTCCCACGTAATTGGGACGCGAGGCGGCGTTGAATTAAGACACGGTTTTCGCGGGCACAGCATGCGATAGTTGTGACATTATCGAACGTCCGGACGGCGCAGTGCGGGCGACCAACTCCACTAAGCCGCGAGCAGCCCGGCGACCTGGGCCGGCGCCCAGCGGTCCCGGCCTGCAGGAGTCCGCACGCCGCGAGCTTCCAACTCGAGCGCGATGGCCGCCAACGTCGTGGCGCCCCTGCGTTGGATCTCGGCAATTACCGCCCGCGTCGTGGCGTGGGCTCTGGCTATCTGTTCTGACCTGGCTGCCCTGGCTTTGTCGATCGTCTCGGCGCCCGTAGGGGAGCCGAGCTGCTTGCGGGCCTTGGCTGCTGCCAGTGCCGCGTTTGGCCGCTCGCTGCGAAAACTGCGCCCCCGAAGGCGACGAAAGGGCGCTGGCCGTGTCCCCCGTGTGTCCCCCAAAGAGTGGTCGGTCGTCATCTTTTACTCAATACTTTGATATAGAAGGATTTATTCCCCTATCGCTCATTCAGCCCCTTGCCCGGATAGGGATGCGTCTTGATCCAGTGGCGGGCGATGTCGACGCGCTTGGTCACCCAGACGCCGTCGTGCTTCTGGATATAGTCGAGCAGCCGCTCCAGGCCGACGGCGCGGGCCGGATGGCCGGTCAGGCGCATATGCAGGCCGACCGACATCATCTTGGGCTGCGTCTTGCCCTCGCGGTAAAGCATGTCGAAGGCATCGCGCACGAAGGTGAACCACTGATCGGACGTGGCGATGCCGGTCATGTACTTGCCGTCGTTGTTGGTCAGCGAATAGGGCACCACGAGCCGGCCCTTGCCCTCCACCGTGACCCAGAACGGAAGCTCGTCGCCGTAGTAATCCGAATCGTAGAGGAAGCCGCCTTCCTCGGCGAGCAGCCGACGCGTGTTGACGCCAGGCCCGTAACGGCAATACCAGCCGAGCGGCCGCTCGCCGATCATCTTCGCGGTCGAGGCGATCGCCTTGCGGATATGGTCGCGTTCCTCGGCTTCGCTCAGTTCGTAGTGCTTGATCCAGCGCCAGCCATGCGAGCAGATGTCGAAGCCGGATTTGCCGATCGCGGCCGAGGCCTCGGGATTGCGCTCGAACGCCAGGCCGCAGCCGTAGATGGTCATCGGCAGCCCGCGTTCCTGGAAGAGGCGCATCAGGCGCCAGAAGCCGACGCGGCTGCCATATTCGAACAGGCCTTCGCCGGCGAGATCGCGGCCCGAGATGGTCTGGCCCATGCCATGCGCTTCGGTGAGTCCCACGTCGGTGTGGCCTTCGCCGTCCTGCACCGAGGGTTCGGAGCCTTCCTCGTAGTTCATGACGAAGTTGACGGCGAGCCGCGCGCCGTTCGGCCATTTCGGGTCGGGCGGGTTGGCGCCATAGCCGACGAAATCGCGGCGCACCTCGTAGGGCATCGTGGTCTCCAGATCAGGGGATGCGGACGGTGAAGGGCTCGACCGGCACGAACTCCTCGTCGCCCCCGGTTCCGGTGCGCCACATGAAGACGGCGAACCGGCCGGGCTTGTCGAGCACGGTCAGGCCGTGATGCCAGGTGTTCGGCTTGTAGGTCACACCCTGCTGGCCGGTGGCAATGAAGGCGCGCACGGCCGAGGTGTCGGGCCCGCCTGCCGCGGCATGAGGCGCCACCACGATCAGCCAGCGCGCGACATCGATCGGCACGAAGCTCTGCGAGGAGAATTCATGACGCTCGAGCAGCTCGGCGCGCAGCGGCCGGTCCGGCGTCGCGGCCTTCAGGCTCAGCGACAGGCTGGGCCGCGCCTCGGCGCGCAGGTTGCCGAGCGCGTCCTCGTAATATTGGCGCCCGGCCTCGGTCGGTATGTCGATCACGTCGCCAAAAGGCGCGAAAGCTTCCTTGGTCAGAGGCTGCGGGTCGATCTGCATGGTCGGCATCTTCCTCAGTCGCGCATGCGGCGGGTCAATCCCACCGTCCATTCCATGATCAGCATCAACACGAACGCCGCGGTGATCAAGACGCCGGAGACCGCTGCGACCCGCACGTCGAGAGTGGCTTCCATCATGCCCCACATGCGGATCGGCAGGGTGTCGGTGCGGGCATTGGAAAGAAACAGCGACACCGGCACATTGTCGATCGAGGCCATGAAGGCGAGGAAGGCGCCGGCGGCGATGCCGGGCGCGATCATCGGCAGGGTGACGCGGCGCAACGTGTAGAACCACGAGGCGCCCAGGCTGCGCGAAGAATCGAGCAGGGCAGGGTCGAGCTGGGAGAGGCTGGCCGTGGTGGTGCGCAGGATGAAGGGCATGGTCACCATCATGTGGCCTGCGATCATCAGGTCGAGCGAGGGCCGAAAGCCCAGCGTCGAGAAGTACACCAGGGCCGCCAGGCCGAAGGTAATGCCCGGCAGGACCAGCGGCGACATGAAGACATTATCGGCGACGCGCGCCATCTTCCGGCGATCGCGCGCCAGGCCGAGCGACGCCAGCGTGGCCAGCACGACGCCAAACAGGGTGGAGAAACACGCCACCTCCAGCGAGTTCAACGCCGCTTTGTGGATCTGGCGCGATTGGCTGGCATCGAACAACTGCTCGTACCAGCCGAAGGAAAAGCCGGTGGGCGGGAATTTGAGCGAGCGGCCCTCGGTGAACGACGTCATCAGCACGACGACGACCGGGGTCACGATGACGAGCACGGCAAGCGCCGCCAGCCCGCCAATGACAAAGCCGTAGGAGATGTCACCGAAGCTGCGGCGCCGAGCCATGTCCATTACCCATGGAGGTGGCCACTCGAACGGCGGCCCAGGTAGGAAAGAGCGGCGATCACCGACAGCACGGAGACCACCAGCGAGAGCGAGATCACGGCGGCGAGCGGCCAGTTGTACACGACCAGCGACTGTTGCCAGATCAACAGCGGCAGATAGATGAGGCGAACGCCGCCGATCACGGTTTGCGAGATGAAGGCCGTGGTCGAACTGGCGAACACCAGCAGGCAGCCGGCGACCAGACCCGGCATGCTGAGCGGCACGATGACGGTGAACAGTGTCCGCCAGCGCGAGGCGCCAAGGGCGGCCGAAGCGTCACGCAGGTTGGGATCGAGCCGCGACATCACGCTGATCAGCGGCAGCAGCATCAGCGGCATCTCGATCTGGGTCAGCGAGATCACCAGGCCGAGCTCGGTCTGCAGCAGGCGCAGCGGCTCGGAGATGATGCCCAACGACAGCAGCACCTGGTTCACCATGCCCTCGCGGCCCAGCACCACGATCCAGGCAAAGGTGCGCACCACGACCGACAGCAGCAGCGGCATCACGATGATGAAGAGCAGCACCCTCTGCAGGCGCGCCGGCAGGTCGAGATAGACCAGGGCGAGCGGATAGCCGACCACGACGGTCGCGCACACGGTCTTGACGCCCAGCAGCAGCGTGTCGGCGATCACCTTGTAGTTGAAAGGGTCGCCAAAGAACTTGATCCAGCTTCCGAACCCTGGCTGGGTGATCTTGTCGTCGTTGAAGAAGCTCACGCCGACCAGCAACAGCAGTGGCGCGAGAAAGAGCGCGGCGAACGCCAGCCCCAGCGGCAGCGCGAGCTGCCACTCGGCGAGTCGTGCCCAAGGCCGTCCCTCGCGCGGAAGCGGCGAGTCTATGAGGCCCGACGCAGCGCTCATGCTCATCGCTTATCGTCATACTCCTCTCCCCCTTGGGGGAGAGGTTGGGTGAGGGGGTGATGCAGGAGACGGCCTTCGTGTTGCACCCCCTCACCTGGCCTCTCCCCCAAGGGGGAGAGGAATCTGAGGGCGTGCGCGACGCAAGAAATCATTTTGCCATTTCCTTGTTGAACTTCTCGATCCAGGCGGCGCGCAGCGGGTTGATCTTGGCCCAGTCGTGATTGACGTACTTGGTCATCTCATCGAGGCTCTTCATCGGCAGCTCGGCCGGCAGCGCGACCTCCTTGTTGACGGGAACGAAATTGTAGGGCGGCTTGGTGAGCGCTTCCTGGATTTCCTTGCCGACCACCAGGTCGAGGTACTTGTAGGCGTTCGGCACCTCGGATGTGCCCTTGGCGATATGCATCGTCGTGTAGAAGGCGATGGAGCCGCTCTCGGGCTTCACGAACTCGATGTCGATGCCCTTGCCCTTCAGCGTCGAGACGGTCTGGGTGTTGGTGTACATCACGTCGCACTGGCCTTGCTGGAACAGGCCGGGCATGGCGGCCGGCAGGCCGACGGCGGCGACCTTGGGCAGCACCTTCTTGAGCTCGACCAGGGCCGGCTCGACGTCGGTCAGCGAGCCGCCGAACTGCTTGGAGATCTCGATCAGCGACGACGTGCCGAACGTCGTCTGGAAGCCGGTCAGGCCGAGACGCGACACCCACGGCTCGACCAGCAGGTCCTTCCAGCCCTTGGGCGCCGGCAGCTTCTTCGGATTGTAGGCGATGCCCACCACCTGGGCGCTGACGCATACGCCGTATTCGTCGGTGAAGCCGTCCGGGATCTTGGAGAGGTTGGACAGCTTGGTGCCGTCGAACTTGTCGAACAGGCCGCCCTCGATGGCGACGATGCGCGGGCCGGGATCGAGCACGAAGACGTCGAACGGCGGCGCGCCGCGCGCGGCCTTGGCCTTGCCGATCTGGTCCATGGCGAAGAGCGGCGCCAACTCGAGATCGATGTCGTCCTTCTTTTTCAGCGCCGGCGTGACGACGGCGCGATAGGCGTCCTCCCAGCTTCCGGGATAGGTCGTGGCGACCAGGCCACCTTTGGCGAAAGCGACGCCGGGCAGGAAGGTCGCGCCCCCGAGGGCGGAGGCGCCGGCTAGCAGGTGTCTGCGGCTGATTGGTTGCCTCATCATGGGATCACTCCGTTGTTGACTGGATGGAACGCGGGAAAAGCGATGGCCTGGCATCGGCGGCGAGGCCGCAATAACGGCGGGCGCCGTTCAGGGCGGCCAGCCGCGGCTCGACGATCTTGAGCGCCGCGCCGTCTGCGGTACGGGCCTCGTGCACCAGCTGGGCGCCGAGCGGCAGGCTGAGACCGGGTTCGACCGGCCAGTATTCGGGACCGGGTATGGCCGAGAGGGTCAATTGCTCGGGTCGTACCGACAGCAGCACGGGCGCGCCGGCGCCGAGGCCGGACGGCGCTGGCAGGCGCACCGTTGCGCCGGCGTCGAGCGCGACGGTGGCGGTGCCGCCGTTCAGTGCCGCGACCTTGCCGTTCAGCAGGTTGGTCGTGCCGATGAAGCCGTTGACGAAAAGCGTTTGCGGCCGGTCGTAGATCGTCACCGGCGTGTCGAACTGCTCGACCTTGCCCTTGTTCATCACGGCGATGCGGTCGGCGACGCTCATCGCCTCGTCCTGATCGTGGGTCACCAGGATGGTGGTGAGGCCGAGCTGGCGTTGCAGCCGCTTGACCTCGATCTGCATGTCGAGCCGGAGGTTGCGGTCGAGGGCGGCAAACGGCTCGTCGAGCAGCAGGATCGAGGGCTCGACGGCGAGCGCACGGGCGAGCGCCACCCTCTGCTGCTGCCCGCCCGACAGCTGGCGCGGCAGGCGCTCGCGGAAGCCGCCGAGCTGCACGATGTCGAGGAAGCGCGAGACGCGCGCCTGGATCTCGGGCCCGCGCATGCCGCGGGCGCGCAGGCCGTAGGCCACGTTCTCGACCACGGTCATGTGCGGGAAGAGGGCATAGTTCTGGAAGACGATGCCGATGTTGCGCTGGTTGGCCGGCAGATGGTCGACCGGCGCGCCGTCGACCCGCACGCGACCGGCGGCCTGGCGAACGAAGCCTGCGATGACGCGCAGAAGGGTGGTCTTGCCGCAGCCCGACGGTCCCAGCAGGGCCACAACCTCACCCGGCTCGATGGCGAGCGTGACGCCGTCGACGGCCACCGCCTGGCCATAACGGACGGTCAGGTCCTCGACGTCGAGCGTGCGCGCCGCGGGTCGGTCGGCCGCCGCGGAGACCGTGTTCTCTGGGGTAGACTGCACGCCGCCTGCCTCCTCCACGCGGAAGGAGGCAAGGCCCGTGCCAAGGCTGTCAAGCCTGGGGCTAGCCGAGCTTGCCCATGGCCACGGCGGTGTCGGCCATGCGGTTGGAGAAGCCCCATTCGTTGTCGTACCAGCTCATGACCCGGACAAAGGTGCCGTCCATGACCTTGGTCTGGTCCATATGGAGGGTCGACGAGTGGGGGTCGTGATTGAAGTCGATCGACACGTTGGGCGCGTCGGTCCAGCCCAGGATGCCCTTGAGCTGGTTGGCAGCGGCGAGCTTCACCGCCTTGTTGATCTCGTCCTTGTCGGTCTTGCGCTTGGCGACGAACTTGAAGTCGATCATCGAGACGTTGGGCGTCGGCACGCGGATCGCCACGCCGTCGAGCTTGCCGTTGAGCTCGGGCAGCACCAGGCCGACGGCCTTGGCCGCGCCCGTCGAGGTCGGGATCATCGACAGCGCCGCAGCGCGGCCGCGGTAGAGATCCTTGTGCATGATGTCGAGCGTCGGCTGGTCGCCGGTGTAGGCGTGGATCGTGGTCATGAAGCCATGCTCGATGCCGACCGCGTCGTTCAGCACCTTGACGACCGGCGCCAGGCAGTTGGTCGTGCACGAGGCGTTGGAGACCACCACGTGCTCCTTGGTCAGTTTGTCGTGGTTGACGCCATAGACGACCGTGAGGTCG
>Ga0308309_10002792_pt1 | contig 10424 bp, 6 predicted proteins | sample HubBroMetageWFT5_FD_192491 | JGI IMG/M metagenome (GOLD analysis project Ga0308309, IMG submission 192491) | Warmed and freeze-thawed soil microbial communities from the Hubbard Brook experimental Forest, New Hampshire - Hubbard Brook CCASE Soil... | ecosystem: Environmental > Terrestrial > Soil... | reverse complement strand
GCGCTCAGCAGAGTGGGAGTGTGGAAGATTCTTTCGGCGTACGGAAGGCGCGCGGGTTTGCGCGTTGCGCTGACGCCGCATATGCTGCGTCACAGCTTTGCCACGCACTTGCTGGAGCGTGGGGCAGACTTGCGTTCCGTACAGCTCATGCTGGGCCACGCGGACATTTCCACGACCCAGATTTACACACACGTCGTAGAAGAGCGGTTGAAACAGATTTACAAGGCGCATCACCCGCGCGCTTGAGGCGCGGCGGCCCTGGGTCATGGTTTTGCGGATCACTGTTGTTTGCGTGATTGCGGTTGCCTCCGCGGCGGTCAGCGCGGGCATCCAGAATGTGAAGGAGTGCGATGCCAGATTATATGTTTTTGCTAGAAAGCCGGCTGTCTCCCGAGCAGCGTGCGGCCATGATGCGCGTGCAGGAGCTCTCTGCCGCCATGGGATTCAACGTGTACCTGACGGGCGGAACGGTGCGCGACCTTGTTACGGGGGCTTCGCTGCGCGATCTTGATTTCTCGGTGGAAGGGAATCCATCGAAGATCGCGCGCGAGTTGGAGAAAGGCGGGGCGAAGATTCTCTCGGAGGATGAGAAGGTTCGCCAGGTAGAAATCCTCTTTGCGGGAGACTCCGACGGCAGCATTTCTGCCGCGCGCGACGATCATTATGTGCGCCCCGGGACCCGGCCGGAGATCCGTTGGTCGACGATCATGGAGGATTTGCGGCGGCGTGACTTTTCCTTGAACGCAATTGCCATCTCGCTGAATCCAGCCTCGCGCGGATTGCTTTTGGATCCCACAAATGGACTTTCGGACATCGAGCGGGCCGAGGTGCGCGCGCTAACTATTCACAGCTTCACGAATCAGCCCGTGCGCCTGCTGCGCGTTTTGCGGTTTGCCGCGCGGATGGGCTTCAAGGTCGAAGCTCGTACACAGGAATGGTTTGACCTGGCCATCGAGCGCGACTTGCACCACACCATCGCTCCGGAAGATGCGGGGGCGGAGTTGCGCGCCGTCGCTCGCGAGGAGCGCCCAGCCGTGGTTTTGAAGGAGTGGGAAGAACACGATTTGCTGGAGGCGATACACCCGGTTCTTGCAAAGCGGCACCCGGATTACGAAGCGATTTCACGGTTGATGAAGGTTCGGGAGGATTTGTTTACGGCTGGAGTTCGTCCGAAGCTCGCCGCGCCGATGATGCTGGCGATTCTTGGGCGGCTCAAGGATCGCGAGCAGAGCAGTGTTCTTTCGAAGGCTGGATTCCGCGCGGGGGAAGCGGATGCCATATTGAACTTCGAGAAGGAGGTGCTCGCGGACCAGAAGGAGTTGATCGGTAGAAAACTGAATGCGCCGTTGGACGCTTACAAGTTTCTGGAAAAACTGCCGGTGGACCGAATCGCGTACCTGCTTGCGGAGTCGAACAATTCGGCTGCGCTTTCGAAAATCCGGGCGTATCTGCACAAGTGGCGGCCGATTCGCGCCGCGCTGCCGATGGTAGCGAGTGAGCTGGAAGCTTTGGGTTACGCTCGCGGGGCAAAGTTTGACGCGATCGTCGAACAGGTGTTCGGCATGCAACTCGCGGGGCGTGGCAAGACGCCGGAAGAACGGATAAAGATTCTGCGCAAACTGTCTGGCATCAAAGAGCAGCCAAAGAAGAAAGAAAAGGAAAAGAAGCCGGCGAAGAGCGCCGAGAAGCAGGCAGCAGCTTCCGGAGCGGGAGCGGCCGCGACCCCAGTAAAGGGCGCCCCAGCGAAAGCTGCCCAGCAGCAATCCCACAAGAATCATCCGGTGATGTTGAAACAGGCCGCGAAGCATAAGGCAGCCAGCGAGCAGGCTAAGCACTCTGCCGGCAAGAAGAGCAGGCGGAAATAACGAACGGGCAGGGAAGACCGTGCCTGTGCAAATTCCGAGAATGCGATTCGCAATTCTCGCGCGAGAGTTCTAGAATCGAGATCCATGGGTCAGCCGCAGTTTGTTCACCTTCACGTTCATACGGATTTCAGTCTGCTCGACGGGGCGTGCGAAACGTCCGAGCTGCTTGATGAGGCGTCGCGGCAGAAAATGCCCGCGGTGGCTGTGACGGACCACGGCAATCTCTTCGCCGCCGCCAACTTTTTCAACGAAGCAAGCAAGCGCGACGTCAAGCCCATCATCGGCTGCGAAGTCTATGTGGCCAAGGGTAGCCGCCATGATCGGGGAGAAAAAACAAACGGAGCCAATGGCCAAGACCGCGGCGAGATGGAACCAGGGATCCGGGGAAGCAACCACCTGGTGCTGCTCTGTGAATCACTCGAGGGGTATCACAATTTAATCAAGCTGGTATCCTCAGGTTTTCTTGAAGGCTTTTACTACAGGCCAAGAATCGACTACGACCTTCTTGGGAAGCACAGTAAGGGCCTCATCGCGCTGTCCGCCTGCTTGCGGGGAGCGGTGACGGAAGCAGTGGTCGATGAAAAGTACGATCAGGCGCGCGAAAACGCGTACCGCTTGCGCGAGGTCTTCGGGAAAGGCAATTTTTTTCTGGAGATTCAAGACCAGGGTCTGGAGATCGAGCAAGGTGTGAATCGCGAGCTTGTGCGGCTTTCCAAGGAAACCGGGATTCCGCTTGTCGCCACGAACGACTGTCACTATTTGCACCACGGTGACGCTCATGCGCAGGAAGTCCTGCTGTGCATCCAGACGGGAAAGACGATGAGCGACACTCATCGCATGAAATTCGCGACCGACCAGTTCTACTTTAAGACCGCTGTCGAGATGGCTCGGGTGTTTGGCGAACTGCCGGATGCCCTAAGCCGGACAGTAGACATCGCCGCGCGCTGCAACGTCAAGATCGAGCGCATTCCAAATCCATTTCCAGAGTTTAAGGTTCCTGAGGGTCACACGGCCGGTAGCTACTTTGAGAAGGTGGTTCGTGAAGGGTTTGCCACGCGTGTGCCGTATCTGGAGCGGCTGCTGCAACAAGGAGTCTTGCACAACCCGCTGGTCGAGTATGAACGGCGGCTGACCTCCGAAATCGAAATGATCAAGAAGATGCGTTACGAGGGCTACTTCTTGATCGTATGGGATTTCATTCACTACGCACGCGCGCAGGATGTGCCCGTCGGGCCGGGACGAGGATCGGCCGCAGGCAGCCTCGTCAGTTACGCTCTGCGCATTACCGACGTCGATCCGTTGCAATACAATTTGCTGTTCGAGCGCTTTCTGAACCCGGAGCGCGTTTCCTTACCCGATATCGACATCGACTTTTGCATGCGGCGGCGTGGCGAGGTGATCGAGTATGTCACGCAAAAATACGGGCGAGAGAACGTCGCGCAGATCATCACGTTCGGGACGATGGCAGCGAAGGCGGCGGTCAAAGATGTCGGCCGGGCCATGGACATCCCGTACGGCGAAGTGGATCGGCTTGCGAAACTGATCCCCACAACTCTTGGCATCGACCTGGAAACCGCACTCGCGGAGGCGCCGCAGCTAAAGTCCGCCATTAACAGCGATGAAAAACTAAAGGATCTAATGGCCGTGGCGCTGCGCCTGGAGGGCCTTGCGCGTCACGCGTCCACGCACGCAGCGGGAGTCGTGATTTCACCTCGCCCACTCACGGATGTGGTCCCGGTTTACAAGACCAGCCGGGATGAAATCACAACGCAATACGACATGAACGCGCTCGAGCGCATCGGCCTGCTGAAGATGGATTTCCTTGGCTTGACGACGCTCACGGTTTTGCAGGATACCGTGGGCATGATCCAGAAGAACCGCGGGGTGAAGGTCGATATCGACAATCTAACCTTGGACGACGAGCAGACCTACAAACTTTTTGCGCGCGGCGATACGACAGCCATCTTTCAGTTTGAATCGCACGGCATGCGCGACATATTGCGCCGCTATCAGCCCTCGCGCATCGAAGACCTCACTGCGCTAAACGCCCTGTACCGTCCTGGCCCGATCCAGGGTGGCATGATCGACGATTTCATCAGCCGGAAGACGGGGAAGACCAAGGTCAGCTACGAACTTCCGCAACTCAAAGGCATTCTCGACGAAACGTACGGCGTTATCCTGTATCAAGAGCAGGTCATGCAGATCGCCAACCTGCTTGCAAGTTTTTCGCTCGGCGAAGCGGACATTCTGCGCCGCGCCATGGGCAAAAAGAAAAAAGAAGAGATGGCAGCGCAAAGGGCAAAATTCATTGCAGGATGCTTGACAAACAAGGTTTCGGAAAAGAAGGCTACGGGCATTTTCGATTTAATGGAAGAGTTTGCCGGTTACGGATTCAACAAATCCCACTCGTGCGCTTATGCACTGCTTGCGTACCAGACGGCCTATTTGAAAACGCATTACCCGGTGGAATTCATGGCCGCGCTGCTGACCTCCGAAACGGGCAACGCGGAAAAAGCGGTGAAGTACATCAATGAAGCGCGGGGCATGAGCATTTCCATTCTGCCCCCGGACATCAACGAGAGCGATCTCTATTTCACGCCGGTCGGCGAATCCATTCGCTTTGGGATGGCTGCCATCAAAAACGTGGGTGAAAATACTGCGAGAGCCGTCCGCGATTCGCGGCTGAGCGCGGGCGAATTCACTTCGCTCTATGATTTGTGCGAGCGCATCGAGGCACGGTTTCTGAACAAGCGCGTATTTGAGAGCCTGATTAAGTCGGGCGCGCTGGATTCTCTGGGACCGCGGGAACCTATGTTGGCGTCGGTGGACGATGCGTTGGCGGCGGTGCAACGCGCCTCGCGGATTCGCGAATCTGGGCAGCACGGTTTGTTTGGAACTGCAGCGGCTCCTGCGCCGATCGCCTTTGAATTGCACGCGGCAGAGCCCTGGAGCGAAGCGGAGCGGCTTGCCAGCGAGTACGCGATGCTCGGGTTTTACGTATCCGGACACCCCCTCGCCAAATATGCCTCGCGTTTGCAGGAATTGAAGTGTATTTCACTTGATCAAGTCGAAAGCCAGAGAAACGGCAAAGAAATCACTGTTGCGGCGCTCATTGTCGGCACGCGACCCATGCGCTCTAAAAAAGGCGCTCGCTGGGCGATCTATACAATCCAGGACATGACCGGCGTTCAAGAACTGCTTGCCTTTCCAGAAAGCTTTGCGCGGCTCGAGCCGGTTCTCAAAGCTGGGACACCGCTGCTGCTAAAGGCGCGCGTGCAGATTGAGGAAGCGGGCACGAGGCTCTCGCTGCAGGAAGCGGCGCGGCTGGGAGATCTCGCCGAACGGCCTGCGCCCACAGGCCTGCGCATTCGCATGAAGCTGGAAGATTTAAACGACGAATTAATGGACCGCCTCGAAGAGATTCTCTACTCTTATCGAGGGTCATGCCTGGTATCGCTTGATCTCTGTGACCCACAAGGCGCGACCGCAACCGTTCAGGTCGAGCAGCGCGTCCGGTCGTGCCCGGAACTAATCGCCGCGATTCGGGAATCATTTGGCGAGCAGTCGATCGACTTGGTGATGTGATGAAGTCCAAGGACAAGGCAAAAAGCCCGGTAGCCCAGGCGAATCGTCAGAGCGAGATCGAGCGCCTCGAGAAAGACGTCGAGGAGCTGCGTCAGCTCGCCGGCGACGAAGATGCCGACGCTGAGCTCGAGCGCATCCGCCAGCAGGTGGCCGAGCTGCGCAAGGAGTTTTACAGCCACCTCGGCCCCTGGCAGCGGGCGCAAATCGCCCGGCACACGCAACGTCCTTATACGCTGGATTACATTGGCATGCTGTTCACCGACTTTGTGGAACTGCACGGCGACCGGGGCTATGGCGACGACAAGGCTCTAATCACCGGGCTCGCGAAGTTTCGTGGAAGGCCAGTTGCCATCATTGGCCATCAAAAAGGCCGTGACACGAAACAGCGGCTCATTCGTAACTTCGGCCAACCCAAGCCCGAAGGCTATCGCAAGGCTCTGCGCATCATGCAGCTGGCGGCAAAGTTCGGCCGGCCCATTTTTACCTTGATCGATACTCCGGGCGCATATCCCGGCATTGACGCCGAGGAGCGCGGACAAGCCGAAGCGATCGCGCGGAACTTGCGAGAAATGGCGCGTCTTCCCGTGCCAATCATTGTTTCCGTGACGGGCGAAGGCGGCTCGGGCGGAGCGCTCGCGATTGCCGTCGGAGATCGCGTCAACATCCTGGAAAACAGCTTCTATTCCGTGATCTCGCCGGAGGGTTGTGCCGCGATCATGTGGAGAGACGCCACAAAGGCAGAGGTAGCCGCTTCCGCACTGAAAATCACGGCAAACGACCTAAAGGAACTGGGCATCGTCGATGAAATCGTGTCCGAACCCGAAGGCGGGGCGCACGTCGATCCGGAGGGCGCAGCCCAACTGCTCGGCGAAGTGTTGGACCGGGAGTTGGTGGCCCTGACCCAGCAACCTACCAAAGACTTGCTCGAGGCGCGCTACGAGAAGTTCCGCAAGATGGGGCAATTCTTCGATTTTGGCAGTTAAACCGGCCCTTTTGAATCCGTAAGGGTCCTGTATCTACCCCTTGGCATATTCGCAACTCTTCCTAGACCAATCGTTGTTGCTTCGAGGGTCGCGGGCTACTCTGGATGAGCAACCATCAGAGTGATCCGTCTCGGGGCACCTTCTGCGCTTTTATGCCTGCCCGTCCACGGAAGACAGGACTCGTTTATGTCGGAACCGTTTCGCCCCTATGAAAAGCTTGTGGAGATCACCGTGATGGGCAAGAAGTTTCAGGTGCCAGAGCGCAACTCGCTGTTGCGATGTTTCCAGTTCATCAGCCCGGAAACGATTCCTTACGGGCGTTTTTGCTGGAATCAGGATTGCCAGTATTGTCGCGTTTCCTGCCAGTTGCCGGATGACGACGAACCCAGGGAAATGTTGAGCTGCAAGTTCATTGTTATGCCCGGAATGGAAATTACCGAATTGAGCCAGGAACTGAAGTGGTGCCTCAGGGCCAAGCTTCCGGCTGACGCTGCCGTCTCGTCCTGAGTTTCCCGAATCGCTCGCGCAAAAGAGTCCCGGGTAATGCAACTTTTACTTCCGGCGCGTGTTTGATGCTGAAGGTACACGTATCGGCGAGCGACGGCGGTTGTGCGACGCCAAAACGCAATTAACCATCCCCGGCGCACAGCCGTCGTCGTCGATTCGTGAGTCCTTAGCCGCAGACGCCTTGTTTCCGCCAAGCGTCCTAGATCACCTTTCCTCGATTTGCACTCCATCCTTCCCTGGACTACGATTCTGGTTTGCATACCACGCCCACAAGTTTCTTGTCCTGCGACGGCTGTGGACAGACCGCGTCCCAGGAACACATCGCGCGCCGCCTACGGCGACTCGAATGGACAACTCGATACCGCCCGATCCACATTAGTGGACTGCTGCTTGGAGGCGTTTCACCTCTTGCCGAGGAAGACTTCCTCTATGCTGGGAAGTTTAGGGGCGAAGCTGGGCGTTTGCTGGAAGCAGTCGGAATCTCCACGGTAGGGAAGTCCTCCGATGCCGTCTTAAGCGAGTTTCAGAGAGGCGGATTCCTGGTGACGCACGTGCTTGAATGTCCGCTCGAAACTAGCCAGGCTGGGGAGTCGTCCTGCGAGGCCCTGCTTAAGCGGCGCGTTTCAGCGGTTGTGACGCGCATTCGCCGGTCGCTGAAGCCTAAGCGCGTCGTTTTGATTTCAGAATTGTTGGTACCGCTGGCGGCCAGCCTATCGGCTGCCGAATTGGGATGTCCGGTGATCCAGAAGGACGGCAAGCCTCTTGATCTTGACTCTAGCGACTTTCCCGGAGCGGTTGAGCATCTGCGCCAAGCGTTGGGCCTCGCGGGGGTGTGATCCTGCGCGCGGCGTCCGGCGTCCCAGTAGTACAGGCTTATACCTGTCCTTCGGCAAGCGTACGAATTCACGGGCTGTGATAGAATCAAAAACTTAGAGAGCACGGCGTCGAACTAGGAGTCGAGGCGTGAAGAAGCAAGTAAAATTCGGAATTGGAGTCGGCGTCATAGTTGTTTCTCTGGCGTGCTTAGCGTGGCTTGGCTACGGCGAAAGCAAAACCTACTATCACACCATCGCGGAGCTCCAGACCCTACAAGGCAATCAACTTTCTCACCGCATGCGCGTTGGCGGAACCGTGGCGGCGGGCAGTATTCGCCGTTTCACCGGCCGCGTTGATTTTGTTCTCGAGGGGGAAGGAAAGTCGCTCCCTGTGAGCTACGTGGGCAGTGACCCGCTGCCGGACACCTTCGTGGATAAATCGCAAGCCTTGGTCGAGGGCCGGCCGACGGATGGGCGCTTTGTCGCCGAGGTTGTTCAGGCGAAGTGCGCATCGAAGTACGAGGCGGCTCCGGGGAGAACCGTTGCGAGTTCTTCCACTGCGACAAAGTAAGGCAACCTGTAGCGGGCCCGGCATGGCCGGGGGATAGGCGGAGTCCCCGTGGATGTATTTGGTTCATTCGCTCTTATCCTGGCGTTTATTTGCGCAGTATATGCGTTCTTAGGCGGAATGGCTGCTATCGTTACGCGGCATCCGCTTCTTGTTAAAAGTACGAGGCAGGCGGGAATCGCCACCTGCTGTTTGATCTTCATCGCTACCTTTAGCCTCGAATATCTCTTTTTCAGCGACAATTTTTCGGCGGCTTATGTCGTCGCGCACAGCAATCGTGCGCTGGCTACGTTTTATAAAATCGCGGCGCTGTGGGCTGGACAGGAAGGTTCGCTTCTTTTCTGGAGCTTCCTGCTTTCCATTTATGTTTTCTCGGTTTTGATCGCTTACCGCAACAAAAACGGCGAACTGATGCCGTACGTGGGAGTGATTCTCGCGGGCGTTCAGATTTTCTTCCTCACGCTCAATAATTTCGTCGCCAGCCCGTTCAAAGCGTTGGCTATTCCTGGGGCAAATGGCGCGATGGACCTCGTCGCTCGCGCCGATGGCAACGGTCTGACTCCGCTGCTGCAATACCCGGAGATGGTGATCCATCCGCCGAATCTTTATTCCGGCTATACCGGGTTTACGATTCCGTTCGCGTTTGCGCTGGCCGCTTTGCTGGCGCGCTATCCCGGTGAAAAATGGATTCACCTTACGCGTAAGTGGACGATGATCGCGTGGTGCTTTCAAACCGCAGGCATCCTGCTCGGTGCGCACTGGGCTTACGCGGTTCTCGGTTGGGGCGGATACTGGGGCTGGGACCCGGTCGAAAACGCTTCTCTTCTTCCTTGGCTCACGGGCACAGCGTTCCTGCACTCGGTGATGATGCAAGAGAAGCGCGGCATGATGAAAGTCTGGAACGTTTGGCTGGTGTTTACGACGTTCCTGCTTTGCATTACTGGCACCTTCTTGACTCGCAGCGGAGTTGTAAGTTCAGTGCACGCGTTCGCGCAGTCCAGTATTGGGAGTTGGTTTGTAGGCTTTCTCGCAGTGATTTTCCTGGTCTGTTTAGTGGCTTATCTTATGAATCGCGACTATTTGAAGAGTGAAAACCAGCTCGACGCCATCGTCTCGCGCGAGTCCAGCTTCCTCTTCAATAATCTGATTCTGCTGGTTTCCTGCGTCGCCGTCCTTTCCGGTACGCTCTTTCCGGTTTTGTCGGAAGTCCTTTCGGGCTCCAAAATAAGCGTTGGCGCGCCGTTTTTCAATAAAGTGAACATTCCGATCGGCCTGTTGCTGCTATTTCTGACGGGCGTTGGTCCTCTGCTCGCCTGGCGGAAGACTTCCGTGGAGAGCCTGAAGCGGAATTTTACCTGGCCGTTGATTATCGGACTCCTGAGTGGTGTGGTCATCTTCGCGCTGGGATATCGGGAGATTTACTCGCTCATCTGTTTTTCTCTGTGCTTCTTTGTCGCGGCCACGATCGTCATGGAATTTTACCGCGGCGCAAAAGTCATTCGAGTGCGCTCGGGCGCGTCCTATTTGACCTCCGCGATCGAATTGACGATGCGCAACACGCGGCGCTATGGCGGCTACATCGTTCACATGGGCATGGTGCTGATCTTTATCGGGTTGGCTGGGGCAGCCTTCAATCAAAATGTGCAGAAGGAATTGCAACCGGGCGGATCGATGCAGTTAGGGAAGTACAAGCTGGTTCTCCAGAGCTTTGACAGCAGGCCGGAAGCGAATTACACGGGTCTTCGCTTGAATGTGGAAGTCTTTGTCAATGATAAGCCGCTAATGATGCTCTATCCCGAACGTCGCATCTTCGAGACAAATGGCGAAACGGGGACGATGGTGGCCATCTACTCGACGCTCCGCGAAGATCTATATGTCGTCTATGCGGGCCAAAGCCCGGAGACGAAGCTGCCAGTCATCCACGCGTATTTGAACCCGTTGGTCAAGTGGATTTGGTTCGGCGGGGTGATCGTCGTGTTTGGTACGCTCGTGGCGTTGCTTCCGAACCGTCGCGCCGCCCTGGTTCTGTCAGGCGCGCAACAGCCTGCGCCAAAACCGCTTGTGCACGGAATGACGCCGTCCGTCACCTACCGAGAGGGCC
>Ga0308309_10002791_pt1 | contig 10424 bp, 8 predicted proteins | sample HubBroMetageWFT5_FD_192491 | JGI IMG/M metagenome (GOLD analysis project Ga0308309, IMG submission 192491) | Warmed and freeze-thawed soil microbial communities from the Hubbard Brook experimental Forest, New Hampshire - Hubbard Brook CCASE Soil... | ecosystem: Environmental > Terrestrial > Soil... | reverse complement strand
AGCGTGTCGAGATTGTGGCACTGCATCTTGACGCCGACCCGGCTGAACTCGCCAAAGCTCGGCTTGTAGCCGATGACGCCGCAGAACGCCGCCGGGCGGATCACCGACCCGCCGGTCTGGGTGCCGAGCGCCAGCGGCACTTGGAAATCGGCAACGGCCGCCGCCGAGCCGCTCGACGAGCCGCCGGGCGTGTGGTCGGCATTGTGCGGATGGACGGTCGGGCCCGGGTGGCGGTTGGCGAACTCGGTCGTCACCGTCTTGCCGAGGATGACGCCCGAGCCAGCGCGGATCAGCGCGACACAGGCTGCGTCGGCAAAGGGTCGGTGGCGGGGGTAGATCGGTGAGCCGTGCCCGGTTGGCATGTCCACAGTGTCTATGATGTCCTTGATCCCGACCGGAACCCCGGCCAGCCGGCCCTTGCGCCCGGCGCGGTCGACCGCCCGGGCTTGCGCGATCGCTTGTTCCGGGTCGAGCCACGCCCAGGCCTTGATCTCGGCGCCGGCGCGGGCCTGCTCGAGGCAGGCGCGGGTCAGCCCTTCGGCGGTCAGTGTGCCGGCCGTCAGCTGGGCGACCGCCTCGGAGGCGCTCAGATGCTCGGGTCCGTTCATCGCCGTTCTCCCTCGCCGAGCCGCTGTTCGACCCAAAGCGCGATCTGGAGCAGAGGCTCGTCCGCATGCCGGCGAGCGACCAGCTGAACGCCGACTGGAAGGCCGTCCGGGCCGCTTCCGGCCGGAAAGGTCAGACACGGCATGTAAAGCTGCGTCCACAGGGCGTTGAAAATCGCCGAGCCGGTATCGGCGAGCCCGCGCGGAGCTTGGCCAGGCGCCGGCAGCGTAAGGATCGCATCGAAACCGGAGGCCCACTCTTGCGCGGCCCTCCGCGCCTTCTCGGCGCCGCGGCAGGCCACACGGAAGGCGTCGAGCGTCAGCTCGCGGCCGCGTGCGATTTTTTCGTTGCGCAGTTCCGGGCTCAGCAGGGCCTCGTGCCGGTAGAGTTCGGGCATGTGGTTGCGCAAGCCCTCGAACGACCCGAGGACCCTCTGCCACTCGTCCGCTTGGGCGCATTCCGCGGGCAGCTCGGTGTCGCCGACAGCGGCGCCCGCGGCAGCGAGCCGTTCGGCAGCGCTCTCGAGCGCGGCCCTGCCTTCCGGCTGTGCGTCGTTCCAGTGCGGGCCGCGGCACACGCCGAGCCGTGGCGGGGTCTGCGGAATTGCCGGAGCCGTATAGGGGATCGCCATCATCGCCGCACGAAACAGCGCGATATCGCCGACCGAGCGCGCCATGATGCCGACCGTGTCGAAGGCCTCGGTGTTGATCCGCATGCCGGCCGGCGGGAACAGTCCGAAACTCGGCTTGAACCCGACGACGCCGGAATAGGCCGCCGGCCGGATCACCGACCCGCCAGTCTGCGTACCGATCGCGAGCGGCACCATGAAGTCGGCAACCGCCGCCGCCGAGCCGCTCGACGAGCCGCCCGGCGTAAAATCGGGATCGTGCGGGTTCGTCGTCGGGCCGGGATGACGATTGGCGAATTCGGTCGTGACAGTCTTGCCGAGCAGTATGCCGCCGGCGGCGCGCGGCAATGCCGCGGCGCTCGCGTCGCTCGCGGGCCGGCAGCCGACATAAATCGGCGAGCCGTAAGTCGTCGGCATGTCGGCGGTGTCGAAAATATCCTTGATGCCGAACGGCATGCCTCTGAGCACGGTATTGCGGCGTGCCTTGTCGAGCTCGCGCGCGCGGGCCAACGCTGATTCCGGGGCCAAGTGGCTCCATGCCCGCACCACCGGTTCGCGGTCGGCGATCCGCTCGAGGCAGCTCCGGATGACAGCCTCGGCTGTCAACTCGCCGCCCTCGACGAGGCGAACCAAGCTGGTGGCGGAGAGACGATGCGGTTCGACTTTCGGCATAACGGCACCCCGGCCGGCGTGGTTTGGGTATTTAGCCATAGTGCGACGCCAAGCGCATGCGGGAATTGCGGGCGCCGATTTGGCGGGCCGGCACGACTGGAGTTGTAGTCTCTCCGTTCTCTCCCTCACCAAAAGCATGGCATTACGCGGCGCTCGGGGGCAGAGTTGATCGAGTGACGGCCAATTTGGGAGGAACCCACCCATGCCCCAATCCGCGATACCGCCGGGACGTCATGCGCCGGTTCGGCCGGACTGGCTGAACAAGCGTCGCGAGGAGATCCTCGAACCCAATCTGCCGATCGTCGATCCGCATCATCATCTGTGGGACCGGCCCGGCAACCGCTATTTGTTTCAGGATCTGCTCGAGGATGTCGGCGGCGGGCACAACATCGTCGCGACCTGCTTCGAGGAATGCCGCGAGATGTACCGGGCCGATGGGCCGCAAGAGCAAAAGTCGCTCGGCGAGACCGAGTTCGTCAACGGCGTCGCGGCGATGAGCGCATCGGGCAAATACGGACCGGCGCGGTGCTGCGCCGGTATCATCGGCAATGTTGATCTGCGGCTCGGCAGCCGGGCCAAAGGCGTCCTCGAGCAGCACGTCGCTGTATCGGGAGGGCGGTTCAAAGGCATCCGCAACGGGGCGACCTGGCATGAGGATTCGAGCCTTTCGATCTATTGCTCGGGCGCCCCTCGGGGGCTCTACCGCGACGGCAATTTCCGCGAAGGGTTCGCCGTGCTCGCTTCGCTCGGCCTCGCCTTTGATGCGTGGCTGTTTCATACGCAGCTGGGCGATGTCGCGGATTTGGCGCGCGCCTTCCCGCGGGCGACCATCGTGCTCAACCATGTCGGCGGCGCGCTCGCGATTGGCCCCTACGCGGGCAAGGGCGAGGAGGCGTTTGCGGAATGGCGCGACGGCGTGCGCCAAGTCGCCAGCTTCCCCAATACTTACGTGAAGCTCGGCGGCCTGGGCATGAAGCTGACCGGCTTCACCTTCTTCGAGAACGACATGCCGCCCTCATCGGAGGAATTGGAGAAGGCGTGGCGTCCCTATATCGAGACCTGCATCAGCGCCTTCGGCCCGCAGCGATCGATGTTCGAGAGCAATTTCCCGGTCGATAAGGGCATGTGCAGCTACCCGGTGATGTGGAACGCCTTCAAGCGCATCGCCGCCGGCTGCTCCGCCGACGAAAAGACCGCGCTGTTCAGCGGCGCAGCGAAGAAGGCCTATCGGCTAGAGGTTTGAGAGGAGGAAAGCCCCTCACCCAGCCGACGCTGGCGGTGAGGGCCCGCGCCGTTAAAAGGGAAGGGAGAATAGAATGCCGCTGCCCAATGATGTCGACGCCACCACGCCCAAATACCTGCGCGACAAATACGCGATCGTTGGCGTTGGTGAGACGACCTACACGAGGGGTTCGGGCAGGACGACACGGGCGCTTGGTAGCTGGGCGGTCCGGAATGCGATGCTCGATGCCGGGCTGAAGCCTTCGGACATCGACGGCATGCTGTCCTACCAGGGCGGCGACTCGACATCGGGGACCTTCATCTCCGGCGACCTCGGCATGCGCCTCAATTTCTACATGGATGTGTTCGGCGGCGGGTCGTCGACCGAAGCCTTGGTCGGTATCGCGATCGGCCTGATCGAAGCGGGATGCTGCAAGGTCGTCGCGATTTTCCGGTCGATGAACGGCTATTCGCAGGTGCGCATTGGCGGCACCGGCGCGCGCTCCGCCGCCCCGGTGGTCGGCGACATGCTGCACAACCGCGCCTATGGCTGGCAGAGCGCCGGGCAGAATTTCGCACCGACCTTCATGCGCCATATGTACGATTACGGCACCAAACCCGAGCAGGTTGCCGCGGTGAAGGTGGCTCACAGCCACCATGCGTCCAATAACCCGAAGGCCTATTACAAGAAGCGCTTCACGATCGAGGACGTGCTCAACAGCCGCATCATCTGCAAGCCGCTGCATCTGCTGGATTGCTGCGTCGAGACCGACAATGCGACGGCGATCATCGTGACCTCGGCCGAGCGGGCCCGCGACATGAAGCAGCCGCTCGTATTGATCCGCGGCGTTGTGGGCCGCTGCAACAAACCGCGCCTCGACATGCACTACCAGCACGGGCCGATCTCGACTGTCGCCGGCTATTACGCCAGGCAGATCCTGTGGCCGAATGCCGGCGTTGGGCCCGAGGACATCGACATCACCGGCTCCTACGACGCCTTCACTTTCACGACAATGCTGCAGCTCGAAGATTACGGCTTCTGCAAAAAGGGCGAGGGTGGCGAATACGTTAGCAGCGGCGCGATCCAGCTCGGCGGGCGGCGGCCCAACAATACCAGCGGCGGCCACCTATGCGAGGGCTACACGCACGGCATGAACATGGTCATCGAGAACACCCGCCAATTGCGCCATGACGCCGATGATTCCTGCCCGGTCGGCGCCGACGGCAAACGTCAGCACACTTACGATTACGGCGAGGGAGGCTGCCGGCAGGTGAGGAACGTCGAGGTGAGCGCCAATCTCGGCTGGGCCAACCCGTCGACCGCCTCGTCGATGGTCATGCGGCGCGGTTGAGGGAGAAAGAACATGACTATTCGCGGCGATTATCTGGGCATGACGCTCACTGTCGACGATCTCGACATCGAGAACCTCGAATATTTCCGCCACTGCGCGGAGCACGATTTTCATTTGCAGGCCTGCGCGCAGTGCGGGCGGTTACGCTACCCGCCGACCACTGCCTGCCCATGGTGTGCAGCGCTGGAATCGACATGGAAGAAGGTCGAAGGCAAGGGCGCGGTGCATTCCTACAGTGAGGTGCACCACGCCATACAGCCCGCCTTCCGCGGACACACGCCGTATCTGATCCTACTCGTCGATCTCGACACGCAGAAGGGCGAACCCACCCACGACGAAGCGCTGCGCGTCGTCGGCAACCTTACCACCCCCGAAGGCCAGCTGGCGCCGGCCGATCAGGTGAAGCAGGTCGGCATCGGGACCCGCGTGCGCATGGTGTTCAGCGACGTCACCCCCGGCCTCGCGCTGCCGCAGTGGACGATCGACACAACCGCACGGCAGCCGGCAAACGTCTGGCGGTATCCGCAGGAATAACTGCGGTCGGGCGATCTTCAATCGGCCATGGGCAGGCTGAGCGGAGAGATCTGCTCGGCGCTGCGGCCGCGATAATCCCGCCGCGCGGCCGCCTCCAGCATGCGACGCTGCGCTCCGGCGAGGCGCTCGGCTGCGTCGTCCTGGTTCATCGTCAGAACCCTGCGGTCGGCCACGACCTGGTGCCCGTCGACAAAGACATCGCACACGGCGCGGTCTGCCGCATGGTAGATGAAGGAGCGCAGGGGGTCGCGCACCGGCCTCATCTGCGGCACTGTCAAATCGACGAGGACGATGTCCGCCTTCGCGTTCGGTGCGATCCGGCCGAGATCGTCGCGCATCAACGCCCTGGCGCCGCCGATTGTGGCCGCGTGCAGCAGATCGGATGTCGTAACCGTGGCGATGTCGCGCGCGGCAATGCGGGCGAGCACCGCCGCCTTGCGCATCTCCTCGACCAAATTGTGCGGCGTCGTGTCGGTCCCCAGACCCATATTGACGCCGGCCCTCAGATAGTCGCCGAAATTCTCCATGACCTGGCCATAGCGGGAAAACGGCGTCGGGCAATGCGCGACCGAGCAGCCCTTGTCGGCGATCAGTGCGAGGTCGGTCTTCGTCCACCAGCGGATCCAGGAATGCGTGTCGAGAAACAATGCGTGACCGAGAATGGTGTCGGGCCCCAGGATGCCGATCTCGTGCGCCCACTGGACCGGGGTCTTGCCGTGGCGCCGAATCATCTCCTGCACCTCCAGAACGCTCTGCGCGATATGCACCGTGAACGGAATGCCGCGTTCGCGTGCCGCATCGCGGCTGTGGTGCAGCAGCTCCGCAGTACAGTTTTCGATCTGCATCGGTGAGACGACGCCGGAGAGCCGGCCGCTCGGGTGCCGGGCGGCGCGCTCGATCACGTCCAGCGCCGTTGCGAGGCCGGCGCGGCCGCGCCCTTCGTCCCAGGCGAATTTCAGCTCGAAATCATTGTCGAGCCGCCAGCGCGCCGAGGCGAAGCCCGGAGCGACAAAGCCGCGCATGCCGCTCCTTGCGAAGAGCTCGATCCAGCCGTCCCAGGCCGGTGAAATGTCGACGAGCGAGGTGACGCCGCTCAGCACCAGCTCGCAATAGGCGAATTCGGCGCTCGCGGCACGGGCCTCGTCATCCGGAGCCGAGAACGCCTGCGAGCGCTCGTAGAGCCCGGTCATGTGCATGTTGCGCACGCCGTGCTCTTCGCGCACCCCGCGATAGAGCGGCTCGTGCTCGGGATGCGAGTGAATGTCGATCAGGCCCGGCAAGACAAGTCGATCCTTGCCGTCGATCACTCGATCCGCCGGGCCGCCGTAATCCCGCCCGAGAAACGTGATCCGGTCGTCGGCAAAGGCGACATCGATGTTCCGCCGATAGGTGTGGCATGCGGCGGCGTTGTCCCATGCGATGACCCAATCGGCATTGCGGATTACGAGACTGCTCACGGAGTGCTCCTCACAATTGCCACTGCGGCATGCTAACCGCCCGTTCACGCGGGAGTGCTAAGCCATGCTCGACATGTAATCGCCTGATCTGTTCCTATAGAGAGACACCTCTTGTTGCAATCGGCTGCCGGGATGCTCGTGGAGCTGAAACGTTTGGTGCGATACCGTGCCTGGGCGCGCGGTCATCCGGCGTTTCTGCTGAGCCAAGCATTTGATCGCGAGCGCAACCTCCGCTGCAGGTTTACTGACGAGGATCATTTGCGCGCGGCGGCTCAGTGGCTGACCGCGGCGCAGGATTCGCAGTCGGACGGCGGCGTCGCCGGCCGGTACCAGCTCAATCGCGGGTGGACGTCGTCGTATCCGGAGACGACCGGTTATATCGTACCGACCTTTCTCGCCTTGAGCCGCGCCTTCCCGGAAGCCGGCTTCCGGGAGCGCGCCGAGCGGGCGGTGGGCTTCCTGCTGTCTGTGCAATTGCCGGACGGCGGGTTTCCGGGGCTCGAAATCGCCGATAACCGCACCGCTCCGTCACCCTTCAACACCGCTCAGATATTGCATGGACTGACGGCATGGCATCGCGAGACCGGCGATGAGGTGGTGCGTATTGCCGCGGAGCGCGCGGTGGAGTGGCTTTTGGGCTTGCAAGACCCGGATGGGGCATTCCGTCGTTATGCCTATGAGGATCGCGCCAGCACTTATTCAGCGTATCTCTCCTGCCGTCTCGCCGAATGGGGCAATCACGCCGCCGATCGCGCGGCATTGGCTGCGGCGCGCCGGCACCTCGACTGGACCCTCGCTCACCGCAGGCCCAACGATTGGATTGTTCTCGCCGGTTTCGACGAAGACCAGCACGGTGCGGACGAGGCTTTCACGCACACAATCGCCTATACCCTCGCGGGCATTCTAACTACATCCGAAATTCTCGACCGCAACGACGGAATAGCCGCAGTCGCTGCCGCGGCCGAGCGCCTTGCGCGGCGCCTGGAGCTGTCGCGGTTTCTGCCGGGACTGATCGGCGGCGACTGGCGGGGGCGCAGCGGCTATGCCTGTCTGACCGGCAATTGCCAGATAGCGCTGATCTGGTTTCGCCTGCATGGCCTGTCGCGCAATCTGCGGCTGGTCAATGCAGCATTGAAGGCGATCGACCTGGTCAAACTCGCCCAGCCCATGCGCAATCCAAATCCCGGTCTGTTCGGGGGCATTCCCGGTTCGGATCCGGTCCACGGCTCCTATATCGAAGGTGCCGTGCCGAACTGGGCGGCGAAATACTTCATTGACGCATTGCTCGAAAAGCGGCGCGTCATGACAGAGCTGCGGACCGAGCCGGCGAGGCTTGCCGCCACTGCAGGAACCGTAAGAGGCCCGATTGTGCCGGGACCTGCAACAGCTCCGACGCGTCGCCTCAATACCGTGATGCTCACCACCGTCCGTTCGCAAAAAGTCCCGCAGATGCTGAGCGCATGGCGCGGGCGCGACATCGGCAAACTGACCGTCGTGGTCGAGCATCCAGTGACAGAAAGCGCACCGGCCAGGCTGCGCCGCCACTTGCGGAATGAAGGACTGAGCTGGATCGCTACCCGCCTGAGCGCGGCAAACGACAGCGCAGTGGAACCGGCGGCGCAGGACGGGCCGCCGGTCGACGTGCCGACCTATTGCCGATCACGCGGCATCGCGCTTCTCGAAACCGGCCCGATCGACAGCGCCGATGCCGTCGCTGCCATCAAAGCTCTCGGCCCCGACCTCGGTATTCACGCGGGCGCCGGCCTGTTGCGCCGGCCGCTGATCGATGCCTTTCGTCTAGGCGTGCTGAACGCGCATATGGGTCTGCTGCCGGCCTATCGCGGGATGAATGTCGCCGAATGGGCGGCGCTCGAAGGAGCGCCGGTCGGCTGCACGGTGCATCTGATCGACAGCGGCATCGACACCGGCCCGATACTCGCGATGCAGCGGGTGGACATCGCCGGGTGCGGTTCGATCGCGGCGCTTCGCGACGCTGTCGACCGTGCCCAGCTGGCGCTGCTCGGCGATATCGTCGGATCGATCGCCGGCGGCAGAATGCCCGAGCCTCTCGCGGCTGCCGAGCCGCCCGGCCCTCAGTATTTTCAAATGCACAGGATCTCGTCTTGATCCTCGAAGCGCGCCTGCTCGGCGCCCGGGCGTCGCATCTCCAGGATGGGGAAGACAGCGAGAGGCCGCGGATCTTGGCGGGTTAGTTCCGCGTCGGCGCGGGATTGTTGAGGCGAATTTCCGGCGCGACCTGCTCCATGAACAGCCTGAGGCTGCTGGCCGCCGTTTCGTGCGGCATCGGTCCGAGGCGGAAGGATGCGATGACGCCGCCAATGCCGAGCCGGTCGATATCCGCCATCGCCTCGGCGACCAGCGCCGGCGAGCCGTGTATGAAACCGTGCTCGACGGTGGCGCGGGCGGAGGGCAGATCGCTCTCAGGCACCGCGATGCGCACCCCGGTCTCGCGAAAGATGCGGTTGCGGAGCGCCGCCCGCGACTCGACCATCGCCCGAAACACCGGCACACCGACGCGCTCGGCTTCTGCATCGGTCTCGGCGACAAACACATTCCGCCAGACCCAGCACTCCGCAAGCGTGCGTGCTATCCGCTCCTCGCCGTAACCCGCCTCGCGCATCGCCCGGCGGTAGAGGTCGACGCGGCGGCTCGTCACTGCCATCGACTGCACGTTCATCAGGAACGGCCGCCCCTGGCGCGCGAGTTCAAGCATCGAGGCTTCGCCCGAAGCGGCGCGGATGAGCACCGGGTGGGGCTTTGTATAGGGCCGCGGCCGCAGCATCGGGACATCGAGATGCCAGAACTTGCCATGATGGCTGAACGCTTCGCCGGTCCACGCGGTAACGAGGATCTTCTCCGCCTCCTCCAGACGCTCCTGCGCCTCGCGGTGATCGATGCCGAAGCCCTGATAATCGTAGATGTTGTATGACGAGCCGCGGCCGAGACCGACGATGAGCCGCCCCTTGGTGATATTGTCGAGGACCGCCAGTTGCTCGGCGAGGCGGATCGGGTGATGCAGCGCCGTCTGCACGACCGCAAACCCGATTTTGCTGCGCCGCGCCGAAGTGGCCAGCGCGCCGGCGAAGCTCACCGGGTCGACATAAGCGCAGATCCCATCGAAGTGATGCTCGGCGAGCCAGATCACATCCACGCCCAGCTCGTCCGACAACCAAGCCTCCTGCAAGGTCTCGTCGATGACGACGCCGTCGCGGGCCGGGTCGCGGCAGTCCGGAAACAGGAAATTGCCGAATTTCATGCGGGATTCCTCCTACCCTCGTTCATCACGAGGCGGCTTGCGGGGGCTGTCAAGCGACGCTGGGAGCGCTTGTCGTAACAGCATAAATGTGTGCAGCTATCGCGATGAGAACCACCGTCGACCTTCCCGATGAATCGTATCTCCGGGCGAAGGCGGAGGCAGCGGTGCGCGGCTGCAACTTCAACGACCTCGTCGAGGAAGGGCTCCGGCACCTACTTCGGGGCCCCAACCCGAGACCCCGGCAGAGCGACCAGCCGGGCCCTCCGTCCCATGACCTGATGCGGGATTTTTGCGGCATCGCCAAGGATGCGCGCGCCGATTATGCGACGAACCAAAAATACAGGGAGGGGTAATACCGGAGTATCATCGCCGAGGGACCAAAAGCGCCAACTCCGCAGAAATCCCGAACTCCTCTCACCTAACCGCCTCCGTCGATGGCGATCCCGCCGGGTTCGGACCGATCGGGAAAGGAAGACTGTCCCGACTGCGAGCGTGTTTTTTAGATCGGCACACGAACAGATCAAATTTGATGCAAACTCGTTAGGAATTTTAACAAAGCGTGGTTAACGTGGCTTCGCGCTATGCGCGGAGAACTTTGCGAATGAGGCGACGAAGTTTCCTGAAATCGACGCTCGCCGGTGCGGCAACTCTCCCCATCCCGCAAATCGGACGCACCG
>Ga0308309_10002790_pt1 | contig 10424 bp, 6 predicted proteins | sample HubBroMetageWFT5_FD_192491 | JGI IMG/M metagenome (GOLD analysis project Ga0308309, IMG submission 192491) | Warmed and freeze-thawed soil microbial communities from the Hubbard Brook experimental Forest, New Hampshire - Hubbard Brook CCASE Soil... | ecosystem: Environmental > Terrestrial > Soil... | reverse complement strand
AACATCATCATGCTTCAACAGAATCAGTTGAACGCCGACGGCACAATTACTCCCAGCCCGTTTCTGAACTCGACGCTGCTCGGCGAACCAGGCCAAAGGCGATTGTCACTTTCGAACGGCATCAGCAACTACCATGCGTTGGAGTTGGTCCTTCAGGAACGTCTCACGAAGGGTCTGCAGGCACAGTTGAACTACACATGGTCTAAGTGCTTGAGTGACACGCCCGGATTCTTCGGCCAGTTCGGCGACAACGTTGCCACGGAAGCCCAAACCATTTCGGCGTGGGCTTTCCCGCAGAATCCTTACGACCAAATGGGTGACTATGGCCGGTGCCCTCAGAACATTGCCCATCTTTTCAACGGCTATGTGGTTTACGAGCTTCCATACGGGCACGGCCGGCGGTTTGGGAACGACGTGAATGGCGTGGTGAACGCTGTAGCCGGAGGATGGCGCATAAGTTCGAGCTTCATCTTCCACAGCGGATTTGCTCAAACCATTTTTGCCAGCAGCGACACATCCGGCACGGGGGGATTTTCGACCCGTGCGGACTGCGTAGCTGGTGTTCCAGCTCATGTCCCGATGGTTTTCAATCCTGCAAACAACGGCGTTAGCTTCCTGAATCCCGCTGCCGTTACTACGCCCGCGACCGGGACTTTTGGAAATTGTGGCGTCGGAGCCTTTGATGGTCCGGGGCTTAAGACAGGTAACCTCAGTTTGTCGAAAGACTTCTCGATTACTGAGAGACAATCGCTCGAGTTCAGAGCGGATATGGTGAATTTCACAAACACGCCAATCTTCAACCTCGGACAAGAGTTCAGCGGCCAGCATACCGCCGGTGCATCGAACTATGGCGAGATATTCACCTCGCAAGGAGCTCGCACTGTGCAGTTTGCTCTGAAATATCGGTTCTGACCGTCGGACGAGTTCCCCTAGTATGTGCGCGGAGCCGCTACCCACGGGTAGCGGCTCTTTTTTTGGGGGGCCGCGGTGCGTGGACAGTAAATCTGCAGCACCCACAACCATTGGAACTTGCCAACCGCGCGTTATATCCTCGTGGCTGTGTTGCGGCGTGCTCTGCGTTCCCCTGCGATGGGCTTGTTCCTCGGGCTGATCGTCACGCTCGCGGCCGTCGTCACTTATTCCGCATACATCACGCACCAAATCGCAGGCCTGCGCGCGCTGCAAAATAATCTCGTCGAACGCAATCGCAAAGTTTCCCTGCAGCTCCTCCGCGTACAAAATGACCTGAATTCACTCGCGCTCGCCATGCGAGACATGCTCGATAATGACGAGCCCTACCCGGTCACCGCCTGGAAAGCGCAATTTGCGCGCATCCACGAAGATCTCGATGACGCGCTGCGATCCGAAGAGCAGCTTGATGCGGCTGCTCGCACGCCCGATCAAAAACAATATCTCGCAGCCTCGCTCACACAATTCTGGAACGCCGTCGACCGCACCTTCGCGCTTGCCCAGGACGGCCAGGACAAAGAAGCGCGCGAACAGATTCGGCTAACGCTGCAAGCGCGCCAGCAGGCGCTCAGCACCGCCGTCTCGCGCTTGCTCGTGCAAAATAATGAAAGCGACGAGCAAATCGCGCGGCAAGTCCGCGAAATCTACGACCGCGTGCAGCGCCAGGTCTATTTATTTCTCACCGCCACGCTAGTCGCGATCATCCTTACCAGTCTCTACGTCATCCGCTCAAATCGCCGCCTCTTCGACCAAGTGGCGAATCTCTCACGCCAACGCAGCGACCTCGCCCAGAAACTCATCGCAACGCAGGAATCTACGTTGCGCCACATCTCCCGCGAGCTCCACGACGAGTTCGGCCAGATTCTCACCGCCATCGGCGCGATGCTCGGCCGCGTCGAACGCCACACACCCGCCGATTCGCCGCTGCGCTCCGAGCTTCACGAAGTTCGCGACCTCGCGCAGACCACGCTAGAAAATATCCGCAGCCTCTCGCAAGCGCTGCATCCTGTGATGCTCGACGAAGCGGGCCTCGAAAGCACCATCGACTGGTACATCCCCACAATCGAAAAGCAGACCGGCATCGACATCACCTACGAGAAATCGGGCCAGCCCTATCCCGTGGACGGCGGCGCCGCAATTCACGTTTATCGCGTCCTTCAAGAAGCTCTGAACAACGTCGCGCGCCATTCCGGCGCTCGCGAAGCCTGGGTGCGCCTGCGCTTTCAGCGCGATTCGCTGCAGCTAGAAATTGAAGATCACGGCAAGGGTCTCGACGCAACCGCCTCCGCATCTAAGCCCGGCATGGGCCTGGTCGCAATGCGCGAGCGCGCCGAACTTCTCGCGGGCTCTATCGAGTTGCTGCGTCTGCCGCAAAGTGGGACCCTAGTCCGTTTGAAAGTGCCGAAAGAAGGGCTCGATCAGTATGGGCCATAAAATTTCCGTGCTCCTCGTGGACGATCACGCGCTAGTCCGCCGCGGCTTCCGGCGCATGCTCGAAGACGAGCCGGACATCGCGGTCGTCGGCGAAGCAGGCGACGGCGAGGAAGCCATCAAGCTGGCCCGCACGCTCGGTCCAAAAGTGATCGTGATGGATTGCGCGCTGCCCGGCTCGAGCGGTCTCATCGCCACTCGCAAAATCCTCGAACACTCGCGTGAAACCGCCATATTAATGTTGAGTATGCACTCGGAAGACACGCTCGTGCGCCAAGCGCTTGATTCCGGCGCGCGCGGCTACATCCTGAAGAATGCCGTGGACCTCGAACTGGCCACGGCCATCCGCCGCGTCGCCGCCGGCGAAATCGTGCTGGCCTCCGAACTTTCGCGCTCCGCCGCGCTGAAAGGTGAACGCAACGCCGGCCTCACCGCGCGCGAGCTCGAAATCCTTCAGCTCATCGTTGACGGCAAATCCAACAAAGAAATCGCCGACCAGCTTTCGCTCAGCGTCAACACCGTCAGCGTGCATCGCGCAAATATCATGGACGCGCTCGGCATCCACAAAACCGCCGAGCTCGTCGTCTACGCCATCCGCAACGGTCTGGTGAACATTTCGTGAACCGCCGCTCATTTCTAAGAAATCTCGGTGGCGCCGCAGGATTCGTAAGCCTCTCACCGTTCTCGCCTTTCGCACACCCCCACGTTTTCGCCGGTACCGCGCGGCAGCAACAACAAACCGCAACCCCCAGCTTTCGCCTGGTAGACGTCACAAATTCCGCCGGCATCCAGTTCCGCCACAATAGCGGCGCCTACGGCCGCAAACTTCTCCCCGAAACTCTTGGCTCCGGCTGCGCCTTCCTCGATTACGATAACGACGGCTGGCAAGACATCCTGCTGATCAACGGCACGGACTGGCCCGGCCACAAGCGCGCGCCCACCACGCTGCGCCTCTACCAAAATAATCGCAATGGCACATTTACAGACGTAACCCGCCGTGCCGGCCTCGACCTCGAAATGTACGGCATGGGCGTTGCCGTCGGCGATTACAACAACGACGGCTTCCCCGACCTTTTCATCACCTGCGTCGGGCAAAGCCGCCTCTTTCGCAACAATAAAAACGGCGCGTTCGTCGACGTCACAAAAGCCGCCGGTTTCGCCGGCCGCCAAGCCCTCAGTACTTCCGCGCTCTGGTTTGATTACGATCGCGACGGCCTGCTCGACCTCTTCGTCTGCAATTACGTGAAATGGTCCGCCGAGCACGACGTTTTCTGCAGCCTCGACGGCCAGCACAAATCCTATTGCACTCCCGAAGCCTATCGCGGCGAAACCTGCTGGCTCTTCCACAATCGCGGCGACGGAACTTTCGAGGACGTCACCGCGAAAAGCGGCGTCTTCGATACCAGCTCGAAATCTCTCGGCGTCGCCATGCTCGATTACAATCTCGATGGCTGGCCCGACTTGCTCGTCGCCAACGACACGCAGCCCAACAAGCTCTACCGCAACCTGCAGAATGGCACGTTCAAGGATGTTGGCGTCGAAGCCGGAATCGCTTTCAGCGCTGAGGGAAAAGCGCGCGCCGGCATGGGCGTCGCTTGCGGCGATTTCGAAAATTCCGGCCGCGCCGGAATCGCCATCACCAATTTCGATAACGAAATGATCGGCCTCTACCACCCCGTCGCCAGTGGGGCCTACCAGGACATCGCCATCCAGGCCGGCATCGGACTTCCCTCCGTCAATACGCTCGGCTTCGGCTGCGTTTTTCTCGACGCCGATCTCGACGGTCTGCTCGATCTCGCCGTCGCCAATGGACACATTGACGAAACCGTGCGCAACATACGCGGCAACGTCGGCTACGCGCAGCCGCCGCAACTCTTTCTCAATAGCGGCCACGGGCATTTTCGCGACGTCGCCCCCGCGATGAGCAAGGAATTCGCAGCACCGAAAGTTGGCCGCGGGCTCGCCTACGGCGATTTTGACCGCGATGGCGACCTCGACATACTAATGACCACCAACAACGGCCCCGCGTACCTCTACCGAAACGACCAGGTCGCCGGAAACAAGGGCATCCGTTTTCGCCTGATCGGCACAAAATCCAATCGCGACGCCATTGGCGCCCGCATCCGCATCGAGTGTGGCGGCATCACGCAGCAGCGCCTGGTCCATAGCGGCTCCAGCTACCTGTCGCAATCCGAGCTGCCGGTTATTTTCGGCGTAGCCCACACCGAAAAAATAGACCGCGCCATAATCGACTGGCCCAGCGGCCGCACAGAGGAATTCAAGAACCTGAAATCCAGCCAATCCTACGAATGTACAGAATCCAAAGGCATCACCCCGCAGTCGTAGTGGTTGCCTTTGTAGCACCGGCGTCTCGCCGGCAATTCCCCGCGCATTTGTAGCAGCGCACTTTGGTGCGCCATCGCTGGTGGGGCAACATCACTGCGCTTGCAGGCGCTCAAAAAAGGCCGATGTGTCATACCGAGCGCAGCGAGGGACCTGCTTTTAGTCCAAACCCTAAAGTGCAATCAGATTCCTCGGGCCAGCTTCGTGCTCGGAACCATTCTCTCGGCCATGTTTTGCACCAATCATTGAGCTGGACGCAACCAGCCGCAAATTGCCTCTAGTACTTTTGCAGTATTGCGCCCTAACTCGCCCTTCGTTACATTGCGCTCGTAAGCCGCCTTCCCCGCGTCTTTGCAGGCGCGCAAGGCGGCCCACCCTAGCACGAGAACTCGACCCCGGCCGGTACCCCCATACCAGCCGGGGTTCCTCTTTCCACGTGATCCGCAGCTCGCCGACCTTGCATCGGCCCTCTTTGACAATCCTTCCCAACCAAGAGCTCCCAAAACAATCACCCGCGGCCCCAATCAATCGCCAACTTTCAGCCACTTTGGTGTACACGAATTACGACTCACCAATCACGCATCACGCGCCTTCTAATCGTCACTTTTTTGAGGTTTCAGGTGACACAAACCATGACTCGCACCGCCGCCCTCGACTTTCCAGTCTCACGGGCCACGTCTCACCAATCACTCTTCCCCCAACATGCCCTTTCCTCCGCGCCCACTTTCATGCAGGATTGGGGCGGAGAATTCCATGACGCGACTATCTTCATCATTAGTGATTTTGTGCGGCTTCGCGGCGGCGCTCGCGTGGCCCGCTTTTGCCCAGACGCCCGCTGCGGGCGCTTCCGCGCATTTATCCACACACTGGGAGGAATTGACGGCGGCGGATTTTCGTTCGGCGATCGAGGTGTCCAAGGGGACGTGCGTACTGCCATTCGGCATCCTAGAAAAGCATGGGCCGCACCTGCCCTTGGGGACGGATTTGATCGACGTGCGCTATGCCTCGCTCGCGGCGGCCGGCGAGGAGTACGCCGTGGTGTTCACCGAATATTATTTCGGGCAAATTTTCGAAGCGAAGCACGAGCCGGGGACGGTGGCGTACAGCGCGGACTTGCAGATGCGTCTGCTGCAGGAAACCACCGACGAAATGGCGCGCAACGGCTGCAAGAAAATCCTCATCGTCAACGGGCACGGCGGGAACGAGCACCTGCTGCCTTTTTTCGGGCAGGCACAACTCGAGAAGCCGCACGACTACGTGGTGTACGTCCAATGGGGGCACGAAATTCCAGCGGGCGGCCCGGCGAAGAAAACCACCCTGGACATGCACGCGGGCGAATCCGAAACAGCGCGGGTGATGGTGTCGCGTCCGGACCTGGTGCACCAGGACCGCGCAGCCAGCGAATCCGGCGCGGATCAGAAGCGCGTGAATCTGCCGGAGGACGTCTACACCGGGATCTGGTGGTACGCGCGTTTTCCGAATCATTACGCCGGCGATGGTTCGGCGGCGACGCTCGCGTACGGGCAGGCGGACATGAAGGCGTGGGTAGCCGCGATTGTGCAAGCGCTGCGCGCGGTAAAGGCGGATGACGTCAGCCTGAAATTGCAGAAGGAATTCTACGAGAACAGCGCGCATCCGCTGGAGACGCGACAATAGATCACGCAGCAGCCAGCGGCGGCGCAAAAGAAGCGTGTACGGCGCGCAGTTGCTACGACGGAATTGCGCCAAGGTATGCGGCGTAGGCTAGTAGGCGGGCATCGTCTCCACGCGTGGCGATCAGTTGCATGCCGGCGCCGCCCGCCGCAGGCAGCGTGACGATTGGCACGCCGGGCAAACTGAGTGGCGCGGTGTGGCGCAGGATGGTGCCGCGCGTTTGGCTGTGGTCGGCACCAGCGACCAGTTGCGCCACCGGCGAACAGGGTGCGATGAGAAAGTCATGCTCGCGCAGCAGAGCAGCCACGCGGTCGCGGAATCCAACGTGAAGCTTGCGCAGGCGCTCGATTTCGCCGGCGGGAATAGATGCACCCCAAGTGAGCCGTTCGGCGATGGATTTTTCGAAATGCGAAAAATCGCCGCCCGTGTTCGCGGCGTGAATCGCGGCCGCTTCGTGCGCCTGGATCGGCGCGAAGATGGACATCGCGTCTTCCCAGAACGCGGTGTCAACTGGAACGAGTCGCGCTCCGGATTTTTCCAGCTTTTTCCGCCAATGCGTGAAGCCGGCGAGCACAGTTGGTTCGCAGTCGCGCAAATAATCATCGGACACGCAGCCGATTCGGACGGTGGTCTCCGCCGCGCGCGGCACACTAAGTCCGAACAGCGCTTCGGCGAGCAACGGCGCGTCGCGCAAATCGCGAAAGAGCCAGCCAAGCGTGTCGAAGCTCGGCGCCAGATGCAGGCTCCCGCGCCAGAGTCCGCGTTGATGCGCCAAATCAATGGACGCGCGATACCCAGCCAGTCCACACAGGGCCGCAGGTGCGCGAATCGAGCCCCCCGTGTCCGTACCTATTGCAGCGACAGCGGAACCCTCCTGCACGCTCGCCGCGGCGCCGCTGGACGAGCCTCCGGTGAGACGCCGCGCATCGTTCGGCTGCACGCAATCGCCATAATCGGGATTTTGTCCTGTGATGCCGTAGGCGAGTTGATGCAAATGAGTCTTACCGATGATGACTGCGCCCAGCTCGCGCAGTCGGGCGGCCACAGCGGAGTCTTCGTGCGCGATACCGTTGCCTGCGGCGTAGAAGCGCGAGCCGCAGGTGGTAGGAAAGCCAGCGAGATCGAAGCAGTCCTTGAGCGAAATCGGCAAACCGTAGAGTGGTGGCTTGGGCTTCGCCCTGAATCGATGCGCTAACGTCTCGGCCTCGCGCAGTGCCGCGTCCGCATCGAACGAGATATACACGTTGCGGCCGGCGTTGTTATTTGCGTGCGCGAGGGCCTGTTCGGCAGCCGCACGGGGAGTAGCATCGCCGCGCGCTAGCGCGTCGCGCAGAGCTTGCACGGGACCGGCTGTAGCGGCTGGCATCAGCTAACTTTATTCGTGCTCGTCACGTTGACCGTGTTGATCGCTCGGCTTAATTCTTCTTCAGAATGTGGATTCGAACGCGCTGAAACGGCGCTCGAGTTCCCATTGTTGCTGGGCCTTTTCGCTCGACTTCAGAAAGCTTCCACACGTGTTCGAAGGCTTTTCGTCGCCTAGTTTCTCATCCGTGCAGGCAGAGACCGTTTTCGTGACAACGTCCGGTGAATTCCACAGGCTTGCACCAGGCAAAAAGCTGTGCTCCAGTCCCGTGCGGACCATTTTCTTGAGGTCGGCATAACTGAGAGCGTAGGTTTCAGCAGCGCGCACATACTCGTGCGTCAAATCAATACGCGAGACGCCTTCGTCATCGGTGGAGAGCGCAACCGGTACGCCGAATTTGCGATAGATCGGAAACGGATGCCCTTTGCCGCTGACGCCGAGAATTACGTCGTTGCTCGTTAGATTGATCTCGACCATCACGTGTTTCGCTGACATTTCTTTCAGCAGATCATAAGGGCGATTTTCATACATGACATCCACGCCGTGGCCGACGCGTTCCGCGTGACCTTCTTCAACGGCGAGACGAACGTGGCAGCAGAGTCCTTCATAGGTGACCAGGCCCGGCGCGATTTCGCCCGCGTGCAGGCTGATGTGAACCTTGGGATACAGTCCGTGAAGGTAGTCGACCATTTTCATCTGCAGCGCGTAATCGGACATGGCGATGTACCCGTCTTCGGGCATCACCATATTAATACCGACGAAGCGCGGATCGGCGGAGGCAGTTTCAAAGCCGAGCAGGGTCTGCGCGAAAACCTGTTCTTTGGGAAAACCGCGCAGGACCTGATAGAGGAAGCGAATTTGAACTTTGCACGCGAAGGCTTCTTCTCTTTCACCGCAGCGTTCGCGTTGGTTGCGGAGCTTTTCGGCTTGGTCAAGCGCGGCGCTTGCGGTCGCGACTTCATCGCGCAGACCGTGCGCCAGCAACTCATCACGCAACTTGCTGAAATCGACCGTCGAGTTGCTTGGATCGGGCCAGCCAATCTCTTTTGCGAGTGCTGCCGCGTGGCGGAAATCGGGCGTGTGCATCAATTCGAGATACTGTTCGTTTTGCGCCGCCCCACGGGTGGCTAGTTCGTCGAGCCATTCACCCAAATGACGGGATTCATCGAGGTTGCCGCCGAAGCGCGCGAAAGCGTCAAAGAAATGGTCATGAGCTGTGGTTCCGGGTGTGGGAACAAAACCACGCATGGAAAAAGAATCCATCAACGCGTCATATAGATGTTGGTCCTTCAGAGCTTGGGCGGCGGGGATGTTGCCATCGCCACAGATGGGTAGTGGCGGGATGCTGAATGTCATTGCTTGCGCCTTGAAGAAGGACAGCTTGGCAAGGTCTACGCACAAATGATCCTCGGCACCATCGCGAATCCAGGTTTCAGCGTATATCCCGCCATATAGATGATTGTGAAGGTCGGCGCCCTTGGGCATGGCGACAAGAAAGGCGCGCAGATCGAGCGGATTTACGCGCGCTGCTTCGAACGCGCGTGAGGCGCGTTGCTCGCTCGTTGTCTTCTTGAGTGCGGACTTCGGCGCGTTGGTTTGGGCGGCGGCCGCGGTCGAAAATACGAAAAACAAGGCTAGGAGAGGGCGCCATGTGATGTGTCTCGGGAAATGAAGCGAATTCATTTTGCTTCCTCGTGTCGCGATTTTTCGTCTGAGACTTCACCACAACTGAGGCGTGAGGACAAGGTGATATCTGACTCGCGCGCGGTCATTTGCCAGCTGAGGCAGGGCACGAAAGTCGACACCTACCGCAGAGACGCGGAGTACGCAGAGGAATTCAAAAGCTTGGTCCTCGACAACGCACAACCTTGCGCTACGGGATTCCTTTTCTTACATTGACTGCGGGTTGGGAGCGGCCTATAGTGGCGCATTTTTAGCGGGGGCGGGGCTTGCTCGAGCGCGTATTCCACCTTGCTGAGAATCAGACCAACGTGCGGCGCGAGTTGCTGGCTGGGCTTACTACGTTCATGACCATGGCGTACGTGGTCGTGGTGAACCCGCGCATTCTTTCCGAGGCGGGAATGCCGGTGGAAGGCGTGCTGTTCGCTACGTGTATTTCGGCGTCGCTAGCGACGTTGGTGATGGGGCTGTGGGCGAACTATCCGATCGCGCTGGCCCCGGGCATGTCGCTGAATGCATATTTCACTTATTCGATCGTCTTGGGGCGGGGAGTTCCGTGGCAGACGGCCTTGGGCGTGGTGTTCTTATCGGGCGCGCTGTTTCTGCTGTTGACGCTGACCAATGTGCGCGAGCACATCGTGAACGGAATTCCGGATTGCCTGAAGCACGGGACAGCGGGAGGCATCGGGCTTTTCATCGCGTTCGTGGGTTTGCGCAATGCGAAGATTATCGTGGCGAATCCGGCGAGGTTTGTAGCGTTCGGCAAAACTTCTGATCCGGAAGTGCTGCTCGCCGCGGCAGGATTGCTGCTGATTGCGATTTTGATGGTGAGGCGAGTGGGCAGCGCAATCCTACTGGGCATCGTGGCGATCACGATTGCAGGAATCCCGGTCGGAGTAAGCCACTGGCCTGGACACTTTTTTTCGTGGCCGCATCCTTCTGGCACAATCTTTAAGCTGGATCTGCGATCGGCAACGAAGCTGGG
>Ga0308309_10002787_pt1 | contig 10429 bp, 9 predicted proteins | sample HubBroMetageWFT5_FD_192491 | JGI IMG/M metagenome (GOLD analysis project Ga0308309, IMG submission 192491) | Warmed and freeze-thawed soil microbial communities from the Hubbard Brook experimental Forest, New Hampshire - Hubbard Brook CCASE Soil... | ecosystem: Environmental > Terrestrial > Soil... | reverse complement strand
TCGCGTTTCCCAAAAGGTTCGAATCCTCGGCTCTTTCCAGAATGGGAGGTTTCCGTCATTATTTCCCAACCCTCGTTCAACAACTTTGCAACATGCCCGACCATGCGTTGCATGCTCGGGAACAACCTTTGCCGATAGTATTTTCCTGTCCAATTCCTTTCGTACGTATAGGACTTCACTCTCATCTGGCAACTCCTCAGCACTTCTGGCGTCATACGGCTCCTCGAAGTTGGCGTGACCGGTTTTTGGGGATCATAAACCCGCGCTGTATTCTAGGCGAACAGACAGCGTGCGCAAGCGGATAATCAGTCAAGGCGGCGACGCAACTTGCGTCCTGGGACGCTCCCGGTTTCACCTGAATCGCTTCCCTAGCTGTCCGTTGTCAATGCGATCCACCAAAGTCTTGGACGACAATGTTCCCCTGCTGCCAAAACAACTGCGCCCCCTCTCTGGACTGGGACCACGAAGATTCGTTTTTGGTCCCCAAAGAAGCTCCGTTCGGTCACTGCCTCGATGCAGGAATCGGGACCTCTCCATCGTCATCGTAGAACTTGCGCACATAGTGTGATTTCGCCACCGGCTTCTCGCCTTGGGAACTGAATCGAGGCTCGTTCGCAGGCATTAACAGAGGATCCTTGGTGGTATACATGGCCTCGTTCAGCAGTCCGCCGGATGGGGACGTTGCCACGGCAAATACTCCGTAAGGCTTTCCATCCGTATACGACGCAGAGATATAGTCGGCAACCATCTGCCCGTTGTCTGAGGGAGCGATCCAATCGAGCTTCATCGGTCCGGCCAAGTGTTTCCCGGCCGTCCAGGTCTTGCCCCCATCTTGCGAAATCGTGAAACCTACTTCCAACTGGCAAGAGTTTCCGCAATTCGATACTGGGTAGTAATAATAGGTGAGCGCGAGCTGAGCTTTAATTCCCGAGGTCGTGAGATTAATTCCCAAGCCGGGGATAAAGTGATCGACTTTGCTGTCAACAGAGTCGATCGGAATGCGGCTGGGGTTGGTCCAGGTTTTTCCATTGGTGGAAGTGCTCAGAACCATATCATTCGCAGTGCAACCTTTGCGGAAACGACAGTCAGGCCAGACTACGTAGACCTTCCCCGCACCATCGATTTGCGCGGAAGGCAGCGGGCTGCTGCGCAAGTTGCCATCTTCCGAATGAAAGTTGATGTCGGCAACCGTTACGGGGGTGTTCCAGCTTTTACCGCCGTTCGACGACGTGAAGGCGACGATACCTCCATTGCCGTTCAGTCCCTCGATCGGCACAATAACCGTGCCGTTGGGCTGAACCAACGGTTGGCCGCCGATTCCGAGAGCCTGATCAGCCGTGGTTTTCGCAGTACCCCACGTAAGTCCGCCGTCGGTCGAGGTGCTCATGAAGATTTCGTCGTTCGAGTCGGGCTCGTCCCATTCGGTGTAACAGTTTCCGTAATAGGGGCTGGTAGTTGTGTTGTCGCAGGTAATCCAGTTCTTGTCGTCTCTGGGGCTGCTATCGACGATGACAGGCTTGCTCCAATGAACTCCGTCCGCCGAGCGACTGATGCTTATGGCCTTGCCATAGTCTGGGTTGGGTGGAATGGCCAAAGCCGCAATCAGCCATAGAGAGTGCTTGGCATCGTAAACGACAGCCGGATCGCTCGCCGACGCCAAGCTTCCACCCTTGTAGTTAACCGTCAAGCCGGGAAGATAACCGCTGGTCCAGGTTTTGCCGCCATCGGTGGAAGTGGCGAAACCGATGTCCGCGCCGCCGTGGGAGTAAACACGCGATACCTGAAAGGTGCTCACGATAGTCGAGCCCCACGCGAATGTATCCGGCTCAACTTCGGTCCGATGCTCACTGGCAGAGTCGTGGAACTTGTCAGTGCTGAGCCTTATCAGTGAAAATGACGATGGCAAGGCGGAGACTCCCTCATCGGATGCTGACTGTGCTTGCCCAGAGGTCACAAAAATTCCCAACAGAATTGCTGCCGAAACCGGCCAACTTCTCCGACACTTCATAAATTTTCTCTCCGACTCAAACCCAGAGTTTGAATCTGCGATTTTGGCTCTGACGACGCCAAGCTTTTTACCACGGTGCATCGCGAATGGCTATTCAGTTGTGTTTACGCGAACCGCAATTTCATTTGCGCGCAATTTCGCCTATCGCCCCTACAAGCCCAAGCACTAGGGGCTTTTAATTTAAGGCATTGAGCCACGCGATCGCTCGCTTGCAAGGGTGGAATACGAGTCATCGTTTTCCCGAGTCACTTAGAATGACCCACAGTCTTGGGCTGGCGTTCCATCCTAAATATGCCGCGATTTTACGTTTACCTGGAAATCGTTCGCGTTCTCCCAAGAGCAAGGTCCCTCCCAGGGGGAAATGGTCCGGTTTGGTTGAACCGGAGCTGAGGCTACTATGCATGCGATCCACTTAGCCCGCGCTGCGACCGGGCCGCGACAAGATCCTGAAATTCGAAGGTGGATATCACGGAGCGGATTTCGACAGAGCAACATTGAAGCCCCACGAAAACAACGAGCCCGAGCTTTCATCGTTGTGGCGAGGTTTGCATCCTGATATTGGCGGACAAGCGATCAGAAATTAGGAGGCGTATTCCCACGAACAACAAGCCAGTTCAGGAACGAAACGACTGCTGTGATTGCCAGAACGGTGAGTTCGGCAACACCTATGCGAGTCACTAAGACCAGCGCAAACGCAATCCCCAGCGCGGCGAAGACAACCCCTCCCGGTAGGTGGAAACCTTCCTGGCCGGGGAACTTCTTCCGCAGCATGGGAAGAGCGGCACAAGACATTCCATAAACAAAAAGATGGGAGGTTGCAGAAAGTGCGGCGTTCCAGCGGAAAGTCCCCATCAATGAGAGCGCCCAGACCAGAACTGCAAAGGTAACAATCGAGATATAAGGTGTTTGGTAGCGACGGTGGACGGCCGCAAACCAGCGGGGAAAGTCGCCCTGTTCGGCAAAGGCAAACGTTATGCGGGGCGTGGCAATCATGTTGGCAGCGAAATAGCCAATGCATGAGAGCAACGCGCCCACGGAGACGATGGTAGCCATGCTGCTACCGCCGAACACGTGTGCTGCTGCCGACAGAGGAAGATTCGTTTGTTCAGAGTTGGCAAGCACGTGTACCACCACTACCTGCAACAGGGAATACACGGTTGTGACGATGACCAAGGCTGCTATTAGCGCCACCGGAGCGTCACGGGCTGGATTCTTAACTTCTCCCGAGGGAATTAGCGCAGCCTCGAAACCGGCATGAGCGAATATGAGCAGCAAGACTGCATTCATCCAGGCACCTGCCGGGTGAGACTCAGCCACCTGCAGAACCGGGCTGCCATGAATGTGAATAAAGACAAGGCCGCCAACCATCAGAATCCCCAGAGGCAGAAGCTTAGCCACGGTGAAGAAGTTGCTGACCCGCGTTCCCATTTTTACGCCCCGAATGTTTACGGCTGCGAGCGCGCCGATCAGAATCGTGAGAATTACAACACGGGCGCCAGGTGCTTTGGCTTGCGGCCAGAACCCTCGTAGGTAATCAATGAAGACGTTCGCAACTGCGGCAGCCGCACTTATACGCGTCAGCCACAGAAGCCACCCCGTCTGCAGGCCGAGAAAACGTCCGAAGGCGGCTTTGGCATAGAGATACGGTCCACCAGCCTGCCTAAAGCGTGAGGCAACCTCGGCAACGCAGGCGGCGATTATACCCATTCCGGCGGCGGCGATTAGGTAAGCCATAGGGCTTTGACTGCCCAGGATTCCGGCGATAGTTGAGGGTAGCTCAAAGATGCCACCGCCGATGATGAGGTTCACCATCAGCGCGGCCAGACTCCAGCGTCCAATGGCGCGCACCAGCTCGGGCTTGTGGTTTGGCACGAGAGAGTTGTAACACAATGTTCTTGCTTCGACGCAGCCTACATCTAGACACAGGCTGTGCAACGAGGGTGGCTAACTCCCCACCTTGCGGGCCGCAACCTGCCAGTCAGTAAACGGTGATCGGCTGCCTCGAATCACAACGTTCAGGCAATAGGGCACGCGGGATTGAAGCGCACGCTCGATGGCGGGATGCACTTGTGCGAGGTCGTCCACCATTTCCCCCTCACCACCAAAACCACGCATAATCATTTCATAGCGAGTATGCCGAAGTTCGCAGGCCACGGATGCACCACGGGAGGCGTTCTGCAGCTCGCGTTCCAAGCCCCATCCGCTGTCGTTGCCGACGACTACGATGACTGGAAGGTTGTGCCGCACGGCGGTATCGAGTTCCGCCAGATAGAAGCCGAGGGAGCCATCGCCAGTAAACAACACTACTGGGTCATCCGGATGTGCCAACTTGAGCGCCAGACAATGGGGTAACGCCGATCCGATCGCGCCCAGTGGCCCGAGGCGCATCCATCCTCCAGAGCGGAGAGCCGGCAGCATACATCGGCCCCAATGGACAAAGTCACCGCCATCCCAGGCATAGAGCGCGTCGGGTGGAAGATACTTCTTCAGCTCTGCGAAGAAAGTCGCAGGATGCAGCGGCGTGCCGGATTGCTGCGCGTGCGCCCCTAACATTGCCGCCCACTCGCTCCGCAACAGCTGGAGGCGATCGAGCCAAGGCAGGGGTGCCCAAGGCGCGGTACCAATCTCTGCCAGGAATGCTTGCAACGTAGCCTTGACACCAGCGCACAAAGAGACCGTAAGCTTGCGATTCAGACCCAATTCCTGAGGATGAATGTCCACTTGGATAAACCGCGCGTCGGGCGCAAATACGTGTGTTCCTCCCATCGCGAGGCGATGATCGACACGCTTGCCAAGCACGAGAACCACATCGGCTTCCAGGAAGGCGTGATGCGAAGCGCGATTTATCGCGGGGTCAGCATAACCCATCGAGAGGGGGTGGTCATCCGATACTGTGCCGCGAGCCATCGAAATCGTGTAAAGCGGTAGTGAAGTCCTCTCGATGAAATCGCGAAGTTCGCTTTCGGCGTTCGCCCACCAGATGCCTGCACCCGCGATCACTACCGGGCGTTCTGCTGCCTGCAAGACAGAAAGCGCGTTGCCAATCTGGTTGGAATCAGGTTGTGGTTCTGTGGACTCCAAGGCAGGCGAAGCTGGTACGAAGTGATCCGTGGCACCCGTGAGAACGTCTAGGGGAATCGTGAGGTGCACCGGCCCTTTCCGACCAGAGTTTGCTTCTGCCCATGCCCGTCCTAGGTAAAATGGGATTAGGCTCGGGGAGGGCGGTTGCGCCGCCCACTTGACGATAGGCCGGGCCATTCCGATTTGATCGATGTCCTGAAATGCGCCACGTTCGGCTAAGTTCGACGGGCGGGCCCCGCTAATGGCAATAAGGGGACTGCAGGCCAGGCTCGCGGCGGCGATCCCCGTGAGGGAGTTGGTGTGACCGGGACCACCGGTGACGATCGAGACGGATGGACGTCGATGAATACGCGCCCAAGCGTCTGCTGCATGGGTAACTCCGGATTCATGGCGCATGTCGACGGCGCGGATACCAGTCCGTGGCATCAGCAACAAAACTTCGTTCAGATGATCGCCTACAAGAGTGAATACTTCCGAGATACCCAACTGACGAATTGTCCGAACGAGAAGCTCAGCTCCAGTTGGCATAAATCAATCCCTTCCTCTGTAGATGATCTCACCAGCGTTGAGATTTCAGGGCAGTACAATTGCCTCTTAATTTGATAACTTTTCATAAATGCTTTACAAGCAGGCGACGATGAAACGATGTCTCAGTAGCGAAAAATGTTCCTTCTTCGCGAAAACTCTTTGATTACCAACTTCCACCAGAAAAAGGTAGACAAGGAACTTGCTTGGGCGATGGATACAGACCTGACTTGTACCCAAATTACCATCGATGCGATTGTTGTGTGGGATTGTGATAGTTAATCATGAGCGATCGGGGACACGGTAGGTAATTCTGTTTGTGGCGTCGAAAAGTGGTAAGCGGCTGATCATTATCCCATTTGCAAGTGGCAGTAGCCGTATCTAACTTGGGAGATTCGCTCTGCCAATTCCGTCCTTCTTAGTAAGCTTTATTTTTGTCATCGCAAACACAATTGACTTGACGTTCGCGATTTTGAAGTGGTAAGAACCAAAATTAGAACGAGCGTTAAAAGTCAGTCGGTTGTTCGTTCGTCTACACCGTGGTGCGAGGATAGTGCGACGTTAGGGAATGGAGAAAATGCCAAAAGCTACAATTTTTCAATTCCACCGTTTCGACGCGGCGCTCGGCGGCGAGATCGTCGACCTCGATCTGTCGCGACCGCTCGACAATCAAACTTTCGCCGCCGTGCGCCGCGCCTTCCTCGAAAGCGAGGGCTTGCTGGTATTCCGCGCACAACACATCACGCCCGAGCAGCATGTTGCGTTTAGTCGCCGCTTTGGGCCGCTGATGATTCACGTTCTGCGCCAATACTTGCTGCCGGGGCATCCAGAAATTTTTCGCATTTCCAACGTCGTCGAGAATGGAGAGCCCATCGGCCTTGGCGACGCAGGCCACATATGGCATTCCGACGTTTCCTACACGCCCGAACCAAGTCTCGGTTCCTTGCTCCATGCCCTCGAGCTCCCGATGGAGGGCGGCGATACTTCATTTGGCAATATGTCTGCCGCTTACGACGCGTTACCCGCCGAGATCAAGCAGCGGATTGAAGGCAAGTGCGCCGTGCATTCGTACAGCCACAGCTACGACCGCTTTGGCGGATCGAAATGGCGGCCGCCGCTGACCCAGGAGCAAAGGGACGAGGTGCGAGAGGTTGTACATCCTGTCGTACGCGTCCATCCGGAAACGGGCCGCAAAGCGCTGTTCGTTAACGAGAGCTTCACATCGCGTATTTTCGACTTCCCTGAAGCAGAAAGCCGCGAGCTGCTCGAATTCCTTTTCGTCCATAGCACCAAGCCGCGGTTCGTTTATCGCCATCGCTGGCAGGACCACGACCTCGTTTTCTGGGACAATCGATGCACGATTCACTTGGCACACGGCTGTCCGTCGAACCTTCGGCGCCACCTGCATCGAACCACGGTGAAGGGTGATGCGCCGTATTAGAGTCATTAGGTTCTCGGGGTTGTGAAGCGGCCTTCCATCTGTATTTGCTTGGGGAGGAGCTCCGTGCATTTGGGTTCCCGTCGAAGGACCTTTGCCGACTTTTGCGCCGCGACCCTGAGGTAACCTTTGCGTCTTTCGTGCGGTTTGTACTGTATCGAACGAAGAACCTGGATGTGTAACTCTTGAGATTCCTCTGGCCGAGAATGCTCAATCCCCGTGGAATCCCGTTGGCTAGAAGATCGAATCAGCGAATTGTGCGCCAGAGCCGTGGCCACGCCGGACCCGGCAGAGTTTGACTCGGTCATTCAACAACTCAGGAAAGCTCTTCGCGAGCACGCAAAACGTCTCCGACAACTGGCTGCCATTAAACTTAGACAACTTCCCATCGCAAAACTTCCAAGCTCTGAGCGACGCAATTCGTCATGACAATTTCTGCCTCAGGCTGGATTCTGGTTTGTCATCTTGAACAGCCAAACGACTTACGACGGTGGAAGCAACACGCCCGCTGACTTGTATCAGCGCAATTGGATACACGTTAAACGCAATTTGATGGCTTTCGCTATCTCTCAGTGATATGAGTCTTCCCGGATGAGGTGGCAGCACAACATTTAAACAGCCCGATTGAAATTCCAGCCGATTCTTTAAGGAGAAAACCGTGATTCGAAAACTAACCGTAGTTTTACTCACAATCGTCGCGATGGTGTTGAGCGCGAACATCGTTTGTCTAGCCCAGCCACAGTCCCTGTTGACGCGGCATGTTCGTGAAGTGACTCTCAGTGGGGAGGCGCAGTCGGTGGGTCCGCTCCCCGCGGCACAGTCCATGCGCGTCGACGTTGTTCTGGCGGTACGTGATCAGGCGGGATTGGACAGCTTCTTGCAAGAGCTCTACGATCCTTCCAGTCCCTTCTACCGACACTTCCTCACTGTGGAACAGTTTACCGAGACGTTCGGCCCTACCCAAGAGGAGTACGACGCCGTGATTCGCTTTGCGACAACCAACGGCTTTACGGTGACTGGTGGCTCCCGCGATGCGATGGATGTGCAGGTCAAGGGTTCGGTGGCGAGCGTCGAGACCACCTTCCACTTAACCATGGGTCTCTATCACGACCCCATCGAGAACCGCGACTTTTATGCTCCAGACCGGGAGCCCACCGTGGACCTGCCTTTCCAGCTGTGGCACATCTCGGGTTTGGATAACTATTCGATCCCGCGTCCCGAATTAGTGCGCAGATCTCCAGGTATGAAGCCGCCAGCCACCACAGGCTCATGTCCTCAACAATCCTTTTGCGGCAGCGACATGAGGGCAGCCTACTACGAGGGCACGGCTCTCACTGGCAATGGCCAGAACGTCGGGTTGCTGGAGTTCGCCGGATTTGATATCGCTGACGTGAACACCTACTACAAGAACGCTAAACAAAAGAGGACCGCCGCCGTCAAGGGTATTTCCACCGACGGAACTCCACTCAAATGCCTCTATTCGCAAGGCTGCGATGATAGTGAACAGACGCTCGACGTCACTCAGGCGCTCGGCATGGCCCCAGGCGTAACCACAGTGTACTTGTATGTGGGTTCCACCGACACCGCCATATTGGGCTCAATGTCTTCGCACAAGCCGTTGCCTTTGCAACTGAGCGCGTCGTGGAATTGGTCTTCATCACCCGCTACTGACGACCCCTACTTCAAGAGAATGGCCGCCCAGGGCCAAAGCTTCTTTAAAGGTGCCGGCGACAGTGGCGCCTGGGGCAACGCCAACTGTGGCGGCGAATGGCCTAGAGACGATGCGTATATTACCAGTGTCGGCGGCACAGACTTAACTACCAAGGGTCCGGGGAAGGGGTGGGCCGCGGAAACCGGTTGGGTCGACGGCGGCGGTGGCTACTGTCCCGTGGATGGCATCAAGATTCCGAGCTGGCAGAAGCTTAAAGGGGTAATCACTAAGGCCAACGAGGGCTCCACAACGTATCGGAACGGTCCCGATGTCTCTGCCAACGCGAATTTCACCTTTTACCTTTGCGCCGACCAAACCACCTGCACTGCAAACGAATACGGCGGAGTCAGTTTCGCGACACCCATGTGGGCAGGATATCTGGCTCTAGTCAATCAACAGGCGGCTACCAAAAAGCTTCCTCCGCCCGGTTTCATTAATCCAAAAATTTATCCGCTGGGTTTGGGAAAAACCTATCACACTGACTTCCATGACATCACCAGCGGCGGTAACGGGAATCCGCCAACAAAAGGCTACGATTTGACGTCCGGGTGGGGCAGTCCCAACACAGACGGCTTAATTAACGCACTTACCGAGAAATAGTGACAGTGTAAGGTTTCGGCGATCACTGCCCGACCTTGCGCGAGGAAAGGCCCGTATCATCTGATTCGGGCCTTTCTTGTTCGCCGGCATATTTAGCACACGGCTGTCCGCCGCAACTTCGGCGCCACCTGCATCGCACCACGGTGAAGGGAGACGAGCCGTATTAGAGCGTCATACCCTCTCCCGTCATGAGGCCTTCGGCAAAAAGAATTTTGGCCTACACAAATGCAATTGAATTGGTTCTGAATTGGCGGTGTGTTAAAAGTTGCAAAGCAATTTTCGCAACAAGTGAAGGAAAACTACCTTGGCAGAACCTATGGAATTGAAGGAACTGCAGATTCTGGTAGCCGTCGCTGAGGAAGGCAGGCTGCAGAAAGCGGCGGTGCGATTGCGTCGCACAATCCCGGCGGTGAGGGCTGCAATTCGCAAGTTGGAGGAGGAAGCCGGGACGCCGTTGTTTGAGAGGTCAAAGAAGCACGAGTTGTACTTGACCACCGCTGGAGAGTCTCTCGTCGATTATGCAAAGCGTTTGCTGTCGCTTCAGGACGAAGCTCTGGCGGCCGTCGAGCAAGTCGAGATTGCGAAGGCCGGTCGTCCGAAGACTTTTGGTCAAGCCAAGTAATTACCCGGCATCAGGTTTTCTGCCTTGCGAAACTTCGACTTTCTGCCTGGGGATGGAGGATTCGGTATGGAACTCAGTTCTTTCGATGGTTTCGTAGAAACGTCGGTCGTCGCTAGGGCGCAAAGATCTCGCTGTTCGGAGAACTCACTTGACAAGTCTGACGAACGCCGAGCACCACCCGCCCATACGATGGCTAGTCACCGTTTCCCCTCGACCACATTCGTGGCCAATATTGAAACTCGATATAAGAAAATGTTCGAAACGCCTTTCGAGAAGCGTCGTTTCAAATCCTTCGGGGATGGATTCGCGGATTTCCCGATGAACATTAATTTCAGCTATGGGACGGGCTGAAACTATCAGGGCTCACGAGCTTATAAGCGGATCGCCCCCGTACCCTAGCCTAGACCGGATGAAGCCGAATCTCAAGAGGTCGCCGCCGTCGTT
>Ga0308309_10002783_pt1 | contig 10433 bp, 3 predicted proteins | sample HubBroMetageWFT5_FD_192491 | JGI IMG/M metagenome (GOLD analysis project Ga0308309, IMG submission 192491) | Warmed and freeze-thawed soil microbial communities from the Hubbard Brook experimental Forest, New Hampshire - Hubbard Brook CCASE Soil... | ecosystem: Environmental > Terrestrial > Soil... | reverse complement strand
CCCCATCACCTGCGCCACAGCCTGCTGCCGTGCCGGTTTCTGATTCGGCGGCTTCCACGCCGGAAATCAACACGCGCACTACGACGGTGCCGCTAGAATCGCGCGTGAATTTGGTGCCGGTGCGCGTCGTGGTACACGACTCGACCGGCCGCGCGGTGGATAGCTTGCACAAGGAAGACTTTCAAATCAAGCAAGACGGCCAATTACAGTTCATCACGCATTTTTCGACCGAGATGGCCGGTAGCACCGACAATCAGGTGGCGCGCGGAGAGGCTATCCCTTTGCCGACGGACGGGGCTTCGGCTACGGTCACCGCTTCAGCGCCTGACGCATCTGGAAAACCCGCCGTTGCTCCCCCGGGCGCGCTCACGATGCCGACACGGTTCGTGGCTCTGTTGTTCGACGATGTCCATCTCGACGTGGGCGACCTGGCTCGCACCAGGATTGCCGCCATGCGTTTCATCGAAACGACTGTAAGACCCAACGAGCGCTTGGCGATATACACCATATCCGGGCAGCATCAGGTGGATTTCACCGACGATCGTTCAGCCATCCGCGCCTCTATCACCAGCCTGATGGCTAGTCCGGTGGGAGCGTACGATCCGAAAACACAGCAAGATTGCCTGCAAATGTCGTATTACCAGGCGGATCTGATTGAGACCAAGGGCGACCAGCAAGCCGCCGCCGCGGCTTTGTCGGACGCCGTCGCGTGCGAGGCCACGGTCCCGGGGCTAAACGCCCAACAGCAAGCCGCGCAAGCCAGCGCGCTCGTCTCCTCCACGGCGCAAATGGCTATTCAAGCGGGATATACAAATTCGCAGTACGCGGTGCGGCGTCTGCAGGAAGTGGTGCGCCGGGTTTCCGCGCTGCCCGGCCAACGCAGCATTGTGCTGGTTTCTCCTGGGTTTCTGATGTCGACTCTGGAATACGAGGTGTCGGAGATCATCGACAAGGCGAATCGCGCCAATATTTACATCAATACCCTGGACGCGCGCGGGCTTTATACCGTTGATCCGATCGGCGACGTCACGCGGCGGAGCTCACCGCACCTCGATAACGCCACCATGGCGCTCGATCTGCAATATCGCACCGAGGAACAACGCGTGCAATCCGACGTACTTTCCGACCTCGCTTATAGCACCGGCGGATTTTATTTCCGGAACAACAACGATCTGGATGCGGGATTCCGCATGACCGCAGCCGAGCCGGAAGTTTCCTACCTGCTCGCGTTTGTTCCCGCCAACCTGAAAAATGACGGCAAGTTCCATGCTTTGAGCGTGAAATTGACGACCAAAGAAAAATATACGGTGCAGGCGCGGCGTGGCTATTTCGCGCCCAAGCGCGGCGTGACGCCGGAGCAGCTGGCTAAGCAGGACATTGAGGATGCTTTGTTCTCCCAGGAAGAGCAGCAGAGCGTGCCCATTCAGCTGCACCTGCAGTATTACAAGTCGGACGCGCAAAACGCGAAGCTCTCGGTGCTGACACACGTGGATCTGAACCACGTGGGCTTCGAGAAATCGCAAGGGCGCAACTGGGACGATTTGACGATTGTGGCCGGGCTTTTCGATCGCAACGGCAATTTTATCACCGGCGAGGAAAAGACTCTGGAATTGCGATTGAAGGATGCGACGCTGCAGCGGCTGGACCAGACAGGTGTTACTGTAAAGACCAATTTTGACGTGAAGCCCGGCGGATATCTGGTGCGCCTGGTAGTGCGCGATAGCAAGGCTGCGCAGCTTTCGGCGCGCAACGGCGTAGTGGAGATTCCTTAGACGTTGGCTGGGCAATGAACACGTTCGATGCAGGAAGGTGATCAATGAACCGAGGACGCATAGCGACTGCGTTTACGATGCTGCTTTTGTTGGTTGCTGCCGCGGGACTGGGCTGGCGCGTGATTCACTCGCCGGGGATTGTACGAGCCCAACAAGCGTCGTCCGCGCCGGCAGCGCAAGCACAGAATCCTGCGCAACAGGAAGCGACGCCGGCCGCCTCGGCGCAGCAGCCGGCGCCAACCGCCGCTGCACAGCAAGCGCAGTCCCCTGCGGGGGGTTCGATCAAAGCAGAAACCCGCGAAGTACGCGTGGACGTGGTAGTGACCGACAAGAAGGGCAACTACGTCCAGGACCTGACCACCAAGGATTTTCACGTTTTCGAGGACGACAAGCAGCAACCCATTAATTCGTTTTCTTTCGGCGCCGACCCCAACGCGCCGATCGAGGCGAAACGCCACTACATGGTGCTGTTCTTCGACAATGCCTCGATGGATCTAGGAGACCAGCCGCAAGCGCGGGCCGCTGCTGGAAAATTCATTGACGCCTACGCGGGTCCCGATCGCGTGATGGCGGTTGTAAACTTTGGCGGCTCGTTGCAATTCACGCAGAACTTTACCATGGATGTGAATCGGCTCAAGCAGGCGGTATCGGGCATCTCCGTCTCCTCCATTTCGCCGAACGCCAGCGCTTCCAATAGCGCCGCTGGCGCCAATGCCGGGAGCATGGGAGCAGCACCCGCGAGCGCCATGAATGCCGGCATGTCAACTTCGGGAATGCAAAGCGGCCTGCCGAGTTTGGGGAATGCCGAAGGCAATTTCGGCGCCTACACGTTGCTGCTTTCCCTGCGGCAATTGGCTAAGAGCCTGACGCCCATTCCGGGCAGAAAGAGCTTGATTCTATTTACGGCAGGATTCGAGCTCAGCCCGGAGCGGTTTTCTGAATTGACTGCTACGATTGATGCGTGCAACAAGGCGAACGTGGCGGTCTATCCGCTGGATGTGCGCGGCTTAGTGACAACGATGGGGCAATTGCTGCGCGACGGAACGCAACAGACTTGGGACAGCGACCACGGTTACGGATCGCGCTGGAACGCGGCGCGGTCGGATGACGCTTCGGCGCTGGCGTCGGCACAATCTCCTTCGCAGGTTGGATTTCAGCTCGCTGCCTATCACCCGGCGGCTGGTGCGCTGGTTCTCGCGGCGCAACACGGTGGCGGAGGCGGTGGCGCCGGCGGTGGTGGCCACGGCGGTGGCGGCGGCACAGGAGGCGGGACGGGCGGTGGAACGGGCGGTGGAACGGGTGGCGGGACGGGCGGTGGGACAGGCGGAGGCAAAGGTGGAGGTACCGGCGGCGGCACCGGTGGAGGCACGGGGGGCGGAAAAGGCGGTACAGGAGGCACGGGCGGTGGCACGTCTGGTATCAACGCGTACAGCAATTCGCCTTACAATCAGGCGCGGCAGATTGTTCCGCAATTTCCCCCGTCTGCGTCTACCAATCAGCAGGTGATGTACGCGCTGGCGAGCGGCACGGGTGGTTTTCCTATTCTGAATACGAATGACTTGATGGCGGGTCTGGAAAAGATTGCGCGCGAACAGAGCGAATATTATTTGTTGGGCTACGCGCCCGCTGAATCGCCGGCTGGAAGCTGCCACACTCTGAAAGTGAAAGTAGATCGCGGCGGCACGAATGTTCGCGCGCGCAGCGGATTCTGCAACATTGTTTCCAACGATATGCTCGCCGGGAAACCCATCGAGAAGGAAATGGAATCGCGCGCGTCGGTGTCCGGAGCGACGGCCGGGAATGCGGCGTCCAACGCCGCAAGCGGAGCTGGTGCAGGTTCGCTCGAGGCGCCATTCTTTTATACGTCGCCGAACGAAGCACGCGTGCATCTGGCGATGGAAGTTCCCACAGCTTCGATCGATTGCCCGAAGGTGAAGGGAAAATATCACGCGGATGTGAATGTGCTGGGCATTGCGTACCGTCCCGACGGCACCGTCGCGTCCCGCTTCAGCGATGAAGTGACGCTGGACATGGAAAAGGATCAGTGGGAGAAATTCACGAAGGAGCCGATGCCGTATCAAAATCAATTTTCGCTCGCTCCTGGAGAATACCGGCTGAGCGTGGTGGTCAGCGGCGGCGGAGACAAATTCGCCAAGTTTGAAATTCCGTTGGCTGTGGATGCCTATGATGGAAAGAAATTCAGCCTCAGCGCGGTGGCGCTGAGCAACCAGTTCCAGCCGGTTTCTGAAATGGGCAGCACGCTGGACGCGGATCTGCTGGCGGACCGCGCGCCTTTGATGGTTCGCAACATGGAAATAACGCCGTCCGCAGACAATCATTTCAAGAAAAGCGACAAGGTTGCGGTGTATGCGCAGATTTACGTGCCGCAACTGGCGGAAGCGAATCCGCCGACGGTCAAATGCAGCTACCTGGTCGCTGACCCGAAAACCGGTAAAACACTGGGATCCATGGCGGGCATCGACATGACGGCCTATATTCAAAAGGGCAACACCATGATTCCAGTGGCGCTGAAGCTGCCCGTCGAGAATTTGCCGTCCGGAGAGTACCTGCTGAAAATGCAGGCGAGCGAATCGGGCGGGAGCCTGACACAGATCCGCAGCGTGAATTTCGTGGTGCAATAGCGCGGAGCTGAACCTACCGCCCGAAAAAGCGGTGGATGACGAACGCTCAAGAGCCCTTGTTTTCTTAAACTTAGGGACGATTCGAATCGCGCGGACGTCGATTGGAATTTGACGCCGGTAATCTTGCCGACGACTGTTGCTTCCCCCCAGAACAGCCAAAATCTGCTCGAATACATCCAAATCTTGACCGAATGCAGGCTGCAACTTTGGGCTCGTATTGGGGTTTAAGACCTTAGGGTCATTGGTCTCTGACGCCGTGGCTCGGGCGCTCTTCTACAGCGATTTATCGCCGTCTGTACTCGGTGTTAGGGATAGGCCCCCACCCAGTCCGCGTTCACGATAGCGGGGGAAACTATAACTGGACGATTTGGCGGAGGCTTGATTTGTCGGGACGAAAATCTTTGCGTGTCATAGGGTTGCGGTCATCAGCCAGCTGGCTTTTGGTGCTCGCCATGGCAGGCCTTATCCTTGGGCCAGCGGCACATGGCGATGCCGGCGTCGTGTTGAACGAATCGCTCGATACGAGCGTCGCGCGCATTACTGGGTCTGGGCACAGCGCCGTGTATCTGTCGCGAATTTGCCCGGACGATTCGCCGGTGAAGATGCGTCTGTGCAGACCCGGGGAGCAAGGTTCGGTCCTGAGTAATTACACGACGCTGGGCGAAGATCAGCCTTACGAGTGGAACATCGTTCCGCTGAGCGTTTATCTGTACGGCGTAGAGGATCCGGGCGACCGTCCGCTCATGGGCTCGAAAGCGATCAAGGCGGCGCTCGAAGAGCGCTACCGTGACAAATACCTGGCGGCGATCTGCACGGAAAATCGTTGCCGCGCCGGCAAGAGCTCCGAGTGGCGCGAGATGGTGGCAGCAACGCTCGAGCGCAGCCTGTACATGTTCGTCGTGAAAACGTCGGTGGAGCAGGACCAGGCGCTGATCGCAGCATTCAATTCCCTGCCCAACGTAAACCACTTCAATGGCATGACGCGCAATTGTGCGGACTTCACGCGGCGCGTACTGAACACGTACTATCCCGGCGCTGTGAAGCCCGATTACCTCAACGATTTTTTCATGACCAGCCCGAAGGCCGTGGCGCGTTCGCTGACTCACTACGCCGAGAAGCACCCGGAGAGCGATTTCCGCGTGCTGCATTTTGCGCAAGTGCCGGGCACGATCAAGCGCAGCAGCGAATGCCGCAGCGGCACCGAACAGCTCTACCACTCAAAGAAACTGGTGATTCCGCTGGCGGCTTTCGCGTGGCAGGGAATTCCGGCCGTGGCTGCGTCCTACGTGATCACGGGCCACTTCAATCCGGAGCATCAGTTTGAAGCGCATCCCTCGGCAGAGGCAACGGGAAGCGCCACGAACGAAAGTCCGGACATCGGCAGCGGATTTACGGTCAGCGTCCAGGAACTCGCAGCGGAGGACAGCACGCAACGCGAAACGATTGTAGGCACCAAGGAAGAGTGGAAACAGAATCGGGTCCGTTTCGAGGCGACCGTGGACGAAGCCATGCGCAGCGAAGTGATCCTCGATCGCATGTATTTGAAGCGCGTCTTTATAAAGCTGGGGGAAAGCAGCACCATTTTTGCTGACGCGAGCGGAGCGCTGTGGATGAATTTTAGCGGCGAGCAGCCACCCTTGCGCGTGGGCATCAGCGCCAGCAACCTGTTCGCGCCGGATTCTGACGGGCAATTCGCCTACCAGATTATGCTAGCGCGCATGCAAGGCGAACTGGAGAGCCCCAAGCATAGCCGCGAGACCATGCTGGATTTAGATCAGGACTGGTTGCTGCTTTCGGGTATCCGCGGGCGAGCGTTAGCCGTGGCGGCGGAACGGAGCACACAGCCGGGGTCAGCTCCGCAGGCTGCTGCCGTCGATGCAGGGAAAGGTGGGGCGTCTTCCAGCACGCAGGCGTCCTCCGCAGCGCCGGCGATTCATCCCGTGGCGCATGGTGGCGACAGCTTGCTGCCCTAGAACGTTCTAGGCTCGGGCCCCGAACCGGTACCTCAGCGACTACAAGCCGCCCTCGTTTGGCGGAGTTCGGGTTGTGGCTGAAGGGGGGGCCGCGACCTGCAAAGCCGCCGCAGCTGGGATTCAAAACCTCAAAACTACAACAGGCGACGCCGCGCTATTTGTGCTGCTAGCGCGGCGTCTCTGCCCCCTGCCGGGGGCTCGACTCCGGCAGGGGCTACTGCGGGCGCGGGAGCTGCAGCATCATGCCGCTGCCCTGGCCCGATTCGACTTGTGGTAGTTGGCCGTTCCACTTTTCGATCAGCATCTGCGAGTTCTCGATGCGGCGCAGCTCCAGAAGCTGCGGCGTAAGCGAGTTCTGCCGGATGCGATTGGCGTCAGCTTCACCTTGTGCGCGCGTGACCATCGACTTGGCGTCGCCTTCGGCCTCGGCGATTTTCTTCGCGGCCTCTGCTTGCGTGGTCGCGAGCTCGTTGCGCGCGCGTTCAGCCTGCTGAATGGCCTGCGCCTTCGCCGTGATGGCCGCCGCGATCACCTCCGGGACGCGCGGCGCACCGATGAAGCCGAACTGCTGAACGCTGACGCCGACCGGCGCGACTTTCTGTTCGATCATGGCCTGCACTTTGCCCAGAAAGTCGGCCTTGCGTTCGCCGTAAATGTCCTCTACGGTGAAAGTGGAAGCTACTTCGTTCAGCGAGTTGCGCACGATGTCGCGCAGGATGCCGTGCGTGAATAATTCCAGATCGCTCACGCGATACTTGACGTAAAAATCCGGCACCTTGCTCGGATCGATCGCATACGACAGTGAAACGTCCACCAAGATTTCCATGCCCTCCTTGGAATTGAAACCCATCTCTTCATTGATCGGGTGCCCTTCGGCCGTGTCACGCGTCCACTTCACGGTTTGCACGTACGTCGGGAACTCGATGATCTGCGTGCGCAACGGGCTGTAAACCACCCACCCGGTGCGAATCGGAATTTCCGAAGCGCCACGCTGGCTTCCGGCGAGATTGATTTCCACGCCGACGTGGCCGGCTTCAATCCGCGTGACCCGCAGCAGGAATACGACCAGCACGACCACGGCGACCATAGCGGCCGCCGCAATCAGCAAGCCGCGGAAATGTTCGACGGTCTTCCGCTGTACGAATTCCACATCACGATCGTTGGGCCGATTGAAAATGGTCATATCGTCTTCTCCCTGCGGATAGGGACACTCCTGTGGTCCGCGCCACGCGGCGCGCTGGCGATTTGCCCGGCGCAGACGCGCCGAAACCGTTGAGCTGTTTCCGAATCGGTTGATGTTAACGCGGAGGTGTTAGGAAGGAATAAGCGAAGCGTAAGGATTGTATAAGGGCTGCGGAAGAGCTTATCGTCGCGTGAGTTGCGCCGGCGGCGCCAGTTCCCGATCACGAGGAACTTCAGTGATTCCCTTCGAAGGCAGATGCCTCCCTGCGTCCCGCGCCTGCCAAACTGCGCCAGAAAAGAAAAAGCGCGGGACTTCGTTCGGGCCGAAACGCGGTCGCCCGTCGCGCGGATCTCCGCTGCGCCGACCGCGCGTTCTAATTATTCCGCAGTGAGCATCACGGTTGTCGTGTGAGCGACTTGGCCGGTGGTGCTAGTGCCGGTGATGGTCACTGCCACGGGCTCGACTACGGTCGTGGTGCCGCCACCGCCTCCACCGCCGCCTCCACCACCACCACCACCTCCACCGCCGCCCGAGCCTCCGCCGCCGCATGCTGCGATGCCAACCGCCATGAGGAACACGGCGCAGGCTGCGGCCGTGCTCCAGCGACGATTCTTGCCACGAGTGATGAGCAAAATAATTGCGATCGCGAATACGCAGGCGAGCGATGCGAACGCGCCTTGCGTCCAGCGGCCGAGACCTAGCGGTCGGATGGACGGCGGCGCGGTGGCCGCAGCGGCTGTCGTGATGGTGAGCGTGGTGGTACCTCCCGCGTTCACCGGCGACGCGCTAAAACTGCAGGTGGCGCCCGTCGGCAGACCGGAGCAACTGGAGGGACTGAACGCGACGGTGTCCGTAAAGCCGTTGACCGCGACGACGGTCAACACTGCGCTTCCCGTGCCGCCAGCAGTGGTGACTGTAACTGCCGCGGGGCTAGAGGAAATTACGAAGTCTGCTGCGCCACCGCTGCCGACATTCCATTGTTTGACGAGATTATAGACGTTGAGCGAGCCGAGTCCGGTCGCCAGGTTGTAGCCTGAGCCGGCATTGTAGGCGAGCGTGTTGTTCGCCTGGAAAGTTTCACCGACCACGTCGCCGTTGTTCACGATGTTGCAACCCGTCGCGCCGTTCGCACTGGTCCCCGCGAAGTCGCACGGCATCGCAATCGTTCCGGTGGTGACCTGGTTGAAAATGCAAGCGCTCGTCTGTGCGCCCGCGGATTGGCAATTGGCCCAGCTCTGACCCGCGAGGGCGTAGAGGTTCGTATTCACCAGGCCGCTTGCCTGCCCGGTGCTTTGATTCAGCAGGGCCACCATGCCGGCAAATACTTCTGCGGAAACTGAAGTGCCGCCCACGCCTTGAATGTCCGGGAAAGGGGCGGAATTGCTGCCGGCCGCCAGGCTGCAGGCGGCGCCACTGGGGTCAATGTCGGCTTCGCAATACTGGTAAAAGTTTTGAATCGTGCCGTCGCCTGCGAAGATTGCGAAATCCGGCATGTCGCGTTTACCGTCTGCGACGGTTAGCGCTGTCTGCCACGACGGCTTGGCGTAACCGCCTGTGCAACTCGAAAAATCTCCGTTTCCCGTCGTGGTAACGAAGTTGGACGTCGTGCAGGCGCTGACGCCGCCGCTGCCGCCGGCCGGCGACAACAGAAAGGGCAAATCGTCGACGCCCGCTTCCAGTTCGTTGCAGTCCGTTTCAATATTCGCGCCACCCAAATCAAGGATTCCCTCAATAATGGAGTTGGTGCAAGTATCGTTGTAGGTGGTCTCCGGAATGTAGCCTTTGACCGAAGCTTGCGTCGTGGCCGATGGGTTCGAGGAATTCCAATAAGTGGTTGGATTGGTTGCGTCATTGAAATCCGTGCCGCCGACCGCGACATTGTACGGCGTGGAAGCGACGCCGTTCACGGCGACGCCCAACTCCGATATTTGCGAAGAAGCTGCATCGCAACCCGCTGCGCCATCATCACCGGTCGAGACGACCACGGTAATACCCATCGCAGCCGCCTCTTTCCATTCGCCGACAGAATCCTTTACCGAGGGACTACCGCCGTAGAGCGCGTTTCCTGCGGTGCCGAGGAAAAACTCGCACTCACCGTAGCTGTAGCCGATAATTTTCGCCAGATCGTTGTCAATGATGTATTCAGCCGAGGTGTCCCCACCGAACGTAGCGGTCGTGCTCTTTGAAATCACCAAGTTGATGGCGGCGCCTGGAGCGACTGCGCCGGACCACTGCACATCCAGGTCTGCTTCGCACTCATCGCCGTTAGCCGCGCAAGAAATTATGCCCGGTTCCGAGCTGCTGGAGCCGGGCGTGTAGGTTCTGGTAAAGTTGGCCGCCGGCAGACCAAACAGCGAGCGAAAATTGGTGAGATCGGCGGGGTTGATGTCGCTATCGGAAACGATCGCGATGGTTTGGCCGGTGCCCGTGATGCCGGCGTTCCAGAGCGGCAGAACATTGTAGATCGTCGCGAAGTCATACGGCGCTAACCCGTAGCAAGCCGTATTGGTGCCATCCGTGTTGGTTCCGTTGCAACCGCCCAAATAGGTGAACTCAGGTTTGACGGACTTCAGTTTTCCGGTAGCCATGTCACGGCTAAACGTGCCGGCCAAGCGGTGCGCCGCCTTCCTTGGAAAATTGTTGAGCGATGCTACGCCGGTTACTGTGGGCGTCAGTGCCGCGGGAATGGACGGGTCGTTCGCGTTGGCCCAGTGGTCCTGCAAATTGATTGTGTATTTATGAATCGCGGTGTGAAAGGCGGATTGCACTTGCGCGGCGTTGCCCGAGAACTGGATGACATTGCGACCATTCGCGACCTTGTCGATCTGGAAGCCGTGCGATTGCAGCCACGAGGTAATTTTCT
>Ga0308309_10002781_pt1 | contig 10435 bp, 9 predicted proteins | sample HubBroMetageWFT5_FD_192491 | JGI IMG/M metagenome (GOLD analysis project Ga0308309, IMG submission 192491) | Warmed and freeze-thawed soil microbial communities from the Hubbard Brook experimental Forest, New Hampshire - Hubbard Brook CCASE Soil... | ecosystem: Environmental > Terrestrial > Soil... | reverse complement strand
CCCAGAAGGAACACCGTGCAATCAACGCGCATCGAGCCGAAACGGTTGCAGAGTCCTTGCTATTTTCGAAATCGAAAAATCTCGGGTAAAATCATCCATGCGCGCCGCGTTTCGCTAGCTCGTCACGGATGCTACGCACCTGTTAGAACGTCGCGCACGAGCAGAGCCCGACTATGCCTTCCGCTGAAAAACTCGACACTCATCACAAAGCGCTCACGCTGAATCTCAATGCATCCGCCTTCGGCTCTTTCGCCGAAATCGGTGCCGGACAGGAAGTTTCGCACTGGTTCTTTGTAGTTGGAGGCGCATCCGCTACGGTCGCCAAAACTGTTTCCGCCTACGACAAGGAGGTCAGCGACGATCTTTATGGCTCCGGATCGCGCTACGTTTCCAGGCAGCGACTCGAGGCCATGGTGGACAAGGAATGGGCCCAGCTTCTAGCGCAGCTGGGCGATACCCGTGGCTCGCATACACGCTTCTTCTCCTTTGTTGACACTGTCTCCGCGCGTAACTTCGCCGGGACGAACGACCCGCACGGCTGGGTCGGACTCCGCTTTCAATTGCAGCCCGCCGGCCCTCCAAACGACGTCCTGCTGCACATCAATATGCGCGATCCTTCGAATATCCTCCAGCAGGAAGCCATCGGTATCCTGGGCGTCAATCTCATTTACGCCGCGTTCTATGAATTGCAGAACGAGCAATCATTCCTGGCAGGCTTGGCGGAAGACGTCGTCAAGGAGCGAATCGAGATCGACTACCTTGATCTCCGCGGACCCGCATTCGAAGGTTGGGATCGCCGCACTCTGCTAGCCCACTTGGTCAGTGGTGGATTCGCCGAGGCTGTATTTTTCCCCTCCCAGGGCCCCACAGTTCCTCCCACCGAAGTCCTCTACAAGAAAGCCTTAGTGCTTGCCCCGGGATACTTTGGCCACGGGAATCCATCCCACGCGCAAGTTCACATGCGATTGTTGGCCTCGGCCATTCAGGAGCTTCACAAGGAGATGGGCGACACAAAGGTTTCGCCCGCAGGCTATTTTTGCGTGACGGCTGCTCCGCTCACGCCGAACGAACCGGTGCCGGAAGTCCCCGATTTGCTTCGTCGTATCAACGCTCTTCTAGCCGCTGGCGGCGATGTGCTGCTTTTTCGCCAAAGCGAACTCTACAATATGAAGGATCTCGTAAACCGCTACACGCAGGCGCCTGTGCGCTTCGCCGTTGGTCTTTCCCTGATGATTCAAGCGTTTGAGGGCATTTACGGCCAACTCGAAGGCCGACTTCTGGAGGCGCTTGCACGTCTTCTCGCGCAGAACGTCCGCGTCTATGTTTATCCGATGAGTTCGTCGGAACTGGGTGAAAGGCTGAAGGGTTTTTCGGTCAGTGGTTGGGAATGGAGTGAAACGAATGGAATGGTTTCTGCTACCCAGCTGCGGCACGCGCCGCCTCTTGGACACTTGTTTGCCTATCTTCTCGCGAGCAACTTTCTCGTCCCGATGGAAATTCCTGCAACCCTAGGAGCCGACGCTTGACCGCACCTGTGCTGCGAGTAGCAGCGGCGATGGTTTCGCTGTCACACCATTTGTTCACACGGTGCGCGCCTGCTGGCTCACCTGGGTCACGCGGCAGCAGCGGTACAGCACTCCAACCCATCGCGTAGTCCAGAGCGACCCTACCCGTTTCGATTTTGACGGCGGTGTTTATCCGCATGGCGAGCGAAGCGCGGATTCTAATTATCTACGGCGATTGAGCCGAAAGTCGCGCCCGATTCGAGACTTGGACCAACCGTTCACAACTTAGCTTGCACAGCCCCGGCGAGAGCGCTGCCTATCCGGTTGGCGGGAAATTTCTTGAGAATCGTGTAATAGCCTCGGTTCGCACCCGTGGTCATTTTCCCTTCTCTGGCACCGCCGCGTAGAACGTTCTCGTCCTACCAGGTGAATCCTGCCGCGCAGAACCGATCATCGCAACAGAGACTTCCTAGGCGAGATGCTTTTCGCGAAAACGCAGGGGAGCCCGTCCGCACACACGCGCAGCTACGCCCCAGCATGACGCTTCGAATCAGGTGGCTAGCCCGAAGTTCAAGTAGTGGTTTATCAAGAGTTAGTCTGCCGTTGAAAGAGCTGAATTCAGGTTGTAAAATGCTGTCCTCCTCGTCGGTCTCGCATGAAGTTGACGCTTACATCAGCGAGTAAGATCGAACGGTTGTCGCTGCCGCGTTCCCTTGTTTGTTCGCTTCTATGCAGCGCGCTGCTGGTAGGGGTCCTTGACGTTCGATCAGCGCTGCCGACCTCTCGGCAGACTCCGGCTGAGCCCTTGAACGTGCCGGAACTCGAAGCAGGCTTTCACCTTCTCTATGAACTGAAGCCAGCGGAAGCGCACAAACACTTCGAGGCCTGGCAAAAATCCCACCCGGAAGACCCTTTGGGGAGTGCCTCGGAAGCGGCAGCTTACTTGTTTGAAGAGTGCTACCGGCAGGGAGTACTGACCTCCGAGTTTTTCCTGGACGACAAGCGCTTTCTCGGCAAGATCCCTCTCAAACCGGATCCTGAGCTACGCGCAGGATTCCTCGCCGCAGATAAACAGGCGCAGGACTTGGCGCAGTTGCGATTAAGGACAAATCCGGACGACCCCAACGCCCTTTTCTCTATGACTCTGAGCCTGGGTATGCAGGCCAACTATGCCAGCCTCATCGACAAGCGTCAGCTCGACAGCCTTAAAAAAATCCGCGAAGCCGATGTGTATGCCAAGAAGCTGTTGGTGGTGGCCCCGGACGCCGACGATGCCTACCTTGGCTTGGGAATGGCAAATTACTTCATCGGAAGTCTGCCGGGAACCAAGAAGTTCTTCCTCAGCATCGCTGGAATCCATGGCGACAAGAAAGCAGGAATACAGCAGCTTCAGATCGCCGCCGATCATGGCCACTATCTGCGGCCGTTTGCAAAGATTTTGCTGGCGCTGGCGGCCCTACGCGAAAAGCAAACAGAATTGGCCCGCATACAACTTCAGGAGCTCGTCACGGAATTTCCCGAAAACCCGCTTTTTACTAGTGAACTGTCAAAACTCAAGGATCCTCCTGCCACGGTTCGATGATGGCGGCGCGGCTCGGGATCATTGATTGTGGTCGCGACGGCTCCCGTAATCCGAGTTGCCGGGAGTTTTCAATTCACCAAAGGATTAATATGAGCCTGAAAAATTGTCCGCTGCGCTACAGCATCCCGGAATCCAAACTGAAAAGTGGAATTCTGGCTTCGAGTAGAGTACCGGGTTCGGCGCGTGATAAAGTCAGCTCGCCTCCGAATTGGCGCACTCGTTCGCGCATACCGGTTATGCCCACACCCAAGTTCGATGAAAATGTCTTGCCACTAATTTCCTGAGGCAATCCTTTACCGTAATCTCTGACGCGTATCACCACCCATTCCGGCTGCTTATCGATTTCCACGCGGGCACTGTCGCTGTTCGCGTGTCGGTATACATTGGCGAGAGATTCCTGAACCACGCGAAAGATCGTCATTTCGATATCTTTTGCGAGGCGGGGAAAGATTTGCGGTGTTATCGTCAGGGAAATCTGAATGCCGCTTCTTTTCACCATTCCCTCTACATACCAATCCAGTGCTGAACGTAATCCTGTCTCATCGAGCAAGGGAGGATGCAAGAGATAAGAAAGGTTCCGAACCGAAGCGAGAGCTGCGTCCGCTATGTGATGGGCTTGGTCGCTTCCGCTGCCTTTCGGTAACATCATTTTGAGTGCACTCAATTGTTGGCCTAGCTCGTCGTGAAGTTCGCGGGCAAGTCGCCGACGCTCTTCATCTTGAATGACCAACAGCCGTCCGGACAGCTTTTGAAGCTCCAAGGTTCGCAGCTCGATTACTCGCCGGGATTGGTCCAGTTCTGTCACGCGCTGACGCAATTCCCGGTTAAGAGCCTGCACTCGTTCCTCCGCTTGCCTCCGGTCCGTCAAGTCTTGTGTTACTTTGGCAAAGCCAGCGAGATTGCCATCGGTTGATGTTAACGGGGTAATGATGACAGATGCCCAGAAGGACGTACCATCCTTCCTGACGCGCCAGCCTTCATCGGCGAAGCGGCCTTCTTTACGGGCGAGCAGCAACTCGCGTTCGGGCCAGCCGCTTGCTACGGCTTCGGGAAGATAAAACTTTGAGAAATGCACCCCTACTATCTCGTCCCGGGCATATCCCTTCATAGCTTGGGCACCAGGATTCCAAGTTAGAACCCTGCCTTCTGGGTCGAGCACAAAAACGGCGTAGTCTCGTATGCTTTCGATGAGCAGACGAAAGATATCGGTCGGCTCGGCGCGAGCGCCACGTGGGCGATCTATCGGAACTGGCGAGGGTGTCTTATGAGGTTCTGTCAAGAGAATCTCCGGAGAGTGTCGTTCTAAACTGGCAAGCATACTGGCAGCTTCAAGTTCCGCAATACAGTAATCGCTGTAGCGAAGATCGAGAGCGTTTACAAACGGGGAATTTCGCTGCGAGTGCACGGGAGAAGCGATCTGACCTGGTTCATAGGTTCGGCGACGTTCGTTTTCGACACGATCCGGTTAACTTTGAGATCTTTGCGGGGTATAGCATTGCCGAAGTCCGCATACTGGGTAAACGGAATTATCGGAACGTGGGGCAGTAGTTTCCTCAATTCTCTCGCCGCATCCATTCCATTCATGACCGGCATCGAGAAATCTAGGATGATGAGTTCCGGCGGATGCTTCAGTGCCAGTTCAATTGCTTCCTGGCCGTTGGTGGCTTCCGCGCAGAGGTCGTAATCTTGTTCAGCCTCAAGAATAGGGCACAACGCCTTCAGGATTATTGGACTGTCGTCCGCTACAAGAATGGTCTTGGCCATATTGCCCCCGCGAATCGGCGAGGGCTAATTGACCTTGGCCTGACGTGAACTTCTAACATAAATGTCAGTGAGTCTATCGGGTCTTTGCTGTAAACAAGAGCCCTGCACGCTAGCGAACATAACGCCAACCTGCCAGACTCGGCCAACCTTGTGTTTGGCACACAGCCACTGCCGCAGCCTTTTGCAAGCGTGATTGTCTACCGCTCGATAGGCTTGGCTGACTGGCCCTAAACAGAAGTACTTGGACCACCCAACATAAGGCGATTGAGCTTCGCAACCACAACCCTTTGTTCCAGCAGAGTGTGATCCCGCCCGGTCATAGCACTGATCATCTCGCAGATGCGACGTACTCGTTTCTGCGAAGGAACGGTACCAATGTAAGCGCGTCCCGACTTCCGGGGTAGCACCGTCCGAACGTATACCCTAGAAAGTTGAACCTCCATGATGTTCCGCATCACGGCCAGCGCTTCTTCTGCTCGACCACGGCAGCAGATCACCAAGTCGTCGGCATAGGGGCCGCCAATACGTCCATTCGCTATTTTTGGACCGCCGCGGCTGAGACAGTCAATTCAGTGTAGACGCTCCCAACATTCCCGGATTCAGGATTGCGGAGGACGATCGCCACATCGTACAAGCCGGGGCGCAGCGGAACGGTCTTCTGAAGAAGGTAAGCTCCGGTAGAGTCCTGGCGCGTGGAATCAGCGACCGCTTGAGGAATCGTATCCTCCAAGGTTTCGACTATGCGACCATCCGCATTGCTAATCCGGCAAAAGAAATTTAGGCGCGTCGGCAGATCAGTCTCATTCGCCTGGCGCCGAGACTCAAAAGAAGGAACTTCAATAGTTATCGGAATCAGTGTCATAAAGGAGGTCACCGGAACAGTAGCGAAATGATAGCTAAAATCGATGTCGTTCCGACTGAGTCGGGAGGCGGCCACTGCTTCAAGTTCCCCAAATCGCGTTACAAACTCGGGGCTTCCTTCCTGGTTGACGTCAAGGGACCTACGAATGTATCCAAAGTATCCCGTAGATGTGAAATTTACTGGGTCTTCGACTTGAAAGAGACTGTCACGTTCCGCAGTTGGAAGAGCGAGGACATAGTCTCCTTTGCACCGCGGATCAACGAATTCTAGCTCGACGTTTTCTCCAATCCCTTCCAAATACCGATACCGCCACGTCTGATGAGCCCCGGTAGCTTCGAGTAGACCCGGTTGAATTTCATCAGGTTGTCCCCATTCGATGTAGATTCGACCGCGGTCAGTTTTCCATCCAGCAACAGTTTCTGTTGAGAAGCGCTCGTTGGAATAGGCGATGCGGCGATAATGTTCGGCCTTGAAAGTATTCTCCTGCGATTCGGGATCCGGGTTGCGCCGTTGCCAAAATTGCTCGATGAACAAATCGCGATCTGCATCGTTCGTCAGTTGAAGGAAGCCCCAGCGCTCTTCTTTAGTGATGATGTATGTGACATCTTCAGTCAGCCAATCACGATGCAAGGGACTCAGCCACCGCACCAGATCGCTCTCTTCAACGTCCAACGTACCTTGCTGATTAGTTGATTGGACCTGCGCGCGTGTGATAGACGGCGCAACGAATTCGGAGAAAAAGGCCACCGCTAGTAGTATGAGGGTCCGTGGTCTCATTTACTGATCCGGAAGCGAATCCAGCCGCCGAGTGAGACGCGTGTTCAAGAATAAAGGTTTTTTCTGCAAAACCGCGCCGAACACCCGACGATGAGCTGAACCGCTCGAAAGATCATGGTCAACTCCTGGTAAGTTCTGGTATGGAATGACTTGTCAACTACGAGCAACTGTTTTCTTCTTTTTTCTCGCTCTTAGGAGGCAGCGCGGGTCGTGGTCGAGGTAGTTTTTGCGACGGTTGATCACTCTGATATTCGCGGGTCCAAACCGCATAATCGTGATCCGTCGGGAGCTGCCTCGGACTATATCAAGTCATACTACCAGGCCGCCCAGGTGCCTTCTTTAAACGTGACATGCAGACTTCCGCGAAGACCTTTCAGAAAATCCAGAATGGTGATGGCTTTGGTTTCGATCACGCATTCCATCACCAGCTTGCCGGAGGAATTTAGGACTGCAATGGAGATCGCTTCCTTGTGCACATCCATCCCGATATACTTCACGCTATCCATATAGAGGGTGCTCCTTTCTGTAGCGGGTTCGGTTCGAGCCGAACACTCAAAACCCTACTCCAAAAGGGGCGCCCTTTTATATCGCGTCGGATTACCGGAAAAGTCAAATCGTCCGAATTCCACATGGACGGTAAGCGGTTAATCAGCCACAAGGCACGCATCTGTGATTCCTGCCATACTATTCGCGTTAGGATTCTCCGCAGGATCAGGGAATGTTTTGCTTGTCAAAACCTAGTCGGAACTCCGTTCTCGCATTCATCTCCTCCCAGCAGAGGGAGAAATTCTCGTATGTTGAAGTCGGATGTTCACAGCAACGACCGCCGAACGGATACACCGCCGACCACAGCCGAATCAAACTGGGAGTAGGTGCCGATGCATTTAAAAGGGCAAAGTGCGCTGTTAAGCAGTGGAAAATGTTTGACATGCCTTGGATTGAATTATGTTGGTCAGACACACCCATCCAGCCTGGCGCTATCATCGCAGTCGTCGTATCACATCTCGGATTCTGGTCTATGAATGCCTGTCGGATCGTTTACGTGATCGAAGAACACGGCTCGCCAGAACGATACGGCTTTGCGTACGGCACACTACCTGGCCACGGGGAAATTGGAGAAGAACGATTCACGGTTGAACTCAATGTCGAAGATCAAACGGTCTGGTACGAGATTTATGCCTTCTCGCGGCCAAGTGCACTAGCGCGTTTGGCGTATCCTTTCACAAGAGGATTGCAGAAACGCTTTGCCCGAGAATCAAAAGCTGCAATGCAGAGGGCGGTTCAAAGCACTTGAAGTACTTTCCGGTAAGTGCGGTGGATTCAATGGATCGACGCAACACTCAGGTCGAACCCAACCTGCATTGAAAACAAAGGCTACGATCGCTCGCTAGGGTTAATCGCCGGAACACTACCTTGGCTAGGTTTTGACCGAGTACAGCCAAACAGATCGCTTCTCCCGGAAAAGAATTGTCGAATCAATGCATTGGATAGTGTTGCATGGACCGGTTGAGCTGGAAGCGTTAATCAGGACACCCACCTAGCACCCAGCGAATATCGCTCACTAAAGAGTGCTTAATTCTGCGCCAGGCATATAGACCTCCATTGATTGATTTCTTCTCTATTGGGCCCTAGGCAAACTCATCATACGAAATAACCTAGATTCTCGTAAATACCTATACTAGTTAGATCAGGATAGGTCCCGACAAATCCGCTTGTGTTCACCGATTGAATTTCGTTTGACCTGTAAGTCGTGCCAGCTCAACCGGTCGATGCAACACTGGTTAAGCTGTTGATCGGACAATGCTTCTCTGTAGAGAACCGAAATGTCCGGCTGTAATCGGTCACACCTAGCCAGGGTGGTGTTCCGCTTGAATCACGCTCGCGAACTATCCTTCGCCGCTTGAAGCCCTGCGCGCGGGCTTCGAGCAGGTGTTGCGTCGACCCATCGGGACAGCACGATTATTTTCGCAATTCGGCGGTGGCGTTGAGGACGATGTGCAACGGAGCGACTTGCGCGGGCTTGGCGTAGCGATTCACCAAGAAACGCTGGCCGTCTTTGGATACGTCATACGAGAACTGATCTGTGGAAGAAACCTGGGCTCGGAACTGAGTGCGAAACAACGGCGTGGGGTTGCCTGCGGCGAAGGTTCCGTCGCTACTGACGGGGACCGCTGTCAACATGCTGCCGGGTCCGATGTAGAAAATCTCCTTGCCATCGCCGCGCCAGCGAGGCTCGGCGCCGCCGCCTCGGGATACCTGCCACTTTCCGGCTGCGGTGGGATAGGTGGTGACATAGATCTCCCAATCGCCCGATTCGTTAGACGCATAGGCCACCCACTTGCCCTCGGGAGAAATCTGGCCGTTTGTCTCGCTCGTCTTGGTGGTAAGAAATCGCGTCAGTTTGGAGCCCGATGTGGATAGCAGCACGAGCTGGGATCCTCCCGTGCCGGGCTGCAGGGTGCACAGAAGTTGTTTATTGTCGAGTGACCAGGAGTTCGGATTGATGTCATCACTGACGTTGCCACTTTCTTTGACAGAAAAAATAGACCTAGCGGGCTGCAACCCTTGTGCCTGTTTCACAAAAACATTCGTATCGGTCGCTTGTAGAGAGCGGTAAGCGATCAACGATCCCTCACGGGACCAAACACCTCCGACATCTTCGGCGTTGTCGAAGGTAAAGCGCGAATTGGTGCCATGCTTGACATCGTTCAGCCAAACGTTGACGCTTGTCGCTTTTGCGTCGGCCATGTCCATGGCCAGCCAGCTATCGTCGGGCGACAAGGTGGGATTTGAGAGAACTCCGACGTCGCCCACAGTGCCCAATTCTTTCCCGGCTCGGTCATACCAAGTAAGGACCGAGAGCACCGCCCCAACATTCGGGTTGTAAACTACGGTTCCGTTTTCTGCCACCGAGAACGCGCCCCAGAAGATGGACGGCTGGAAACCGACCAGGTCGGCTACGACTGTAGAATCGCCTACCACCGTTCCCTTTGCGGCGTCCAAGAGAGTTACGCGCAGCGATTTTTTTCCATCCAGATAAAACAAGTAGCCATTTGCGTAACCCGGGTTCGAGCGGCCCAAAGGCTCCACCCTCTTGACCTCGCCCGCGAGTGAACTGAGGTATATCCCTGAATTCTGGTCGTTCGTGTTGTTATTGTTAGTGAAAGTCAGAGTCGAAAACAGCAGGTGTTCGCCATCGGGCAAAAAGACGGGCCAGCGGTGCGAAACAATTTTTGTGCCGTCAAATACCTTTTCGGTGAGCGAAGTGAGATTGCTGCCATCCGCGTTTATTCTCCATAACCACCCGGACGCTTGAGGGGAAAAGACAATGACGCCGCGGCGTCCCCAGGTGCCACCTCGGCCGGTTGTCGCAATGGCCAGCACCTGCGGAGCTCCGCCAGAAATCGCAACTTTTTTCAATTTGCCATCGGCAAAAAATCCGACATAGACGTCATCGGGCGACCAGAACGGATAGCTGGCGCCATCGGTGCCCGGCAGCACGGTTACCGTTGGGGAACCGATGCGCTGCACGCTCACTTTGTTGGCGCCGGAAACTGGATCTGGTGAGACAAAGGCCAGCAGGTGGCCATCTGCCGAAAGCGCCAAATGGCTCATTTCTTCCTGAAGAGGTATGGAAAATTCAAGGCGCTCCGCTGGTGCGGGCTGTGGCCTGAATAGGAAACCTAGCGCACCCACCGCGAGAGCCGTGCACACCACGGAAGCCAGGATGATGTTCAAGGTTTTGGGCCGCGATGAGGAGGATCTTTCAACCGCTGGCTGCGCCAACTGCGAAATCCCGCTTGATTCACGAATCCATTCGAATTCAAGCTTCAAATCGTGCGCGCTTTGGGGGCGATCGTCGGGGTCCTTCGCCAGACATGCTTTGACAATGTGCTCGAGCCCCGGCGGCGTCAGCGGCTGCAATTCGCGCATGGGCCGAGGCTC
>Ga0308309_10002776_pt1 | contig 10445 bp, 12 predicted proteins | sample HubBroMetageWFT5_FD_192491 | JGI IMG/M metagenome (GOLD analysis project Ga0308309, IMG submission 192491) | Warmed and freeze-thawed soil microbial communities from the Hubbard Brook experimental Forest, New Hampshire - Hubbard Brook CCASE Soil... | ecosystem: Environmental > Terrestrial >... | reverse complement strand
CTTCTCGTCGCGACCGCAAGAACTGGTACACGACCACATAAGTGCATTTCACGATGGGATCGACTGCCAGCCACGCGCCAGCGAACAACGAAAGCCAGAACGCGGAACTGCGAACCAGCGAAAAGACTCCCATCTCAGTCGAGAGAAGAGTGCTTACTCCGAAGACGGAGTGCAGGAGCTGCGGCACCAGGAATGCCAGAATCGCTCCATTCAGCCACACGGCAATCCACAGCGGGAACAACATCAGAAAAAGCAGCAAGCTACGGCCGTACCATTGGCTCGCAGCGGCCAGGCACCCCACGAACGATTCCCGCTCGGTGGCATCGGCGCGGGCCTCGAAACTTGCGAATTGGCACCCGCTGTAGAACCACGGAGGACCGGCGACAGTTGGCAGCGCCACCAAGGCGGCAGCGCTCAGTGTGATTTTCCATGCCAGCAGACGCCCTAAAGTTGCTACTCGCGCCATTGCGCCGGCAGGCTTCGATATCCGAACGCCAAACGCTCGCTGGCGAACGTGTTGCAAGTAGCTGGCGACCATCTGCACGCGAAGCAGATATGCCAGAGCAATTACCACGGCCTGCAGCAACAGCCCGCCATCCGATACGCGAATCTGGCCGTCGATTACCCAGAGCGGAATGAAGCAAAGGACGAGCGGTGCGGTTCCGACGTAGTAGCGCCAGGCCTCCCGCGCAAATGTCGACTGAAAGAGCACGAATCCGCGTTCCATCGCTTCGAGCGGACTCAACCCTTTTGAGCGCAAGCGCGCAGGCGCCATACGCGCAGGCGGGATTGCAGATACCCCAGCTGCGATTTCACTCATCGGTTTGCTCGACTGCAGGTTGATGATCGACGCCGTCGAAATTCAGATGCAATTCCGGCGTGTTTGCCCGCCAGCGTAATAATGCAAAGAGAAGAGCCACCAAACATGCGAGCACGCCAAGTCCGGCGACGGCTTGGCGAAACCTGAGCGCGAACGTCGCCTTCGGTCCGGGAGGACGCGTCATCCGGCGGAGACAAGGCGGGCAGGCAAGTTTGCCTTCTTCGTCCGTCACGCATTCGCGGCAAAACGTTCCGCCGCAATGGGGGCATAGCGCCGCAGCTTCGCGCAATGGATGGAACAAACAGCGCGCGTGGCGCAATCGTGTTGGAGCGGGTTTGCCGGAGGACGAAGCTGGCAGGTTGGGAGCCATTCGTTTAGGTGAGATCCACGACAGGCGCGCCGCCGGGAGAGCCTTCGGAACTTGTTTGCGTGGAAGGTTGCGCCGGCTGCGTTCCAGAGGCGGGAACAGTTCCGGATTCCGCCGCGCTGCCTCGAGTAACTCGAACCGCCGCATCAATCTTCGCAAGCACCTTGCGTGCGCGTCGCGCTCGCTTCACGATCGGCAGGTCAACCGTGACCCCGGTGGTGCGAATTCGCGCGTGTGCGGTCGGCCCCAGCGCGAGTTCCAACGCGACCCACGCCAAACCCGCGCCGCCAAAAATCGCACCGGTCCTGACGTCCACAAAATTCCAGAACAGACCGCCCAAGGTGACCAGAAGCAGGCCAGGGATTATCGGACGCAACAACCACAGCCGGTTCGGCCACACCACAATGGATTCCAGGTCGCGCAGATAAAACCGACGGTACTCCACCGCGTACATCACGCGTTTCGCGGCGAGCAAACAATCCTCGCTCAAATACCATTTCGTTCCACCAATTGGCGTGGCCACGCGCGAAATTTTGCGGAACGCGCTCTGCACTTAGTGCCTCCTTGCGAGCCAACGCACGTAAATCGACGCGGCGATCAGCAGCGGGATCCATGAGAATCCGACGTACGCCCACCAGAATCGCCACCCCCGGCGCGGAATTAAATAGGAGCGCGGAGCTTTGCGGTACTTCACATGCAGAATAATCGCGGCCGCAAAGGCAACCACTAACACCGGCCACACCAAAATCCAGCCCCATCCGATCGTTACCGCGATCGAATCATAAAGCACGTCGCGATGCCGCCATTCGGCCTTGCTGCCATTCAGCACGGAATCGACGCGCCCGCGCTCAAAGCATGTCGGGCAAACGTGCTCCGCTCCCAACTGCAAATCGCACAACGCGCACACAAATCGTCCGCATCGTTGGCAGCAAGCCTGAAACGCTTTGTCGGGGTGAAAGAAACATGTCGCTTGATCGGGCATCGCCGGGGCGGCATTCGTGCTGTTGCGTATGACAGGCCAAGCGCGAATTTGCAGGCGCTTCTCGCAATAGGGACAGCTCTGCCACCCCGCGTGCGCCTCATCGGCCGCAACATCTCCGCCGCAGCTCGGGCACGGAACAGTTCCCGCCGGATTCCGCGGCGGCGGCGCGGCCGCCGGGCTGCTCTGGGAAGCAGTGAACAAGTTAATGTTCACACTCACTACAGGCTCCGTTTGTACACTACTCGCGTATCGCACACCCGGTCATGCAATGCACGCTTCTCGTCATCGAATCCAGCCATGATGTAGCCGATCGCAAGAATTATACCACTGACGATTTTCATGAAATACCGCGCGACCGAAACTCCCCAACCCACTTCACTTCCATCTGTTCGTATCACCTTCACTCCGATGGCCATCTTTCCGATCGTCGCACCGACATAACGAATCATGATGACTTCATAAAGAAAGGCCACCAGCATGGAAACAAACGTCAGCGTTAACATCGCTCCCGTCAAAGCCAGCGGTGCCACGCGACTTTGAAAAGTTTGAATGGGACTTATCATTGTCCCCACGATGAGCAACGACATGGGTATTCTGACCAACTGCAACAGAATTCCATCAAGAAACACTCCGCAAAACCGAATCCAAAATCCGCCATAGAGCCATTGAGAAGCCCCCGCCGGGCTCGGGCCTCCCGCCACAATCCGACTCAGGAATGCCGATTTGCAATCGCCGCATACCAATCTCCCGGCAATCTGGACTAAATCCGACTGACCAAATGGGCGTCCGCACTGGGAGCAAAACAACATTGCCTGGACGGGCGGTTGTTGCGTCATTGGATACTCCCCCTTGGGGTTAAGAGTGGGCGTAGGCTAGCGCAAGTTGGTTGCGCCGCCAAGCATTACCTTGCCCGAGAAGTGATGTGCGACTTCAAATCTCGGAAAATCCGAATTGTCAGCCCCTGGGGCGGAGTAAATGACCGTGCGGCATGTTTATCCTGCTGACGGTGACAAATGTGAGGCGGCGGCAAAGATCGAAATGCACAAGACGACGACTGCGCTCCACATGGCGGCGCGAATGCAAAGGGTCAGTACAAAAGTCACTACGATCGGGTATGTGCAATGAAAGCGAAGGGAGCTGAACTATTGAAAACAATGGTCGGGGCGCGGATTTGAAACGCGCGCCTACTGCTTGCAAAGCAGTCTGGCCACGTTCCGTAACTCACGCAGTTTCAATCACTCGATAGAATTATCAAAACTTATTCAGAGACGGCAGCCACGCTTTGCAGCTCAGTCTCCCGTTGTTTTAAGGTCCACGTCAGCCGGGGATCCGCCTTCGAAACTGTGCGACACACGTAATGATTCCCCCCAAAAATCCAATCGCGTAGGAGGCGATGTGTGCCCACCAATCGGCCATGAAACGCGGGTAGGCCGATGGCGCTAGGCGGGATGCCACCCAAACCGGGGGCGCAACTAATCCCCGACGTGCCAGTAAATATCCCGTTAGGCCGGACAACAATGCAAAAGCGGCCATCACGAGCACGAGTCTTGCGATGGGAGCGAGCAGCCCTGAAACGAGCAATTTCGGACGTGACCCTGCGCGCGCGGCCACAGCGAGCAGAACACCAAGAAACGCCCCGGCCCACCAAGTTGCGATAATCCCCCATCCGAGACCCAACAAGGTCGGTGACTGAGTGCCGAAGACCGGAGGGTGAAACACCGTGAAATATTCAACGCAGATGCGCGCTGTAACTTGGTCATGGACGATGCCGTAGAAAATGGCGGCAGCGATGCAAGCGAGGATGATCTTCAGGGATTCCATGGCCGCACTCCATGACTCGTACACCAACGATGAGTGGCTGTTGCTCGTACCACCGAGAGTCTACCTTACCGCTCGGGATTGGCTAACTCCCGATTAACGCGGTTACCGGAGATGTGGACTAATGGTACGGCAAACGTCCCACTGCCGAGTAAAAATGGCCACCACTCTGTGAGTTGCCATATAATCGTCGTCGGAGAGTGGCCGTGGTCGTTCGCAACTATCAGGCGGGGAAGAAGCTGGGGATTCTTAGCATCTTTCTTGCGGCAATTCCGCTGGCGTTTATTTTGGTGCCGGGATTGCCTCAGGACAATCTAACGGGATACGTGGTGATTTGTGGAGTAGGCGGAGCGTCGCTATTATGCGCCTTGGGCGCGGGGCTCATCGGTTCGAGATTGTGGTTCCTGGCTACTCTTGGCCCTGCGATTGTTGCTGCGTTGGTCCTATTCAATCCCTGATTTTTTCTCAAGCGCCTGGTAAACGCGCTTACAGGACAAATGGATTTCGAGTCTCAAGCGAACGGCCTGCCGCCATTGATCTATTTCGAGAAATGCTCAAAAACTTATCAATGCGGCCAGGCCAAACAACAGCGCGCATCGCAACCTCCATGCTTTTAGACGTTCTACGGGTCAGTACGAGGATTTCTCGCGCAAATTTCCCGAAGTTTAGCCATTAATTGACCTGAGCCATTGGACTTAGGGATCACGATATCAACGCCGAATACTGACGCAACATCTCTGACAAGTTCAGTGTCGTACATTGTGAACAAGACGATCGTTGTGCGTGGCTCAAGAGCCTTAATTTGTCTGGCTGCATTAAGGCCGTCCATCACGGGCATCTGAAGGTCTAACAGAACAATTTCAGGATGGAGTTCTTTGAACTTCTCAATGGCGATTAGTCCGTTCTCTGCCTCGCCTGATACTTCGAAATCGGGAGTTCTTGCAACGATTTTTCGTAAGAATTGACGAAGAAGGGGATTGTCATCGGCGATGAGGACTGAGCAGGGCATATGTCTTTCCGTTCGCGCGGAGTTTATGAAAAAGCGCCGGCACTAAGAAAGGATATAACCACCATAGGTTAAATTCTGGGTCCGAAACGGACAATACGGGATATGCCCTAAGGGAAAGCGTTTATGCCTTTGACTCAGGCCCTGGGGACGTTTAAAGCAGCAATGAGAGTTTTGTCAGGCAGGTAAATCAAACGAACTTCATTGTCGGTCGCCGAGGCTAGGGTCTTCAATTTTTGGATTCCCGCCTCGTGGCCATCCACACTGCACCGCCAAAGGGCATTGCCGTCCGGAAAGTGTTCGAAAATGTCGCAAGTTCGGTCCATGGAGCCTCCGTTGCGCGAGTCGCGCATCCCGAATTCTCCATGTCGAGGGTGTAAGGGGTACCCAGACACTACCATTGAATTCCCCGAAGGACTGTCTAATAGTGGACAGTCCAGCCGGACACTCGAGTCAGACGTCCTATCTTGTAATCGTTACGAGACCGCAATCACAGAGCTTATTAAGAATGAAAATTTAAGCGCCATACTGGACGCATGGCGGACGCCGCCTCCTACCACTTGCCTGCACTGAGCCTGTCGAACGGGCGCAGCTTCACCGGCGCGTGAGGTATTCCACCTCGCGACGCGGCAACAAAAATCGAAAAATATAAGAGCCCGACTGCAGCTGATCTAGCGGCGAGAAGTCAGAGGGTAACTGCAAAAGTCACTACGATCGAGTAGTTGGAACGAAAGCGAAGGAAGCTGAACTATTGAAGACGATGGTCGGGGCGCGCGGATTTGAACCGCGGGCCTCCTGCGCCCAAGGCAGGCGCGCTACCAGGCTGCGCTACGCCCCGACTGAAGTACGTAATGATTATAGAGCACTCCACAACAGAATTGCTGTTCCATCGGACCAATTTAGCCTTCATTGAGTGAACTCTTAAACTGAGACAGAGTCGCTATGCGGAGTGTTTTTTAGAACGTGACAGAGCGAGGAGATTATCCGCGTGGTCGAGACCGCCAGTATCAGCGCGGCTGATCCTCCAGGCAGAGGAGTCACGCCAAACGCGGATCGCTTCTATACGCAGGTCGAGAGTCTCCACAACTTCCATAACATCGAAGTCCGCTGCGTAATCAACGATCTTCTCTTGAAGTCGCCCGTCGAGGAATGGAGTTCGTTAGCTAATTAAGCTCCGCAGTTTCTGACCCGGCTTGAATTTTGCAAAACGACAGGCGATGATAGTTCTCCCCTTCCTAATAGCACCTCTGGTCAGGCATGCCGTTGTTTCCGGCGGTCTCTCACCAGCAGGATGCTCCAAACGAAAACCGTAAATCGACGATCCCCATTGGGCTCCCGTCGCCAAGGAAACGAACCGCTATGTCCTCGCCTGACATCGTGATGGTGGGCTCCTACGATTACCTGCTCGTTGCCCTATCTATTGTTATCGCCATCGTAGCTTCGTACGCCGCGCTCGACCTCGCCGGAAGAGTAACGTCTGCACGAGGCAGAAGCAGAAGCCTTTGGTTAAGCGGCGGCGCGATGGCCATGGGAATCGGTATATGGTCAATGCACTATGTGGGGATGCTCGCCTTCCGGCTGCCGGTTCCGGTGGAATACGACTGGCCAACTGTTTTGATTTCGCTTGTCGCTGCCATTTTTGCGTCGGCCGTCGCCCTATTTGTCGTAAGCCGGAGCAGCATGGGCTGGCTTCGAGCGGCTGTAGGTAGCGTCTTCATGGGGAGTGGAATCGCCGGCATGCATTACATCGGCATGGCAGCCATGCGTCTGCCAGCGATGTGCAACTACTCCGTCATGATCGTAACGATTTCCGTGATTGTGGCAATCGCGATTTCTTTTGTTGCGTTATGGCTGGCGTTTCACTTTCGAGGTGAAACCAAATCGGGCGGTTGGCGAAAAGCTTTTAGCGCGGTGGTCATGGGAGCCGCCATTCCTGTAATGCACTACACGGGAATGGCGGCGGCCAGCTTCACGAGCTCCTCATTGATTGGGGGCGGCGGCATGTCGCACGCCCTAAGCATAACTTCGCTGGTCACGACGGGAGTCGTCGTCGTTACCTTCATGGTACTTGGACTTACGATCCTGACGTCACTGGTTGATCGTCGCTTCTCCGCGCAAGCCATGGAGCTAGAATCCAGCGAGAAAAGGTCGCGGCAGATCCTTGAAACCTGCTTTGACGCTTTTGTCGGAATGGACCCCCAAGGGAAAATCACGGATTGGAACGCGCAAGCCGAGAGTACTTTCGGGTGGCCGCACGCGGAGGCAGTTGGGAAAATTCTCTCCGAAACAATTATTCCTACGCGCTACCGGGAATCCTATGAACAAAACACGTTGCAACCGCTCGATTCGAACGTGGACCGCCCGTCGAATCGGCGTTTTGAGACCAGGGCAATTTGCCGGGACGGACGCGAAATTCCTGTGGAGATCACAATTTCCTCAATACGCCGTGATGATGCGTGCCATTTTGCGGCATTCGTGCGCGACCTGACGAAGCGCGAGCGAGCGGAGGAAAAGTTCAAGGCTCTGCTGGAATCGTCATCCGAAGCGATTATTTTTGTTAATCGCGACGGTCGAATCGTAGTCGTCAATTCGCAAGCAGAGAAGTTATTCGGTTATTCGCGAATGGACTTGTTGAACCAAAGTGTGGAAATGCTCTTACCAGAGCGACTTCGTGCCAAACATCCTGGTCAGCGAAAGGGTTTTTTCGAAGATCCCAACGTACGATCGATGGCTGCTGGTATGGAACTGTACGCACTGCGCAAGGATGGCAGCGAAATACCGGTGGAGATCAGTCTGAATCTTTTGCACACCGAGGAAGGGATTTTGGTTTCGACCGTCATCATCGATATTAGTCAGCGCAAGCACTTCGAACAGCAGCTCCGTGAAGCAAAGGAAGCTGCCGAGGCGGCCAGCGAAGCGAAGAGTACGTTTCTGGCCACGATGAGCCATGAGATCCGGACTCCGATGAACGGGATTATTGGGATGACTGAGCTGGTTTTAGACACTGACCTGAACATCGAGCAGCGGGAGAGCTTGGGACTCGTTCGCTTGTCCGCTGAGTCTTTGCTCACGATCATCAACGATATTCTGGATTTCTCCAAAATCGAGGCGGGTAAGCTTGAGCTGGAATCGATTCCATTCGATCTTCGCGAGAGTTTGGGCGAGACAATGAAGACCCTGAGCGTCCGCGCGCACCAGAAAGGGTTGGAACTGATTTACGAAGTACAACCGGATGTCCCGGAAGCGCTTCTTGGTGATCCCGGCAGGATTCGTCAGATTCTCATCAATTTGACAGGCAACTCCATCAAGTTTACGCAACATGGAGAGATTCTTGTCAGCGTTGATGAAGTGTCACATGAAGCTGGCACAACCCGTCTGCATTTTTCCGTCAAAGATACCGGCGTGGGCATTCCGGCTGACAAACAAGAAAGAGTATTTGAAGCGTTCTCGCAAGCCGATGGCTCCATGGCTCGAAAGTATGGCGGAACTGGATTGGGCCTCGCCATTTGCACGAAGCTTGTGGCGATGATGGACGGAAAAATATGGTTGGAGAGCCAGCCTGGCCAGGGGAGTACGTTTCACTTCACGGCCCAGTTTGCCGTTCAGGAAAAACCTTCATTTGCACTGGCCCCTCTGCAACCGGAGCAGTTGCGAGATTTACACGTCCTGATCGCGGACGACAATTTTACAAGTCGACGGTTGCTGGCAGGATTGCTGACTGGTTGGGGCATGAAACCCACGGCTGTGGAGGGCGGCCGAGCTGCAATTCAGGCGCTCGAAGTGGCCAAAAGTATGGGACGTCCGTTCCCCTTAGTCTTGTTAGATGGTCAGATGCCGGAGATGGACGGCTTTACACTCGCTGGAAGGATTGAGAAAGATCCTGATCTGGTTGGCGCCACAGTTATGATGCTCACCTCTGCCGGGCATTTGGGCGACGCGGCACGTTGCCGCGAGCTGGGAATTTCCGCATACCTCGTAAAACCCGTCCGCCAAGGAGAATTGCTGCAGGCGATCTGCAATGTCTTGAATCTGCCAGCTCAGAAACCAACTCCATTGGTGACGCGCCATTCGTTGCGTGAGGCCGGGAACCGATCGCGAGTCCTGCTGGCGGACGACAACACCGGAAATCAAACGCTCGCACTCCGTCTACTTGAGAAGCGAGGGTATATGGTTTCAGTTGCAGGCGACGGGCGGCAAGCGCTGGCGGCTCTTGAGAAGGAAGAGTTTGATATCGTGCTGATGGACGTGCAAATGCCGGAGATGGACGGTTTCGAGGCGACCGCCGCAATTCGAGAAGGGGAGCGGTCTACAGGAAGGCGCATTCCGATCGTTGCTATGACCGCCCACGCCCTGAAGGGCGATGAAGAACGATGCATCGCCGCTGGGATGGATGCTTACATCTCGAAACCTATCCGCGCGATCGATTTGTTCGCGACGATGGAGAGGCTTCTTGGCAAGAGCAGCGTTGGGGCTGGTGCATCGAGCGCGGCGGAGAACCAAGTGAAGCTCACACACCCGAGCTGAACGATTCTTTCCAATCCAGAGGGCAGGACGGAAAGCCGAAGTCCCTACAGCTGAAGCCCATGTGCGCACACCTCGCACGCCGGCGGAGTTTTGATGGCATCTCCGGCGCTCACCGAAGGCCGCCTTTCCATTTGGTTTAAAGAGGTGAACCAGGGAGGCGATGTTTGCATTCAGCTGCGGCCGAGTGTATTTTTGTCGCTCTGCGGGAAATCGGGTAGTGGAAATTTCGCATGAGAGAACTCACTGCGGACCTGTTCATCTCACTGGATGGTTTCGCTTCCGGCGTGAATCAGCCCCCTTACTTCGGTTACTTCGGCCAGAATCTTGGCGATTGGGTGCGTGTGCATCTCGAGCAACCTCAAGTCATCATCATGGGGCGAGTCACCTATGCCGCGCTCGCTCAGTTCTCCGCATCCGCCACGGATGAACTCAGCCTCAAAATGACCAGCCACCCCAAGCTCGTATTCTCCAGCACTCTTAAAGAGCCACTTGCGTGGAAAAACACGCGAGTGCTCAGGGTCGGCGTCGCAGACGGGATTCAGGCACTCAAAAAGCAGCCTGGAGATCCGTTGCGATCGATCGGCAGCGTCAGCCTGGTGAGGAGCATGATGCAACTGGGGCTCGTCGACCGGTTTCGACTCATGGTATTTCCGGTGACCCTCGGCAGCGCGGGCAGAGAACCAATTTTTGCCGGCTATCCACAAGAGAGTCTCGAACTTATCGATACGAAGGTTCTGGACTCGCGGCTCATTCTGCTCGAATATCGGCCCGTCAAACTCCCTCGCAAGTAACACCGTCAGTTGTGAGTCATTATAATTGTTCCCCACGCGCGCCCGGGTCTGCCAGCGCTTTCGGCTTGGGCTTCTTGCCCACTCCCAGGACTTCGCGGAGCTTGCTCGTCAGGCTATTTTTCGTGAAGGGTTTTTGA
>Ga0308309_10002775_pt1 | contig 10448 bp, 10 predicted proteins | sample HubBroMetageWFT5_FD_192491 | JGI IMG/M metagenome (GOLD analysis project Ga0308309, IMG submission 192491) | Warmed and freeze-thawed soil microbial communities from the Hubbard Brook experimental Forest, New Hampshire - Hubbard Brook CCASE Soil... | ecosystem: Environmental > Terrestrial >... | reverse complement strand
AATCTGCGATTCCGCAAGAACATCGCCGTCTCTTGAGATTGGCACTTGGCCCAATGATTTGAGTAACTCAGTTTTCATGCCATGTATCTCTTGCTGCTCTTAGGCAGAATCACCTTGCCGCGCTGTCGACTCGCATGTCACATACCTCGTCATCCGTAGGTCGCAACGCTGCATCGAACCGCAATTCACACTATAGCGCACCGAGGTCGTGAGTGTGAAAGGCTACAAACGCCTCACCCGAGTGTCAAATAATAAGTTTTGAAGACAATATTCAGCCAAACTTAACGAATGCTATGAGTTGTGTCGCTATGCCCCTGCAACTGAAATGCTGGCAGTGCGAAGGCGTACAGAATGTCTTGCACAGGCATGAGAAGAAATTGCCGCCCGTCGAGTTCGTACGTCATCGGCGAGGCCGCCATGCGTCCCCCGCCGTTCAAGTGCCAGAGAGTTTTGCCTGTGGCCGGATCCAGCGCCAGTAGATCGCCGGAGTTATCGGCGCTGAAAAGAAGGTGTCCAGCCGTCGTAAGAATCCCCGCGAGGCTTTCTCCGTCACCCAGTTCGTGGTTCCACACGACTTTGCCGGTGCGGTAGTCGAGCGCGCGCAACGTGGTATTGGCCCACAAGTTGCGGTCGCGTCCTCCCCACCCTTCTGCTTTTCCGGTGACTGTGGTGTAGAAAACGCTGAAGAGGCGGCGGCAGTTGACATAAAACAATCCCGTCTGCGAATCAAAGCTAGGCGCCATCCAATTCGTGGATCCGTCAGAACCGGGCTCGACGAGCGCGCCGTCCGGGCTTGGCGCCGCTTCCGGCTTGGCGATTGGCCGTCCGCGGGAGTCAACGCCCTTCGCCCACGTTTGATCGATGAACTCCGAAGTCACCAGATGCTCTCCATTTGTCCGATCCAGCACGAAGAAAAATCCGTTGCGGCTGGCCTGCGCCAAAAGCTTGCGCCGCTTGCCCTTAAACTCAGCGTCGAACAGAACCGGCGTCTCAACAGCATCCCAGTCGTGCACATCGTGTGGCGACGGCTGAAAATACCAAGCGAGCTTCCCGGTGTCCGGATTCAGCGCCACAATCGAGCAGGTGTAGAGATTGTCGCCAGGGCGTCCCTCCCCCACGAGCACCGGATTGGGATTGCCTGTGCCCCAGTAGAGCAAATTGAGGCCAGGATCATAGGTACCTGTCATCCACGTCATGCCGCCGCCGTGGTGGATGGCGTCGCTATCCTTGGGCCACGTTTCCGATCCGGGCTGGCCAGGGTCCGGCTCGGTGTTCCAGCGCCATTGGATGTTTCCTGTTTCTGGATCGAGCGATTCAAGGAAGCCGGGAATGTCCGTGGCGTCTCCGGAAACCCCGACGATCACGTGATCGCGAATAACCAGCGGCGCCATCGTCGAGAAGTATTCAAGCTTCGGATCGGCGAGCTCGACGATCCACCGCACAGTGCCATCCTTGGCATCGAGAGAGACCAAGTGCGCGTCGGGAGTCGTAAAGTAGAGCCAGTTTTTGTACATCGCGAGCCCACGATGGCCGATCTTGTGTCCTTCGGACTTTCGCTCGTAGTGCCAGATCTGACGCCCAAAGCGGGCGTCGACGGCCCAAACATTGTCAGGAACTGAAAAGTAGAGAATGCCGTTCACTTCGAGAGGAGTCGCTTTAATCGTTGCGCTGTGCGTCTGAAATACCCAGGCAAGCGTGAGTGAGCTAACGTTTCCGGCGTTGATCTGGTCGAGTGTGCTAAAGCGTGACCCGGAATAGTCCCCATTGTATGTGGGCCAGGTATCGGTAGGAGGCTTGAGCAGCGCCGCCGGGTCCAGTCCCTGCGCTGCAGCGAACGGCGGCGGCAGCATCAGAGTGAAAAGCAGAAGTGAGAGTACGGCACTGGCTCGTCTTACGGCGAAACGGTTGCCCGCATAACTGCCAGCGAGATTGTCTCTGTCGCGTGCGCCTTTAATCGCCAAGCGGAAGTGAAGAAGCATTCCGGCTCCTGACTTTGCATTTCGGTGCTTTAGCTTTCTCTATTTCAAACTCTCTAGATACGCGAAGAGGTTGTGAACGTCCGCCTGAGTCAGCTTGCCGAGAAGTTCTCGGTGAGCCGCCAGGGGGTCTTGAATTTCTACCTTCACCCGATCGCGCGAGAAGGAGCGATACCAACCCGAATCGTCGCGCAGCGCAACCATAAAATCGTCGATGTGCGCCACCGGACCTTTGATCTGCTCGCCTGAGGGCAAGGTCACCACCACTGTGGTGTGCTGTCCCCCGGGATAAAGCATGTGCGCTTCGAGATCCATGGGAGAGTACTTACTTGCGACTTTGTCCAGATCGCCCGTTGGGGAATGGCATTTGTTGCAGCCGCCCGCGCCATTGAAAAACAACTTTCCAGCTTCCGCATTGCCGGTGAGCAACTTCTCGACCGGATACACGCTCGGCAACCGGTTCGATCTAATCGCTTCGGCAGCGCGCGCGTGTAGAAAGGCTGCTATGTCGCTCACCTGTTCATCCGATAGAGGCATCGCCGGCATGCCTTTATCCGGGCGGCCTTGGCGAATCACTCCGCCGATGAGGTCGCCCTTCACGTCGTGAGCCACAAGTAAGGACCGGATAAGGTCAGGCCCTCGAGCGCCCGTGGCATCAGGGCCATGACAAAACCCACACTCTTGGACGAACTGTTTGTGCCCTCGCTCGATGGCCGGGTCTGGAACATCTGATTGGGGCCGGGCCGGAGAATTCGTTACCGTAATGGCAAAAACGACCGCTATCAAGAAAGTTGCACACCTTGCGAATCGTCCTGCTGAAGGAATACTGCCCTTGCGCATCGTTACTATTCACCTCGCGACGCGTGGATTCTAGCATTAGTGCTGTGAACTTCATCCGCCGAGTTCAAAACTCTCGCGCGAGTGGCCAAGTTGGCTCAAACTAGCCTGTGCTCTAACGCCCATCTCCCATGTTGTTCATGTTGCTTAGAGCCGCCGGTTTGTCGAGCGAGTCTGTGGCGGCAACACCGGTTATGAGGCGGGCCCCGCGGCTGAAGGTCAAATACTCAAAGCCCCACTGCACAAAGACCAACACGCGGCTCTGAAATTCCACGATGTAGATCAGGTGGACGAACAACCAGGTGAGCCACGCAAACAGCCCCGCCAGATGAAGGCCAAATATGTTAGCGACAGCTGCGGCGCGGCCAATGACGGCCATGTCCCCCTTATTGAAATAGCGAAATGGCTTTGTGTCCTTCTTCCCTTCCAAGCGCGCGCGAACAGTCTTTGCTGCATAAGCGCCGCCTTGAATGGCTACTTGCGCGACCCCGGGCAACGGCTTCCCATCTTCGCCGAGAGAAAGCGCCAGATCGCCGACGATGAAGATATCGGGGTAGCCAGGTATAGTGAGGTCCGGATTGACTTTGATGCGGCCACTGCGGTCTGTCTCCGCGCGAGTGCGTTCGCTGAGTTTTCTGCCGAACTCGTTGCTTGTTACGCCGCCGGCCCACAGCACGGTTTTGGCTGGCAGGCGTTTTGATTCGTTCCCGGATTTATAAGTGACGCCATCCGCATCGATGCACGTCACCATCACATTCTTCGTCACTTCGACGCCGAGGTCGGAGACAAGCTTTTCCGCTTTCGCCGAGAGATCCTCGGGAAACGCGCTGAGGACGCGCGGCCCGCCTTCCATAAGAAGGATGCGCGCTTCGCGCGTGTTGATGTGGCGAAAATCATTCTTCAAAGTTTCGTTGGCGATCTCCGCGAGCGCCCCGGAAAGCTCCATCCCGGTTGCGCCCGCGCCGACGATGACGAACGTGAGCCAGGCACGCGCGTCTTCCTCGTTGTTGGAACGTTCGGCGCACTCGAACGCGTAAAGAATCTTGTGCCTGATGGCGGTGGCTTCTTCGACGGACTTCAAGCTGGGCGCCCACTGCCGCCAATCATCATTGCCATAATAGGAAGTCTGGGAACCCGTCGAGACGATCAGCGAGTCATAAGGAAACGCGGCCCCGTCCCGCAAGATGACGCGCTTTGCATCGAGCTCGATATCTGCCGCTTCCCCCAGCAGCACTTGCGTATTTTTCTGCCTGCTCAGAACGCCGCGCAAAGGAGCGGCAATCTCCCCCGGCGATAACGAGCCTGTGGCAACCTGATATAGTAGAGGCTGGAAAAGATGAAAATTGCGCCGATCAATTAATGTAACATCCACGGGTGCACGCTTGAGTTTCTGCGCCGCATTTAGACCACCGAATCCTCCGCCAAGAATTACGACCCGGTGCCTCTGTTCCATACCAACCACTCCTTCAAACGCAACCTCGCCCACCCTACCATCATCTCATCTACGATGATTTTCTCAATTCAGATGCTCGGGGAGTGCGTCGAGATACCGCATTCTTCTGGTCTCGCATAACGTGAAAACGAAACCCCTTCCCAAACCGTCGAACCGCGAGCAAATGGAGCGCAATACTTTGCGGCTGCTCTGTTCCGTCCTCGTAAAGCCGGGCACGCGGCTGGAAATCTGCCGGCTTTTGCATCCTAATGACTTTCTGGATCCGGCGCGCAGAACTGTGTTTGAAGAGGTGCTGGCAGCAGGCGTGATCAGCTCCAAACAGCTGCGCGCTTCTCTGCCGACGCTTGTAATTAACCGTGGATTCCCCGATTTCGACTTGGACAAACTGCTGGCCCCAAAACTCGCGAGTGAGGCGGAAATCGAGCAGTTGTTCGAGAGCACGCTCCGTCTACTGAAGCTCGGCGGGTCAGACGATTCGACCCTTTTTGCACCCGAGGCCGATGTCGAAAACTAATTATCGTGTGCTAACGCTTGTCGAGACGCTTGGGCTAACTGGCTACATTGCCTGGTACATCTGGCAGCTTCAGAGTGCGAAACCAAATTCGTGGATCGTCTTCCCAATCTGGCTTGTCGCCAGCATTGCCGTTCATCGCGACACTCCCAAAACGCTAGGCTGGAGGGCTGACAATCTCTGGCCCGCAACGCGCCAGGGACTGATCATTTACGCCGTGTTGGTCCTTGGTGTTTGCGCGGCGGGCCTGTGGCTTGGTGCCTTCCACCGATTGCCGCCTCGCGTCACCGAGCCATGGCGGTTCTTCGCCTACTTCGCTTTTTGTCTGTTGCAACAAGTTGCTTTGAATTCCTATCTGACGAACCGGCTCCTCTATGCGCTCGAGAGCCCTCGCAAGGCAGCTCTGCTGGCCGGCGCCGTTTTTGCCGCTCTGCACTGGCCTAATCCGGTTCTCGTGCCGTTAACGTTTATCGGTGGCACGGCAATGAGTTGGCTCTTCTCCCGGGAACGCAACATTCTCCCCCTCACCGTGGGACAGGCCATTCTGGGGACCCTTGTGTGGTGGATTTTTCCAGTGGCGTGGCATCACGGAATGCGCGTGGGGCCGGGCTACTATTCGTTTCACACCTAAACGTGCGGAATTCGCCGCGGATTTGTCCACGGCTACAAATTCAAATGCTCGTAATTTCCAACTGTGCCTCTCCCCTTTGTCCTGCTTGATAGCGGCTTGCCGGACTTCTCCCACACTCCAGGGATCATTAAAGAACATTTCGGACAGCCACCGTGCTTCAGGCGATTTTCGAGGACATCGTGCCAGGAACGCCGGATCAGCAACTCGCCGCATTTAGGACAAGAAGTATTCGCGCCGTCGCTAAAAATATTTCCTTCGTACACGTAATGAAGCCCCGTCTCCAGAGCGATAGCACGCGCCCGATGGAGTGTCTCTGGCGGTGTGCGAGGCTTATCTTGCAGTTTGAAGTCAGGATGGAACGCGGTGAAGTGCAAGGGCACATCCGGCCCAAGATTCGTCAGAACCCATTCGGCAAGTTTGCGTGTCTCCGCAGGATCGTCGTTCAATGTGGGAATCATCAGGTTCGTGATTTCAAACCACACGTTTGTCTCTTTCTTCAGCCATGCAAGAGTTTCGAGGACCGGCTGCAAGTGAGTCAGCGTGGTCTTTCCGTAGAAACTCTCCGTGAAAGCCTTTAAATCAATGTTGGCGGCATCGATGTGGTCATAAATGTCGTGAAACGCCTCGTAGGTAATGTAGCCATTCGAAACCATCACCGTTTTCAGCCCATACTCCTTCGCCGCCTCGCAAATATCGATCACGTATTCGCCCCAGATTGTCGGCTCGTTGTAGGTGAACGCCAGCGAATCGCAACCATGTTGAAGCGCCAGCAAAGGGACGTCTTCGGGAGCAACATTCTGGGAACGAACCTGATCCTGCCGCGACTTGGAAATATCCCAATTCTGGCAAAAGAAGCACCCCATGTTGCAGCCCGCCGTCCCCATACTGAACACGCGTGTCCCCGGGAGAAAATGGTTCAGCGGTTTTTTCTCAATGGGATCGACTTGCAGCGCTGCAGGCGCTCCATAACCCAAGCTATAGAGTTTTCCGTCTTGATTGACGCGAATGAAACAAAATCCCGATTGTCCCGAATGGATGCGGCAATGGCGAGGACAGAGGTAACAATGCACGCGCCCGCCTGGCTCGGGCTCCCACCAGCGCCCTTCGTGCAAATTCTCCGTTTTCTGGAGGATCTTCAACTCGCTCACACGCGGATCCTCCTTCCATTCAAATCATACGCCTCCCTATGCGTCCGAGCGTCGAATTGTGCTTTTATGATTTCGTGCAAACAACAGGAACACGAAAGTCAGGCGTGGCGGCGAATGTGACGCTGGAAACGCCGCCGTTCCGCGGCCCAGTCCACAAAATTCATCATGTTCGAACGGTATTTCCAGGAAAGCCGGAAGAATTTTCGCGCGTCCAGGTTTGCCGCTTCCTTGCCAAGAAAAGTCTCAAATCGCCAGCGCATGTACGGGCTCTTCCAAGGATTGAATCGGTACCCGCGTGCAACGTTCCAGTAGTACCGCAGTGTTTTAAGCATCTGTCTTACACGGGCTAGAGCGCCCGCACCCAAGTCTTCCCAAGTCTCAATTGCCACCTAGCGGCGCGGACAGGTGTTCATGCACCAGAAGCCAGCCCGCGGGACGCTTCTCCCAAATACCCGTATACCGAATCTCTGTTTCTACATTCTTACCGTCTTTTGTTTTTTCGGATAAATGCATGGAAACCGTCGTCCACGCCACCGTGCCATGGCGCCGGACCTTCAGATCCTTCCCCGCACTGAGCGATCCGCTCTCCATGTTGTCAAAGAGCGCCGCCTTCACTCCTTCGTGGTATTCCCTCCAACTGTGATACGCAAAGGGGGCGACGTCATAAAAAACCAGACCGTCCTCCTTCGCGTAGAACCGCGCTGGATTGTCTGCGTTTCCCGTGCTCCACGCCGCACAATAGCCGTCGACGAGTTTGCGAAAAGTAGCATCATCGGTGGCCTTTTGCTGCGCGCGTGCCCCCACGAAAGTGAGCAAGCCGCCCGCAAGAGCCAGCGCAACATACAGGAGCCAGCGCCACCGTTCGCCACGTCTGACGTCTGCATTTTCTATCTGCAAGACCATCTCCGTTCGCCGCAAGACCTCTTCGGCACTAGGGGTAGGAAAGCCACTGACTAGTGCGCATACCCTATGGTGAATCGCGCGAATTTGCAAGGGGGGCCTAGTACCCACCCAGGCTCGGCCCTCCCTCATGTTTTTCGCCGATGACAGCCGCCACTGGCCGGTAAATTCACCCTGCCCGCCGAAAAGCGAATGCACACCTCCCCGGCACTGCTTAATCTCGCTCATGGGCAGACAAACCGCCCGTTTTGGAGGCGACCATGGCAACGCCGCTACATCCTGAGCACGGACGCAAAGGCTACTTGGGCACAATCCTAGTAACGCTAGGGTCCGTAGCCCTGGTGGCCGACCTGGAAGTCTTGGCGCAACCCCTTGCGCGGCTCGCTGAAAAACTACACGAAGGAGTTTTCGGCCTATTACCTTCGCTTGGCCTGTCTTTCTTGAACGCCGCTGGCGCCTTCGCCTTCCACCAAATCGACTACTTTTCACTCATCTCCCGTATCTTGGTACTATTCACGGCGGCGGTAGCCGTCGTCGTCGGGCTCGTTTTGCTGCGATCGCAGTCCGAATATCCGACGCGAGCAAATCGCATGAATGCATCCACATTCCGCAAACGGGAGATCGATAATGGATGACCGCGACAACCGTCCCCAGCCGGACGATAGTCGGAAACATCAGTCGCTAGCCGGAATCCTCCTTCCCGGCAAGGGACAGTCCGAAGCCTCGCGCGTCGGTCTGGTCTGGGGCGCTTTGATTGTCGCCGCGGGCGTGGCGCTGCTCCTCGACCATTTGGGCTTTATCACCATCGGCTCCTTGCTTCGCTTTTGGCCCATGATCCTGGTTTTCTTCGGCGTCGGCCACCTCTTTACTCGTTCGAATCGCAACTGGGGCCTGATCCTCATCGCCGTCGGAGCGGTCTTCCAATTAAACGCCCTCGGCATCACCCATTTGGGCTTCGCCGATCTTTGGCCGGTTGCGATCATTGCTGTTGGCGTGGTTCTCATCTGGGGCGCCCTGAGACCGCCCCCCGTCGCGTCAAAGACCTCCACCGATTCCACCGACATGTTCAACGCCGTGGCAATCTTTAGCGGCTGCGAACGCCGCGTCAAGAGCCAGAACTTCAAAGGCGGAAGAGCCACCTCCATCTTTGGAGGCGTCGAGCTCGACCTCCGCGACGCAAAGATTGAAGGTGACGAAGCCACCATCGAGGTCAACTGCATTTTTGGCGGCGCCGAGATTCGCGTCCCCGATAACTGGAACGTCCATTCCAAGAGCATCCCGGTCCTCGGCGGCTTTTCCGACAAGACGCACATTTCCTCAGCCGAAGACCCCGCCGGAGGCAAACGAAAAACGCTGGTTGTCACCGGCGTGGTCGTCTTTGGAGGCGTGGAGATCGACAACTAAGCGGTCTATGCATCCACTCCTCACACCGATTCGCCGCTTTGGCCTTTATCTCCTTGCTTGGCTTCCGCTGGCCTTAATCCTAATTTATCTGATGGCCGTGCCCGGGCGATTAGGCTGGCTCGACGCCACGGTTTTGATTGTCCCCCTCTGCTTGATCTACCAGTTCGTCTGCCTCTCGGCATGGTACTCCTGCAAAGCCGCCCCCATTCAAAAGAGCACAGCGCAGCGTCTCTGGCTGACGCACGTTATCGCCGCTGCGACTCTCAGCCTCTTCTGGGTCCTGCTCGCAAAACTGCTAGCCTACGGCTTCTCCCAGATGCCTTCGTTCCGGGGACTCGACAGCCGCTTTGCCTCTCAAGTACCCGTCATTTTCGGCGCTGGTTTCCTGCTCTATCTCCTGTCCGTCGCTTCACATTACGTCATCCTCGCCATCGAGGACTCCAACAAAGCCGAAATCCGCGTTCAAGAGACCAGCATCCTGGCGCGCGATGCCGAATTGAAAGCTCTGAAAGCGCAAGTGAATCCACACTTTCTTTTCAACAGCCTCAATTCTATCAGCGCCCTCACGAGTGTCGATCCTGCGAAGGCCCGTGAAATGTGCATCTTGCTAGCCGAATTCCTCCGTATGACTCTCGGACTCGGCGAAAAAACGAGCGTGCCCATCTCTGAAGAGCTCGCGCTCCTCCACCACTATCTGGCCATCGAAAAAGTACGCTTTGGCGCCCGCTTGCAGATGGAGGAAGATCTTCAAGAACTTTCCAGCTCAATCGACCTTCCGCCCCTTCTTCTGCAGCCGCTGGTTGAAAACGCCATCACCCACGGCATCGCCAATCTCCCGGATGGAGGCACGGTACGTCTCTCCGGTCACAGCCACAACGGCCGCGTTCTTCTTGCCATTCAAAATACGTTCGACCCCGACTCAAGTCCGATGCGAAAAAACGGTCTCGGACTGAAAAATGTCCGCAACCGGCTCGAAGCCCGGTTTGGCAAAGATGCCAGCATGCGCGTCAGCTCGGAGAATGGGAATTTTCGAGTGGAACTGTCGTTTCCCGCGAATACCGTTGAGGTGCCGAATTGAGTAAGCACGACGAAAAGAAAATCACCACGCTTATCGTCGACGACGAAGACCTCGCACGCCTCGTCCTTCGCGAACTGATTCAAACGCATCCCGAGCTCGTGGTTGTCGCAGAGTGCGCCAATGGTTTCGAGGCCGTGAAAGCCGTCGCCGAACACAAGCCCGACCTGATTTATCTCGACGTACAGATGCCCAAACTCTCCGGATTCGACGTCCTCGAACTCATCGGCACGGAAACTGCCGTCATCTTTGTCACCGCCTATGACCAGTACGCCATGCGCGCCTTCGAAGTCCACGCGGTCGACTATCTCTTGAAACCGATCGGCCGCGAGCGCTTCGAAGCCGCTCTCGAACGCGCAAAATCACGCCTGGGCGAGAAGTTGCCCGCAGCTCCCGAGCTGGCCGCGGCAGCACGCCCGCCAAAACAATTCCTCGAGCGCATCGTAGTGCGCGACGGCACTCGCGTCACGCTCATCCCAGTGAGAAAGCTTGACTATGCGGAAGCGCAGGACG
>Ga0308309_10002772_pt1 | contig 10449 bp, 11 predicted proteins | sample HubBroMetageWFT5_FD_192491 | JGI IMG/M metagenome (GOLD analysis project Ga0308309, IMG submission 192491) | Warmed and freeze-thawed soil microbial communities from the Hubbard Brook experimental Forest, New Hampshire - Hubbard Brook CCASE Soil... | ecosystem: Environmental > Terrestrial >... | reverse complement strand
GTATTTCAGGAAGGGCATGCGCCTCCGCTCGGTCAGCTGGAAGGTTCATGGATGGGCTTGCCGAGCGACGAGGCTGGCTATGCATACATGTGGGCGCTCGCAAATATTGAATACATCGTGCAAACCGGCGGCATGGGCGATATGGAGCGCGTCCTCGACCGGATTGGAAGTGGCAGTTCCACGGAAGCAGCGCTACGCGACGTGCTGCACAGTGACTACAACGACTTGATGCAGTCCACCGCCGAGTATCTTCGCAAGACTTACGGACGATAGACGGATCGAACTATCGAAATCTTTTTAAGAATTCAGCAACAATGCCGCCAAAAGCGCGGCGCGGACGGGCATGGTGTTGATGAGGATGTGCTCGTTCGCGGAATGGGCACCGTGGCCGACGGCGCCGAGGCCGTCTAGCGTGGGGATCCCAAGTGCGGCGGTGAGATTGCCATCGGAGCCGCCGCCGGCTGTGCATTCACCTAGAGGCAAGCCCATTTGCGCGGCCAGTGATTTGGCTTTGGCGAAAAGCGTGGCGCTGAATTTTCTTTCGAGAGGGGCACGGTTGAAACCGCCGCGAACTTCGAGCTTCGCGCCGTGAAGAATTGGGCGGAGCGCGTGCAGGCGACGCTCAACGCGGCGCATGTCGGCTACGCGCAGTGCGCGAAGATCGAGGACGGCGCGGGCTCGCTCGGCGATTACGTTCACGCGAGTGCCGCCTTCGATGACGTCAGCGTTGACGGTCACACCGCGGCGCAGGTCGTTCCACGCCTGAACGCGCTGGAGCTGCCGCGCAAGCTCGTGAATCGCGTTGATGCCTTCTTGCGGCGCAAGGCCTGCGTGAGAAGCGCGACCGTGCACGATGATCTCAGCTTCGCCAACACCCTTGCGAGCCGTCTTGATCAATCCTTTTGGGCCGAGTGATGGCTCGAGGACAAAGACGGCGTCACTGCGGCGCGCCTCTGTTTCAATGAGCTTGCGCGAGGCATCGCTGCCGATTTCTTCGTCGGAAGTCCAGAGAAAAACCAAGCGGCGCGCGAGGGGCGCGTTGGTTTGCTGCAAAGTTTCGAGAGCGAAGAGGGCCTGAACGAGGCCGGCCTTCATATCGAAGACGCCGGGGCCGTAGGCCTTTCCTCCGGAAACACGGAACGGCATTTTGGCCAGGGTGCCAGACGAATGGACGGTGTCGTAATGACCGAGCACGAGGAATTGACCTATGGGCCGCGATTTCTCCGGCCACCAGGTGACGAGAAGCTGGTCGCCACGTTGCTTCTTCGCGATCCGTTGGACGTGTGCGCCGCGTTTGCGCCATTCCGCGGCGAGTGTGTCGCAGCAGCGGTCGGCGGGAGCTTTTTCCAGGCTGGGAGACTCCGCGAGAACGAGCCGCTGGACCGTAGAGAGCATCTCCGGCAAGCGAGGTTTCAGAAGGCGCAAGAATTCTTTGGGATAGTTAGGATCCGGCATGGCCGGGACATGCTAACAATGACGGGCGGCAGGAGCAAACGCCCCAGTCACCAAGGGAGACGAATTGGAGTTCCATAGGAGTTGCCGCCGGGAGAACCACGAGTGGCGGTCGGCCGATTTGGCGTTCGGCGGTTAGTTAACCATAACTGCCACCCCCTCCCTAGTTTTTCATAAGTGTTGCTTCTAAAGGATTTAGCTTTTCTGCAAGTTGTTTAGAATCAGCAGTTAGAGGCGCTTGCGCAGGTGTTGATTCTAAATGGGTTACGGGTTGCACCAAGATTGTGCAAAATAGGGCAACCCGCGGAAGCTGGCAACGAGCTTCTTTGCCGATAGAAACGCCACAACTTGCGCGCGCGCTGCGCTGACTGAGAAAGGCGACCATTGAGTGTGCTACCAAAAAGCAAAACGCCAATCTGGAGATTGGCGTTCCCGGGCCTACGGCACATTATTGCCTAGCAACTACTATACCTCGGGAGCTAATTTTTGTCAAGAGAAAAACGGAGCGGGAATCTACGACACCCAGCGCTATGACACCTAGCGTATTGTTCCGAGTTCTGTGCTTTCCCGAGCGGTTCACAACATGGCGGCACCTGAAGGAAGAGCGCGTATGCCGGTGGGCTTGGGTTCGCTTATAATGGAAAGTTTGCTAGGGAAGTGTGAGGCGCTGCAGTAAGGATCTGCGGCGCGATGGGGAGCAGGGATGATACTCGACGTCGTGGAGATTCAGAAGATATTGCCGCACCGCTATCCGTTTCTGATGGTGGACGCGATTCTGGAAATGGAGCGGCTAAAGTACATTGTCGGCGTCAAGAACGTAAGCATCAATGAGTCGCACTTTCAGGGGCACTTTCCGGGCAAGCCCATCATGCCGGGAGTGTTGATTATCGAAGCGATGGCTCAGACGGGCGGGTTGCTGCTCTTGCTCGAGGTTCCGGACCGCGAAAGCAAATTACTGTATTTCGTGGCCGTGGATGGCGCGCGCTTCCGGCGTCCGGTGGTGCCCGGCGACCAGTTGCGTCTGGAAGTGAAAGTTATTTCGTGGCGAGGCGATTTTTGCAAGCTCGAAGGCAAGGCCACTGTGAACGGACAGTTGGCCGCGGAAGCTACGCTGATGTGCAAGATGGTGGACCGCGAGTTTGGCGCGAAGGCGGAAGAACCCGCGAAATGAGCAAGCCGGAGATTCATCCGCAGGCGGTCGTGGCGCCGAGCGCGAAGCTGGCCCCAGGAGTCAAAGTCGGGGCTTACGCGATTGTGGGGGACGAGGCGGAACTCGGCGAAGGCTGCGTTCTTCACCCATACGCGACTGTGAGCGGGCCTGCGAAGTATGGGCGCAACAATGTGTTCTACTCGTTTTGTGCGGTCGGCGGCGATCCGCAGGACTACACCTACCGAGGAGAGCGGACTGAGTTGGTTGTGGGCGACGGCAATATTTTTCGCGAGTACGTCACAGTCAGCCGGGGGACGCAAAAGGGCGGGGGCGTCACGCGAGTCGGCAACGAAAATTTTTTTCTGGCTTACTCGCACGTAGGGCACGACGACCAGATTGGCAATCAGACGCTGTTTGTGAACGGCGCGACGCTGGCAGGTCATGTCGCAGTGGAGGATTTCGCCACCGTTGGCTCGTTTTCGGTGGTGCACCAATTTTGCCGCGTGGGGCGTTACGCGTACGTGGGCGCTTGCACGGTGATTGTGCAAGACGTGCCGCCGTTTTCGCGCGTCGTGACGGATCGCGAGACCAAGAGCTACGGCGTCAATACCATTGGGCTAGAACGCAAAGGATTCTCGAAGGAACGGTTGCAATTGCTGGATCGCGCTTTTCGTTTGCTGAGCCGCTCGAAAATGAATACCACGCAAGCGTTAGCTGAAATGCGAACGAAATTGGCCGGCTCTGACGACGTGCAGGAACTGATCCGATTCATCGAGACTGCCGAGCGCGGAATCGTTAAGTAAGAGTTGCAACCTGCCATCCACGCCATGCCGGAAACCAACGCAAACACGACAGGATGGGGACTCATCGCCGGAAACGGTCGATTCCCGTTTCTGGTGCTGGAGGGCGCGCGCAGCCAGGGAATTGAGATGGCGGTGATTGCGCTGAAAGAAGAAGCATCGCCCGAACTGGAAAAAAGCGCCAAGCGACTGCACTGGGTGAGCCTCGGCGAATTGAGCAAGGCCATCGACCTGATGCACAAGGAGGGTGTAACGCAAGCCGTGATGGCCGGGCAGGTAAAGCACAACAAAATTTTCAGCTCGATCCGGCCGGACTGGAAATTGGCGAAGCTGCTGGTCTCGCTGCCGCGGAAAAGTACTGATGCACTGATCGGCGGGATCGCGCGGGTGCTGCAGGATGAAGGGATTCAGCTGGTGGACTCGACTTTGTTTCTGAAGCCACTGCTGCCCGAGGCTGGCGTGCTGACACGCCGTGCTCCCAACGAGCAAGAAAGCGCTGACATCGCGTACGGGCACGGCGTCGCTCGACAGATTGCGGGCATGGACATCGGACAGACGGTTGTGATTTCGGATCAGGCCTGTGTCGCGGTCGAGGCCATGGAAGGAACGGACGAAACCATTGCGCGCGCGGCGCGGATCGCGGAGGGAAAGTCTCTCGTCGTTGTGAAGGTTAGCAAACCGCGCCAAGACATGCGGTTCGATGTACCCGTGGTCGGTTTGCCGACCATCGAACAGATGAAGAGCTCCCGCGCCACGGCCTTGGCGGTGGACGCGGGACGCACCTTGCTGTTTGACCGTCACAAATTGATCGAGCTGGCCGACGCGGCGGGTATCGCTATTCAGGCGTTTGCGCCGGCAGCGATTGCGGAACCGAAGGGCGCATCCGGGGGAATTAATAAGAAATGAGCGGTGTGGGAAGAGATTCGAGAAAAATCCGCGCCGCAGTTGTCGGAACCGGGGAATTTGGGCGCAACCACGCGCGCGTGTATCGCGAGTTGGAGGGGGCTGAACTTGTTGGCGTTTACGATCAAGATCAGGCCCGCGCGGAAGCCGTCGCTGTAGAATTTCAAACACGCGCGCTGTGCAGCCTCGAAGAAGTCCGCGAACTCGCCGAAGCGGTCAGCGTGGCGGTGCCAACGGTCGCGCACGCCGAGGTGGGCGGCCGACTGCTTGAGAGCGGGCTGGACGTCCTGGTCGAAAAGCCCATGGCCCTGAATCTTGCTGAGGCGGATGCGCTTCTCGAGGCGGCGCGGCGACACAAACGGATTTTGCAGGTGGGCCACGTCGAACGATTTAATCCCGCCGTGGCAGCGGTTGAGCCGATTCTCAACCGGCCGCTTTTTTTCGAAGTGCACCGCTTGGGAGTTTTTACTCCTCGCAGCCTCGACGTGGAAGTGATTTATGACGTAATGATCCACGATCTGGACATCCTGCTGGCGTTGGTGAAGGAGCCGGTGACCGAATTGAAGGCGGTGGGCATTCCCGTGTTGACGGACAAAGTGGACATCGCTCATGTGCGGCTGGAATTCGCGGGCGGCGCTGTCGCTAACGTGACCGCCAGCCGGGTTTCCACGGAACGCGTGCGTAAGATGAGATTTTTCCAACAACACGAGTACATTTCGCTCGATTACGCGCGGCGCGATGCTCTGCGTGTCGGCGTAAAACGGCTGGGGCCGCAGCCTGAGTTTTCGTTTGAAAAATTGCCCGCGCCCGACGTGGAGCCTCTCCATGCGGAACTCGAGGCATTTCTGGAGGCGGTGCGCACGCGCCGCGAACCGCGCACTAACGGAGCCGCGGGCCGCGCGGCTTTGGAACTGGCAAGCCGTGTGATGGCAAGCATCCAGGAGCATGGGGAACGCGTCCAACTAGCAGCGTTCGCCTCACATGAGAAAGCAGGAAAATGATTCCCCGGACCCTGGTGCCGCTTGGTTCTCGTCCGCCAGCCGCGGATGCGCCGCCTTCGCAGCGGCGGCGTCCGACGACGCTGGATGAGCGGACGCTCGTTCCGGCGATGCTGCCGATCGTTCAGCTCGACGGGAAATCGAGCATTCCGAGGTCGCTCCCGCTGGAGTCGATTGCCGCGCGCGTCGTAGTTCCGCGCGACGTGAATCAGGAAGCCTACAACGTCGAGGAAAACCACTCGACTCCGGTCCAGCCGACGGACATGGACCAGCGGATTACCGTGCCGCAGGGCGCAGCGCCTCCGGAAAAAATTGAAGCCCCGCTGATCCCCCCCGGGGATATCGTCGATCTTGACGTGTTCATGACCGGCGAAGTGAATCTTCTCACCAAGCCGCAAACGGAAGAAAAAACAAAATGGGATTTGATCACGCGCGTTTCGTCATTTGCGTTCCACGTAATCTTGTTTGCGACGATTATCCTGTGGGCGAAGATCTTTCCGCCTCACGCGCCGACGCAGCAAGAAATTGATCTCGCCAACCGGCAATTGACTTGGATTCCGCCGGAAAGTTCATACGCTCCCAAGCCGAAAGCGCAGCCGCGACCTGCGCAGCCTCCTGCGGTGCATGTCGATCCGCGCGTAATAAACAAAGTGGCGCCTCCCGTTCCTCAACCGGCGCCGAGGCCGGAGCCTCCCAAGAGAGAGTTGCCGGATGCTCCTACACCGAAAATACAGGAGACTCCGCGCGAGGTGGAAACGCCTGCGCCCAAGACGGATCCCCCGAAAGCGCCGCTGAAACTGGATACACCGGATATGCCAAAGCCGCAGCCGGGGTTGAAGCTGCCAAAGAGTTCCTCCATCGATGACGCCATCCACGATGCACTGAAGACGCCAAGCGGGGGCGGTCGAAGCGGCGCGATCACTGGGCCCGGGCCGCGCCAGAACGGCACTCCCGGCGGAGGCCCTCCGGGGCAAGGCTCGGGTTCGTTCGGGAACGGCTACGAGATTTTGACGCCGACGGAAGGCGTGGACTTCAGCGACTACATGCATCGCATGCTCGAAAACGTGCGGCGGAACTGGTATGCGGTGATGCCTCAGTCGGCCTTGCTGGGAGATCGTGGCCGCGTTTTGCTGAGATTTAAAATCATGGCGAATGGCAGCGTTCCGAATGACGACCCGGCGCGCGAGATGGGCTCCGGAAAAGAGCCTTTGGATCGCGCGGCAGTTTCCGCCATCCGTTCGTCCAATCCCTTTGAACCATTGCCGTCGGCTTTCCACGGCCCGTACATCGAGATCCGCATCATGTTCTTGTACAATTTGCCGATCGAAGACGCATATCGGTGAAACTCGTTCGCCAGCAAATTCTCGGTAGTCTTCTTCTCGCTCTGGTTGTGCTTGTTGTGCTGCTTGTCCGCGCTTGGCATATTCTGTTTCGATGAATCCTGGCACATCCGAACTGCCGTTGGTTGCCATGGTTGGTCCTACGGCATCGGGAAAGTCTGCTCTCGGCGTGTGGCTGGCCGGACAATTCGACGGAGAAGTGCTGGCTTGCGATTCGACGCAGCTCTATCGCGGTTTCGATATCGGCACTGCGAAGCCGGGACTCGCCGAGCGCCGTGGCATCCCGCACCATCTCATCGACGTCTTGACGCCCAGCGAAGAGGCGACGGCTGGTGGCTACCGACAGATGGCGTTGGCCGTGCTGGATGATTTGCGCCGCCGAAACCGGCTGCCGATTCTGACCGTTGGCACTGGGTTATATTTGCGCGCACTGCTTGAAGGACTGGCGGATGTGCCGCAACGCTCCGAAGAACTGAGAGAGAGACTGCGCGCTAGCGCGGAGGGGCATGCGCCGGGTTACTTGCACCTGTTGCTCAAGCGGCTGGACCCTGAAGCGGCAGGAAAAATCGCGCCCGCGGACGAGCAAAAATTGATTCGCGCCGTCGAAGTGTGCGTGCTGGCGCGGCGGCCTGTTTCGGAGGTGCACCGCACCGGGCGCACTCCGCTTGAAGGCTGGCGCGCGTTGAAAATCGGATTGATGCCGCCGCGCGAGGCGCTCAATGGGCGCATACAAGCGCGAACGGACGCGATGCTTGCACAGGGCTGGATGGAAGAAGTGCGCGGTCTCGAGGCGAGCGGCTTGCTGGAAAACGCAAAGCCATTTGACTTTATAGGCTACCGCGAGCTGCGCGAAGTTTTGCGTGGTGAGAAAAAACTCGAAGGAGCGCGCGCGGCGATTCAGCAAGCCACGAGGCGCTATGCCAAGCGCCAGTTGACGTGGTTCCGCAAAGAGCCGGGCGTTCACTGGATCGCTGGTTTCGGCGATGATCCTCAAGTCCAACGCGATGCCGCCGCGCACCTGCAGAGAACAGTTCCGGCGGTGGACTAGCCCACAGCACCAAGCCCCGGTGAGTGGTTGGCCGCCCTGCGATTAGCTCACGCTAGAATACTAGGACAATCTATGGCTTCTCGCATTCCACCCGATGCGCGACAACATCTGCAGTTTGCTTCCTTCTGCCAAAATCCCAAAAAGTCGAGGCTTTGCCGCGCAGCACTTCGGCGTCGGAGGTCTTCAGCTCCATGGATAAACCGCTGAATCCCGTTGTCCAGACTATTTCTATAGATTTTGGCCCCTTAGGCAACCAATAAGCGCCGCGGTGAATGCTCGGTTTAATTCCCGGCGCGGGCCGGACGACATAACCTTTGGTCTCCCAACCCTCCGTTCCCCGTTTGGCGAAGAGTTGAATACGAGGGGGAGGAGTGATGAACTCCTCATCCTCTCCCAATTTCATGTCTGGTCTCCAAGGCGACAGGGTCAAGTCATAGCAACCTTGAATCGTTTCCGGTTTTACGAATTGGGAGTCTTGTTTCGGGCCGGGCTGCCCGCTTACTGCCTTGGGAGCCGCGTACCAGACGGAGGAGACGTGGAACGAGTTCATCATGCACACGCAAAGAAAGCTAACTATCCCGGTTCCCATGGGCTGCATTTCAGCACAGGACCTGAACTGTGGCAAGGTCGGCTGAATTCGAAATAATCGGTCTGCCAACTAGCAGTTGGCGACGCGCGGATATGCGACTGACAGTCGCGGCGGGGAGGCGGAGCGCGTATAATGGCCCCAGGTGAAGAAAGACCCCCTCCTACATGGCTTCCTCGGGACGATGGCTTTGGGACTGACTTCGTGACGAAAACTTCACAACCTGTGTCTACGGCGGATCGCGCTTTGCTTGTCGGTTTGGGCTGGAAGCGGAAGCCGCGCTTTCCGGGCATGCCTGCGGGCGAGCAGGGGCGCGAATCGCTTCTGGAGCTTGTGGAGCTGGCGCGCAGCGCTGGTGCGGAAGTCGCGGGCACGGTTTTTCAGATACGCGAATCGGCGGACCCAGCGACGCTGGTCGGGCGCGGCAAGCTGGACGAGATTCGCGCTGAGGCCACTGCCCATAAGGCGCCGCTGATTATTTTCGACAGCAACCTCTCGCCCATGCAGCAGCGCAACATCGAAGCAGCCACTGAGCGGCGCGTCATTGACCGGACGCAGTTGATACTGGATATTTTTGCGCGGCACGCGCGCAGCCGCGAAGGCCAGTTGCAAGTCGAACTCGCGCAGTTGAACTACATGTTGCCCCGGCTTACCGGCAAAGGCGCTTCGATGTCGCGTCTCGGCGGCAAAAGCGGCGGCGGCGGTTCCGGCGGAGCAGGCGGAGGAGCGGGGCGCATCGGCGTACGTGGACCTGGCGAAAAGAAACTGGAAACGGACCGCCGGCGCATTCGCGACCGCGTGGGCAAGATTCAAAACAGCATCGAAGATATACGCAAGCAGCGAGCTCTGCGGCGCGAGGCGCGTAACGCCGTGCCGCTCGGGACGATAGCACTGGTGGGTTACACCAACGCCGGCAAGTCGACTTTGTTCAATGCGTTGAGCCGCGCCGAGGTTCTCGTTTCGTCACGCATGTTTGCGACGCTGGACCCGACCATCCGCGCGATCCGGTTGCCATCGAATCGACGCGTCCTGGTGTCGGACACTGTGGGATTCATCCGCGATCTGCCCAAGGGATTGCTGACGGCGTTCCGCGCGACCCTCGAGGAAGTGCAAGAAGCTGCGCTGATTCTGCACGTAAGCGACGTCTCGAATCCACATCACGCCGAACTGGATGAGGAAGTGGACAAAATTTTGAATGACCTCGGCGTAGCCGACCGGCCACGGCTCCGCGTTTTGAATAAAGTGGATCGGCTCACGAAAGAGCAAAGAGCTCCGCTTCTCCACCCCTACACGAATGGAACGGGGACAAACGAAGGCCCCGTGCTTGTTTCGGGGCTGACGGGAGAGGGCGTCGAAGAGTTGTTGCGCCGGATGGACGCGGCTCTTCCGGTCGATCCGGTGGTGACACTTTCGCTACGGCTTCCGCTCGCCGAAGGCCGCACGCTGGCGCTCGTTCACGCGCTCGGCCGCGTGATACACTCCGAGGTCGAAGACTCTCACATGTTGCTGGACGCTGAAGTTCCCATCTCGATTGCGCGTAAGCTGAAGCTGGATGCCTTTGCGAATGACGGAACTTCGAAACGCGTGCCTGCGTAATAAGAGGTGAGGTGGTAGCCATGGTCGGATTTTTCCTGTGGTGTATCTTGCTCTTCTTTTGCTGGCCTCTCGCATTGCTTGCGCTCGTGTTGTATCCGTTTGTTTGGCTGATTCTGCTGCCTTTTCGGATTGTGGGGATCGCAGTGGATGGCGTTTTGTCGTTCTTGAGAGCCCTGTTTTTCCTCCCGGCGCGAATTTTGCGAGGACCGCGGGCGATTTGACCAAGCGGCGCCTATTTGCTTCTGAGTAACTCCGATGTCGCCGTCCGAGATATCCTCGTTTTGGCTGCTAAATAGGTCTTTCCTGAACAGTTTGCGGAGTTTCCGGATACCCGAGCCACTGTGGAAACCTTGTGGAAACCGTTTTGTGCAAAAAAGCACTGCGCGCGCTAGCTTCCTGAAAATGTTACCGCATTTTGAAATCATATTAACGTAACATGCTGAATATAAAGACTTTGCGTCTATGCAGAGCGTTCTGGTGAGATGCCAGGGCGGGCCAATATCTTAGCCGGAGGTTTTTGACATTTGCACAGGTTTGCAGCAGAGGGAGTACGGATGAGTACAGCATCCCCCGCGG
>Ga0308309_10002771_pt1 | contig 10451 bp, 9 predicted proteins | sample HubBroMetageWFT5_FD_192491 | JGI IMG/M metagenome (GOLD analysis project Ga0308309, IMG submission 192491) | Warmed and freeze-thawed soil microbial communities from the Hubbard Brook experimental Forest, New Hampshire - Hubbard Brook CCASE Soil... | ecosystem: Environmental > Terrestrial > Soil... | reverse complement strand
CGCCAGCGCGATATCGCGGCTGACAATGTCAGACTCAGCGGCGTTAGGCATGCCGCGCAAGCCGAGGCGAAACGACGTCGGCCCCAGATTCATTGAGCATCCGGCGGTGAGGCGCGAGTCCTCGGCATGTTGCACCACCGCGATGTTGAGCTTGGCCGCCGATCGCAGCGCGTCGCGCATCAACTTGTCATCGAGGATGGGGCGGCCGTCGTCGCTGATGGCGACGGCTCCAGCTTTCTTGAGCGCCGCGAAGTTCGTCAGCTTCTCGCCCTGACTCCCAACCGTCGCTGCGGCGATGGGAAAGAGCCGGACCACGGCAGCGCGCTCGGGAGCCTGCATCCAGCGCGTGATTTCGGGAGAATCGTTCACTGGGCTGGTGTTGGGCATGGCACAGACAGCGGTGAAGCCTCCGGCAGCGGCAGCGGCAGTACCCGTAGCAATGGTCTCTTTGTGCGACTGGCCGGGCTCGCGCAGATGGACGTGCAGGTCGACGAAACCGGGGGCCACGATGCAGCCCTTGGCGTTAAGCGTATCGCTGGCGGCGGCTTTTAGCACGCCGGGCGCAGCAAGTTGAGCCACGCGGCCGTCGCGCAGCAGAATATCCATTTCGCGGTCAATGCCACTCGAGGGATCGATGACCCGCCCTCCGGCGATAAGCAGCGCGTTCTCTCCGGTCTTCATTGGGCCGCCTTCAACACCGTCGCGAGAATCGCCATGCGCGTCTTCACTCCGTTGGCGACTTGTTCGTGCATGCGGGACTGCGGGCCGTCGGCTACTTCGTTGGCGAGTTCGAGGCCGCGCACGATGGGTCCGGGATGCATAACGATAGCGTCAGGCCGCGCCAACTTCATGCGTTGCGGCGTGACCTGGAACTTCGCGATGTAGTCTTCGAGGCTGATCTGCTTGCCGGCGAGACGCTCCTTCTGGATGCGCAGCGCCATTACGACGTCGGCCCCTTGCAATGCGGCGTCGAGATCGTGGCAGGCGACGACGCCGGGAGCGAGGGTTGCGGAAATGTCGGGGACGAGGTCAGGCGGCCCACAGAAGATAACTTCTGCGCAGAACTTGGAAAGCAGGTGCGCGTTGGAGCGCGCGACGCGGCTGTGAAACACGTCTCCGACGATGACGACGCGCAGCCCTTTGAGCCGTTTCTTGTGATTGGTAATGGTCAACGCGTCGAGCAGCGCTTGCGACGGATGCTGATGCAGTCCGTCGCCGGCGTTGATCACGGGCACCGGAACGAAGCGTGAAAGCAGGTACGGGGCTCCGCTATTGGGATGACGCATGACGATGACGTCGGCCCCCAGGGCGGTGACGGTCCATCCGGTGTCGATGAGCGACTCGCCCTTCTCGATGCTGGACGAGGTCGCAGAGACGAGTGTGGTGGTGGCTCCAAGCGCTTTGGCAGCGAACTCGAATGACGTTCGAGTGCGGGTGGAAGCCTCGTAAAAGAGCAGCACGACACGCTTGCCGCGCAGGAGTTGCGGCGGGCGTTTGGGATCCATGCGCCGCGCGAGTTTTAGGAGGGCATCAATTTCGGCAGTTGTCAGGTGATCGGTGCCCAGCAGCGAACGCGGGTGTTGCTTCATTGCCCCTCGGCGACGCGCTCGACCAGCAACACTTTCTCGGCGTTGTCGGTTTCCTGGAATTTGACTTCGATGATCTCGTTGTCGGTGGTCTGCACCTTGCGCCCCACGAATCCGGCTTCGATGGGCAGCTCGCGATGGCCGCGGTCGATGAGCACCAGCAGTTGAATGCGGCGCGGTCGGCCATGATCGAACAGCGCATCGAGCGCGGCGCGGGTGGTGCGGCCTGTGTAGAGAACGTCGTCGACCAGGATGATGTTCTTGTCCTGGATGTCGAACTCCATCTTGCTTTTGCGCACCTCGGGCCGATGGCCGATGGTGGAGAGGTCGTCGCGATAGAGCGTGATGTCGAGGGTGCCGACGGGCACTTCCATTTTCTCGATGCGCCCGAGGATCTTCGCCAGGCGCTGCGCCAACGGAACGCCGCGACGCATGATGCCCACCAATCCAACATTGTCGGCGCCGTTGTTCTTCTCCACAATTTCATGGGCAAGGCGCACGATGGTGCGATCAATTTCCGACGCAGACATGATCTGCGACTTCTCGCGCAGGTTAGGAGAGGGACTTGGGGGTTTGGTCATGCCCTACGGATGATACGAAATGGGCGCGTGAGGGGCAACTGGGGTGAGCGGATGTGACGGGTGACACGGGAGAGGGTGACAGGCATCAGCCGTTTCCACCCTGTCGCGAACAGCGGGCGACACCAGTGGATTCCCGGATCATTCACTTTCGAATCGAAAAAAGTCGGCGCCACTGAATTTCAGCAGGCGGGCTTTGCCGTTTACGATGAAAAGAAACTCGACGCGCTCTGGGTTCGGAGCGTCTTCCGTGGGACGGAATTCATTGTCGCCGATGCGTTCGAGTGAAGTTTCGCCCTCAGCCCAGAGCTGGCCCTTCAGCACCACGATGTCGGCGCTGGTGCCTTCAAACGGGCCATAGCAAAGGTAGGTGCCGGTGAATGCGGCGTACTCAGGTGGGACGGTGAACGTCTTTGGGCCGGTGTACTTCGGGTTGGTGTACCAGCCGCTGCCGTGCATGAGCTCGACGACAGGACCGGGCTTGTCTTTCTCTTTTGCGTTTTCGTTTTTCGCGCGCCCAAACATGAAGGAAGACCGCGCGAGCTGCGGATCGGTAGCAATAAAGGAGTCGGCGCCAGATCTTTGCAGAGGCATCCGCTGACTCGCTACCGTCGCGAACAATGAATTGTCGCCGGTGATCTCGATGGACTTGCCGTCGGGCGAGGAATAGACACCCGCGTAGTCGGCGGCGTTCTTGATGACCTTGGGATCTTCGATGGCGGGCGCGGCAGGGGCAGGCTTGCCTGCGCCGGAGGCAGCCATCAATTGCACAGCGTATTGCGAAACCGGAGTAGGGCGGTATCCCTGCATCGCGTTGACGGAGGAGAAGGCACCGGCTCCGGCGTCGAGGTCGAGATAAAGGGCGGACATGAACGAGGCCATGCCCCCGGTATGACGAAGGATGGTGTGACCGTCTACGGTCTCGACGGCGATGCCATAGCCGTAATTGGCGTCTTTGCCGAACTCGGCTGCCTTGATCCACGGCTTGGACATGAGGGCGAAGCTGTCGGCCGAGACAATACGGGTGTGCGGACCCTGGCCGCGATTGAGCAGCATCTGCATGTAGAGGGTCATGTCGCCCGGAGTGGACGCGATGCTGCCGGCGGCATCGTCGAACTGAAGGTTGGCCGCCGGGGCGAGGCGACCGAAACGGGGATAAGGTCGGTCTTCGAAGTACGCTACCCAGCTCTCGGCAGTGCGCGGGCGTATGTCGTTGGTGATGACGGGCGCAGTGTCCTTCATGCCAAGTGGATCGAGAATGCGGGCCTTGAGAGCGGCGGCCCAAGTGCGTCCGTCAAGCGCCTGAATGAGGTTCCCCAAAATGTCGAAGCCGAGGTTGCAGTAGTAGAAGCGCTCGCCGGGTTTCCACGCCTGCCGATAACGGGTGGCCGGATCGGAGGGAATCAGTTGCAATGCGTTCGGCAAGCCAGAAGAGTGGGTGAGCAAATCGTGCGCTGAAACCGGCCCGTAGCTGGTGACGATCGGTAGCCATGGGAGATAGTCGAGCACTGGCTTGTGCAGATCGAGCTTGCCTTCCTCGTGCAGTTGCAAGCACAGCAGCGCGACGAACGACTTGGTGATGGAGCCGATGTGAAAAAGCATGTTCGGCTCGACCGGCTGCTTGAGGGCGGGATTGCTGAATCCGTAGCTGGCTGCACGAACAGTGCCGGCGCGGTTGGCCGTGCCCAAGGTTAGTCCGGGGGAGTTCATCGCCTTCATGTAGGACTCGATGAACGTATCGAGCGCCTGGTCCACAGGAGTGCGAGCGACACTGTCCGTTTGGGATTGCGCCCCTTCGACGACGAGGAACGATCCGGCAGTAAGGGCGGCAGCGGTGCGAGCGGAGGCAGACAGGAAGTTGCGACGGGTTACGAAGGGCATAAGGTTCGAGTGTAGTGTAGACGAAGGCCAAAATCGTAGTCCCAAACCCGCACGGACGATAGAAGATATCAGATGGCAAAGAGCGATCCGATCGAGCGCTCACTGGACAGGCTGGGCGAATTGCGCCATGCCGAGGCGTCGGAAACGGCGGTGGAGGAGGTCCGCCAATTCCTGCGGAATCGGAGCAACCTGATTGTCTCAAAGGCCGCCAAGGTCGTCCGGGAATTGCAGCTCAAGGCGCTCATTCCGGATCTGGTGGCGGCGTTCAGCAAGCTCATGAAAGACGGGCCGCGGCTCGACAAACGCTGCGCCGCCGTGACCGAAATCGTGAGCGCGCTGTACGAGCTGAACTACCAAGAGCCCGAGCCTTACCTGGCCGGGCTCAAGCATGTTCAGATGGAAGCATCATTCGGCCCGCCGGTCGACGAAGCCGCTAAGTTGCGGGCGGTGAGCGCCCAAGGACTGGTTCGAACTCGCCATCCCGACGCGTTGACCGAGGTCACGCAGTTGCTGGTCGATCGTGAATCTGCCGCCAGGCTCGGCGCTGTTCGGGCCTTGGCCGCGAACGGAGGAGAAGCAGGCATCCTCCTGCTCAAGTTAAAGGTGTTAACCGGCGACGTTGAGCCGGCCGTGATTGGCGAATGTTTTTCCGGACTTCTCGAGGCATCACCGGCTAAGTCAGTTCCTTTTGTCGCGAAGTACATCGACTCCGACGACGATGACGTAGCCCAGGCTGCCATGCTCGCGCTTGGCGAGTCGCGTCTGCCCGCAGCCTTCGAGGTCCTGCGTGAGAAATGGGCGAGAACGATTGCGATGCCAGTACGACGCGTCTTGCTCAGCGCGATGGCGGCATCGAAACTGGATGAGGCGATCGCGTTCCTCGTTTCGCTTGTAGAAACCGCGAGCGTGCCCACAGCAGCGGCTGCGGTTGAGGCGCTCTCCATCTACAGCCGGAATGAACGAGTGAGGAAGTCCGTGGGCGACGCGGTCTCAGTTCGATCCGACAAGACACTTCTCGAGCGATTTAGGCAGGACTTCGAAGCCTGAGCTCAAACCCGCATTCATCCTCGACTTACTAACTCCCATACGGCGACCTAAATCCGAGGCTAGACGCTTTAGGCAACGAGCCACCGACGTCCGCGAGTTCTCCGAGCGCACAATTTTACCCGGTGTTAATTGACAGCCGAGTATTATCCGGATAAAATTAAGGCTATGGAAGCTGATCACACTTATACAGCCTTTGTTGGCAATGATTTACTGGCGTCTGGCGAGCGCGACCAAGTCCTGACCGCGATGAAGTCCCGCTCCGATCGGGACGACAATCCCGTCATTCTGACCTTCGAAGATCAAACTGGGGGCCAGGTCGATTTCGACCTTCGGGGAACGCTCGCTGAAGTCCTGGCGCGTGCCAAGCCCGACCGACCCCGCGTCGGCCCCGGCCGCCCAAAGCTCGGGGTGGTCGCGCGCGAAGTGTCGCTGCTGCCGCGGCATTGGGAGTGGCTTGAGGAACAACCGAATGGCGCTTCGGCGGCCATTCGCCGGCTCGTCGATGAGGCGAGAAAGCGAGAGCCAGGCGAGCAGGAAGTACGGGCTGCGACGGAAGCTGCTGGCAGGTTTCTTTCTGCGATGGCCGGAAATCTGCCCGGCTACGAGGAGGCGAGCCGCGCCTTGTACGCCCGCGACGGCGAACGCTTCGAGGAGCTCATCCGCGACTGGCCGCGCGACATCTGGACACACGTCCAGCGCCTGGTGCATGGCGTCTTCTGACACGCCTGTTAGGAGACGCCTGCATCGAGTTCATTGTGATTCGAAGCGGTGCTAGCGCAGGTTACGGCGGGCGAACATCGATGCGCCGAGCGCGCCGCCGGCGGCACTGAAGATCACGAAAACCACCGCCATGATCACCAGGATCAGCACGAAAAACGTAGCCAGGCCCTGCGGAGTGTTCAGGTTTCCCACGAATTGGCGCATAATCTCTTGCGCGCGGGGATCGGGGTTGGAGGCCAGCGACTTGTCGATCTGCGCCTGCATCGCGCTGCGAAATTCCTGGCTGTTGGAGGCAAAGCTCAGCACGCTCCAGATGGTTGTGACCACATAGCCGATTGCGCCAGCGGCCGCGCCAATGCGCATGCCCATGCCCGGCGTTACCAGGCTTCCAGGCACCCTACGCTGATAGAGCCAGACCGCGAGGGCCCCCGCCCCCAGCAGCCACAGACAGCACCCGAAGCCCACGATTGGAATTGCGGTGAGTACGGCAGCGCCGAGACCGGAAAGTAGAGCGCCTTTCCACGCCAGTTCCCATTGAATAGTCGCGGCTTGGGGATTGTAGGTCGTGACGCCAGTAGTCCAGGGAGAGGCGGCAACCCCTTGCGCCGACTGGTCGGAACCCGGGGACGCCGATTGCGACGCGTCTTCCTCAGGCGAAGCGACGCGAATCTGGGGAGCGCCACAATGAGGACAGAAGGGCAGCGTCTCGTCGATCGACGTCGTGCACTTATAGCAGGGATGTTCCACGAGCTTCGACGTTAGCAGCACTTGCGCGGCGTGCGCAACAGAAGAGTGGCTAGTGATCAGTGGATAGTGGTCAGCAAAAACCGCCGCGATGTCATTGCGAAACTTAGCTGCCAACTACCGCACGTACGACAGCAGGCACCACTGCCCTCACGACTTCCGGTACAACCAGCGAGGCTATCCACGCCGCATAGAGAGCGATGGGCAACGCAAGGACCAATCCGAGCCAGTGCCGGTCGACGAATTCCAGTGTTGAGGTGAGCATCTCCACTCTTCCTTCCCTACATTCAATAGCCCTAAAGCGTGGCTTCCTTGCCGTGGATTTGGATGAACACCGTGCCGAAGCGGGTGCCGGAGCCATCGGGCCTGACCGCCACCAGGTGCTGATTGTGATTGGTGCCGGTCTTCAGTTCCCAGCCGTCGCCCTTGGTATCGCCGCAGGACACAGGTTTGTCGCCTTGGTCGTTACTGCTCCAGTCTCCGTCAGCGCCGTGGTCTCCTCCAGTCCCCCGGCATTCGAGAACGTTGCCATACTTCTTCAACTTGTCGAGGTAGAAGTTCTTCACCTTTTCAGGAGAGTCAGGGCTGTTGTATTCAGCGGCAATGACTTTGATTCCGAACCCCATGGCCCCGATGTTGACGTTCGCCCGGTGTTTGTCGCCATTTTCCTCCGGCCGGGGCGTCGCGCCGGGGTAGATGGGAATTCCGTTGTCGGTCGCGGCTGCGCTGGTATCGACCTTGAGGTCGGCGAGAGGAGTCTGGATGTCGACCTTCTTGGCTTCCTTGTCCTTGTCGTCGACGTGGACCGTGCAGGCCGCGAGCAACATCGCCAGGGCCGCGGCCACCACGGCTACTGACATCGTGCGTGTGAGGGTTTTCATTCCGATCCTCCAGTGGAACGTTGTGCGGGGCTGTTCAGGCCCGCGCCGCGCTGCGCGATGTTGGGGATGGTCACTGGCATGTGGCCAGTCATGGGAATTTCGCCAAACATCGCCTTGACGGCGCTCATTTCGGAAACATGCATGTTGGAAAAGGTGCATAAGTACGTTTGTATCTCGGGAAACTGGGAAACCACATAGGGGCTTCCCATGGCCACCACGGCCGTCTTGGCCGCCGCGGCCTGCAAAACGTTGCGCAACAGCCCGGCCGATGAACTCTGCACGGCCACGCTGTTGCCATCGCCGGGGGTTCCGGCCACGATTTTGGCCGAGACCGGAACCTCATAGATGGCGACGATGACCTTCTGTGCCTTCTCCACCGCATTCATCACGGACGGCGTCATTCCGGCTGCAGTTCGAACGTCTACGTACATGACCCGCGCATCGGGAATCCGCCGTCGCACCTGCTCGTCCAACAGACGCCCCATGTCGAAGCGGCTGTCGTCGGTGAAGATCAGCACCAGGACACGGCCTCGCGTGTCCTCTGCAGACTGATACGCAGCGGGGGGCTGGTTGGTTCCCGGGCCCGTACGCTGCAGGGGAAGCACTTGTTTGCTGTCACGCACGAGAGTGACCGCGCTGTCGGCAATTTCTTCCGCGACAAGCAGGCTTTCGGGCTTGGCGACGATCTGGTTCACCGCATAGATGTCGACGAGCTGGGCTTTATTGAGACCGACCGAAGCCTTAGCACGCAAAATCTTCAACACCGACTGATCGATGCGCGACTCGGAAATCTCGCCGCTCCGTACGGCGTTCAGCACACCGTTGTAGGCGGCATCAAGATCGGCCGGGAGCAAGAGAATATCGTTGCCGGCCTTCACCGCCTCGACCGCCGCACGTGCCGAGGCCGCTGGGCCACCTTCGGGAAACAGCTTCCTCAGGCCATCCATCACCAGCGCATCAGTGACAACGAGGCCACCGAAGCCCATCTTCTGCTTGAGCAGTCCAGTAATGATGGCTGGTGAGATGGAGGCCACGTGTTTCGCGTCAGGATCGAGCGCTGGCACCGCGACGTGGGCCACCATCACAGCATCGACTCCGGCTTTGATGGCAGCCTGGAAGGGCGGAAGCTCGATCGTGTCAAGGTGCTGCTGATCTCCTTTGACCAGTGGGACGGATAGATGCGAGTCAGTGTCGGTGTCGCCGTGTCCGGGAAAGTGTTTGGCGGTGGTCAACATTCCGAACTCATGCGCGCCTTCGATGTAAGCTGCAGCCATCTGTCCAACCCGCTTCGGGTCTTCTCCAAACGAGCGCGTATTGATGACCGGATTGTCAGGGTTGGAGTTCACGTCAGTGTCGGGAAACCAGTTCCAATGCACGCCGATGGCCCGCGCTTCCATGGCGGTGATGCGTCCCGACTCGCGGGCGAAGTCCGTATCGTTGGCCGCGCCAAAAGCCATGGCATGAGGGAATCCGGTGACCTCGTTCAGCCGCATACCAAGACCGCGCTCGAAGTCAGCCCCGAACAGCAGCGGGAACTCCGAATCGCGCTGCAGCTGGTTGGTCACCATGGCGGCTTCGAGTGGCTCGTTCTTATAAAGGAAGCCGTCTTCATACTCGACGGTGAGTCCAAAACCGCCGAGGTGATACTTGCGCATGGTGTCGCGCAGGCTGATGTACTCGGTGCTGTTGACGTTGAGGAACTGGGCCCGCGACCAGATCATGAACAGCTGGCCGACCTTCTGCTCGAGCGTCATCTTCTTGAGCGATTTCTGCGCCCATTTTTCGCCGGTCTGGTCGAAATGAACGGGGCCGGGCTTCTGGAACACCGGCTTGCCGGCGCCGAATCCGGACAGCGAAAAGCTGAAGCAAATTGGCAGCAGAACGAGTAGGCGGGGGAGCTTCACGCACAGACGATAGCACGTAGCGAAGACGGGTGTCAGATCGAGCGGCTCTGCCAGAGGGGTTCAAACCGAAGACGACGCGTGTAGCTCGGACGCAACCATCGCGGCTGCTTGATCTTCGATGCTTGCATCATCGCCGAAGCCTTCGAGCCACGCGACATCGGGTTCGCGGCGGAACCACGTCATCTGTCGCTTGGCATAGTTGCGATGTCCCTGCTGGGCGGCAGTAACGGCCTGTGCAATCTTCAGCTCACCTCGCAGGTATTGCTGCGCTTGTTGGTAGCCGAGCGAGTGCATCGGGGTCACAGCGCGCGCATCCCCGAAGCGTTGCAGCAGCACTTGTGTCTCCGCGACGAGGCCGTCCTCAAACATCCGCGCGGCTCGCAGATTGATGCGGTTGTAGAGTTTCTCCCTCGGCGGATTGAGCCCGATCCGCAAAATTCTGAAGCCACCCAGAGGATCGCGCCCGCGCTCTTGCCACAACTCACTCATAGGCGCCCGCGCAGCCATGCAGACTTCGATGGCGCGGATGAGCTTCGCCTGATCGTTGGCGTGGATCTTCGATGCGGCCTCAGGATCGAGCCGCAACAGCACGCGATGGAGGTATCCGGAGTCCCGCTCACCCGCCCGTGCGCGCAGTCGCTCGCGTAGCTCGTCCGAACGCTGCGGGCCGGGGAACAATCCTTCGAGCAGCGCTCGCAGATAGAGACCAGTACCGCCAACCACGACAGGAAGATGTCCACGCCCCGCAATCTCGCCTAGCGCCACCCGCGCCTGGCGCGCATATTCCCCTGCAGTGAACGCCTCACCCGGCTCGGCAACATCAATCAGGTGATGCGGAACACGCCCGCGATCTTCATGCGAGGGCTTGGCGGTGCCAATCTCGAAGTGGCGATATACAGCCACGGAGTCGCAACTGATGATCTCGCCGAAGAATCGCTCAGCCAGCACAACCGCAAGCGCAGACTTACCCGAGGCCGTCGGCCCCAGAATCACAACAAGCAGCGGATCAATAGGAGTAGGAGGGTGCGTCGCCATTCACCGCGCGCCCCACGGAATAGTCCTGCCGAAGCGCACGAATGCAATCAGCGACTTCTGCCGCTCATACCATTC
>Ga0308309_10002769_pt1 | contig 10454 bp, 10 predicted proteins | sample HubBroMetageWFT5_FD_192491 | JGI IMG/M metagenome (GOLD analysis project Ga0308309, IMG submission 192491) | Warmed and freeze-thawed soil microbial communities from the Hubbard Brook experimental Forest, New Hampshire - Hubbard Brook CCASE Soil... | ecosystem: Environmental > Terrestrial >... | reverse complement strand
GATCGAACGGTGCGCGGAGATCGGCCACCATGGGATCCTGTTCATCGCCAAGCCACACAAGATGGGGCTGCCCCGCATCTCCGACGAGCACTGGGCGCCGATCTTCGACGCCACGCAGGACAAGGGGTGGTCGGTCAATTTCCACACCGGGTTCGCCGACTTCTCCGAAGCGGAGTTTAAGTCCATGCTGAGCCGGCATGCCGACCGGCGTGATTACGCGCGGCTGTCGGCGTTGGTCCTGCTGAACAACGCCGAGGCCATCGCTGACGTGATCATGTCCGGGATCTGCAAGCGTTATCCGGGCCTGAAGTTCGTGTCGGTGGAAAGTGGCTTCGGCTGGGTGCCATCCTTCGTGGAATCGATGGACTGGCAGTGGCTGAACTCCGGCGCGGCCAAGGCCTACCCCGACTATGAGATGCCGAGCGAGTACTTCAGGCGGCAGGTCTTCGGGATGTTCTGGTTTGAGCACGACGCCGTGCGCCGGATCATGGACCTGTACCCCGACAACCTCATGTTCGAAACCGACTTCCCGCACCCGACCAGCCTGTCGCCTGGGCCGGCCTCCGCCGCCCGCTACCCGCACGAGACCGTGGCCTCCGTGTTCGATGGTATCCCCGAGGACATCACCCGCAAGGTGCTCTGGGACAATGCCGCCAAGCTGTACCACCTCGAAACCCCCGCCCTGGTATGAGCAACCTCCGCCCTCGAGGTCCCGGGGACGTGGCGCCCCCCGTCATGGCCGCCGAGCGCGCCCGGCGCCGGGCTGCCTGAGCCTGCGCGATGGGTGTGTCGTTCGTCCTCGCCGAGCACGCAAACATGCTCGAGGCGGCCCGCTGGCTCTGTTACCGTGCGCTGTGGCTACGCGACGCGGGTCAGCCGCACACAACCGAAGCTGCGATGTGCAAGTGGTGGGGAGTCCAGACCGCCTTCGCCGCGATCCATGCCGCGATGCTCCTGCACGGACACGCCGGCTACACCCATGACCTGCCCCAGCAGCAGCGGCTGCGTGATGTGATCGGGATGGAGTGGGGCGATGGCACGGCACAGATCCAGAAGCTGGTGGTGGCCAGGTCGCTGTCGCGCTGGTGACGACGAAAGGAACGGACGTGCTGGACCGACACGTACGATACCGGGTCGAGGAGGCCGTCGGCTGGGTGGTGCTCGACCGCCCGGAAGCGATGAATGCCCTGAGCGAGGAGGTGTTCGCGGACCTCTTCGACGTGGTGCGGGCCGCGAACGACGACCCGGAGATCCGCGTGCTCATCGTCACCGGGGCCGGGCCGCACTTCTGCGCGGGTGGTGACCTGTCCTGGGAACAGGAACTCGACGAGGCGGCGGCTACCCGGCTAATGCGGCTCAACTCACACCTCAGCTTTGAGCTTCGCCACGCCCCGCAGCCGGTTATCGGTGCGGTTCGCGGCTGGTGCCTCGGCGGGGGAAACGAGCTGCAGCTGCACTTCGACGTCACGATCGCCGCCGACACCGCGCGCTTCGGCTGGCCGGAGACCCGATGGGGCGCGCTTCCCTTCTTCTACACCCCGCAACTACTGCCCCTGGTCGTCGGCGAGCGGGCGGCCCGCGAGATGCTGCTGTTCGGCCGCTCGTATACGGCCGGCCAGGCGCTGGAGATGGGGCTGATCAACGCGGTCGTCCCGGATGGCGAGCTGGAGGACGAGGCGCGGCGGTGGGCCGCCGAGCTCGCCGTCCGCAGCGCCAGCGCGCTGCGCCTGGTCAAGCTCGGCCTCAACGGCATGGGTGACATGCTGCGCATCGCCGCCAACCACGAGGCGGGCATCGTGTCCAAGGCCGTGGCCGCGCCCGGCTACCAGGACGAGGTGAGCGGGTTCTTCCGCACCGACAAAGCGGCCCGCCGGCCGGTTCCGGCGCCGGCCCGGGTCCGGTCATGACTGCTCCCACGCTCACCCCGCGCGGCACCTATCCCGCGAAGACGATCGCCTGGTTCTACGAGCGCGGCTACTGGACCAGCGAGACGCTGCCCGATGTCCTGGACCGGCGGGCCGCCGCCGGCCCGGATCGCCCGCTGATCATCGATGACCCGACCGTGCTCACGAACGCGCAGGTCCGGGAGGCGGCCTACCGCGTGGCGGCGGGGTTGCGCTCGCTCGGCGTCAGGGCCGGCGACCGGATCGCGGTGCAGCTGCCGAACTGGCCGGAATACGTGCTGACCTACTTCGCGCTCGCCCGGCTCGGCGCTGTCATCGTGCCGCTGATGCCGATCTACCGCCACAAGGAGGTCGCGTACATCTTGGGCCTCACCGGCGCGAGCGCCTACGTCGGGACCGCGGGCGACGCCTTCGACCACCTGGCCATGGTCCGTGAACTGCGCGGTGACCTGCCCGGACTCAAGACGATCGTAACCGTCCGCAGCGCCGCACAGCCTGGTGAGGTCCGCTATGAGGATCTCGCGGCGGGCAGCGGGGTGCCGGACGGGGAACTGCTGGGCCCGCGCCCGGATCCGGACGCCGGTCATCTCATTGGCTTCACCTCGGGTACCGAGTCGCAGCCGAAGGGCTGCTTCCATACCTGGAACAGCTACTCGTTCACGCCGCGGACGCAGCGGCTGCTGTACGAGGTGACGCCGGACGACATCGCACTGGTGGTATCGCCGCCCACGCACACGTCCGGGCTGGCGGCCGGCCTGCTCAAGCCACTGGTCAGCGGCGCGGCGGCCTGCCTGATGCCGAAGTGGAGCCCGCAGGAGGCGCTTAGGCTGATCGGCCAGCACCACGTGACGATGGCGACCGGCGCGACACCGTTCATCGCCATGCTGGCCGAAGCGTACGATCCGTCGGTGCACGACGTCAGCAGCTTCCGGATGTTCCTCTGCGGCGGCGCCCCCGTTCCGGCCGCGCTGATCGCCCGGGTCCGCCAGACGCTGGGTACCACGAAGGTGCTGCCGGTCTACGGCCAGACCGAGAGCCTCATCCTCACGACCTGCCTGTCAGTCGACACTGATGAGCAAGCCGCCACCAGCTCCGGCCGGGCAGTGCCGGGCGCGCAGGTGGCTATCGTCGGTCCGGCAGGCACGCCGCTCCCGGCCGGTGAGACGGGGGAGATCTGGTACCGCACGCCCGGCGCGATGCTCGGCTACTGGCGGAATCCGGAGGCCTCCGCGGCGGCGATCGGGAGCGACGGCTGGCGGCATTCCGGTGACCTGGGCTACCTGGACGCGGCGGGCTACCTGCAGATCACCGGCCGGATCAAGGACATGATCATCCGCGGCGGGGTCAACATCAGCTCGCGCGAGGTGGAAGAGATGCTCAGCCAGCATCCGCGCGTCGCCGCGGCCGCGATCGTGGGGATACCCGACGACCGGCTGGGGGAACGGGTCGGCGCGTTCGTGGTGGCGGCCGGGGCCGAGCCCACCCTCCCGGAGCTCACCGCATTCCTGCAGGAGCGCTTCCGGCTGGCCAAGCAGAAGCTTCCCGAAGTACTCCGCGTGCTCCCCGAGCTGCCGATGACCGCGACAGGGAAGGTCAACAAGCAGGAGCTACGGGCTCAGGTCAGGCAGGCTCAGAAGGTCGCCCACTGACGGCCGACGCCGGTGAGGATGCGCTGGAACTCTAGGCCGGGGAAATGGTCCATTCCGATGGCCGCCTGCTGGCCCTCCAGCTCCCGGAACAACGACTCCCGGGTGTGCGCCGCCAGGGCCGGGTCCACGTCGGTGATGAAACTGATGTCGTCCTCGGTCAGCTGCAGCGGGCAGGCGACGACATCTCCGAGCAGGTATGCACGATCCGTGCCCGAGGAGACGATCAGTACATAGCTGCCGGGGGTGTGCCCTGGTGAGTGCCGGGCGGTGAGGCCAGGAGCAACGGACACCATGTCTCCGTCGATGGGATCCGTGCGCCCCGCAGCATGCACGGCCTTGAGGCCGTCGAGGATCTCGAAGCCCGGGCTGCCGGGAACCGCGTCGGCAACCAGCGGTTGCCAGTCCGCAGCCCCGAACAGGATCCGCGCATTCGGGAAGTACGGACGCCGTCCGGGGGCGATCCAACCGACATGGTCCGGATGCAAGTGCGTCAGGAACACGGTGTCGATTTCATCCGGCTTAGCCCCTGCCTGTCCAAGCGCCTCGGGAAGCAGGCCGCCCACGGCCAGCTTCGGCTCGGGCTCACCGGCGGCCCCCTTGGCCTTGGGCATCCCCTCCGGATACTCCACGGTCACCGGGCCGATGCCCGCGTCGACCAGAATCGTCCGGCTCGGCGTACGAACCAGAAAACACCCTGCCGGGATGTGCACGGTCCCGTCCTCGTCGAGCACCTCGGGATGGACACCGACGTCCAGTCCCGGGTAGAACATCGCAGGCAACCGCGACGTGCCGTCGTTCAAGGCGGTGATCTCTATGTCGCCGATCCTGATGCTTGCTGACATGCGTACCCTCCATCCGGCCTGCCGCCAAATGCGATCGGCCGCCGTGAACTTGCGAGCCATCTGGTCGCCATCGAGCTTAATATCTCTTATAAGGATTATGATAGACTAGTCCAGTGATTCGAGATGCTGTGATCGTCGGCGCGGTGCGGACCCCTATCGGCAAGCGCAACGGCGCACTGCGGGGTATCCACCCGGTGGACCTGTCCGCCCACGTGCTGAAGGCGCTGGCCGAGCGCACCGGTATCGATCCAGGCCGGGTAGACGACGTCATCTGGGGCTGTGTCAGTCAGGTCGGTGAGCAAACGTATAACGTCGGCCGCAGTGCCGTCCTGGCCGCGGGCTGGCCGGAGCGGATCCCCGCGACCACCGTCGACCGCCAGTGCGGTTCGTCCCAGCAGGCGGCCGAGTTCGCCGCGGCCGGGGTGATCGCGGGCCGCTACGACGTTGCCATCGCCGGTGGCGTCGAGTCGATGACCCGGGTGCCGCTGGGCAGCTCGGCCCAGGTCTCCGGCCTGCCCTTCGGGCAGACCGTCCTGGACCGCTACCAGGTCGAGATGTTCCACCAGGGTCTGGGCGCCGAGCAGATCGCCGACAAATGGGGGATCGACCGCGAGCGCGCGGACGACATCGGGCTCGAGTCGCACCGGCGGGCGGTGGCCGCCATAGACGACGACCGGTTCGTGGCGCAGATCGCGCCCATCGAGGTGACCGACGAGGACGGCACCACCCGGCTGTTCAGCACCGACGAAGGGCCTCGCCGCGGCGGCACCCGCGAGAGCGTCGCCAAGGTACGGCCAGTGTTCCGGCCCGACGGCGCGCACACCGCCGCGAACTCCTCGCAGATCTCCGACGGCGCGGCCGCGCTGCTGATCACCACGAGCGAGATCGCGCCATCGCTGGGCCTGCGCCCGCTGGCCCGGTTCCACACCTCGGTCGTGCTCGGCGTCGACCCGGTGACGATGCTGACCGGCCCGATCCCCGCGACCGCGGCGGCGCTGGAGAAGTCAGGCCTGAGCCTGGGCGACATCGGCGCCTTCGAGGTGAACGAGGCATTCGCGAGCGTCCTCGGCGCCTGGCAGACCGAGACCGGCGCGGACCCGGCGAAGGTGAACCCGAACGGCGGCGCGATCGCGCTGGGCCACCCGCTCGGCGCGACCGGAGCGCGCCTGATGACGTCGCTGGTGTACCACATGGTCGACCACGAGGTCGACTACGGCTTGCAGACGATGTGTGAGGGCGGCGGCATGGCCAACGCCACCATTCTCGAACGGATCCGGTGAAGGAGAGACAACGGATGGGCACTCTCGACGGCAAGGTCGCACTCGTGTCGGGCTCCGGCCGGGGCATCGGACGCGCGGTGGCGGAGAAGCTCGCCGCCGAGGGCGCCCGGGTCGTAGTGAACGACCTGGACAAGGAGGCTGCGGAGGAGGTCATCGGCCAGCTGAGCCAAGCCGGCGGCGAGGCCATTGCGTGCGTCGGCAGCGTAACCGACCCGGAATTCCCCGGCCGGTTCGTGCAGACCGCGCTTGACAGCTACGGGCGCCTCGACATCATCGTCAACAACGCCGGCTACACGTGGGACAACGTCATCCAGAAGACCTCCGACGAGCAGTGGTACGCCATGCTCGACGTGCATCTCACCGCGCCCTTCCGGATCCTGCGGGCGGCTTCGGAATACATCAGGTCCGCGGCGAAGGCCGAGGCCGCGGCGGGCACACTGGTCGTGCGCAAGGTCGTCAACGTGTCCTCGATCTCCGGCGTACTTGGCAACGCCGGCCAGATCGGTTACGCGGCCGGCAAGGCCGGCATTAACGGCATGACCAAGACCCTGGCCAAGGAGTGGGGACGCTATCAGGTCACCGTCAACAGCGTCGGCTTCGGGCTCATCAAGACCCGACTTACCGAGACGGCGGCCGACGCGCCCGGCACGATCGACATCCAGGGCCGGCAGATCAAGGTCGGGGTCAACCCGGAACTGCTGGCCGCGATCGAGCCGTCGATTCCCCTCGGCCGCGCCGGGACCCCGCGCGACGGGGCGGGCGCGATCTACCTGCTCTGCATCCCGGAATCGGACTACATCACCGGCCAGGTACTGCTGTGCACCGGGGGTGCCCCAATCTGAGCAGGGAGGAACCGCGCCGTGAAACGGGACATCTTCGAGCCCGAGCACCTCGACCGCGAGGCCGAGGCGGCGATGGCGAAATGGTGGACCACCGAGTTGCACAAGAAGGTCGTGGACGCCTGCGTGCAGCTGCATGGCGGCTACGGCTACATGCTCGAGTACCCGATCGCGAGGGCGTACCTCGACACCCGGGTCGAGACGATCTTCGGCGGGACGACCGAGATCATGAAGGAGATCATCGGCCGCTCCATGGGGCTGTGATGGACCGCTTCGACCTGAGCGGCCGCACCGCGCTGGTGACCGGCGGCAGCCGGGGGATCGGCCGGGCCGCCGCACAGGCGCTGGCCGCGGCGGGCGCCGACGTCATCGTGGCGAGCCGGGACGAGGCCAGCTGCCGGCGTGCGGCGGACGAGATCGCGGCCGCCACCGGGCGGCGCGCCTTCGGGCATGCCTGCCACGTCGGCCACTGGGATGAGCTGGACCGCCTGGCGGAGGCCGCCTGGCGGTACACCGGACGGCTCGACATCCTGGTCAACAACGCCGGCATGTCGCCACTTTATGACCGCGTCACGGACGTCACCGAGGAGCTGTTCGACAAGGTCGTCGGCGTCAACCTCAAAGGCCCGTTCCGGCTCACCGCCGTAATCGGTTCCGAGATGGCCGAACGGGCCGGCGACGGCAGCATCATCAACGTCAGCAGCGTCGGCGGGATTCGCCCGCAGCCGGACACAATTCCCTACAGCGCGGCCAAGGCCGGGCTGAACGCCATGACGGTCGCGTTCGCGCACGCGCTCGGCCCGGCGGTCCGGGTGAACGCGGTGGTGCCCGGACGGTTCCTGACCGACGTCAGCAAGCACTGGGATCCGGCGCAGCTCCGTGCGGCCAGCGCGCTCACCGCACTGCGCCGCCCCGGGATGCCGGAAGAGATGGCCGGAGCGATCGTGTACCTCGCCAGTGACGCCGCCAGCTACACCACCGGCGCGCTGCTGCGGGTCGACGGCGGCTGGCCGCCTTGAACTGAACGGTCCGGCGTTACTACTACTGCCTGGCCAGCAACGCGGTCGCGCTCTCGACGAGCCGGCGAATGGTCGGGACCAGCTTCTCCTGATAGGGGTCGTCGTAGCGGCCGCTCCGGTGCCGCGCGAGGTTGTTACCCATGATCGCCGCCATCTTGTAGCGCGCCAGCGATTCGAACCAGCCGAACCGTTCGGCCCGCTGGCCGGTCGCCTGCTCGTACGCGGCCCGCAGCGCCTGCGCCGACGGCATCGGGCACGCCGCGTCGCCGACCCCGGGGAAGTTCCCGGGATCGCAGAATAGCGCCATCCAGCCGAGATCTACCCGGGGATCACCGACCGACCAGATCTCCCAGTCGATCACGACGTTCAGGCTCCCGCCCGTGCACAGCGTGTTTCCCAGCCGGAAGTCACCGTGCACGATCACCGGGCGCGTCGGCGGGGGGACGATGCCGAGCAGGGCCGCCTCGACGGCCTCGCTGCCGGCCCGCAGGTCGGCGTCCACCGTGCGCATGGTCGGTATCCACCGCTCGAGCTCTTGGGCCGGCGTGAGCACCGTCTCGTCGGGGATCCGCACCCCGTGCAGTGCGGCGAGCGCCTCGACCGCGCTGAACGCCCGGGCCTCGACGACATCCGGGCTGAGGTGCCCGGCCGGATCGAGCACCGGCTCGACGGACTCGCCGGGATGCCAGCGCATGACGAAGTACGGCTCATCGCCGTCGTCGGTGAGCAGGACCTCGGGGACGCGGACCCCCCCGGCCGCGGTCAGCAGCGACAAGATCCGCGCCTGGCGCAGGACGTCGTGCCGGCCGGCCGGCCGTCGGCCCGGTGGCGTCGCCTTGACCACCACCCGCTCCTGACCGCCGCCGGGCCGCGTGACCGTGGCCAGGCAGGTGATGCCCGAGTGCCCGCCCGGAAGGTTCTCGAAGCGGGCGAGCTGCCCGCCGGGCCACACCTCGATGATGCGCCGGGCGACCCGGTCCCGCAGGCTGGTCACGCGCGTTCCGGGTCGGTCGCGGCGCCCAGCCGGCGCTCGGCGGCCAGGCGCCGGGTGGGAATGTGCTCGGACGGGACCTGCACCGCCTTGAACTGCTTGAGCAGGCGGCGGGCGACCAGCGCCTCGTGGATCTCGTCCGGGCCGTCGTAGATGCGGGCGGCGCGCGCCAGCCGGTACATCCACTCCAGGGGCATGTCGGCCGAGTAGCCGAGCGACCCGTGTACTTGCAGCGCGCGGTCGATGACGTCATGCAGGACCCGCGACCCGAAGAACTTGATCATGGAGATATCGGTGCGGGCCGCCTCGACTCCCTGGCTGTCGATCATCCAGGCGGCGTGCAGCGTCATCAGCCGCGCCGCCTGCATCTGGGCCGCCGATTGCGCGACGTAGTGCTGGATCAGCTGCTTGTCGGCTAGGCGGGAACCCGCCGTCTCCCGCGACACCGCCCGCTCGCAGAGCATGCGGAATGCGCGGTTGGCCTGCCCTAGCCAGCGCATGCAGTGATGGATGCGGCCCGGACCGAGCCGGGCCTGGGCGAGCTCCCAGCCCTGGCCGAGCCTGCCGACGAGATTCTCCCGGGTGACGCGGACGTCCTCGAGCAGCACTTCGGCGTGCTGGTCCGGTTGCGGCGCATGGAAGTAGGGGTTGTGATCGTCGAGCGCCGGTATGTTCCTGACGACGGCTAGACCAGGCGTCTCCCGCGGGACGAGGAAGATCGACTGGCCCTCCCGCGCCGGGGCGGTCTCATCGGTGACGCACATGACCAGCAGGAACGCCGCGACAGAAGCGTTGGACGCGAACCACTTGTGCCCGTTGATGAGCCAGTCGTCGCCGTCGGCCCGCGCGGTCGTGCGGATCCGCGTCGGATCCGAGCCCGCGTCGGGCTCGGTCATGGCGAAGCAGCTGCGGATCTCGCCGTCGAGCAGCGGCCGCAGGTACCGGTCCCGCTGGCGGACCGTCGCGCCGATCGCGAGCAGTTCGGCGTTCCCCGAGTCCGGGGCGCGCGCGCCGAAGACCGTCGGCGCCCACAGTGCCTCGCCGAGCACCTCGCTGAGCAGCGCCATCTTGACCTGCCCCCAGCCGGAACCGCCGAGTTGCGGCGGAAGGAACACGGCCCACAGTCCCTGTTTCCTGACTTCGTTCTGCAACGGCCTGATCAGCTCGCGCAGCCGCGTCTCGTCCAGGTCCAGGACCTCCAGCGGCATCACCTCGTCGCGGACGAAGGCACGCGTCCACTCGAGTTTCTCCTCGAAGTCCGGTTCGGTGCAGAATTCCCAGGTCACGTCCCCTCCAGCAGCATGGGGCAATAATAGTATAACTATACGCATTGAATTAGCGCGGCAACAGACCCGCCGCCACGCCCGACGGTGCTGCGCGGCCGGGTCACCCGGGTGGCGTACTACCCGCAGCCGGCGCTCGCAGGGGCCTGAGGTCGAGGTCGCCGCTAGGCCGCCGTCGGCGGGCCCAGATCTCGGGGTTGAGCAGCGTCGAGGACACCGGGCGCGTTCCGGCCAGCGTCTCCCAGATGCCGCCGGCCGTGGCCCGGGCCATCCGGGAGATCGCCTCGTGAGTGAAGCCGGCGTTGTGCTGGCTGAGCACGACGTTCGGCAGGTCGATGAGCGGGGAGCGCGGATCGGCGCGGTGCCCGGGCCAGGTGTCGATCCCCGCGGCGGCCAGCTGCCCGGCGCGCAGCGCCGCGGCGAGCCCGTCGTAGTCGAGCACGTCGGCGCGGGCCGTGTTGATCAGCCAGGCGTGCCGCGGCAGGAGCCGCAGCCGGTCCCGGCCGATCAGCCCCCGGGTCTGCGGCGTGGCCGCCAGATGCAGGGACAGCACGTCCACGCGCGGGAGGAGGTCGTCGAGCGGGAGCTCCTGGTAGCCCTGGTCGGCGACCGTGCCGGGGACGGCGTCGCAGCCGCGCACGCGCATG
>Ga0308309_10002767_pt1 | contig 10459 bp, 9 predicted proteins | sample HubBroMetageWFT5_FD_192491 | JGI IMG/M metagenome (GOLD analysis project Ga0308309, IMG submission 192491) | Warmed and freeze-thawed soil microbial communities from the Hubbard Brook experimental Forest, New Hampshire - Hubbard Brook CCASE Soil... | ecosystem: Environmental > Terrestrial > Soil... | reverse complement strand
TACCCACGACAGCCAGGTTCGCCGAAATGCCGGCGCCCGTGCCCGAACTCGAGCCGCAGGGATTGCGATCGAGCGCATAAGGATTTTTCGTCAGACCGCCGCGCCCGCTCCATCCACTGGTCGAGTGACTAGAACGTATATTCGCCCACTCGCTCAGGTTCGTCTTGCCCAGGATCACTGCGCCCGCTGCGCGCAGCCGCTGCGCCACAAAGGAATCTTTCGGCGGCTTCGAGCCTACCAGCGCCAGCGATCCCGCGGTCGTCATCATTCTGTCCGCGGTGGCGATGTTGTCTTTAATCAGAACCGGGATTCCATGCAGCGGCCCGCGCGGGCCTTTGCTCTTGCGTTCCTGATCGAGCGCATCGGCGATCGCCTCGGCCTCCGGATTCATCTCGATCACGGCGTTCACCGTGTGCTTATCAATATCTTGAATCCGCGACGAATATTTTTCGACCAGCGATCGCGTTGTGTACTTGCCCGACTTGATCCCGTCTTGCAATTCGGAAACCGTGATCTCGTCAAGTTCGAAGGCTTTTATTTCGGGCGATGGCATCTCTCCGCTGGGCGTGGACGATATCGGAGAACTGGCGCGCGCAGCGGCGAGAGCTGGAGTGAGCAACGGAGCAACTGCGGCCGCGGCGCCGCCGATCAGCGTGCCCTGTAAGAATCTGCGGCGATTCGAGGACCGTGAACTTTTGCCTTCGCGGGATGAATCGGCATTAGATGGATCAGTCTTAGATAGATCAGTATTAGATCGATCAGTATCAGATCTCTGCATAGAAATGAGTCGTCCTCGCAAGGATTGCAGCGGAAGTGCGCGCGTCGAGTATATCAATTCATGCGCGGCAGGTTTCTCGAGCCACGTAGCACAAGGGACGCCGTCACCGCAGCAGGGGCGTCCGAATCGCCCCCTGTTGCTTAATCGTTCCGCCTTCGTGCGTACACCGCAACCGGCCAGCAAAACCCCGATCCGCCCAGCCATTCCACCGGATCCGTTCCCTCCGCCGCGGCGAACTTGGCGACAAAAACGCCGGTAGCAATCGCCATCGCCATCCTGATTAGCGCCGCCGCGACGCAGGAATGTTCACCTGCTCCCAGCGCAAAGTGACCGCCAGCGCGGCGCGACAGATCCAGCCGATCCGGTTCCGCAAACTGTTCCGGATCGTGGTTCGCGGTCTCCAGCAATAGTTTCACAGGCTGGCCGCGTTCGATCACTATCTCGCCAAGCGTCACGTCAGCCATCGCTTGGCGATGGACAGTGTGGGCGAGTCCCGCCAGCCGCAGCAATTCATCCACAGCTTTGGGCAGCAGCTCAGGATTGGCGCGCAGCTGCTCCGTGTCCTCAGGATGATTCAGCAGGATCATCCACGCGTTCCCGAGAAGGCAGGGAAGCGTCTGCGACAGAGCGATAAACGCCGGACCAGCCATCGGCAGACGTGAGTTGACGAAGGCCTTATCCAGTTCAACGCCAGCGGCTTCAGCGTCGGCTTTCAAAACGGCGTTATCCGGATCAGCAGTAGACGCCGTCACTCTCGCCGCCAGCGGAATCAGATCGCGGGCTTTGCCCACATCAATGCCGACGACTCTTGCCGCCAACAACGTCGACCACGGACGCACAAACTCGGCTAGCACGTCGACGATGCGGTCGTAAGGAAGCGCTTCCGCGATTTTCTCAGCTGCGGGCGCGAATTCCAATTTCCACTCGGCGATCTTGCTGCCATGCAGGGCGGCCAGGACTTCAGACCGGTTCATGGCTTGCGCGGCCCGGCCCGTCACATCTGGTGGACCCTCGCCGTCCGCCGCGACTGGCCAGAGTTGCGATTCGTGCAGCGCAGTCGCCACATCCGAAAAGCGACTGAGCACCCAGACTCGGAGATCGGCGTCGAAGTAAGGGTCTTGCGGCACGGGTCGCGGAGCTCCACTAGGCCGCCGGTTCGCAGACAGAAGCAGTGAGCTTTCGCCGCTCATCCAACCACTCTGCCACAACCGTCGAAAGCAGATGTAACGGATTTGTCACGTCCAGCGGACTTAACCGAGTGCGTGATGCCGCGCAAAACGAAAAAAGAGGCGCGAGCAGTGCCCGCGCCTCAACCCAGCGTCGACCAAACGCCCATCCCTAGCCCTGCGTGGGATGCAACACACGGAAGGTGCTCCCCGCATTCGACCACACCAGCACCAGAGCATCGCTATCTTTCGGAATGCTCGAAAGCGCCTTCTGCACATCCGCCGCTGAGTGCACCGGCTGGCGGTTGACCTCGGTGATCACGTCGCCCTGTTGCAGACCAGCGTTATCGGCCGGACTGCCGGGAGCAACCTGTTCGATCACCGCACCGTGGACTTCATCTCCGGCTTGCAGCTGTTGCCGCAGGTCGGGAGTGAGGTCGCCCAGGCCAAGTCCCCATCGGGGCTTGCCATGGCTGGCATCGGAGCTTTGGTTGTCGTGTTCGCTTTTTCCCATCGCCTCCAGCGTGACCGGCACTTCGACCGCGTTGCCGTCACGCAGAGCCTTCAGGTGCAGTGTGGTTCCCGGCTGCTTTTCTCCGACTTCTACCTGCAGAGCGCTCGCGTCGGTGATGGCCTTTCCGTTGAGTTCAACGATGACGTCGCCGACCTTCAGTCCCGCTTTCGCGCCCGGCGAATTCGGTTCGACCTGCGTCACAACCGCCCCGGAAGCGTCATTCACCTTGAAGAACTTGGCGTCCTCGGGAGTCACGTCGCTGATTCCGATGCCGATGTACCCATGGTTCACTTTTCCGTACTTGATCAGAGTGTCGACGGTGGGCTTCACGATCTGCGAGGGAATCGCAAATCCCATGCCGGAGAAACCGCCGGTCTCGGAGACCAGGAAGGTGTTGATGCCGATAACTTCTCCGTGCGCGTTCACAAGTGGGCCACCGGAGTTTCCCGGATTAATGGCGGCGTCCGTCTGGATGAATTGGCCAGGCGAACGGCGGTCAGCCGCGTATGGATTCGGCCGGTTCAGCGCGCTGACAATTCCGCGCGTCACTGTGAAGCGGAATCCCAGTGGATTGCCGAATGCCAGCACTGTCTGGCCGGGATGCAGTTGCGTCGAATCTCCCAACGGAACGCTGGGCAGATTGCTGCCGTCGATCTTGATCACGGCAAGATCCGTCAGCGGATCGGCGCCGATCAGCTTCGCCGGCAGAATTCGACGGTCGGTCATCGTGACGCGAATATCCATTGCGCCGTCGATGACGTGATTGTTGGTGACGATATAGCCGTCAGGCGAAATAATCACGCCGCTGCCCAGGCCATGCTCAATCTGGGGCTGCGGCCGCATCTGCCGGAACTGCCGGCCGAACTGTTTTCCGAACGGTCCAAAGAACTGCTGCAGGCCATTGGAATCGTCGCCGTTGTTATCGCCGCCATCGTTTGCGCTCACCGTGTCGGCCGATTTCTTGGAGACGACGGTGACGTTGACGATGGCCGGAGTGACGCGCGCGGCCAACGCTTCCATGGCGCGATCGAGCGAGAGCAGAGCGCTGACGCTGTTATCGTCAAGCGGCGCAGCGGCAGCTGCCGGCGCGGCTGCTGCCCGGACAGGGCTTTCAAATTCATAAGCTGCCAGCGAGAAGACCATCCCCACTGCAGCCAACGCGACCAGGAAGCGCTTGTTGAGCGCGGCCTGACAAAGTTTCATCCAGCTTTTCATGATGCTTATTCTCCCGTTAAAACTAAATGTTTAGTTGATAACCACAAAAAATTTTGCCCCTAGATCAGACTCAGGACGATCACCGATTCCATCTCTCTTTCCGCTTCGATATTTCCGTTTCCTCCTACTCTCCAGACGCACAGCGTCCAGACCCGTGCACCGGACGCGTCCACCTGCGTGGTCCGCAGAATCATAAAGGTTGCGCGGACGGGAATCTCGCTCGGAACCGCGTCAGCGTCCACATCGCTGGCCTGCACCGCGTTGACTTGCCTCGGCGTCGCTTTGTGCATGGAACCTGCAGTCAGCCGCCGCTTGACCGGGATACTCCGCGGGTTGAATACCGCGGGAATCGCCCGAGGCTGCTGTGCAGAAGACGGCGGCACTGTCGCGACGGGCACACTCTCGTGCATGGCCGCGGCCACCACCGACGGTTCACGGGTCGCCACTCGTTGCCTGGTCTCTGCAAACTGCGTCTGAGAATGCGCCGGCGTCGCAGCCGGTTGCGTCTCGACCGCAACGAAGCGCGGCATATAAGGCGCGGCACCGAAGACTAGGGCAATGATACCCGCGCTAAAGCCCAGAACCGGCTTCCACAGCCCAGTGTGGCTCGGACGCTTCGCATCCAGAATATGGGTCACGCGCTGCGACATCTGATGCATCCGGCTCACCAGGGCTTGCGCCAGCGCCAGAGTTCGGGCGCTGTGCAACTTCTCGGCAAATGAAATCAGGGATGAGGCATAAGCTCGAGCGCTCGCGGTCTGCGCCAGCACCATGTCATCGCAGGCCATCTCCCGCTCCAGCGTCAGCCGGTTTTCAATCCACCATACGGCGGGATGAAAGAAGAACACCGCCTTCGCAACCTTCTGGGCAAGATTAGTCCAATCGTCCCAGCGGCGAAGATGCGCCAGTTCGTGCAGCAGAATGATTTTGATTTCCTCCGGCGAGAGTTGCGGCAACAGCGCAGCCGGAAAGACAATCGCAGGCCGGAAGAAGCCGACCGCCGCCGGAAGCGCCACTTCGTCAGAAACACACAATCTCACCCGGCCACGCACCTGGAAGTCGCGAACAATCGCCGCAATTTCAGGATCAAGATTCGCAACCTCGATCTCGGAGCAATTCCGGCGGAAGCGGCGGACGCGCCAGAGCCCTACGGCCAGCCTTAGAAGCAGGATACCCGCGCCCAGAGCCCACGCTGCAAATAGGCAGAGAGCCCATGAACTCGAAAGTGTGAATTCCCGGTGCGCGTCGAACAGCGGAAGAGCGCTTGACCGCGAAGCAACAACGCCAGATCCACCAAAGAAGGGAAGGGCGACAACAGCCAGCAGCGCCGCAAACCAGATCGCGAAACGGGCGCTTGAGTTCTGTCGTCCGACGAGGCGAAGCAGCAGCCAGACAATTCCAGCGAGAACGACACCTTCAGCGGCGGTATTGAGCAGCCGTTCAGTGAAGACCTGCGCCAGCGATTGCAGCCCGGGAGCGATCATTTCACCTCGCTCCGTTCGAGCATCTCGCGCAAGCGTTTGAGATCGGCCGCGTCGATCGCTTCGTCCTGCAAAATGTTGAGCACCAGTGCCTCGTGGGAGTTCCTGAAGAACCGCCCGACCAGATGCCGAATCTCCGAGCGCGTCGCTTCTTCGCGTCCAACGATCGGCTCATAAACGTGCGCGCGCCCGTCCTTGACGTGCTTCACCTGGCCCTTTTTCTCGAGGGTCCGAATCGTCGTCAGCACGGAGTTATATGCCAGAGCGGAAGGCAGCCAGTCCAACACCTGCTGGACCGTCCCCGAGCCCTTGCGCCACAACACATCCATGATGCGCAACTCGGCTTCGGTCAGGGTTGCGGATTGTTTCGGCGGCACTCGAACTCTCCTTACAACTATTCGACGCGGAACGTCTAAAAAGGTAACTAATTATTTAGTTGCACGCTCAGGCCGCCGGGATGCCTGACCCTAAATGGGGCATCCTGAACGGAGGCCGGCGGCCCACTCAAGCCGCTTTTGGATTCAGTGGGTGCATTCCCAAGATTGTCTGCACCAGCCTCGAGTGCTAGACTTTGGTTGGTTTCATTCATTGCCTCCAACCGGGCGGGAGTAGTTCAGCGGTAGAACGCCAGCTTCCCAAGCTGGATGTCGCCGGTTCGATCCCGGTCTCCCGCTCCATTTTTTCAGCCGGAATACAGATTTCTCGCCGTATCTCACCCAATCCTGGAACTGTCCGCCGCGTGGACATTCGTCCAGAAAGACTACAGACAGAAGAGTCCACCAAGAAAGCGCCGGTAACAGCCGGTCCCGCAAACCTCGTCTCCCCAACAACTTGCCCTGTCTTCGACGCTTGCAGTCCTCCCTGGACTGGCTGCCGACGTGCTCCAATCACCGAGCGGCTGGCGAGATTCGTCCGCCATTAGAGACACCTCACGTTTCCTCAGAAAGGACCACCGAGTGGAGACTGCGGCCAAACCAGCGCCTGCGCCCGTTACGGCCGAGCCGAAGCCGGTGCCGACCCCCGCCTTGTTGCTGGCCATGCTGAAGGCGTCGGTCAAAGTCAGCGATTTGATCATGTCGCCCGGCAGCCACCCGGTCGTCGAAGTGTCGGGCAAACTGGTCCCGGTCAAGATCTCCGGCATGGCCCCACTCACTCCCGAGGACACTCGCCGCATCTCCTACGAACTCATCGGCGGCAACAAGCAGGCGATCGAGGCGTTGCAGAATCAGGGGTCGTGCGACATCTCGTACCGGCTGCCCGGCCACTGCCGCTTTCGCGTCAACGTTTTTCAGCAGCGGGGAAGCCACGCCATCGTCATGCGCGTGATCCCGCAGGCGATTCCTAATCTCGCCGAGTTGAATCTGCCGCCGCAGCTCGCCGAAATCGCCGACCTGCGCAACGGAATCGTCCTTGTGACCGGGCCTACGGGATCGGGCAAGTCCTCGACGCTGGCAGCGGTGCTCGATCGCATCAACGAGACGCACGCCTATCACATCCTCACTATCGAAGATCCCATCGAGTTCATGCACCGGCACAAGAAGTCGATCGTGCATCAGCGCGAGTTGCACAGCGACACTCCCAGCTTCGCGCTCGCCCTGCGCGCCGCGCTGCGGCAGGCTCCGAAAGTAATTCTGGTCGGCGAAATGCGCGATAAGGAGACCATCGAGATCGCGCTCGAAGCCGCCGAAACGGGGCACCTGGTGCTTTCCACGCTCCACACTATCGACGCTTCGAAGACTGTCGAGCGCATCATCGGAGTTTTTCCCCTGGCCGAGCAGCACACGATTCGCAACCGTCTGGCCAAGAGCTTCCGCTTCATCGTTTCGCAGCGCCTGATCCCCCGCAAAGACGGCAACGGCCGCGTGGCCATCGTTGAAATTCTGAAGTCCACGCTGCGTACCCGCGAATATCTGGAGAAAGGCGAAGTGGAAGGGAAGACTCTTCTCGAAGCCATGATCGACGGAGACACCGAAGGCATGCAGCATTTCGATGGCGAAATCGAGAAACTGGTCCGCGTCAACCTCGTCGACGTCGACACCGGCCTGGCCTACGCCACCAACCCCGGCAACCTGCGCCTGGTCCTGACAGACATGGGCAGCGAATCGTCCATAGAGTAGAGCCCGATCACGCCCGCGATGTTTCACGCACGCCACGTTCACGCACGCGACCTTAAATACGAGTTGTCATTCCGAATCGCGCTGAAAGCGCGGTGAGGAACCTGCTTTTTCCCGCCTGCACCTCGCCGCTTGCACCGCAAACGCCGACCGCAACCGCAGCGCCCCGGTTGCCCCGAGCGCCAACCAGTTGTAGGCTAGCCCTCGAACTCCCGCGAGCCAACCATCGATGATCAAACTCCGTGCGCCGCATTACTTATTTCTTTTCGCATTGCTAGCCTCCTTTTCAACTCACGCCCAAACCGCAAAGCCCGTCAAGCTCGCCATCCGCGCCGCGCGCATGATGGACGGCAAGTCCGATATGCCGGTGATGAATCCAGTCATCCTGATCGAAGGCGAAAAAATCACGGCCGTCGGTGCGAGCCTCCTGATTCCCGCCGATGCCAAAGTGATCGACCTCGGCAATCTCACGCTGCTTCCCGGCCTGATCGACGCACACACGCACCTTCTGCTCGACATGAATGGCAGCGACGATTCCATGTTCAATTTTGTCGTCAGCGAAAGTACCGCCGCGCGCGCGCTTCGGGGCGCAAAACTGGGCAGGGAAGAACTCGAAGCCGGCATCACCACCGTGCGCGATGTTGGCAACTCCGGCGTGAACGGCGACATCGCTTTGCGCGACGCCATCAACAACGGCTGGCTGCCCGGGCCGCGCATCGACGCCTCCACGCGCGCTCTCGCCGCTCCCGGCGGCCAGTTCGGCAGGTTGATTCCGGAGGCGCAGAAAATCGTCGAGCAGGAATACGTCACCCTTAACGGTCCGGACAGCGCTCGTCAGGCCGTGCGCCAGGCGCTCTACGACGGCGCCGAATGCATCAAGGTGATCGTCAACGGCTCACCCGCCAACGTGACCCTCGAAGAAATGAAGGCGATCGTCGACGAAGCCCACACCGCCGGCGTTAAAGTTGCTGCGCACGCCACCGACGATAAAGCTACGCGCATCGCGGCTGAAGCCGGGGTTGATTCCATCGAACATGGCTACGTCATCTCTGACGACACGCTGAAAATGATGGCCGCCAAGCATATCTTCCTCGTCCCCACCGACGGTACACTGCAGGAGTATCTGAATATGACGTTCGGCCATCGCCAGCCCACTTCTGAAGAGCGGGCAGTGCAGGAAAATAATTTCAAGTCCTGGATCGCAGTCAATCGCGACCGCCTGCAGCGCGCCATAAAATACGGCGTGCCGATCGCTTTCGGTTCCGACGCATACGTCACAATGCCCGACCAGACTCGCGGCCAGGTCAGTCTCGATACGTTGGAAGCTTACGCCGACGAAGGCATGACGCCGCTGCAGATCATTCACGCCGCGACCGGCAGCGCCGCCGAACTCCTCGGTTGGCAGTCGAAAATCGGCACGCTCGAAGCCGGCAAGTTTGCCGACATCATCGCGGTGCCCGGCGATCCGCTGAAAGACGCGACCACGTTGAAGCACGCGCGCTTTGTGATGAAGGGCGGAGAAGTGATCCGGAACGACGCCAGCGCCCCTAACGGATCACCTGAATTCGCAGGCCCAACTTCAGACTCTTCCACGACCGATCCGCGGTATAGACGGGTGCTTTCAGCGCAAGCCCCAGAGCGAGACAAGCTCGATCAGCCAGCGAAAGACGCAGATGGCGTGTCTGATTGATCAGATTGCCAGCGATGCGAGCATGCTGCGGAGTGAACGGCAGGATTTCGTGCACCAGACTCGTGGCGTCTTCCCATGCTTCGTCGTCAGACCAACCCGAAAGCACCAGCTTGCCAACCACCTCAGACAGGTTGACCGTACTGACAACTGTCTCAGCCAGCAGTTCTGGCGGAAGTTTTTCCGACCCGCGCTCCTGCTGAATGACCGCCAGGATAGCGGAGGCATCCAGTACCGCGCTACCCACGCTTGGCTTCCTCTCGCCTCTCGGCAAGAAGTTCGTTCATGAGCGATACCCCGGGCTTCAAATACCGCCGCGCACGGCGTTGCGCCCGCTCAATGCGGCGCTTCATTGTCGTGATCCGCAATTCGTCGTCCTCGACGCGCAAGATGATCTCGTCACCAGGCTTAACCCCGAGCGCCTCGCGGAATGCTGCTGGGATCACTACGCGCCCGTTTTCGTTGATCCGCACCTTGGTCTCTGGTGTCATGACATCTCCTTCGGTATATGACAGGGAATGATGGGAATGTCATATTGTCACAGATATGATATAGTATAGCATAATGTCATACCGTTGCCGATATGACATCAGATGCAAAGCAGAAGTTTGACTCCAGATCGCAGGACGGAATCCGTCAGGAAAACGTCAGCTCGATATAGGTATCGCTTCGCCACCAGACGAACGGGATCCGCACCAGCCAATATTTTCGCTTGAGGGTCTGCCGAGCCCGGGCATGATCCTCTGGCGGCAGGATGCAAGCCGTGGCCGCAAACTCCGGCCCGGTAACTGATCCCCGAACCGTGCACGGCGCGACCTGCACCTGCGGGTTGTTGCGAACCCGCTTCGTCTTGCCCATGTCGCTGCGCGTCATCACGTAGAGCCTGCCGTCTGCTTCGCCAAACCACACCGGCGTGGCGACACCGGCACCGTTCTTGCGAAAGGTCTTCAGCGAAATATACTTCTGGCCTTGAATTGCGCTCGGGATTTCAGACGGCATAAGAACATTCTAAATCCCGAGAGCCGCAAAGCGGTTCGCGAGATTTGCGAACGCGGGTCACCCCTGGTACCGTCAACACGCGAGACGACAACGTCCCGTTGTGACACCCGCCGCTATCATCTCTGGTTCGCAAATGGCCGCAGTGATTGCCCCTGTCCCTGCATCTGTGTTACAAGCCTGAATATGCGTAAATGGATGCGCGAGCGCCTGACGCGCCGCAAAAAGAAGGCTCCGGATCAGGGCGCTCAGCCCGCACCCCCGCCGCTGCAGCCGGCGTATTTCGATGCAGAGCCGTCTTCCACTGCCGCGATCGACGAAGAAGCGTCCGCCAGCGAGCCGGTTCGCCGCCGATCATCTCAACACGAATCGGGTCAACACGAATCATCTCAACACGAATCAGCGGGAGGCGAATCACTCGACAGCGAGGACACTTCCCCCGACGCCGATTCTGAATCTCAGAGTTCCGGCGAAGAGTCGATTGCATCCGGACCCGTGGGGCAGACCG
>Ga0308309_10002766_pt1 | contig 10459 bp, 8 predicted proteins | sample HubBroMetageWFT5_FD_192491 | JGI IMG/M metagenome (GOLD analysis project Ga0308309, IMG submission 192491) | Warmed and freeze-thawed soil microbial communities from the Hubbard Brook experimental Forest, New Hampshire - Hubbard Brook CCASE Soil... | ecosystem: Environmental > Terrestrial > Soil... | reverse complement strand
GGTGGTACCGGTCGCGCCGGACCGACAGATAGCCGAGCGCCAGTCCGAGGTCGCCGGGTCCCAATTCGGCGAAACCGAGGCCAGGCATGGCGAGAATCTCCTCGCAATTCGCGATCCCCTCCGGGCTCTCGAGCTTGACGCCGAGCAGCAGTTCGCCGCTGGGGGTGAGTGGCCAGGGATCGCAGCGCTGCATGTATTCCTCCGGCGAAATTCCCCATATCGGAGCTGCAGTTGCTTCCGAGCCGCGGCCACGCGTGCCGATCCCGAGGCGCCCGCCGCTCGCCTCTCCGGTCGCCCCGCTCAGTCGCTCGACCGGCGAGGGCAAAGACCGATCGACGCCTGCCGCCTCGTACGGATAGCGGCAGCTTTCGACAAAGGCGCGGACCGCCGGCGCCGATTCTGCCTGGCAGAGCAGCACGCCGTGCACGCCGCGGCCGAGGATCTGCCGGAACTGCCACGCATTGAAGCGGACATTGGCAGCGTCGGTGCCGTTGACCGGTGCCTCGACGACAACGGTCGGCGTGCGGTGACCCGAGCGCGTCGGGCCTCCCTCCAACAGCCCGCGCATATATTCGGCGAGGCCCGCCATGTCGAACGCCCCGTGCTCCATCCCGACATTGATGTAATCAGCCCAGACATGCGCGTCTTCCCGCCCCTGCGGATAGGTCAGCACGTGGCCGCTATGGCCGCCGGTGTAATAAATCGCCTGATCCTGCTGCAAAAGTTCGATGGCGCGGTTGATGCGGTTGGGCATGGCTTCCCCTTCCGTCGGCTGCCGAATTGCAAATCTGGCTCAGGTTACGCAGCGCGGCGGCTGCGTACGCGGGTGTTGGCGCTGCGGTCTTCGTCGAAGAGCTCGGCGAGGCGTTCGAGCATGACGCCGCCGAGTTGCTCGGCGTCGACGATTGTGACGGCGCGGCGGTAATAGCGGGTCACGTCGTGGCCGATTCCGATCGCGGTCAGCTCCACTTCACCGAGGCGCTCGATGTCGTGGATCACCTCGCGCAGGTGCTTTTCGAGGTAGTTACCGGGGTTGACGGATAGCGTCGAATCGTCAACGGGAGCGCCGTCCGAGATCACCATCAGGATGCGGCGTTGCTCGGAGCGGGCGCGCAGCCGGTCATGCGCCCAGATCAGCGCCTCGCCGTCGATATTCTCCTTTAGGATGCCCTCGCGCAGCATCAGCCCGAGGCTGCGCCGGGCGCGCCGCCAGGGCGCGTCGGCGGGCTTGTAGACGATGTGGCGCAGATCGTTGAGCCGCCCCGGATTGGGTGGCTTGCCGGCGGCGATCCAGCGCTCGCGCGCCTGCCCGCCCTTCCAGGCGCGCGTCGTAAACCCGAGGATCTCGACCTTGACGCCGCATCGTTCCAAGGTGCGCGCCAGGATGTCGGCGCTCATCGCCGCGACGGTGATCGGCCGGCCGCGCATCGACCCGGAATTGTCGATCAAGAGGGTCACGACGGTGTCGCGGAAATCGGTCTCGCGCTCGCGCTTGTATGCGAGTGGCAGGACCGGGTTGGCGACGACGCGCGACAGCCGCGCGGCGTCGAGCAGGCCCTCGTCGAGGTCGAATTCCCAGGCGCGGGTCTGCTTCGCCATCAACTTGCGCTGCAATCGATTGGCGAGCCGCGCGATGACGCTCTGCAGATGCGCCAGCTGCTGATCGAGCAGATGGCGCAGCCGTGACAGCTCATCGGCATCACACAGTTGATCGGCTTCGATGACCTCGTCCGAAGCGACGCTGAAGGCGCGGTAGACCGCGGTGTCGTCGTTGCGACCGCGCGGCATCTGTCCAGGCCGGCCCGGCCGACCGGGATCGTCATCGCTAGAACCCGGCATCATCTCGCCATCACCAGATTCGGCGGCGTCCTGCGCGTCCTCGGCCGCTCCCTCGGCGGGTGACCCCTCGTCGGAAGCCTGGGCGCCAGAGGTGGCGCCCTCGCCCTCGCTTTGGTTTTCGCTCTCCGATTCCTCGCCGCCCTGCTGCTCTTCGGTATCCTCCGACTCGTCGGCTTCACCAAAATCGATGTCGAGATCCTGCAGCAGCTTGCGGGTCGCCCGCGCATAGGCGTCCTGATCGAGGATCGCGCGGTCGAGTTCGCCGAAATCCTTGCCGATGCGCGATTCGAGCCAGGGGCGCCACAGATCGACGACGCGCCGCGCGGCGGGCGGCGGCCGCTCTCTCGTCAAGGCCTCGCGGGTCAACAGCCGCACTGCCTCGGCCATCGTGCTCTCGGTGCGCTCGGTGATCCGCTCATAACCCTGCCGGCGATAATGCTCGTCGAGCATCGCTTCCAGGTTCGAGGCGACCCCGGCCATGCGCCGCGAACCGAGCGCCTCGACACGCGCCTGCTCGACAGCGTCAAACACCGCTCTTGCAAGCGGCCCGCTCGGCACGCGCTTGCTGTGCACCGCGGCGTCGTGATAGCGCAGCCGCAACGCGACGCTGTCGGCGGCGCCGCGCAATTGCGCCGCCTCTTCCGCCGGCAGGTCGCGCGGCGGGTTCGGTAGGCGCACCCGCGCGCCGCTCTGGCCGGCCGGCTCCGGCCCGAAGCCCACGGTAATGTCGTCGCGCTCGGCGATAGCCCGCAAGGTCGCCGCAGTGGCGCGTTTGAAAATCTCGGTCGGCGAAAACTCCTGGGCCATTTAGCCCACGACCAGGAGAGCCGCGAATGTCGCGCTACCCGTCACCCCGACGAAAGCGGGGGTCCAGGGCCACCCGCCGAATTTTGGGGCACTGGATTCCCACTTTCGCGGGAACGACGAAAGACCAACTGACACCAGTTGTCGCCTTACATCAAAGTCGCGTTGACGCCGGTTTCCGCCAGCTCGGTGCCGAAGCAGCGCTGGTAGTATTCGGCCACCGTCGGGCGTTCCGTCTCGTCGCATTTGTTGAGGAAGGTTAGCCGGAAACCAAAGGCCAGATCGCCGAAAATCCGGGCGTTCTCGGCCCAGGTCATGACCGTGCGGGGCGACATGACAGTCGAAATGTCGCCGTTGATGAACCCGGCGCGGGTCAGATCGGCCAGCGCCACCATCGCGCTGATCGTCCGCCGGTCTTCGTCGTTGTCGTAGCTCGGCACTTTCGCCAATACGATGTCGACCTCGGCGTCGTGCGGCAGATAGTTCAGTGTCGCGACAATGTTCCAGCGGTCCATCTGGCCCTGGTTGATCTGCTGCGTGCCGTGATAGAGGCCGGTCGTGTCGCCGAGGCCGACGGTGTTCGCCGTCGAAAAAAGCCGGAAGCAGGAATGCGGCCGGATCACCCGGTTCTGGTCGAGCAGGGTCAGCTTGCCTTCGACCTCCAGTATCCGCTGGATCACGAACATGACGTCGGGGCGTCCGGCATCGTATTCGTCGAAGCACAACGCGACCGGATGCTGCAACGCCCAGGGCAAAAGACCCTCGCGGAATTCGGTGACCTGCTTGTTGTCGCGCAACACGATCGCGTCCTTGCCGACCAGATCGATGCGGCTGATGTGACTGTCGAGGTTGACGCGGATACAGGGCCAATTCAGACGCGCGGCAACCTGCTCGACATGGGTCGATTTGCCGGTGCCGTGATAGCCCTGAATCATCACGCGGCGGTTGAATGCGAAGCCGGCGAGGATTGCCAAGGTCGTGTCGCGGTCGAAACGATAGGCGTCGTCGAGATCGGGGACATGCTCGCTCGCCTGGCTGAAGGCCGGGACCTGGAGATCGCTGTTGATCCCGAAGGTCTGGCGGACCGAGATCGTGATGTCGGGCTGTTCCAAAGGAAAGGCGGGGGTGGGGGTGGGAGCCGTTGGCTGGACGGATGGCATTATTCGGTTTTGTCCCAGTGGTGGATTAGGATGTGGTGGAGCAGGATGGCTTCGAGGCGTGGCAGCGCGGTGGTTCATGCGAAATAGCTGGCCTTCAACGTGGCATAAGCCTGATTGATGATCTTGAGCTTCTCCTCGGCTGCCTTGTCGCCGCCATGGGCGTCGGGATGATGCAGCTTGACCAGGACCTTATACCGCGCCTTGAGGCGCACCAGGGTGAAGGGCGGCTCGATTTCGAAAACGGCGAGCGCCTGCTCGCGCGCCGATAGCGCGCGTCGCACGGGATCTCGCCCGTGGTCGCCTCGGCTGCGGTCCCCATTGCGCCGGCTGCGCTCCCCGGCTCCCTCCGGGTTGCCGGAGAACACACCTAAGGGGTCGCGGATTCGATCGGCGTAACCAGGACCGTGACGATCGCCCAGCCGCCAGCTCGGGCGCTGCCAGACGGTGTCGTGGCGGATCTCGGCTTCGATCTCGGCATCGCTCATCCCCGCATAATAATTCCACGCGGAGTTGTAGGCGCGCACGTGCTCAAGGCAGAACCAGTGATAATCGTGCAGGTCGAGCCGGGATTTCGGCGCGCGAAAGTCACCGACCCCGATACAGCCGGGGTGGTCGCACGCCCGCATCGGCGCGTTGGCCGCAGCCTCGAAAATCGGATCGGGCAAAAGACGCCGCATCGCAATTCAGTATGGGCAGAGCGCCGTCGGCTGGCAAGGATGCGGCGTGTCGGGCGGACCGGCAGTGCGGCTAAGCAGAGCAGGGTTGCGGCAGGCGCAAGCGCGCAATGCGGGTTGGCGGCTAAAGCCGCAAGGCTGGATCCGGCCAGCCGCCAAATTCCGCCCGCGGATCAGCCCAGCGCAGAATGGCGGCGCGCATCTCGCGTGGCAGGCGATTGAAGGCGGCTCGACGCCGGTCCTCTTTGACCGGTGCGAACAAATCCAGCAACGGCACCGGCTCGGGTTCCCGGGCGATAGCGATGCTGCCATCGAGCAGCCTCGCGAGCCTCGTCCCGCCGATCGCCGCGATTTCGACGATCGCGTCGCGCCAATATCGGTAGCGGCCTCCCGCGGCGACGACGAAGGAGCTGAGGATGGCGGTTTGCGGCCCACCCGAATTCAGCCAAGCGATCGCGCAGCGGGCCAGCTTCTCGTCGGCGCCGCAGCGTGTCAGGATGGCGATTTCGGTGCCTTCGTGATAGTTCTCGGCAACCGCCTGTGGAGCGAAGCGGCCGACGACAATGCCGCGGCGACAATAGCTTGATACCGCAAGAAATTGTCCGCTGCTCGGCAGTTCCAGAATGCGCCAACCGCGATCGTGAAAAACCGTCGCCGGCGGATGCCGCCTTGCGACCGTTGCCATCGCCGCTTCGGCAACATTGCGTGACGGGAACGGAATAATGTCGCCCATCGGACCTCCTCTCTCCGGCACGCAAAACAAACGCCGGGCCAGGATCGATCCAATTCGGGCTTTATGCAACCCATCCTCGTGCTTAAAAAGAACCGCCCGCCCGCGGTTTCACGCGGGCGGGCGGTTTGCTTCGATCGATGAGCGGGTGGTTAGAAATCCATTCCGCCCATTCCACCGCCGGGCGGCATGGCCGGCGGGGTCTTCGGCTCCGGCTTCTCGGCAACCATCGCTTCGGTGGTGATCAACAGACCCGCCACCGAGGACGCATCCTGCAGCGCGTGCCGCACGACCTTGGTCGGGTCGATGATCCCCGAGCGGATCATGTCGGTGAACTCGCCCTTCTGAGCATCGTACCCGTAATTCGGGTCGGTGCTGTCGAGCAGCTTGCCGACGATGATCGACCCGTCGGTGCCCGAGTTCTCGGCTATCTGGCGGGCCGGGTAGGACAGCGCCTTCTTGACAATGTCGATGCCCACCTTTTGGTCGTTGTTTGTCGGCTTGAGGCTTTCGAGAGCGCGGATCGCGTAGAGCAGCGCAGCACCGCCGCCGGCGACGACGCCCTCCTCGACCGCGGCGCGGGTCGCGTGCATCGCGTCGTCGACCCGGTCTTTCTTCTCCTTGACCTCGATCTCGGTCGAACCGCCGACTCTGATCACAGCAACGCCGCCAGCAAGCTTTGCCAGCCGCTCCTGCAGCTTTTCGCGGTCATAATCCGAGGTCGTCTCCTCGATCTGCTGCTTGATTTGCGCGATGCGGCCCTCGATGTCCTCTTTTTTGCCGGCGCCGTCGATGATCGTCGTGTTCTCTTTCTCGACGCGCACGCGCTTGGCCTGCCCCAGCATGTCGAGTGTGACGTTCTCGAGCTTGATCCCGAGATCCTCGCTGATCACCTGGCCGGCAGTCAAAACCGCGATGTCCTCGAGCATCGCCTTGCGACGATCGCCAAAACCCGGCGCCTTGACCGCGGCCACCTTAAGGCCGCCGCGCAGCTTGTTGACTACGAGCGTTGCCAAGGCCTCGCCCTCGACGTCCTCGGCGACGATCAGCAAAGGCCGTCCGCTCTGCACCACCGACTCGAGCACCGGCAGCATCGCCTGCAAGCCGGACAGCTTCTTTTCGTGGATCAGGATGTAGGGGTTCTCCAGCTCGGCGATCATCTTCTCGGCGTTGGTGACGAAATACGGCGAGAGATAACCGCGGTCGAACTGCATACCTTCGACGACATCGAGTTCGGTCTCGAGGCTCTTGGCCTCCTCGACTGTGATGACGCCCTCGTTGCCGACCTTCTGCATCGCCTGGGCGATCATTTCGCCGACCTCACGCTCGCCATTGGCCGAGATCGTGCCGACCTGCGCGATCTCTTCGTTTGTCGAGATCTTCTTCGAGCGCTTTTTGATGTCCTCGACGACCGCAGCCACGGCGACGTCGATACCGCGTTTCAGGTCCATCGGGTTCATGCCCGCCGCGACCGCCTTCGCTCCCTCGCGCACGATCGCCTGGGCTAAGAGGGTCGCGGTAGTGGTTCCGTCGCCCGCCTGATCGCTGGTCTTCGATGCGACCTCGCGCACCATCTGGGCGCCCATATTCTCGAATTTGTCGGGGAGCTCGATCTCTTTGGCGACAGTGACGCCGTCTTTGGTGATGCGCGGCGCGCCAAACGATTTGTCGAGAACGACATTACGCCCCTTCGGGCCCAGCGTCACCTTGACGGCATTGGCGAGGATGTCGACGCCGCGCAGCATGCGCTCGCGCGCGTCGCCATGAAATTTGACTTCTTTGGCAGCCATTTCTCTTTTTCTCCTCAAGCGACCTTTTGTGCGGCGGCGCCGCGCTCGAGCACGCCCATGATGTCGGACTCTTTCATGATGATCAGCTCTTCGCCTTCGAGCTTGACCTCGGTGCCTGACCATTTACCGAACAGCACACGGTCGCCCGCCTTGACGTCCATCGGCTGGAGCTTGCCATCGTCGCCCCGCGCACCCGGACCGGCGGCGACCACCTCGCCCTCCATCGGCTTTTCTTTCGCCGTGTCGGGGATGATGATGCCGCCCGCCGTCTTCTCCTCGCCCTCGACGCGCCGAATCAGCACGCGGTCGTGCAACGGACGGAATTTCATGAATACCTCCTGGAACGCAAACCAAAATCCGAAATTAGCACTCTCTGTCTGAGAGTGCTGCTGACATAATTTGGTCTTTTCGGATTGTCAAGCAACTATGGGTCACACCAGGAGACCTCAAGCAAGACACTCTGAAAAGAGCTGAACCCAGCCGCGCTGTTTGTGGTTATGATACGATCACCCGCTATGAACGAGCCGCTAATATGTCGCGAACCGTAGATTGGGAGATACCGGGCGAGATCCAGCCGAAGCAGGCGGATTGCTCGTTCGATCTGGACCGTGCGCTGAGCGCCGTCCTCGGCCTGCGCGCGACCGTCCCCGAGGATGCCTTTACCGCCGGGACGCTCGGCACCGAACGCGCCGGCAGCGGGGTCCTGATCCGCGAGGATGGATTGGTGCTGACGATCGGCTATCTGGTCACCGAAGCCGAGACGATGTGGCTCACCTCGGAAGGCGGCGGCGCCGTACAAGGGCATGTCCTAGCCTATGACCAGGAAACCGGATTTGGTCTCGTGCAGGCGCTCGGGCGGTTGAGGGTGCCGCCGATCGAGCTCGGCATCGGGGTGCGGGTCGGCGCCGGCGACCGCGCCATCATGGCCGCCGAAGGAGGCCGGCGCCACGCGTTGTCGGCGAGGGTCGTCGCTCGGCAGGAATTTGCCGGATATTGGGAATATGTACTCGACCGCGCGATCTTTACCGCGCCGGCCCACCCGTTCTGGGGCGGCGCCGCGCTGATCGGCGCCGATGGCCGGCTGATCGGCATCGGTTCGCTGCACGTTCAGCATGCTAACGGCCGCGAACTGCGCCGCGATGTCAACATGGTCGTGCCGATCGAGCTGCTGCCACCGATCCTCGACGACATGCTGACATATGGCCGGCCGAACCGGCCGGTCCGGCCATGGCTCGGGCTCTTGGCTGCCGAGGTTGAGGACGCGATTGTGGTCGCCGGGCTCGTCGAGAAGGGGCCCGCCAGCAAAGCCGGGCTGCGCCCCGGGGACCGCATCCTGGCAGTGCGCGATGATCCGGTTGCCAGCCTCGCCGGCCTGTGGCGAAAGGTGTGGGCAGGCGGGCCCGCCGGCAGCGAGGTGGTCATTCAGGTGGTGCGCGACGACGAGACATTGACCGTTCGCATTCTGTCCGCCGACCGGACGCGGTTTCTCAGAACACCGAAGCTGCATTGAGCTCAAGACGCACAGCTTGCCCGGCCGCTGCTGTCGGCTGAGTGCTGAAGGACATTCTTTGCCTATTGTCGGCGACCAAGCCCTGTCGGCTCGGCTCTTGCCCGAACATCTGAAGCGCCTCGAAGCCGAGTCGATCGGCATTATGCGCGAAGTGGCTGCCGAATTCCGCAACCCGGTCCTGCTTTATTCGATCGGGAAAGATTCGAGCGTGATGCTGCACCTGGCGCGCAAAGCATTCTTCCCGAGCAATCCGCCCTTTCCGCTGCTTCATATCGACACCGGCTGGAAGTTCCGCGACATGATCGCGTTTCGCGACGAAACGGTGCGCCGGCTCGGGCTGGATCTCGTCGTCCACACCAACGAGGAGGGAAGGGCGCGGGGCATCAACCCGATCACTTCGGGCTCGGCATTGCACACGGCGGTGATGAAGACCGACGCGCTGAAGCAGGCGCTCGACCGCCATGGCTTTGACGCGGCGCTCGGCGGGGCGCGCCGGGACGAGGAAAAGAGCCGCGCCAAGGAGCGGGTCTTCTCGGTGCGCAGCGCCGGCCACGCCTGGGACCCAAAGAACCAGAGGCCGGAGCTCTGGCGGCTCTACAACACCCGCCTGCGCGAGCGGCAGTCGATGCGTGTATTCCCGCTGTCCAACTGGACCGAGCTGGACATCTGGGAATATGTCGCATCAGAAGAAATTCCCGTCGTACCGCTCTACTTCGCGAAGCCACGCCAGGTAATCAGCCGCGGTGGGGTTTGGATCATGGTCGACGACGATCGTCTGCCGCTGGAGCCCGGCGAGCGGCCCGAATTGCGGTGCGTCCGCTTTCGCACTTTGGGGTGCTATCCGCTGACCGGCGCCATCGAGTCGATCGCTGCCTCACCGGCTCAAATCATCGCCGAACTGCGCAATACGCGCCATTCCGAGCGCCAGGGCCGGCTGATCGACAGCGACGAGGAAGCCGCAATGGAACGCAAGAAGCGCGACGGCTATTTCTGATGTCCCGCCCGCATGACGAGCCTTCCGCTCAGCCGGGCAAAAAGCTGCTGCGCTTGCTGACCTGCGGGTCGGTCGACGACGGCAAATCGACATTGATCGGTCGGCTGCTCTACGAGTGCGGTTCGATCCTAGACGATCAGCTCGGCGCGCTGCAGCGGGAATCCCGGCGGTTCGGGACGACCGGTGAAGAGGTTGATTTCTCGCTGCTCCTCGACGGGCTCGAGGACGAGCGGCAGCAGCGCATCACGATCGACGTCACCTATCGTTTCTTTGCGACGCCGGAGCGCGCCTTTGTCGTTGCCGATACACCGGGGCATGAGCAATACACGCGCAACATGGCGACCGGTGCTTCGACCGCGGAACTCGCCGTAATACTCGTCGACGCGCGCAAAGGCGTGCTGCAGCAGACCAAACGTCACGCCTTTCTTTGTTGCCTGCTCGGCATCCGGCAGATCGTGCTCGCCGTCAACAAGATGGACCTCGTCGGGTTCGAGCGGCGTCGCTTCGACGATATTGCCGAACATTTTTCGGCCTTCGTAGCGGATCTCGGCGAGGTCTCCGTTGCGGCAATTCCACTCTCGGCGCGGTTCGGCGACAACGTGACCGAGATCTCGGCTCGGATGCCTTGGTACGGCGGACCCTCCTTGATCGAGCACCTTCATTCGGTCGACATTTCGGGTGGCTGCGTCGAACGGCCGTTCCGCTTCCCGGTGCAATGGGTCAATCGCCCCAACGGTGACTTCCGTGGCTTCTCGGGGACAGTGGTGTCCGGCTCGATCGCCGTCGGTGAGGACGTTTTGCTGGCCGGCTCGGGTCGGTCCGCGAAGCTCAAGGAAATCGTCACCTTCGAGGGCACAGCCGATCGCGCGCAGGAGGGCGATGCGGTTACCCTTACCTTCGAACCCGATATGGACATTGCGCGGGGAGATCTGCTCGCCGATCCTCTCGAGCCGCCCGA
>Ga0308309_10002764_pt1 | contig 10463 bp, 6 predicted proteins | sample HubBroMetageWFT5_FD_192491 | JGI IMG/M metagenome (GOLD analysis project Ga0308309, IMG submission 192491) | Warmed and freeze-thawed soil microbial communities from the Hubbard Brook experimental Forest, New Hampshire - Hubbard Brook CCASE Soil... | ecosystem: Environmental > Terrestrial > Soil... | reverse complement strand
CGGGAACTTACCCGTCCCCCTTCTGGCTGCGGTATGCGGATTCGATCTGGCGCGGCGGAGAAGATCACGACTTTCTTGGCGTCGGCCCTAAGCGCGAGCAGTGGATCACTTATCGTGACGCCGATACCTACGAACACGTTGTCTTGGCTGGTCCGCTGTATCCGCTGAACTCCCTCATGCTGCATGGAATCATCTATGCACGCCATGCGAAGAACCTGGATTCGGATCCGCAGGGAGACTTCAAGAACGAGGTGCGTGATTATTTTGGAAACGGGACGCAGTTGCAGGAGATGTATGTAACGGCGACGCTACTCTCTAACTCGGACTGGAACAACCTCGCGGAAGCGGCAAAATGGTCGCGCGACAACGCCGGGGTGCTCGTGGATACGCATTGGATTGGAGGAGATCCTGCTCAGATGGAGGTCTACGGCTGGGCATCCTGGACTCCGCGCAAGGGAATCATTGTTCTTCGCAATCCATCCGATAAAGCCCAAGCGACCAGCATCGACATCGCGCATGCGTTGGAGTTGCCTGCCGGGTCGGCCCGCAGCTACATGCTGCACAGTCCATGGAAAGAGGATATGAACCAAAAGAGCGTGCGTGTTGATGCGAGCCGGCCTCACGTCTTTTCCCTGGAGCCGTTTGAGGTGCTGGTGCTTGAGACTGCGCCGATCGAATAGGGAAGTGACTTTGCCGCGAATCATTGTTGTGCTTTTGGGGCTCGCTACTTCTATTGGCGTTCTTTCCGCGAACGCCGAACCAAATCCTCCGCAACACAGCTTTCAAATCATCGGCCGCCAATTTCTCCTCGACGGAAAAGCCATTGCAGATCACTTCCGGTGACATGCGCTAGGCGCGCAACTGAAAGGACTCAGCCAGCCTGTGTTGAGCCAGTAGAAGTTGCCGCCGCAAGCCGAACTTGCTCAAGATCACCTGCTCTAGTGACATGTGTCCTTGTTCCACGTGATTTTGTCGGCAATGCTCGAGATGTGAAGCGCCGTATTGCGCTAAACCATCGGGTGTTTCGCACAACGTATGAATCTCGATAGCCAGGCCCACGCCAAATTTATCGGCGAAGTAATCAACCTCATCGCCGGCACGAGTTTCATCGCGATCGGCACCGTGGCATTGGTCGTCACCGCGATCCGCCGTCGTGCTGGCGGAGCGCGGACGGTTTTCTTACTCGGTATCTGGAGCGCCATCTACGGCATTCAGAGGCTGAACGATTGCTCATTCCTGATCGAACTCCTGCCTCACTGGATGCAGGTCTGTGTCCGCTACTCGCACGCCCTGATCACCTACTTCACGCTGGTTGCAGCGGCGCTCACCTTCCGCGAGCTCACGGTCGGCAAGCTGCGCCAGTTCACAACTCTGCAAGCCCTCACCGCTCTTCTCATCGCCTTCTTCGGCATCGGACATTTCGTGTTGACCGGCGAGGAGTACTCGCTTCTTCGACTGAACAATTTGGTCGCCGCTGTCGGTTCGGTCGTCTTGTTGATCTTCTTTATGGTGCCGAGCCTCAGCCGGCAATATGTCGTCGTGAAAGATCGCCGCGTCATGCTAGCCGGCACCATCTTTTTTGGCACCGAGGCCCTCGTGACCAACCTTCTCCACCCTCTCGGCTACCATCCCGACAGCATCTGGGACGACATCGGCTTCTTCGTCTTCCTCTCGTCTCTGGGCTACGCCGCCATGCAGCAGGTTTACATCAGCGAGCGCCGCCTGCTGTCGATTGAAAACGAACTTGCCGTCGCCCGCCAGTTACAGTTCTCTATCCTTCCCACCACGACGCCGGAAGTCCGCAGCCTGCGCATTGCCGCGGTGTATGAGCCCATGACCGAGGTGGCCGGCGACTTCTATGAGTATCTGCCGGTGGATGAGTACCGGGCCGGATTTCTGGTCGCCGACGTCTCCGGCCACGGCGTACCCGCGGCCCTGATCGCTTCCATGATTAAGGTTGCTGTGCAATCAGTCGCCGCCTATGCCAGCGATCCGGCGGAACTGCTGCACCGGCTGAGAGATATTCTGTCAGCGCAGTTACAGGAGCAATTCGTCTCGGCTGCGTATCTATGGATCGACGCGGAGACTCGCATCGCGCGGTACTCTGCTGCCGGACATCCACCGCTATTGTGGTGGCGTTCCGCCAAAGGCGCACTCTCACGCATCGAAAGTAACGGCATGCTCTTTGGTGCACCTTTCGACGGTGATTATCCAGTGCGCGAGATTCTTTTCTCGCCGGACGATCGCTTCCTGCTTTACACCGACGGTTTCAGTGAGCCTGAAAATGCAGCAGGCGAGTCGTTCGGCGACTGCAAGCTGGAGCAAATTTTGCAAGAAAACTCGTCACGCCCTGCTGCGGAATTATCGCTGTTGCTGCTGGACGAAGTCCGCAAGTGGCAGCCGACATCATTACCCCAGCAGGACGATATCACCCTCCTCGTTATCGATTTGCTTCAGTCAAGTCTGCATCATGCACCATCTGCCGGCAGCTTGCTTCGTAGTAAATCGTCTACATCTCCAATCTTGTCAGTCAGCAAATTAAGCTTGCGCGATAGGGTCTGAATCTCCGATTCGGCACGTCGATTCACGTCGAAGTCCAACTCACTGCGCAAGCGGTCCTTCGTGTCCTGCCGGTTCTGGCTCATCATGATGACCGGCGCCTGGATGGCGGCCAGCATCGATAGAAACAGGTTGAGCAGAATAAATGGATAGGGGTCCCAGGCCCGGTTCGCCAGCGCGATGTTGATGCTGGTGTAGATCACCAACACAACGCCGAACAGGATGATGAAGGTCCAGGACCCGCCGAAGCGGGCGACGGTGTCGGCGATGCGATCTCCGAACGTCGATTCCTCTTCGAACATCTCGTTGGCATTGCGATTAGCGCGGAGCCGCACCAATTGCTGGGAAGCATGAAATTGACGGCCCAGCACGGTCAGCATGTCCATCCCCGCCATCGGCTTGCGCTGCAATAGCGTGGCGATGTCGTCACGATCGACCTCAAGACAGGCTGTTTCTTCGATAGCCATGGCACTGGTCTGGTGGGGTGTTTGCTCCAGCATCGAAGCAAAGCCAAAAAAATCGCCGTGCCCTGGCTCATCAACCATTACTTCCTGGTTATCCTCGTCCACGGTGGTCACCTGGACCCTTCCCGACATCATCACGTAGGCCTGACTGCCGGGATCGCCGATCTTGTAAATGCGCTGCCGCTGAGCAAATTTCTTGACTTCGACCTGCGACGCCAGGACGGACGCCTCGTCATCGTCAAGCAGCGCAAATAGCGGGACATGCCTCAACTCCTGCGGGGCACAAGCCATACTTCACCTCGTTTGAACTCCATCGATTGCATCAACGCGGCGTTCGCCAACGTACGCGAAAGACAATAACAGAGGGTGCTCCCGCGTTGCAGCGACGAACATGATTCTTTCGCTACAGCAGGTCATGCCGTGCCGCCGAGGTCGAATATGAGAGGTCGAACATTAAATGTGGTTAATAGACACCCAACCCGATTGACGACCTGCCCGCCTTTGGTGAATCGTTAGAGAAGGCAGTGATCTTCCAGCATCCCGGCGATAAGGAGTTGCCATTATGACTACCGCGACCGCCCTTGAACTCGAAATTCTCAGCGCATACGGCCCGGCGCGATCGACCGTAACCGGCGCACCGTTGAGCGCCGACGAACTCCGCAAGACCGACGCTTACTGGCGCGCTTGCAACTACCTCAGCCTGGGGATGATCTATTTGCTCGACAATCCGTTGCTGACGGAACCGCTGCGGCCCGAGCATATCAAGAACCGATTACTCGGGCATTGGGGATCGAGTCCAGGCCTGTCGTTTATTTACGTACACCTCAATCGGCTCATCAAGAAGTACGGCCTTGACATGATCTTCCTTGCCGGCCCCGGCCACGGCGCTCCCGGTGTCCTCGGACCAGGCTATTTGGAGGGCACGTACTCCGAGGTGTATCCCGACAAGAGCGAAGACTTCGAAGGCTTGCGCGAGTTCTTCAAGCAGTTCTCATTTCCCGGAGGCATCGGCAGCCACTGCACGCCTGAAACCCCAGGCTCCATCCACGAGGGCGGAGAACTGGGCTATGTCCTATCCCATGCCTGCGGCGCTGCTTTCGACAATCCCGAATTGATTGTCGCTGCGGTGGTTGGGGATGGAGAATCGGAGACCGGGCCCCTGGCGACGTCCTGGCACATCAATAAGTTTCTAAACCCGCAACGCGATGGCGCGGTGCTCCCAATCTTCCATCTCAACGGCTACAAGATCAACAATCCGACGTTGTTGGCGCGTATATCTCACCAGGAATTGGAGAGCCTGCTGCGCGGCTACGGCTGGACGCCCTACTTCGTCGAAGGGTCCGATCATGACAGCATGCACCAGGCCATGGCTGCCACAGTGGAGCATTGCGTTCTGGAAATCAAACAGCACCAGCAGGAGGCTCGCGAGAAAGGCAGGATCAACCGGCCTCATTGGCCAATGATTGTGCTGCGCTCGCCAAAGGGGTGGACGGCCCCGAAGGAAGTCGAAGGGCACAGACTCGAAGGCTTTTGGCGGGCACACCAGGTGCCGCTGCCCAACGTCAAGAAGGACCCCGAGCAACGTCGCCTTCTCGAGAGCTGGATGCGGTCGCAGCGTCCAGAGCAACTATTTGATGGCGAGGGGAAATTCGCCGCCGAGTTTCGCGAGCTGGCGCCTATCGGTTCACGACGCATGAGCGCGAATCCACACGCCAACGGTGGTCGATTGAAGAGAGCGCTGCGCCTGCCGGACTTCCGCCAGTATGGGATCAAGTTGGAAGGGCCGGGCAAATCGCTGGCCGAAAACACCCGCCCTCTCGGCGTGTTGCTGCGCGACGTGATGAAGCTAAACATGAGCAACTTCCGCGTCTTCGGTCCGGATGAAAATACCTCTAACAAGCTGGACGCGATTTACGAGGTCAGCAAGAAGTTTTGGATCGAAGAGTACTTTCCCGAAGATCAGGATGGTGGCGAACTCTCCCAGGACGGCCGTGTCATGGAGATGCTGAGCGAGCACACCATGGAAGGCATGCTCGAGGGCTATCTGCTTACCGGTCGCCATGGCTTCTTCTCGACTTATGAGTCCTTCGTGCACGTGATCGACTCCATGTTCAACCAGCATGCCAAATGGCTGGAGATCTGCAATCACTTATCGTGGCGCGAATCGATCGCTTCACTAAACTTGCTGATCACTTCGACAGTATGGCGGCAGGATCACAACGGCTTCACCCATCAGGACCCTGGCTTCCTCGACGTAGTGGTCAACAAGAGCGCCAACGTGACGCGCATTTACCTTCCTCCTGACGTCAACTCTCTGCTTTCGGTGACCGACCACTGCCTCCGCAGCCAGAATTACGTCAACGTGATCGTTTGCGACAAGCAGAATCATCTGCAGTACATGGACATGGACGCAGCCATCACGCACTGCACGAAGGGAATTGGCATCTGGGACTGGGCGAGCAATGATGAGGGAGGTGAACCCGACGTGGTGATGGCCTCTGCCGGCGATATACCTACGCAAGAAGCGCTAGCCGCAACTGTGCTGCTGCGCGAGGCTTTTCCTGATATCAAGATCAGGTTCATCAACGTGATCGATCTCTTCAAGATGCAACCCAGCACGGAACATCCTCATGGGCTGTCGGATTGGGAGTTCGATTCACTGTTCACCGTGGACAAGCCGGTCATCTTCAACTTCCACGGATATCCATGGCTCATTCATCGCCTGGCCTATCGTCGCCACAACCATGACAACATGCATGTACGTGGTTACAAGGAAAAGGGCAATATCAACACACCCTTGGAGCTGGCAATCAACAACAATATCGATCGCTTCAGCCTCGCGATGGATGTCATCGATCGTGTGCCGAGACTGCAAAGGATTGGCGGCCACGCCAAGGAGCGGTTCCTGAACCAGCAGATTGAGTGCCGCAATTATGCGCACCAGTACGGCATTGACCAGCCAGAGGCGGCGGGTTGGGTGTGGCCGTACTAAAGAGGTCGCGTCTTACGAGGGATGCGGCTGGCCAAGTATGACGCGTACTGTGTCACGAGCGATGAGCAGTTCCTCGTCGGTGGGAATGGCATACGCTAGTAGCTTGGAATCATCCGTGCTGATGAGCCCCTCGCGGGCAACCGTCTCCTGGTTCTTAGCTGCGTCAATCTTCAGGCCGGCCCACTCCATATCTTCGCAAATGCGGGCGCGGATCTCCGGCGAGTTTTCTCCGATACCGCCTGTGAAAATAACTGCATCGGCGCCTCCCATGCAGGCGAGGAATGCTCCGATGTATTTGCGCGCGCGGTAACAGAAAACTTCAATCGCCAACTGCACTCGCCGGTCGTTATTTTCCTTCAGCTCGGCCTGTAGCATCCGCATGTCGTTGGTCAGGCCAGAAATCCCCAGCAATCCCGATTGGGTGTTCAACAGCGTATCGACCTCAGATGCTGACATCCCTTCCTTCGTTGCGATCAGGTTCACAATCGCCGGGTCAAGGTCCCCTGACCGGGTGCCCATAACCAAGCCCTCCAGGGGCGTCATGCCCATCGAGGTGTCCACCGAATTCCCCTCCTTGATGGCAGCGGCTGAACAGCCGTTCCCGAGGTGGAGGGTGATGATGTTGGTCTGCTGTCGCGTCAACCCGCGTAAAGCGCGATAGCGAAAGGCGACGTAGCGATGCGATGTCCCATGGAAACCATATCGGCGGATGCGATGGCGGCGGTACAGGTGGTAAGGCACGGCATAGAGATAAGCCTGCTCCGGAATCGTGTGGTGAAACGAAGTGTCGAACACGGCAACCTGCGGAATGTCTTTGCCAAACAACTCTCGCGCCGCCATGATGCCCTTGATGTTGTTGGGATTGTGCAGGGGCGCCAGATCGATGCAGTCTTCGATCCCTTGCAGGACCTTATCGTCGATCAGGGCCGACTCTGCGAACATCTCGCCGCCGTGCACGACGCGATGTCCGACTGCGTTAATGTCGGCCGAGCTCTTGATTTCAGTGATCCCCGATTTCTCGGAGGCAATGAAGCGCACCAGGTAGTCCAGCGCCGCCGCAATGTCGCGCAGAGAGGCCGTGAACTTGTGCTTGGCTTCGCTGCCTTTCTGGAAGGTAACAATCGCCTCTCCGCCGATTCGCTCGACCTCCCCGCGGCAGATGCGTTCATCCTGATACTGCTTGATACGATCCAGGTCGGTCGCGATGACTTGAAACTTCAGGCTCGAACTTCCCGAGTTGAGTACGAAGACATTCATGCGCGACGTCCTCTCCGGGTCAGTTGCCGTGCGTGTGCTGCTCTGGCATGCCCAGGCTGCGCACAGTGTCGTTTCCGAAGTCAAACTCGATCACCACCGCTGGTTCGTCCCCCACAACCCAGCCGTCGTGACCAGGTTCGATGGCAATCGCCTGCGGTGCGCGGAATTCCAGCACGCAACCGTCGGCGAACTCCATGTGGATCTGGCCGCGCGCCAGGAACCCGACATGGGCGTGCATGCATCGCTCAGTACCCACCAGCGGCTTCATGTGCTTCGACCAGCGGAATCCTACAGGATAGATCAAACGCTTCACGCGGGAGTTGCCGGCCGCCACCACGTCCAGCTGCACTCCGCCAACTTCGCGGTGTTCCGCGCCCTTCATCGGCGCCATAAGAGTATCGGTGTCGGTCATACCAGTGCACCTCAATCTTGACTTGCGTTATTCAGGATACGCCCGGCCCTGCTCAATCCATGCAGTGGTTTCATCTTGTGAGGCCCCTGCCTCGCGCAGGTGGGCGCGCAAGCCTGTCTCCGACATTGCAAGGGATGTGCTCTTGATGGAGTGCTCGTCGAAATCAATTCCCACAATAATGAAGACTTCAGGCTCTAGACCTTTGACTTTGACGACCCTGTACCTGGTTGGCATCTCTATCTCCTGGGAATTGCCCGGCAAGCATAGCTTAGGGCCGAAGAGAAGCAATTATGGCGGAGGATGCAGTCACGAGCGAACCCTTCTCCCGCCTGAATTCCCTGCTAACAGGGAATAATACAGGGAATTTCACGAATTTTGGACGACCTAATTCAGCTGTCATCGCTGTAAGCGACTCATTTTGCCAGGTTTCTCGGATCGCAAGCCAGTTTAAGTGCTGAATCGAACAGGGATTTTTTCCGGGCGTATCAGGGAACTAACAGCGCCGCATCAGGGAATTAAGTCCCGCCTTGAAGTTCAGGGCATCACGAGAAGGCAAAACCCGACGAAAAAAAACAGCGAGTCATTGCGAGGCAGACCGCACGCCAAGCCTGACGCCGTGCTTGAGCTGGCCGGGTTGTCCGCGAGAGGATGTTCCTTCGAGTGTTTCGCGAGCACTAGCCTGTACACACCTGCGACAATGTGACAGAAATGAGATCGCTCGGAGCCGGGCATGGCCGTGCGGCAATCACGGCCACGGCTGCGCCGCAGGGCGGGCAAGGTCAGCGTCTTGGAATTCAACGCACAGGAGAAAATTGTCGGTCAAAATGGGAAGGAGGGTCGGCGACGTTCAGGATTGGCGGTTGGGCTCAGGTGACACCGTGGATCGAAAGGCCGCAGTTGATTCGTTAGGTTTCGCATTCTCGGGAACTAGTGGCTGCAGAAGTTGCCCGACCAAACCGGTAGCCATAGGCGCATCAATTCCGTATTTTGTCGGCCACTGCTTTTTCGGCATATACCATGTGCCGAACAGTTTGTCCATGATGGGCAGCATCGAGGCGTAGTTCTTGTCGACGTGCTCGATCGTCGAGTTCGCCGGTGCCTTCGGTGTAGTAGTAAGCCTAGAGGGCATACCCCGCGTTGGGAAGGCGCGGAGCCCGTGCTTTGGTTGTCACGCAACCACAACGCTCACTGCAGTTTTGCGTATTCCGCTTTGGCCAGCCTCAGAACAGGGACGTCTGGATCTGCGTTCTTCCACAGTGTGAAGAAATCCTGGTAAGCGGAGCGGGCTTTGGCGGTGTCGCCTTCTAACGCGTAAGCGCGTGCGAGGCCGAGGGGGGCGAGGGGGGCGATGGGCTCATTGAGAACGACACCGGGCCACTTGAGGATTTTTTCAAACTCGGCGGCAGCTTCAACGCCTTGACCGGCTGCCAAATAGGCGTTGCCACGAACATACACGGGATATAGCGATGGCAAGAATTCGGCATCCCCAGGCATCCCGAGTTCATATTGGGAAGCAATTTTCAAAAGCTCAATAGCGTCCGACGAATCGCGACGGCTGACTGCGATCTGTCCCCTGATCGTTGGCAGGTATACAGACCGTACCAGCGTGTCGTCCGGGAAGTCCATTGATAACTGCTCGCTTAGCTGTTGCGCTCGTTGCCACGCTCCAGCGAAGGCCACGGCCAGCGCAGAGGCATACTGCACATCACGGCCCTTCGAAGTCGCGAGCGCAGCCTTCGCATGCTGCTGTGCCACGTCGGGATTGCCAAAGAGGGCTTCACGCAAAGCCGCGGCGGCTTCATAGCTCGCAGCTGTTTCTTTCTCGGCCGTCAGCTTGGTGGAAGCGATCGCCTGCCTGGAAAAATCACGCGCCGCAAGCAGGTGGCCGGCGTATGCAGCGGTATCGGCTTCGGCTGCGAGGAGCATATCTTCGACCCCCGGTTTACCGGCGGCGCGGCCTACCTCTTCCGCCATTTTTGCGACGTCGTTCTGCACAAATGCGAGTTGGTACGAGTACAAGTACAAATAAGGAGAGTCGACACGTTTTATCCTCGCCTCCTCGGCGGTGGATCGAGCTTCCGGTAGCCTTCCCACGTGAACGTAACCTTGGACAAGGTTGGAGTACCGTAGACCGCTTTCAGATTGTAGCCGCAACGCTTCGCGCGCTTGAGCAAGGGCCTTTTCGTGTTGCCCGAGATAGCCGTAGATAAGACCAAGGTTGCCGACGGGCCGATCGTCCCGGGGATAGACCTGGGCCCAAAGTTCGTATTGCTGCATTGCCTTCGTAAGGTCACCGAGAACGATGTCGTAATAGTAGGCCTCGATGTAGAACTTCTCGTGCTCGCTGACCCTCTCTCGCAGGTCATAGGCCTTCTTCAACATCTCCGCCCCTCGGCTTCTCTCTTCGAGGTTCGAATAGCTCGTTCCGAGCAGAGCGTAGGCCATTGCGAAGCTTGGATCGATCTTAATGGCCTCCTCGAATAGAGGCACAGCCGCCTCGTCACCAGTTATGTCCTTGGTCTTAACACCCAAGCTGAACGCATGAAGGGCGTCGAGTGACGGGGTTGTTGCCTGCTCGACCGGAGTGGCGAACTTCTGCACCGTGCCGAGAGACTCGCCCAATTTAGTCCGAATGGAAGAAGCTGCCACATTCAAGGCGTCTAGAATATGGTCCTTGTCGCTGGCTTGGGCTTCGGTCGTGGCAAGCGATTCGTCACTTGCGCAATTGACCGCCTTGAGATCCAGGCTGTACTCGGTGCCAATCTGTGCGATTGAGCCT
>Ga0308309_10002761_pt1 | contig 10468 bp, 9 predicted proteins | sample HubBroMetageWFT5_FD_192491 | JGI IMG/M metagenome (GOLD analysis project Ga0308309, IMG submission 192491) | Warmed and freeze-thawed soil microbial communities from the Hubbard Brook experimental Forest, New Hampshire - Hubbard Brook CCASE Soil... | ecosystem: Environmental > Terrestrial > Soil... | reverse complement strand
TCGCTCGGGCCGTTCGCATAGTAAGCGCCGAGCGCTTGGTGTCCCTCGGGGAGCGCCGGGTTGAGCTTCAAGGACCGCTCGGCTGCCGTGCGCGACTCAGCGAGCACGGATGGCGACGCGTCCGCCAGGTAGAGGCGCGAGTCGACGAGCGACAGCCGCGCCCAAGCGGCGGCGAAGGATGAGTCGAGTGCCACGGCCTGACGGAACGCCGCGGCCGCCTGTCGCGCCACTTCGGCCGACGGTGTCGCGGTCCCAGCCGTGATCGTACGCGGCAGCAACGCCAGCCCCTGGAGGTAGGCATCGTGCGCCGCGATGTTCTCGGTCAGCCGGGCGGTCATCTTGCGCTTGGCGGAGGTGCCAAGCGCGAGCCCGAGCTCCGAGGCAACCTGGCCGGCGATGTCGGCCTGTACGGAAAACACGTCCGAGGGATTAGCCTCGAACGCTTGCTTCCACGTGGTCGTCGGCGCCGGCGCCGACGTCACTTCGACCAGCTCGGGGCTCACACGCACGTGGGATGCACCGTCCCAGCTCACGGTGCCGACGAGGAGATAACGGACCCCGAGCTCGTGGGCGATCTGCTGCAGGGTCTTTTCCGTGTGGCGATACTGCTCCGAGCTGCCGGTCGCGATGACGCTGAGCCCGGCGATCGACGAGAGCTTCCCGCGTAGCTCATCGGTCAGGCCCTCGGCGAAATACTCCTGCGTGCTGGCGCCGAGGTTGTTGAAGGGGAGCACGGCCAGGACTTTCGACGCGCCGCTGCGGGCCGGCCACCGGGCGACGAGCAATGTCAGCGCGGCGACGGCAATGCCCACCGCGATCCACGCGACATACGGTCGACGGCGCGGCGGTGTCATTCCCGCCGACAGTGCTTCCGCGAACTGACCGGCCGAGGCGAAGCGATCGGCGGGCATCGGTTGCAACGCTTTCTTTAGCGCGAGGTCGACCGCTTCGGGGACCGACGGGCGATCTTTGCGCACCGAGACGGTGCCGGTCCAGAGACCGGTCGGCGGCACGCCAGCGAGCATCTCGTAAAGGACCGCCGCCAGACTGTACACGTCCGTGCGCCCATCGATCGACCGCTCGGCGTGCGCTTGCTCGGGACTCATGTACCGCGGGGTCCCGATCGCCATGCCGACTTCGGTCAGCGCATGATCCCCGTCACCGGGGGTGACCGCCCGGGCAATCCCGAAATCCGCGACCAGCGCGTGGCCGCTCGACAGGAGGATATTTTCGGGCTTGATGTCGCGATGGATCACGCCGTGCTGGTGCGCGTACTCCAACGCATCGGCGACCTCGCGCGCGATTTGCACGGCGATCTCGACCGGCAGCTGCTTTTGGCGATTCAGCCGCGAGCGAAGCGTCTCACCGTCGACATACGGCATCGTGAACCACAGGAGCCCTTGGGCCTCGCCGGAATCGTGCACGGCGAGGATGTGCGGGTGCTGCAGGCGGGCGGCCAGCGTGATCTCGCGCCGAAAGCGCGCGGGCCCGAGGCTCGCGGCCAGTGGCTCGTGCAGCACTTTGAGCGCGACGGAGCGATCGTGCTTGTGATCGTGGGCCAGAAATACGGTCGCCATGCCGCCGCGACCGATCTCGCGGTCGACCGTGTACGCTGACCCAAGCCCCGCTTGCAGTTGATCTAAGAGCTCGCTGCTCACCGCAGCAAACTATTCGATCACCTCATAGTGGTCGACGTGGTTGTCCCGCTCAACGAGGAAGCGATCATCCTCGGGATAAAAGACCGCGCGCTCGGGGGTGGGACCGGCGAACGCGCGGACGGCGTCCCACCCGTCCCAGAGGGACACGAGGAAAAACTCGGTCCTGCCATCACGCTCCCGACGGAGGGCGATCACGCCCTTGTTACCCGGCGTTGCCTTGTACTCGTGAATACCGGTCTTTCGGAGGTATTCCACATATGCATCGCCGTCGCTTGCCTTAGTTGCCCCTCGCCAGGTCCGCGCGATCATCGCTGCTCCTATCGAAACGTTCCGGGACTGACTTCGTATACCCGATGATAAGAACCAATCTCGTCTTCGGGTCGCCAGATCCCGAGCTGTTGTTCCCACCGGACCGGATCCAGCCGGCGGCCGCGGAGCGTGACGAATCCGGCCGCTCGCTTCGTTATCACACCGAGCTTTCTGAGATCCGCCAGGCTGCGAATCGCGGTCGCGTGCCGTTCGGCCACCAGTCGGCGGGCCGAGAGCGGGCCGATCCCGGGTACCCGCATGAGCGTCTCGTAGTCGGCCGTTGTGACCTCGACCGGAAACGACGCTGGATGCGCGAGGGCCCAGGCGCACTTGGGGTCGGTGACTAGCGGGAGATGACCGGTGTCGTCATAGACGATCTCGCCCGGTCCGAATCCGTACTGGCGCAGGAGATAATCCACCTGGTATAACCGCTGCTCCCGGAGAGCCGGTGTCGCGCGCGTGTTCTCCATGGGCGTGTCGCGGATCGGGCGGAATGCGGAGAAATGCGCGTGATGGATTCCGCCTCCGGCATAGAGCGCCGTCACGCGGCCGACGATCGACCGATCATCATCAGGGGTGGCGCCCACCACGAACTGCATCGTCATGCCGGCAACACCACCGGGCGCCAACAAGTCGCGACGCTTTCCATCCCGCTCGGCTTCGCGCGCGAAATTCACAAGCGTGCGTGAGCGTTCCAGGCTGACCAGTGTCTCTCCGAGACTCTTCTCCGGCGCGATTTGTTCGAGCGTCTGGCCGCACGGGGTCTCGAGGTTGATCGATACGCGACTGGCGAGTGCCGTCAGTCGGTCGATCTGCGCCGGTTGTCCGCCCGGCGGCATCTTCACGTGTACGTAGCCAGAGAATTTGTGCTTCACTCGCAGAAGCTCGAGCACGGTGATCAGGTCGTCGATCACCTTCTGCGGCCGGCCGGGGATGCCCGTGGTAATGAACAGCCCCTCGCACCATCCCTTGGCCCGCGCCGCGAGGAAGATCTTTACGAGCTCCTCGGGCTTGAGCAGCGTCCGCGGCATGTTCCGGTCGCGGCGCATGGGGCAATAGTGGCAGTTATAGCTGCAGGCATTCGTCATGAGAATGCGCAGCAGCGTCGTCTTCCATCGCCCGACTCGCACCTCTCTGATATTCAGCGGTCGGAGCGCGCCGACGGACTTCGTATTGCGCAGCCGCGGCGGTGGCGGTCCCTCGCGATCGTCGGTCGCCAGATCTGTCAGGATCGCGAGCTTCTGTTCGAGCGGAAGATCCTTCTCCACCCTAACACTGTACCCGAAGATATCCCGAAAGTCAACGGGCGCGTTGCTGGATGTAAGAAGCCCCGAGGATTTCTCCCCGGGGCCACGCCAACCTCGGAAGTCGACTGGAATTTACACAAACGCTTCGTTCAGGGCAATGGCGCTAGCTAGCGTGCCCGGAGCGGGACTTGAACCCGCACGATCCTTTCGGATCACCGACTTCCGAGGTCGGCGTGTCTACCAATTCCACCATCCGGGCACTCTACGCGCTGGATAAGAATTGGCTGCTGCGACACACACCTCTTCAATCGTTCGCCACTAGCTAGCGACCCGAATCTGATAGACTCGAGCCGCTAGCCCGTCATCGTTTCATGACGCTGTGTAGCGTATCCGACGATGATCCCGAGGATCGCGCCGGGTAGCATGATCTGCCAGTAGTAAGGCTTCTGACCGGCGGAAACGTTGAGTAGACACACGCCGTACGCGAGGAGAGCACCAACGGCGAGGCCGAAGGCGAGGCCGAGTGGAAATGAGTGGACCTTGCGGGCGAAGACGCCGATCAGCACGCCCGTGATGAGTCCCTTGATGGTCGAGCCGACGACGATGCTGACGATTTGGGGCGCGACTTCGGGAGCAGAGACGAGGGCCGAGAGGCCATCGAAGATGCCGAGCGCGCCGCCGAGGATGAGGCCGTACAGTGGAGTTTTCATGCGCTCTATTCCACGAATAGAGCCGAATCCTTTAACGCCAGGCGATCAATAGCACGCGCATGACCATGTAGGCGCCAACGAGCGCGAGGGCGACCGCGTGTTTGCCGGCGAGGCGGGCCAAGCGCTCGGTGAGGGGCTCGTGATAGACCGAGACGGGCTCGCCGGCGAGATGGCGGGCAACGTCAGCGGCGAGCGCCTGCACGCTTTGGTAGCGATCGTCCGGATGCACGGCCGTGGCCGAGAGGGCAATCGCATCGGTCGCCGGATGCTCGCCGGAGCAGAGGCACTCGAGAACGGCGCCGAGCGCATAGATGTCAGTGCGCGCGTCACACAGGTCGGCGTGTCCGTCGAGCTGCTCCGGCGCCATGTACCCAGGCGTGCCCACGACGGTGGCCGCCGTTGTCTCAGGATCGCCGAGCACCCGCGCAGTCCCCCAGTCGAGCACGAGCACTTCGCCGAACGCCCCGATCATCACGTTCTCGGGCTTGAGATCGCGATGGATGACACCGGCCGCGTGCGCGAACGCGATCGTTTCACAGATGCGGAGAAAGATGCGCAATTTTTCGTGCGACTCGGCCGCGGTCGCGGCGTACTCGTCGAGCCGCGCGCCGCGCACGTATTTCATGACATAGTACGGCCGCCCATCGCCGAGCACACCGTAATCGTGCACGGGCACGAGGCCGGGATGCTCGAGCCGCGCCAGGATGCGAGCTTCCCGCGCCATCCGCTCGGCCCTCGCGTGATCCTCAACGCTCAGGACCTTGATGGCGACCTCGCGCTCCAGCGCGTGGTCGAGCGCCACGTACACGGTGCCCATGCCACCGCGCCCGATGATGTTTCGAATCTCGTACCGTGTCCCGGTCAGGTCGGGCCAGTCCGTGAGTCCCCGGAGGTGCTCGACCATCGCATCGGAAAGTCGCATCATGCGCCGAGCAGCGCGCGCGTTTCGCGGCGCAGCGCCGCTCCGCGGCGCGTCGATGCAGCGCTGCGCGCTGCTCGACTGGTCTGTTCGCCTCCGGGGGGCAAACCCCAACTACGCCCCCCGGACCCCCCTGACATACGTGGCCAATAACAATCGCAAAGTCGCATCATGCGCCGAGCAGCGCGCGCGTTTCGCGGCGCAACTCCTCATCTGAAACCGTGAGCGTGCGAAGGCGATCCAGCACGGCCAATCGTAACGCCCGGCGTGCCGCCGCGAGATAATTTGTAATCTGGGAGACAGGTAGGTCGAACTCGGCCGCGAGATCGGCGTACGTCGGCCGCGCCGCGAGCTCGGCGCCGTCGACGTCGTAGCGCAGGAACACCCGGTACACAATTTCGCGCCCTTTGGCGGCGAACTGCAGCCGCATGATCGCCAACGCGTCAGCTAACACGGCACGCACCCACTCGCGCTCGAACAGTTCATCTGGCGCCGCCTCTCGACCCGTGAGCGGCACCATGGTCACGCCGCCACCGCGCTTGGCCCGGCGCACGGACGCACGCGCATTGCGCACATGTCCGTCAATACACAAACGCAAATACGTGCGAAAACGAGACCGGGCCGGGTCGTAACGCTCCAACACGGGCACGAGGAGCGCGCGGGTGAAGAACCCTTGCGTGAGATCTTCGGCGTCCGCTTGGTCGACCTGCCATCGCGCCGCGATATACGCGCACACCGGCCGCCAGTATCCCTCGGCCACGACGCCGAGGGCCCGCGAGCGAATTTCCGTATCAGCGCTGCCGAGCGCTTCGATGACCGACAGGCGTGTCGCGGGGAAGACCGTGTGCATGGGGGGACGAAGATCCTCGCACCGGTGACGTTCCGCTAGTGCGGAGTCACACTGTCCTCACCAGGCGTGATGATCCACGATGCACCGTCGCTCTTGACCACCCACCCCGCGGGAAGCGCCAGCGACCAGTCCCCGGCTTGCCATTTCTTCGCGGACGCCAACCGTCCTGACGTGAAAGCCTGTCCCTCGAGCGGTACGCGCAGCTCTGTCCAGTCCGCGGTGACGAGCCCACCGTTCGCCGCCAGCAACTCGCCGCCGTCGTCGGTTTTCCACGTCAGGTTCGGCATGACATTGCCGTTGGCGCCGAGCGAGACCTGCGCACGGTAATCGAACGAGATGCGAACCACTTTCGGCCGGATGCGCACCGTCGGCCCCGTCACGAACACCGCGGTCAACGAGTCCAGTTGCGCCTTGCGCTTCGCCCAGCGCACTTGCTCGGCTGCAACGATGTCTGCCTCGTTGTATCGCTTGCCGACGGTGGCTTCGAGTACGAGCGCACCAAGATCCGTCGAGTCGGTCAGTCCCCGCCGCCAGCCAGGTCGCACACGATCGAGCAGGAAGGCGTACGCGGTCCCGGTCAGATAGGGGAAGCGTCTCACCCACGACTGCTGTGGCGCCTCCGGCGCGCGCAGCACGGCGACGAAACCCGAGGAGTCCGTCAGATCCCATCCGGTATACTCGGGCAGGCCCTCGGATAGCTCGAGGGCGAGCTCGCGACGGCGCTCCTCGGGCGAGGCTCCGCCAATCCTGTGCGCGCGAAAGACCAGCGCTGCCGGAAGCGCCCCATCGACCCCGGACAGCGCATCGGCAAGCGCGGCGATTTCCATGCGGAGCCACAGCCGACCGGACGGCCCGTCGAGATAATCGAAGCCGCTTCCGTTCACCGGCTCATCTGGCCGCGGCAACACACTCGGCTGCATCACGTGCATCGCTTCGTGAATCAAGAGACGTGATGCGGCGGTGAGATCGCTCGGGAGCGGGAGCACGACCATGGCCCACCGGCGCCCCCACCGGTCGATCGACGTGTTCGCGGGCGCGACCCCGGCCGGAAGTGGCCCGACCCACAATGAGTCGGTGGTCATCGTGTACCCGGTCGTGTCGGGCTTGCGCGTGAGATACACGCGCTGGCCGTCGACGCCCATCCACTCCAGCGTGTCGAGCCGCGTGTTCCACAGCCGACCGCCCTCGCGCGCGAGATCCGCCCGCGCCGCATGCACGGCGGCGGCGAATCCGAGGGCCGCCAGTTTACTCAGCGCGAGTAGCACTGGCGGGCAAGTGTTCTTGGAGGTAGCGGGTCAGCAGACCGTACAGATGCCGGGAGGTGTTCTCGCCCTCGCAGATGCAGTGCGTGCGGTTCGGGTAGTCCATCATCGTGAACTGCTTGTCCGCCGCGACGAGTGCGTTGATCAGCGCCTCGCTGTTCTGGAAATGCACGTTGTCATCGCCCGAGCCGTGCACGACCAGCAGGTCGCCGCGAAGGCCACCGACGTACGAGAGCGGCGAGGCCTCCTTGTACTGCTCGGGGTTCTCGTCGGGCAGGCCCAGGTATCGCTCGGTATAGATCGTGTCGTAAAACCGCGAGTCGGTCACTGGGGCTACGGCCATTCCCATACGATAGAGCTCCGGCGACCTGAAGAGAAGATTCAGCGTCATCGTGCCGCCATTGCTCCAACCCCACACGCCAACGCGCGTCGCATCGGCCCAGCCACGACTGACGAGCGCCTTCGCCGCGCCTGCCTGATCTTGCGACTCCAACGGGCCCGAGTGCTTGTAGATCGCCTTGCGCCACGCACGGCCGCGGGGCGCCGGTGTGCCGTGATTGTCAACAGATGCGACCACGTAGCCGAGCTGCGTCAGCATGAGATGCCACAGGTACTGCTGACCGCCCCATTGGTCGAGCACCGTTTGGGCAGCTGGACCGCCGTAGACAAAGAACAGCACTGGATATTTTTTCGTCGAATCAAACGCGGGCGGCTTCATGATCCAGGCATCTTGCCCGTCCAATCGCGAAAACTCGACGGGGCCACGCGCCAGCGCACTGACCGTGCGGGCGAGGCGTGAGTTATCGGTAATCGTGCGCGCGACGTGATGATCGGAGAGCCGAACGATCTCGACGACCGGTGGCTTGTCAAACGACGACCACTCGTGAATAGCCCACTTGGCGTCGGCCGAGAGCTCGTAGTCGTGCACACCGGGCTCGGACGCGGGCGTCACGCGCTCGGAGCGCCCCGTCCCGTCGAGCTTCGCGCGGTAGAGATACAGTTGCGTGGCATTCTCGGGCGAGGCCGTGTAGTAGATAGCGCCGCCAGCCGAGTCGACGCCGACCGTGTAGGCCTGGCCGAACGGACTGTTCGGCGTCGCGACATCGGCGTTTGCCGGTGAGATCGCCTTCGTCGTGCGACCGTCTCGCGAAATCATGTAGAGCCGGCGCCAGCCATCGCGCTCGCTGACCCAGAGGAAGCGCTGCCCCCGCTCGAACCATCGCATGTCGTCGACCGCGTCGACCCAGGCGCTATCGCGCTCGGTGAGCACCGTCGTGAGCGCGCCGGTGCGGGCGTCGCCGAGGATGATCTGGTTCTCGTTCTGCACGCGATTCATACGCTGGACGACGACGGCGTCGCTCGTCCCCGCCCACATGAGCCGAGCGATCAGGAACGCGCGCGGATCGCCGGGCAGCGCGAGCCAGCGCGTGGCACCACCGGTGGCGTCGACGATGCCAACGCGCGCAGCCGAGTTCGGCGTGCCGGCTTTTGGGTACTGCACGGGATTGATATACGAGTACAGCGAGTCCGTGTCGTCGATCAGATCGTAGTCGTGGACGCCGGAGTCATCGAGCTGCCAGTAGGCGATGCGCGCTCCGTCCGGGCTCCAACGGAAGCCATCGCGATCGTTGAGCTCTTCTTCGTAGACCCAGTCGAAGGTCCCGTTGATAATCGTCGGCGATCCATCGGTCGTGAGCGCCGTGATGTTGCCGTCGGCGACGTTCTCGACGTAGAGGTTGTGCTCGCGCACGTAGGCCACGCGGCTGCCGTCGGGCGAAAACTTCGCAAACATGAGTGTCGATGGCTTGGCGGGGCCACCGAGCTTGCGCAGTGAGCCGGCGGCGAGATCGTACACCCAGTAGTCGCCGCGCGTGTTCTGTCGCCAGACGCGGGCGGAGTTCGTGAACAGCAATAGTTTCTTTTCGTCGGGCGAGAACGTGTATTCCTCGATGGCAAGCTCTTGATTCGCGCCGGAGGGAACGAGCTTGTCGGCTGGCACCATGACCGAACGAGCTCCGGTCGCCGCATCGTAGCGCACCAGATCGCCGCCGCGCGTGCCCCGCTCGAATACGGTGTACGCCGGTGATTTCGGGAGCCATTGGAGGCCGCCGCTGCGATCGGTCGCGAAGTCGCCCGAGAACAGTCGGTCCATCGTGACGCGTGATGGGTCCGACTGCTGGGCGCCGGCGGTCGCGCCGGCGACGAGCAGGGCTACAAGATATTTATAGCACGCGCGATCAAGACGGTGACCGTCGTAAACGCGATCGTGGCTTGCAACATCATGAGTACTTTCGCCCATTGGGACAGCACCGGGGTGTCAGTCGGAGAGAAGGCCGTACTGGTCGTGAACGCGAGAAAGAGATAGTCGACGAAGCCCGGCCGCCAGCCCGGCGTCTTCTTCATGAACTGCGGAAAGTAGAACGCCCCGTCCTGATGCCCACGCGACTCCCGCAGGTTGGGGCCACCGGCGTCGAGCTTCCAGTACCAATAGGCGAACACGAGCACGTTGGTCACCCACAAGTCGGCCGCGGCCTTGAGCAGTGCCGCCGGCGGCTCTTTGTGCGCAGGCAGCGCCGCCGCCAACGATAACACTGCAGCGATCAGCTCCGCCGTAATAATCACGGCGAGCACCACGCTCATCGAGTGGTTGACTTGGTGGAGCCCGCGCCGTCTGGTGTAGATAATGGGGACCAACAAGACGCACACGATGACGAGCAGCAGCCACGGGGGCCCGGCCGTCATCGAGCGCGGCAGCGCGAACTGAAGCATCCCGATGGCCAGCAGCGCGATCACCGCTGGCCACCTCGGCTCCGGCGCTAGCTTTTCGGGGCCGCTCCGCGGCCCGTCGATGCGCTTCGCGCTCGACTGGTCGGTTGACCTGTCGTTCGCTTCGGTCACTCCGAGCCTTGGCTTAACCCTTGAGATACTTAGCCAAAAACGCGGTCGTGCGCTGCCATGCGTCGTCGGCCGCGGCCTTATCGTAGTGCTGGCCGGACGGATTGGCGAAAGCGTGCTGGGCGCCGTCGTAGACTTTGACCTCGACGATCCGGTGTTCCGCCTGGAGCGTAACCTCCATCTTTTTGACGCTGTCCACCGGAATCCCGCCGTCGGCGCTGCCGTAGAGACCGAGGAACGGCGGCATCTTGGCGAGCTTCTCCGGATCAGTCACGGGCGTGCCGTAATACGCGACGTCGGCGTCGATCTGCGGCGCGTCGTTGAGCGCTTCCTGTATGCTCCACGCCCCGCCAAAGCACCAGCCGAGCACGCCGACTTTTTTGGCGCCGTGGGATTTCACGTACGAGACGGCGGCGTTCAAGTTCGCCAGCGCGTCGGCCGGATTGTGCACGACGTCGATCACCAGATTCCGCGCGTCGTCGGGCGTCTGCGCCGACTTCCCATGATAGAGATCGACCGCGAGCACGGTGTAGCCTTCGCCGGCGAGCCGGCGGGCTTCCATCCGGACGTTGTCGTTCAACCCCCACCATTCGTGGATCATCACGACCGCCGGGTTGT